>Ga0310810_10012090_pt1 | contig 10121 bp, 9 predicted proteins | sample NCmetagenome_FD_207641 | JGI IMG/M metagenome (GOLD analysis project Ga0310810, IMG submission 207641) | Soil microbial communities from experimental microcosm in Duke University, North Carolina, United States - NC | ecosystem: Engineered > Artificial ecosystem > Soil microcosm > Unclassified ...
AGTGCCGCCGGCAGGGTCACCGCCGTCTCCCGCGTCGCGAGCGCGAGCACGAAGAGCAGCGCGGAGACCGGCCAGGCGCGTCCGGCGAGATAGGCGAGGAGCGAGCCGAGGTAGAACGCCGCCATGAGCGAGGACGAGCGGCCGCTCACATAGGTGACCGCCTCCGTCTGCATCGGATGCAGCGCGAAGAGCAGGGCGGCGGCCAGCGCGGCGCCTTCGCTTCGCTGCAGCCGCTTGCCGATCTGGAACAGCAGCACGGCATTGAGGGCGTGCAGCAGGATGTTCACGAGGTGGAAGCCGAAGGGCCGCGGGTCGAGCAGCCAGTTGAGCGCATAGCTCGCCTTCAGCACCGCCCGCACGCCGGCGCCGGCGCGCTCGGCGAGCAGGGCCAGCGAATGCACGGTCGGGTAGTCGACGATGACGTTGTAGTCGTCGAACTGGAACGGGCCGAGGAGGGACGGCAGGTAGGCGAGCGCCGTCGCCGCGAAAAGCAGCGCGGCGCGGCTCATGGTGGTCCGGCCGCCTCGAAAGCGCGGTCGAGCAGTCCGGCGGCGTTCCACCAGCGATCGCGCGCGTGCAGCAGCACCACCAGCACGCGCACGCCGTTGCGCTCGGCGAGGCCGACGATGCAGTGGCCCGCCGCCTCGGTCGTGCCGGTCTTGACGCCGAGCGCGCCGGGGTAGCGGCCGATGAGCGCGTTGGTGCTCGAGAAGCGGAAGCGGCGCCGGCCGTCGAGCGTGGCGATCGAGCCGCGGGCGCTGCGCGCCAGCCGCGCGAATTCGCCGTGCCGCAGGGCTTCCTCGGCGAGCCGCGCCAGGTCGGCGGCGCTCGAGTACTGGCCGGGCCGGTCGTGCCCGCACGGCTCGGCGAAGCGCGTGTCCGCGAGCCCGAGCGCCGCGGCGCGCGCATTCATCCGCGCGACGAAGTCGCCGCCCGCGTCGTCGGCCAGCGCACGGCAGGCGTCGTTGGCCGAGCGCACCAGCATCGCCGCGAGCAGGTCGCGCGCGCGCAGGCGCTCGCCGGCACGCAGGCCGATGCGCGTGCCGCTCTCGCGCGCGGCCGCCGCGCTCACCGTGACCGCGTCCTCGAGGCGGGCGCCCTCGATCACCAGCAACGCGGTCATCATCTTGGTCAGGCTCGCGGGCGGCAGGCGCGCATGCGCCTGCGCGGCCCACAGCACGTGGCCGTCGCGCTTCACCAGATAGGCAGCCGCGACGCCCGGGTACGGATCGTCCGCCGCCGCGGCGGTCGCGGCGGCGGCGAGCGCGACGAGGAGGGCTAGCGCCCGAATAGGCCCTTCAGCTTGTTGATGCCCTGCGTGACGCCTTCCTTCACCGCGTCCTGGGGCTGCGGCTTCGCCGCGGCGGGCTGCGGCGCGCGCCGGCGCGGCGCCGCCTCCTCCTCGAGGCTCGCCCGCGCGACGTAGCTGGAGCAGAAGTCGCTGTACTTGTCCCGGGCCGCGGAGGTGTAGCTGCGCCCGACACAGTGCTGCTGCGCGATCGGCTTGGCCTCCTCCGGGCAGTAGCGGCCGACGAAGGCGAGGTTCTCGCTCTTCGCGGCGCGCGGGCAGTGGGAGGCGATGAGCGCAGTCCGCGAGACTTTGCATTCGCGCGCGATATCCTCGCTGCCGTTCGCCTTGAGGAAGCCCTCCTGGGTCTGGTAGCGCTTGCACAGGTCGGAGCGGTTCGCCATGCAAGCCGTAGCGGTGGCGCGCGTCGACTCGTTCTTGAGCATCGATTCGCAGCCGCCCGCCATGGCGGTGCACTGGCCGTAGATGCCGAGCAGGCCGAGGCTCATCGCCGCGGGCGCCTTGGCGCAGTTGTCGAGCTGCATCTTCTCGTTGGCGGCGACCGCCGCCTGCGCTTCGGCGCTGCCCCGCTTGGCGGTGGCGATCTTCTCGTCGCGCTCGCGCTTCGCCTGCGCCACGTCGCAGCTGCCGACCTTGCGCCCGCTCATGTTCATGGTCATCTGTTTGCCGTCGCGCATCGTCATCTTCATCGAGCCCTTGTACTCGGTGTGCGCGGCGTTGTAGACGTTCTCCATGACCGCCGTGCCCTCCGGGCAGGTCATGGTCATGGTGACGCGGTTGCCGGACTGCTTGACGTCGCTCATCTTGCAGTCCTTGCGGACCGCGCCCTGGGCCTGCTTCTTCGGCTCGCCGGCCTCGTGGCAAACGCGGGTCGTCTGGTTGCCCATCCCCGCCGGCATGCCGGCCATGTTCATCTGGGTCGTCACTTCCCAGAGCTCCCCGTTGTCCGCGGCGCGTGCGCCGATGCAGGCGAGCGCTACGCACGCTCCTGCGACGATGCGATTCATGGAGTCTCCCCTGTTGTTGAACCCCGCGCCAATTATGACGTAGGCTCGGCGCATGCTGGACCTGCTGATTCGCGGCGCCACGGTCTACGACGGCTCCGGGCGCGCCGCCTCGACGGGCGACGTGGCCGTGCAGGACGGGCGCATCGTCGCGAGCCCTGAAAAAACCGCCCGGCGCGTCGTCGACGCCGGCGGCCTGGCGCTCATGCCGGGCATCGTCGACGTGCACACCCACTACGACGCCCAGGCGACCTGGGACGCGACGCTCTCGCCTTCGGTGTCGCTCGGCGTCACGACCGCCGTCATGGGCAACTGCGGCTTCGGCATCGCGCCGTGCCCGGCGTCGCAGCGCGAGACGGTGCTGCGCAACCTGTCGGTGGTGGAAGGGATGGACGTCGACGCGCTGCTCTCGGGCACGCGCTGGGAGTTCGAGACGTTCGCCGAGTACCTGGCGCTCCTCGACCGGCTGCGGCCCTATGCCAACGTGGCGGTGCTCGCGCAGCATTCGACGATCCGCAGCGCGGTGATGGGCGAGGCCGCCTCCACGGAGAAGCGGCCTTCCGCCGAGCAGCTTTCGCGGATGAAAGGCCTGGTAAGGGAAGCCATGCAGGCCGGCGCCATCGGCTTCGCTTCGTCGTTCTCGCCCAATCACAGCGGTTGGGGCGGGCGGCCGATGCCGTCCACCATCGCCGGCGACGCGGAGTTGCTCGCCCTGGCGGAAATCCTGGGGGAACAGCGGCGCGGCGTGTTCGTCATGGCGACCGGTCCGCGCGCGACGCCCGAGTTCATGGAGTCGGTCGCGGCGCGCACCGGCCGGCCGGCGTTCATCGTCACGGTGCTCACGATGTACAACCGCTCGCAGCCCGGGCGCGCGCTGCAGATGTACGAGCGCTGCTCGCAGGCGCTGGCGCGCGGCCGCGAGGTCTACATCCACGCCAACTGCCAGCCGCTGTCCTTCGACTTCAGCCTGCGCGAGCCGTACATCCTCTATTCGCACGACGCGTTCGAGCCGGTGAAGTCCGCCCGTGCCGATGAGCGCAGCCGGATCTACGGGCAGAAATCCTTCCGGGAAAGATTGCGGGAAAACTTCCGCAACCCCGGGCAGGGAATCCTGTTCGCCGGCGACTGGTCGCAGGTGGAGCGCGACGGGGTGCCGGTCACCGAGCTCGCCGCGCGCGAAGGCCGGGATCCGCTCGACTACGTGTTCGACCTGCCGCTCGACGTGCAGCTCGTCGCCAAGCTCTACCAGAACGACGACGCCGGCGTGGCGCCGCTCCTGCGGCACCCGGCGGGCGTCATCGCGCTTTCCGACGCCGGGGCGCACCTCATCTACTTCTGCGACGCCGGCTTCGGCCTGCACTTCCTCGCGCACTGGGTGCGCGAGACCGGCGCGTTCACGCTCGAAGAGGCGGTACGGCGCCTGACCAGCGATCCGGCGCGGAAGTACCGCATCCCGAAGCGCGGCCTGATCGCGCCGGGGCAGCGCGCGGACCTGCTGCTCTTCGATCCGGCGCGAATCGGCATTTCGAATTTGCAGAGGGTCGGCGATCTTCCCGGCGGGGGCGGGCGCATGGTGCGCGAGCCGCGCGGGGTGCACGGCGTCTGGGTGAACGGCGTGCCGGTGTTCGACGGGCGCGGCTACGCGGCGCTAGACTGCGGGCCGGGAGAAGTGCTGCGCCAATTCGATTCCTGACCGCGGCGGTGGTCGTCGCGCTGGCCGGCGGGTGCGCCGGCGGGCCGGGCGGCATCGCGCTCGCGAAGAACACCACGCTGCGCCTTCCGGCGGGCCTCGAGTTCGTTGCGCCGCCGCCCGGAGACCCGGACATGCTCGGCACGGTGGTCGATCGCTCCTCGTGGGTCGCGCACCGGCTGGTCTTCTACGCGGTATCGCGCGACGAGCGCGGCGTGCCGCAGGTGGAGGCCGCCGGCTGGCGTAGATGAAGCCCGAAGCGCCGCCCGCGACGGTCTCGCGGGCGGAATTCCTCAACCTGTTCCTCGCCGTCTTCCTGCCGATGTTCCTCGCGGCGGTCGACCAGACGCTGCTCGCCACGGCGACGCCGGCCATCGCGGCGACGTTGGGCGGCCTGCGCGACACGTCGTGGATCGCGGTCGGCTACCTGCTCGCCGCGGCTACCGTGGTGCCGGTATACGGGCGCATGGGCGACCTGCGCGGACGGCGCGAGATGCTGCTCCTCGCGCTCGCCGTCTTCGCGGCCGGCTCGCTCGCCTGCGGAGTCGCGCAATCGCTGCCGCAGCTCGTCGCGGCGCGCGTGCTGCAGGGGCTGGGCGGCGGCGGGCTGATGACGCTCTCCCAGGCGCTGATCGGCGAGCTGGTGCCGCCGCGCGAGCGGCCGCGCTTCCAGGGCTATTTCGCGACCGTCTTCACCTCCGCCAGCGTCGGCGGCCCGGTGCTCGGCGGCATCGTCGTGTCGCACGCGAGCTGGCGCTGGCTGTTCCTCGCCAACCTGCCGATCGTGGCGTTCGCCGCCTGGCGCCTGTCGCGCCTGCCGAAGTCGGAGCGCGCCGAGCGCATCGACGGGGCGACCGACCTGCCGGGGCACGTGCTGTTCGCGATCGGCGCGGTGAGCGCGCTCTTCTGGTTCACCTCGGTCGGCCATCGCTTCGCCTGGAACTCGCTCGCCAGCCTCGCCCTGGTCGCCACCGCGGCCGTTACGCTGACGGCGCTCTACCGGCACGAGCACCGGCATCGCGCGCCGTTCCTGCCGGTCGACCTGCTGCACGAGCGCACGATCGGGCCGGCGAGCCTCGTGGTGCTGCTCTTCGCGGCATGCCTGTTCTCGGTGGTTTTTTTCCTGCCGATCTACCTGCAGGTCGGGCATCACGTGAGCGCGCAATACGCCGGGTTGCTGCTGCTGCCGGTCACCGGCGGCATGGTGATCGCGGCGGTCGGCTCGGCGCAGGTCCTGCGCCGCACCGGCCGCCCGCGCTGGATCCCGGTGACGGGGCTCGCCTGCTCGGCCGCGGCGCTTTTCCTGCTCGGCGTGCTGCCGGCGCACATGTCGCTCATCATCGCGCTCGCCTTCCTTTGCGGGCTGGGCTTCGGCTGCGTGATGCCGACCATCCAGGTGACGGTGCAGACGATCGCCGGGCGCGAGCGGCTGGGCGTCGTCATGGCGCTGAACGGGCTGGCGCGCTCGACCGGCGGCGCCGCGGGCGCGGCGCTCTTCGGCGCGGTGGTGTTCGCGTTCATCCCCGGCGTCGATCGCAGCGCGCTCACGCAGGCTGCGCAGCAGGCCGACGTCGCGCCGATCGTCCACGCCTTCCACCGCGCGTTCCTCGCGGCGTCGCTCGTCGCGGCCGCGGCGGCGCTGGTGGCGAGCCGGATGCCCGCGCGGACGCTCTGGAAGACCTAGCTGCGGCGCAGGAACTGCGGCAGCGAGCGCTCGAGCTTGTCGTCGGCCGGCGAGAGCCGCTCGTTCTTGCGCTTCACGGTCTCGCGGCCGATCTGCCCGATCAGCCGCGCGTAGGTCCAGGCGCTGCCGCAGCCGGCGCAGGCGTACTTCATGTACGGGCCGGAGTGCTCCTCCGGTGGCGTCCTGAAGTCGGTCCCCCCGCATCCCGGGCATTTCGCCCGGATGTTTCCCACCCTCAATTCCATGCGGCGAGCGTAACGGAACGCCGCGGGCTGCCGACAGGAAGTAGTTGTTATTTGCTCCAAGAGTCTCGCAGCGTGACGGTTCGGTTGAAGCCGCCCGCGGGATCGGCCGTGAAGTAGCCGTGCCGCTCGAACTGGAACGTTTCTCCGGCGGCCGCCTCGGCCAGGGCCGGCTCGAGCTGCGCGCGCACGATGCGCATCGAATCGGGATTGAGGTCGCGCAGGAAATCGCCGCCGGTCCCCGGTTGCGGAGCCTTGAACAACCGGTCGTAGAGCCGTACTTCAGCCGCGTGCGCGCGGCCGGCGCTCACCCAATGGATGTTGCCCTTGACCTTGTATTTGTCGGCGCCCGCGGTGCCCGAGCGGGAATCGGGGTGGTAGGTGCAGCGCACAACCCCGTCTTTCATCCCCAGGCACTTCACCACGTAGCCGAAGCGAAGGCGCACCTCGTTGCCGGGGTAGAGACGGAAGTACCCCTTGAGCGGCGACTCCTGGTAGTCCTCGCGCTCGATCCACAGCTCGCCGGAAAACGGCACCTCGCGCCGTCCCCAGTCGGGCTTCTGCGGATGGTTCGGCAGCTCGAGGCGCTCCTCATGGCCCTCGGGCCAGTTCTCGATCACGAGCTTCAGCGGGTCGAGCACCGCCATGCGCCGGGGCGCCACCTCGTTGAGGTGCTCGCGCATGCAGTCTTCCAGGATCGCCAGCTCGATCAGCTGGTTCGCCTTGGAGACGCCGATCCGCTCGGCGAAGCGGCGGAACCCTTCGGGCGTATAGCCGCGGCGGCGGGCGCCGGCGAGGGTGGGCATGCGCGGATCGTCCCAGCCGGCGACATGGCGCTCTTCGACCAGCTGAATGAGCCTTCTCTTGCTCAGAACGACATGGGTCAGGTTGAGGCGCGCAAATTCGATCTGCCGCGGCAGCGGGCGCTCGAGCAGGCCGCCCTGGGCGAGGCGTTCGAGCAGCCAGTCGTAGAACGGCCGCTGGTCCTCGAACTCGAGCGTGCAGAGCGAGTGCGTGATGCGCTCGAGCGCGTCCTCGATCGGGTGCGCATAGGTGTACATCGGGTAGACGCACCACTGGCCGCCGGTGCGATGGTGCTCGGCGTGCTTGATGCGGTAGAGCACCGGGTCGCGCAGGTTCATGTTCGGCGAGCGCATGTCGATCCGCGCGCGCAGCACATGGCTGCCGTCGGGATGCTTGCCCGCCTTCATCTCGCGGAACAGCGCGAGGTTCTCCGCAGCCGCCCGGTTCCTGAAAGGCGAGTCCCGGCCCGGCTCGGTGAGCGTGCCGCGGCTCGCGCGGATCTCCTCGGCGCTCTGCGAGTCCACGTACGCATGGCCGGCCTCGACCAGGTGCTCGGCGGCGCGGTACATGAAGTCGAAGTAGTCGCTCGCGAAGAGCGGGGCGCCGAAGTCGAAGCCGAGCCAGCGCACCGCGTCGATGATGGCGTCGACGTACTCCTGCTCCTCCTTCTCCGGGTTGGTGTCGTCGAAGCGCAGGTTGCAGTGCCCGCCGTACTCGCCGGGCAGCCCGAAATTGAGGCAGATCGACTTCGCGTGCCCGAAGTGCAGGTAACCGTTCGGCTCGGGCGGGAAGCGCGTCACGACCTCGCGGTGCTTGCCCGAGGCGAGGTCGGCCTCGATCGCCTGGCGGATGAAGTTGCTGGTGGAGGGCGCGGCCGGCTTGTTCACCCGTCGATTTTACCGGCTGCGTCAAGGCGGCCCGCCGCCGGGAGGAGGGGCCATGGTCCGCATGCTTGAATTCGTTTAACACGACCGGCGACACTCCTCTCCGGCTTACACAATCCTGAAGGCTCGTCCCGGCGCACGTAACGTATGCGCGATAGCTTGTCGCCGTGGGCGAGCGTCTCCTGCCGAAGTCGCTGATCGAGGTCTACGCGCACGCGCTGCTCCTCGAGCGCGACGCGGCCAAGTGCTTCGCCGAGCTCGAGCGCTTCCTGCGCGACGCCGGCATCGACTACCTCGCCGACGAGCTCGAGGCGATCGGCAAGGAGGAATTCGAGCAGTACGAGGCCCTGGCGCTCGGCACCGCGGACCGCGAGCTGCCGCAGATCGCCGAATGGGAGTACTCGTGGCACTTCATGGGCCCGGCGGCCGGGCAGCCGGCGCCGCTCAAGACGCCGCGCGATGCGCTGGCGCTCGCGCTCGCCACCGAGCGGCGCGCCCAGGCCTTCTACATCGACGTCGCCGAGCATGCCATCGACGACGCGGTGTGCGCTTTCGCGGTGGAAATGGCCACGGACGAGCAGCGCCACATCCAGAAGCTCGAGACGCTGCTCGCGCGCGAGCCGCTTCCCAGCGCGCCGGACGAGGCCGACGAGCTTTCGCTCGTCAAGTAGCCGCTAGCTGCGGAATACCCAGTCGCCGGCGCCGCGCCGGCACGCCACGCCCTTCACTACGTCGGCGGCCTTGCCGCTCGACACCTTCGTTGTGAATTCGCGGCACGGGTTCCGCGCATCGCCGAGATTGCGCGTCGGCGTCAGCTCGTAGTGCACGCCGGTGCGGGCATTGGTCCAGACCACCGTCTTCTTCTCGCCGGCCAGCTCCAGCGCGTGCCCCATGCAGGCACGGTCGGAGTCGTCGATGGCGCGGCCGACCTTGGCGCCGATCACCGCGCCGATCACCGTGCCGACCACGATCGCCACCGCGCGGTTTTCCGGGCTGCCGACCTTCGCGCCCACCACACCGCCCACCGCGCCGCCGACCACCGCGCCGATCCTGTCGGTATCGCAGCGGCCCTCGACCACGCCGTAGTCCTGCTCCCATTTCTTGCCGGTATAACCGACGTAGTTGGGATCGTTCTTCTTGCGCCAGCCGTGCGCCTTGGCCCATGGCGGCGGCTCGGCCGGCGCCGGCAGGGGAACGAGCGACAGCGAGACGAACGCGAGCAAGGCCGCGGACATTGTTCTCATGGAAGCACCTCCCTGGTTCTGGAGACTGCCGGAGTGTAGATCAGTATAGTCGGGCGATGCTGCGCCTTATTGCCGTGCTCGCCGCGCATCGGCCCCGGGCGCGCTGGCTGCTCTCGATCGCCGGCATCGCTCTCGGCGTGGCGCTCGGCTATGGCGTGCATCTCGTCAACCGTGCGGCCGTGGACGAAGTCGAAGCCGCGGTGCGCTCGGTCGCCGGCGAGGCGGACCTCGAGGTGCGCAGCGGCCGCGCAGGTTTCGCCGAGGCGCTCTATCCGGCGATCGCCCGCCTGCCCGGCGTGCAGGTGGCGAGCCCGGCGCTCGACCTCGAGGTCGGCCTGGCCGGCAGCGAGCGGACGCTGCGCGTCGTCGGCGTAGACATCCTGCGCGCCGCGCAGCTCCAACCGCAGCTCATCCTCGCGGACCGCTCTGCGCTGCTCGCGCCCGATCGCGCCCTGCTCTCGGCCGCGGCGGCCGACGCGCTGCATCTCGGCCAGGGCGACCGGCTGCGCCTGGCGGTCGGGCAGCAGGTCGTCGAACTGCAGGTCGCCGGCGTTCTGCCGGCGTCGTCGCTTCGCGGCCGGGCAGCGCTCACCGACATCGCCACCGCGCAATGGCGCTTCGATCGGCTCGGCCGGCTGAACCGGCTCGACATCCGCCTTTCCCAGAAATATTCACGAAAAGAAGCGATGCAGAACATACGACACCTGCTTCCTCCGGGCGTGCATGTCACTCCCGTGCAGGCTTTGGAGCAGGCGAGCGCCTATCCGTCGCGCAGCTACCGGGTGAACCTCGACGTGCTCGCCATGGTGGCGCTTTTCACCGGCGGCTTCCTCGTCTTCTCGGCCCAGGCGCTGGAGATCGCCCGGCGGCGCGGCGAGCACGCGCTGCTGCGCGTGCTCGGCCTCGAGCGGCGCCGCGTGCTGCGGCTCGTGCTGCTCGAAGCCGCGGTGCTCGGCGCGCTCGGCTCCCTGCTCGGCCTCGCGCTCGGCATGCTGCTCGCCGGCGTCGCGCTGCGCGCCTCCGGCGGCGATCTGGGCGCCGGCATGTTCCACGGCGCGCCCCGGCTCGAGCTCGCTTTCCTGCCGGCGCTCGCCTACTTCGCAGCCGGCGTCGCGGTCGCCGTGGCGGGCGCCTTGCTTCCCGCGCGCGATGCCGCGGCGACACCTGCGGCGCGGGCGCTCAAGGCGGGCGACGAGCAGGCGATGTTCGACCGCGCGGCGCCGCTTCTTCCGGGCCTTGCGCTGCTCGCCGCCGGAACCG
>Ga0310810_10012093_pt1 | contig 10120 bp, 7 predicted proteins | sample NCmetagenome_FD_207641 | JGI IMG/M metagenome (GOLD analysis project Ga0310810, IMG submission 207641) | Soil microbial communities from experimental microcosm in Duke University, North Carolina, United States - NC | ecosystem: Engineered > Artificial ecosystem > Soil microcosm > Unclassified ...
GACCATGTTCGCGGTCTCGCTCGTGTTGGTCGCGGCACTTGTCACCGTCACGGCACAACCAGCACCCGGCAAAGAGGAACTCAAGTTGAAGCTTCCCAAGCCGATGTTCATTGGCACGCCGACAAACTTGAAAAGCCCGAATCTCGAAGCCATCACCGGAAAGTCGCGCGCTCCTTTCTACGTGCCGAAAGGCACGGTGCTGTTGTCCGGAAAGAAGAAGGTCACCTCGAGCGAGATGAACCCGGTGATCGGTGAACTCGACATGATCACCGATGGCGAAAAGTCAGGCGGTGACGGGTACTTCGTCGAGCTAGGCCCCGGAGTTCAGTGGGTACAGATTGATCTGGGAGCGTCCTACCCGCTCTCCGCGATCCTCGCCTGGCATTATCACAGCCAGGCGCGGATCTATCGCGATGTGATCGTCCAGGTCTCGGACGATCCGGCGTTCAAGAACGGCGTCACGACGGTCTTCAACAACGATCACGACAACTCGTCAAAGCTCGGGCAGGGTAGTGACAAGGAGTACATCGAGGTCGCCGAGGGCAAGCTGTTCGATCCCAAGGGCGCCAAAGGGCGCTACCTCCGGCTGTCGTCGAAAGGCAACACCACGAACGATCTGAACCACTACGTCGAAGTCGAGGTCTACGGCTTGCCGAAATGACGCGCGCGGTCGCCGGTGCGCTCGTCGCGCTCGCGCTGACGGCTGCGCTCGCGCTGCGCGGTGCGCGGCTGGAGGTGCGACCGATGCACCACGACGAGGCGAACCAGGCGATCAAGTTTGGCGCGCTGCTCGAGCGCGGCGAGTACCGCTACGACTTTCGCGACCATCACGGCCCCACGCTCTACTACCTGACCCTGCCGTCAGCCTGGCTCGGCGGAAAGGACACGATCGCATCGCTCGATGAGGTGACGCTGCGTCGCGTGCCAGTTGCCTTTGGGATCGCGACGATCCTGGTACTCCCGCTTCTTTCGGCTGGAATCGGCCGGACCGCGGTGGTTGTCGGTGCCATGCTCATGGCGTTGTCGCCGGCGATGGTTTTCTACTCGCGGATGTTCATCCAGGAAGCACTGTTCGCCTGCTTCACGCTCGCTTTCGTGATTTCCATCGGACGCGTCGCGACCGGCGGTCGCCTGGGGTGGTGGATCCTGGCCGGCATCGCGGCAGGCTTCGCGATTGCGACGAAAGAGACGGCAGTAATCGTGCTGCCAGCCGCGATCCTCGCGTCCATGATCGCCTGGTGGTCCGTCGGACCGAGACGCCCGCCGAACGCGATGACGACCGACGGCTGGCGTTTGCCCGCCGTCATGAGCGTCGCGGCGGCGGCTGCCGTTGCAGCCGTCTTCTATTCATCTTTTTTCACCTCGCCCGCCGGCGTCCTTGAACCGTTCCGCGGCACCACCACGTATCTGGCACGTGGGGTCTATCCCGCAGACCACGCACAACCCTGGGATTATTACTTCCGTCTGCTCACCTACACATCGTCAGGCGGAGTGAAGTGGAGCGAGGGTCTCGTTGTCACGCTTGCGGTCGTTGGCGGGGTCATGGCATGGCGCCGGCACGATCCTTCGAGCAACGCACAGAAATTCTGGAACCGCTATCTCGCCTGCGACCTCGCCATCACCGCGATGATTTTCTCGGTGATTCCCTACAAGACGCCGTGGAATGTGCTGGCGTTCTATGTCGTCGCGTTCCCGCTTGCCGGCATCGGGTTCGCGATGCTGGTCGAGATGACGCGTTCGCGCACCATGCGCGGTCTGCTCCTATCGGGGCTTACGATCGCATGTGGCAATTTAGGATCGCAGGCGTGGCGTGCGGCCGTGACGTACTCGGCCGATCCTCGCAATCCCTACGTCTACGCTCAGACCGTGCCCGACGCGGTACGGATGGCCACACGCATTCTCGATCTCGCCGCGCTCCACGCCGATGGCACCCGCATGCAGGTGTCGGTCATTGCGTCGCCATACGAACAGTGGCCGCTCCCGTGGTATCTCCGCATGATGCCGAACGTTGGCTACTGGACCGCCACGGGCGACCCTGTCGCGATGCAGGCGCCGGTTCTCGTCGGCTCTTTGGAAAACGCGGCGGCCATTGAAGCGGTGCTCGGCGACGGCTATGAGTCGGAATTCTTCGGTCTCCGGCCCGACGTGCTCCTGACTCTGTACGTCGAACGTGGCTTGGCAAATCGGTTGCGAGGAAAGTGAAGCGCGCTAGTCCGGGTGCAGGGGGCCCCGACGATTCAAGAGAATGAAATCGTTCGATCTCGCGCTGGTCGTACCCTGCTATAACGAGGCGGGCCGCCTCGACCCGGCAGCGTTCCTGCATTTCCTCTCGACCCACCCCCGCGTCCGGCTGGTTATGGTCGACGATGGAAGCGGGGATGGCACGTGGGAACTGCTCGAGCGGATACGCGCGCCAGCGCCCGCGGCGGTCATTGCGATCCGTCATTCGAAAAACCGCGGGAAGGCCGAAGCGGTCCGCGCTGGAATCATCGCGGCGATCGCCGAAGACCCGGCAATCGTCGGGTTCTTTGATGCCGACCTTTCGACACCGCTGGGGGCCGTCGACGATTTTCTCGCCCTGCTCGGCAAACGTCCGGACGTCGAGTTCGTCCTCGGATCCCGCGTGCTGCTTATGGGAAGGGACGTGAAACGGAAGGCGGTGCGTCACTACCTGGGACGGGTCTTCGCGACGGCGGTATCGCTCGCGCTCGATCTTCCTGTCTATGACACCCAATGTGGCGCTAAGATGCTCCGGGTCAACGCCGCGACGGCGACGCTGTTTGCCACGCCGTTCCGCAGCCGCTGGATTTTTGACGTCGAACTGATCGCCCGCTACCTGCGCCTGCCGGTCCTTCCCGGCGAAGCGCCGCGTCGCGATCGCCTTTACGAGCTGGTGCTGCCGGCGTGGCACGACAAGCCGGGGTCGAAGCTGCGTTGGTACGACTTCGTCCGTGCGATGGTCGAGATTGGATACATTTGGCGAGACCGCGTGACGCACCGGTCCGGTGACGACGCTCTCGCCCCCGTTTTCGGAAACCGTGACAGATGATTCGATGGACACCGCACGCCCATCAGGAGAGCACACCATGAGCACCGAAAAAGATCCGCCTACCGGAGTGTCTCGCCGTACGTTCATGGGCACCGCCGCCGCTGCTGCCGGATTCACGATTGTTCCCCGGCACGTGCTTGGGAGAGGGGTCCAGGCACCAAGCGACACGGTCAATGTCGCCGTCGTCGGCTACAAGCACGGCATGGGCACGAATAACCTGATGAACGTCGCCCTGAGCGACAATATCGTTGCGCTCTGCGACTGCGACGAGAGCGAGGCGGCCCAGGCGGCAACGAAAGCGCGGCAGATACCGGAAAAGTTTCCAAAGGCAGTGGAATACAAAGACTTCCGGCAGATGCTCGAGAGACAGAAGAACATCGACGCTGTCGTCGTCGCCACGCCCGATCACAATCACGCCGTCATCGCGCTGTCGGCGATGCAGCTCGGAAAACACGTCTACGTCCAGAAGCCGCTGACGCGAACGATCAGCGAGGCTCGCGCGCTCAAGGAGGCGGCGCAGCGATACAAGGTGGTCACGCAAATGGGAAATCAGGGGCACTCCGAAGAGGGATTGCGCCTGATGCAGGAATGGTTCAACGCCGGAGCGATCGGTCAGGTGCGCGAGGTGCACTGCTGGACGAACCGGCCGATTTGGCCGCAGGGCATGCCGCGTCCGGCGGAAACACAGGCGGTTCCGCAAGGGCTGGATTGGGATCTGTGGATCGGCCCGGCGCCGATGCGTCCTTTCCATAAGACCTATCATCCGTTCGGCTGGCGCGCCTGGCAGGACTTCGGCGCTGGCGCGATGGGCGACATGGCGTGTCACGTCATGGACGCGTCGTACACCGTGTTGAAGCTCGGCGCACCGGACAGCGTCATTGCCACGCTGGCCTACAACTTCCTGCCGCCAGGCCCGGGCGAGCGCGGTTTCGGGAAGCGTGTCGCGTACAACGACAGCTATCCGCCCTCGTCGGTCATCCACGTGTCCTTCCCCGCTCGCGGCAACATGCCGCCCGTCAAGCTGCACTGGTACGACGGCGGGCTGCTGCCGGAGCGGCCCGACGAGCTCGAACCAGAAAGGAATCTGCCGGAATCCGGAACGATCTTCGTCGGTGACAAGGGCAAGATGTGGTGCGAGACCTACTCCGAAAGCCCGCGCCTGATCCCCGAATCGGCGATGATTGCCTACGTCGATCGGCCGGCGAAAACCCTGCCGCGCGTTCCCGGTGGACGACCCGGGCATGAAAAGAACTGGCTCGACGCAATTCGACAGAAAGGCCAGGCGGTGTCGAACTTCGACTACGCTGGCCCGTTCACCGAAGTCGTCCTGCTCGGAAACGTCGCGCTGCGCTTCCCGGGCACGCGCCTGATGTGGGACGCGGCCAACATGAAAGTCACCAACGTGCTCGAGGCCAACCAGTACGTCGGGCACACCTACCGCTCGGGCTGGACGCTGCCGTAGCGGGATCCGCCGTGCGTTGATCCGGGATCCGCCGTTCGGGCAGGTCCAGACGGCGCGGTGTTCTTGAAACTCGGGCGAAGCCCCTCGGAGTCATTGATGTCTGGTGGCGCGGAGATCGACGGCGGTGTTGGCATCGACGAGCCGCGCGGCCTCCGCGACGTTCGCCGGTTTTCTCACGAGGCGATGGCGACCGTGTACGAGGTATACACGGTCCACGCCGACGCCAGCTATGCGGCGCAGGCCGCCCAGGCCACGTTCGATCTTGTCGATCGTCTTGAGCGCGAGCTGAGTCGGTTCCTGCCGAACAGCGACATTACGCGGATCAACCACCTCGCCGCAGGCGAGAGCACACGCGTGGCGCCGTCCACGCTGGAGTGCCTCGTGATCGCCAGGCACATGTTCGACCTTACCGGCGGTGCGTTCGACGCATCGATCGGAAGCGGGTTGCCGTCGCTCGAGATCGACGCCGCGGGTTCGGTCGTTCGTGCGACCAGGCGCGGCGTCCGAGTGGATCTGGGTGGTATCGGTAAAGGATATGCTGTCGATCTGATGGCGGAACTGCTCGAGGAGTGGGATGTGCACTGTTCGCTCGTGCACGGCGGGTTCAGTTCGGTGCTGGCGCTCGAGCCGCCGCCAAATTCTGACGGCTGGCCGCTGACGCTGAGCAGCCCGACGGCGCCTTCACGAGTGCTGGAGCGTCTCTCGGTACGCCAGACGGCCCTGGGGGCGTCGGGCCTGCGCAGAGGCGATCACATCGTCGATCCGCGGACCCGTGAGGCAATTCGCCGGCGCCGCGCCGCGTGGGTAGCCGTTCCGCGTCCGCCAGAGTCTGCCCGCGGCAGCGAACCGCACCACCGCGCCGCCGCCGCCGCGGTGACGGACGCGTTGACGACCGCGTGCATGCTGTTGAGCCTCGACGACATCGAAATGCTGTGCCGCAGCACTCCGGGGCTCGAGGCATGGATCCTCGAGGATACCGAGCTCTTTCACTTCTGAACGCGGCGGAGACGAGCCATGGCTGCCAATCACGACGACAAGGGCAACGCGAACGGGCAGGCGGCGCCGCGTGAACCCAGAAAACTCGATCGCCGCGACGTGCTCAAGGGACTGTCGACGGTCCCGGCGCTTGGCCTGTTCGGTTACGCGTGGAAAACACAAAGCGACTATCAACAGGCGAGAGCCGAGGAAGTCGCCGCTTCGCCACAGGGCCCGGCCGACCTGCAGGTGATCAACGTCGCGCTGCTTGGTGCGGGCGCGCAGGGACAAGTACTCACCGACTCGATGCTCCGCCTCACGGGACTCCGGTTCCGAGCGGTCTGCGACATCTGGACCGAATACAACCAGAAGCGCGTCGTCAACAGCCTCAAGCGGTTCAAACACGAACCCAATGGCTACGAGGACTACCGCGAGATGCTCGACAAGGAGAAAGAGCTCGACGCGGTGATTATCGCGACGCCCGATTTCTGGCATGCCCAACACACGATTGATTGCCTCAAAGCCGGGAAGCACGTGTACTGCGAGAAGGAGATGTCGAGCACGCTCGAGGGTGCACGCAGCATGGTCGCGGCCCAGCGCGAAACCGGGAAGCTCCTTCAGATCGGCCACCAGCGCCGCTCGAATCCGCGCTACCTGCACTGCTACACCAAAATCCTGCAGGAAGCGAAGATGCTCGGGCGCATCATCACGGTTTACGGACAATGGAACCGTGGCGTCACGCCCGATCTCGGAGCACCGGAACGCTACGTCATTCCGGACGCACGGCTGAAACAGTACGGCTTCAAGGACATGCACCAGTTCCGCAACTGGCGTTGGTACAAAGGCAAGGGAGGCGGTCCGATCGTCGACCTTGGATCACATCAAATCGACATTTACGGCTGGTTCCTCGGCGCGAACCCCTCTGGAGTGATGGCGAGTGGCGGCAACCTCTATTACGACCGCAACACGCACGAGTGGTACGACACCGTGCTGGCGGTCTTTGACTACGACACGCCGCTCGGTCCCGCGAAGGGGTACTACTCCACGCAGACGACGAACGGCAGTCAGGGTTACTTCGAGAACTTCATGGGCGATCAGGGCACGCTTCTCATCTCGGAGTCCGAAGTGAATTACGCCGGTCAGCTGTACCGCGATCCCAATGCGCCAGCGTGGGACGAGTGGGTGCAGAAGGGTTACGTGAGCGCTCCGAAGGAACAGGAAACGAAACCGAAGAGCGAGTCAGGCGCGATCGCCGACGTGCGCGAGTCGGTTGCGCCCGATCAGCATACGGTGCCCGTGACGCTCCGCGATCCCTATCATCAGCCGCATCTGCAGAACTTCTTTGATGCCGTGCGCGGGAAGGCAACACTCAACTGCCCGGCTGAGGAGGCATACCAGACTGCGGTGGCGGTGCTGAAAGTGAACGAAGCGATCGAGGCAAAGACCCGTCTGGCGTTCAATCCCGAGGACTTCAAAGCGTGAGCGGGAGCGAGGACATGGAAGCAGCACAGCTCTCGCGATCAGCGATGATCGCGATCGTTTTCTTACGCATCGTGATCGGGTGGCACTTCCTCTACGAGGGCATCGCAAAGTTGACGTCCCCTTCGTGGTCAGCGGTGGGTTATATGCGAGCATCGCGCGGGCCCTTCTCGGCGTTGTTCAAGTCGATCGCGAACAACCCGCAGATGCTCGACAACGCAAACCTGATCACGATGTACGGCCTCACAATTGTTGGTGTGCTGCTGATGCTCGGCTTGTTCACGCGGCTTGCCGCGCTCGGCGGCATCGCCTTCATTCTGCTCTTCTATCTGTGCAATCCGCCGTTTGTGGGTTACTTCTACTCGATCCCGACCGAGGGCGCCTATCTGATTGTGAACAAGAACCTCGTCGAACTCTCTGCGCTCGCCGTGATTCTGCTGACGCGCAGCGGCCTCGCCGCCGGGCTCGATCGCATCGTGCACGCATTGTTGTCGGGTCGAGCGCGGCTGGCCACACCGGTGCGGGTGTGACCTGGCGTCGCGCGCAGCCTTGACTCGGGCCGCCGTGGACTCGTGACGAGTGACGGATTCCCGGCAGCCAGCGCCGGTCATCGCACGCTCGCACCCGCCGCCCTTACCTCACCACCCTGTCGCAGCCCCGAAAGACCTTCGCAGCCATCCGGAATGCGGTTTGCTCACGGAGCCATCGATTCGCTCGATTTGCTGAGAATTCGTCTTTGGTAGCGCGAGACAGTTGCGACAGACCTCGCGCAGTGAAAGAGCCGATGAGACGACATCACGAGGAGCTGTCGATACTGCCCGCCTTGTCGCTCCTCCTGCCGTTCGCCGGTGCATTGTGGCTGCGGATCAAGACCGGGCGCCCAAACAACACGACCACTGACGACGCGAAACCAGAGCGTGAAGCCGGAAGGTGACGTATGAGCGCACAGCGCGGATGGTTGGCCGGCGAGCTTGCACATCGCGGCGTGAAGCGGCGCGACTTCTTGGGTTTTTGCGCGACGATGGCGGCGGCGCTGGCGCTGCCTGACAAAGCCGCCGCGCAGATTGCGAAGGCGGTGGGCCGGACCGAAAAACCAATCCTGATCTGGCTCGAGTTCCAGGACTGCGCCGGCAATACCGAATCATTCTTGCGCGCGAGCCGTCCGACCGCGAGCGAGATCGTCCTCGATGTCCTGTCGGTTGATTATCACGAAACGATCATGGCTGCCGCCGGGGCTCAGTCGCGCGAGAACCGCGATCGTGCCGTCAAAGAACGCGCCGGCTCCTACATCGCCGTGGTCGAGGGCTCGATCCCGACGGGCGCAAATGGCGCCTACTGCACGATTGGTGGCGAGTCCGCACTCGATATCGCGCGAACCGTCTGCAGCAATGCGGCGGCGACGATTGCGATTGGCACGTGCGCGGCGTTTGGTGGCTTGCCCGCCGCAGCGCCCAACCCGACCGGCGCGCTGAGCGTCGCCGATGCCGTCCCCGGTGTCAAGAATCTCATCAATCTGTCGGCGTGTCCGGCCAACGTCGAGAACCTCACCGCCCTTCTCGTCTACTACCTGACGTTCAAACGCTGGCCACCGCTCGATCACTATCGCCGTCCATTGTTCGCGTATGGCAAATCGATCCACGACAACTGCGAGCGGCGCGCGCATTTCGACGCCGGTCAGTACGTCGAGTTGTGGGGCGATGCTGGCCATCGCGCTGGCTACTGCCTCTACAAGATGGGGTGCAAGGGCCCGGTCACCTTCCAAAACTGTCCGAACGTTCGATGGAACGGCGGCACGAACTGGCCGATCGGCTGCGGTCACCCATGCATTGGCTGCTCTGAAGCCGGCTTCTGGGATCGGATGAGCCCGTTCTATCAACACCTCGCAGGCGTCCCGGGCTTCGGAGTCGGCTCCAGCGTCGACAAGCTCGGTGGCCTCGCCGTGCTTGGGGTTGGTGCCGCGTTTGCCGGCCATGGCTTGATTCAGATTGTGAAGCGCTCCGGCGACAAGGTTGAACCGATTCCGCCGAAGCCGAAGGGAGTGGCGTGATGGCTCGCGTCGTTGTCGATCCAGTCACCCGCATCGAGGGTCATCTGCGGATCGAAGCCGAGGTCGATGGCGGCGTCGTCCGCGACGCCTGGTCGTCGTCGACGATGTTCCGCGGGATTGAAATGATCTTGAAAGGACGCGATCCGCGCGACGCCTGGGTTTTCACCCAACGAATCTGCGGCGTCTGCACCACCGTGCACGCGATCGCCTCGATCCGTGCGGTGGAGAACGCGATCGGCGCAGCGCCGCCGCCCAACGCGCGGCTGCTTCGCAACCTGATCATCGGCGCCCAAGCCGTTCAGGATCACGTGGTCCACTTTTATCATCTGCACGCGCTGGACTGGGTCGACATCGTGTCGGCGTTGTCGGCAGACCCGGTCAAGACCGCCTCGCTGGCGCAATCGATCTCGGATTGGCCGCTGTCGAGCCCGAAGTATTTTGCCGGCGTTCGCGATCGCATCAAAGGGTTCGTCGATCGCGGTCAGCTCGGTCCATTTGCCAACGCATACTGGGGCCATCCCGCCTATCGCCTGCCACCGGAAGCGAACCTGATGGCGGTCGCGCATTACCTCGAAGCGTTGGACTGGCAGCGTGAGTTCATCAAGATGCACGCGGTGCTCGGCGGCAAGAACCCGCATCTTCAGAGCTTCCTCGTCGGCGGCATGGCCACGCCAGTCGATCCAAACAGCCAAGCGGCGTTGAATGCAGGAACTGTCGCGGCGCTGAAAGCGCTCGTTGCCAAGGCTCGCGACTTCGTGGTCCGCGTCTATATTCCCGATCTCCTCGCGGTGGCATCGTTCTACAAAGATTGGGCCGGGCATGGGCGCGGCGTCGGCAATTACCTTGTCTACGGAGAGTACCCGGACGACGACTCAGCGAAACCGTCTCTCTTCCTCCCGGGCGGTGTGATTCGCGGTCGCGATCTCTCGAAGGTCGAGCCATTCGATCAATCGAAGGTGACAGAGTACGTCGCGCACTCCTGGTACCAGTACGCGCAAGGTGACGGCGCCGCGCTCCATCCGTTCAAAGGAGAGACGCAGCCGAACTACACCGGTCCCACGCCTCCTTACGAACGGCTCTACACCGAGGCGGACAGCAAGTATTCGTG
>Ga0310810_10012094_pt1 | contig 10120 bp, 6 predicted proteins | sample NCmetagenome_FD_207641 | JGI IMG/M metagenome (GOLD analysis project Ga0310810, IMG submission 207641) | Soil microbial communities from experimental microcosm in Duke University, North Carolina, United States - NC | ecosystem: Engineered > Artificial ecosystem > Soil microcosm > Unclassified ...
CAGAGGAAACGATGGCATGAGAGGTGGCTGGCGTCTTCGCTTTATGTTCGCCTATCATACCCTCATCGTACTTCCCCGCGCCAGTACTTAAGGATGTCGTCCACCGTCTGTTCGACCGGGATTGTCGGTGCCCACTGCAGTTCGTTGCGAAGACGACTCGGATCCCCGAGCAGGAGCGGTACGTCGTTTGGCCGGAAGCGCCGTGAATCGACATGCACGCGGATGGGGACGCCGGCGCGCGCGATGAGCATGTCGAGAACGTCCCGGATGGCCACGGCGTGTCCCGAGCAGACGTTGTACGCGCGTCCGGACCGGCCTCGCTCTGCAATCGCACGGTACGCCCGAACGGTGTCTCGCACGTCGGTCAAATCGCGGCGCGCGTCGAGGTTCCCCACGGCGATTTCGGGCGGTTTGAGTCCAGCCTCGATCTCGGCGATCTGCCGCGCGAATCCCGACGTCGAGAAGGTCGAGTCCTGCCGTGGGCCGAAGTGGTTGAATGCGCGCGCGATCACGATCTGCACGGCCGGCGTGGACGTATGCCTTCCAAGTAATTCCTGCGCCAGCTTGCTCACGCCATAAGGGCTCGTCGGAATGAGCGGATCGTCTTCGGTGAGCGCTTCGCGTGCCGGTTGATACACGAGCGCGGAGCCGGGGACGAGCATCCGCACCTCGGCGCCCGCCCGGCAGAGCGCATCAACGAGATGATGCGTGCCGCGTACGTTGATCGCGAAGGTCGCTTCGGTGCTCTCCCACGCTTGGCCAACGTGCGCCTCGCCGGCGCAGTGGTAGACGATCGCCGGGCGCAGTCGTGCGATGGCCTCAAGGACTGCGGATCGATCCAGCAAGTCGACCGCTTCCCACTTCACGGCGGATGCACTGGGTGCCGGCGCCGTCCCGCCCGGCCGATACCAACCGACGACAGGCGCGACGGGACTAGCGCGGGAATCGGTCAGGAGGTCGACGAGGTGACTGCCGGCAAAGCCGGCGGCGCCCGTGATCAGCGTCGCGCGCGGCATGGGATCAGTCAACCGCGGAGCCGCAGACACCGCAGAGCAACCATGGCTCTGCGCGCTTCGCGGCCTCCGGGGTGATTGTCATCAGCGGGGGACGCCGCCAAGCGCGCCGTTGAACGGCGAAAAATTACCAAGGCCAGCGAGCGTGAACGACATGAAGAACCGGTGGTCGGCCGCAACCGACGAGACGATGCCGCTGCCGAAATGGTAGTTCTGATACTCGAACGCCACGCCGCAGCACTGCGCGTTGTAAAAGCCCGACATCTTCTGGTTGATCATCGTCGATTGGAACACGTCGTAGTTGAACGAATAGATCAGGCCGTATTTGTTGTCTTTCGTGCGCACGGTGGAAGAGCCGTTGAGCGACTGATACAGGGCAGCCAGGTTGTTGAAGCCGGCGAGCTGCGGAATGTAACCTCTCTTGGTCCAGCTGAGCGAGGATTGCAGCTGCGTGCTCCACGAGTACGTCCCCCCTACGGTTATCGTCCGCAGCGCACGATACCGGCTGTCGAACTCGGCGTTCACGCTCGCGTTCAGCTCGTTGGTGGGCTGGGCGCGAATGCCGAGGGCAATCGGCCCGAAATTACTGGCCGGCTGGCCGGTGTTGCTGGTGGAGTACTGCGGATCGAACTGCGCTGCTGCTTTGTTCGAATAGTAGCTCTGGCGCAGGTCGACCGTGAAAATCTCGCGCGCCTGCGAGATCTGACCAGCGACCTTCGAGCGCCGCTTCGCGTAAAAGCGGTTGGCAACGCCGTAGGTGTACTGGATGGTCCCGCCGACCACCTGATCGATCCCCTCGAGCTTCACGATCCGGTCGTAGTTGTCGATCAACGACGTCCGCGACACCGTCAGGGAAGGCTCGATGGTGTGCTTGAACTTCTCGGCGTACCCGTTGTCCGGCGTGTCCCAGATCCGGTTGAACAGGGGACCTGTGATTTGCGACAGCACCGTGAAGTACCGGCGGTTGAGATTGTCTTCGACCACCACCGGCTGATTCGTCACCGGATCGATTGCCAACGGGTCAAGACTTCGAGAGTAATACGTATCGCGCCAGCTCGCCACGGAGTTCACGGTGAACCACTGCCACTTCTTGAACGGGAAACGAATCTGCGGCGAGAAGTCGACGCGTTGCAGGCCCAGATTTGTTTCGCCGAGCGTGTCGTCCTTCCGATCGCTCAGGATGCTGACGTATTCGCCGCCGGCGGAAACGTAGAAGGGAGTTCCCTGGATCGGCCGTTCGTTCCGCGTAACGCTGATTCGCGGCCAGCTTCCAGACACCGCGGAGCTGGTCCGACTGTAGAAGTATTCCCGGTGATCGAGCGTCGCATTGAAGGCATACGAACCACGCCCGCCGACGACGTTGCCGCCAAAGCTGCGCTGGCTCCGCGAGGAATCGTTGATGTTGGTGTTGAATGTCTGATTCGTGGCGATGCTCGAAAAATAGTCGACGTTGGCCCGCGCGCGAAATCTGCCCGGCAGCAGCTGGTTCGCCGATCCGGTGAGCTGGTAACTTCTGGTGGCTGTAAGGTCACTCGTCGTGTGCTGGTCGAGCAGGTGGGCATTGAAAATGCCATCCGAACCGCCCCCGAAGTTGTATCGATACTCGGTGCCGACGCCCTGGCCGGCCTTCGAGAACCAGTCGTGCACGATGGTCGCGTCCTGGCTGCGATTGATCGCCCAGAAGAACGCGTTGTGGATCGACTGGCCGTTGACCGTCGATGTCCCGTACGTCGGGAGCAGAAACCCGGTCGCGCGATCCTCCCGTTTCGTGGGGTAGTAGAGGACCGGCAGATAAAAAAGCGGCACGCCCTTGACGTTCATCACGACCTGTTTCAACAGGGTGTAGTGATCGAGCTTGAGCACGATCGTGTCGGCGTGGAAGTCCCATCGTGGCGTCGGCTGGACGCACGTCGTGAAGCCGCCCTCGGTAATCTTGTACGTCCTGGGCCCGACCTTCTCGACGGTCTTGCCGAAGAAGAGGACTATCGTGTCCTGCCCTATCAGCGGGGGAGGAGCGACAACACCGGCCACTGCCGGTCGCGCGCGCTGCGGCTGAGCCGTGGCGAAGCCGCTGGCGTTGTAGAACGTCCCCAGGCGCGTCTTCGTGTCGAACTCGGCGCGGTCCGCGGAGATCTGGCTGGTCCCCTGCCGGAAGACGACGTTGCCGGTCGCCACCGCGCGATTCTCCTCGACGTAAAACCACACGTCGTCGGCATACAGCTTCGTGTCGCGGCCATCGTCCATCTCGACCTTGCCGATGTAGTGATGTTGCTTGTCGTTGATGACGTCGTGCCGCTCCGCGATGGTCGTGTCGGTGATCGGAGGCGGCGGCTGCGCGCCGGCCCGTCCGGCAAGGCCGACGAGCGTCGGAACGAGCATGGGCACGAGAAGTGCCGCGAGCGTTCTGCGCATCAGGGGTTTTCGAAGCGTATCACGGCCTGCTGGGCCAACTTCATGACGTCACCGAGAAGAAAAATGGATCCGGCGACGATGATGCGCGGCGACGTGCGCCAGGCGACATGGAGCGCCTCGAGGGGAGATGCCGCCATCGTGACGGAAGTGCCGGGCGCGATCCCGCGCGCGAGTGCAACGAGCTCGACGGGATCGGCCGACCGGCGATTCGACGCGCGGGTGACCACGAGCGGCCCGACGACAGGCAGCAGCGGACGCAGCATGCCGTCGAGATCCTTGTCGCGCATGCCGGCAAACACGAGCGGCTGGCGTCCGGTGTTGAGCTCCCTCAAGTAGGACGCCAACGAGGCCGCTCCGGCCGGATTGTGAGCGGCGTCGAACAGGATCTCGCGACCATCCGTCAGCCGCCGCAAATCGAGCCGCCCCGGCCACGACGGCGCGGCGAGCGCCGACCGAACGGCGCGGGCCGGCACGGCAATGCCCTGCGAGTCGAGCAGCTCGAGCATCCGTACGGCGACGATCGCGTTGCCGATCTGATGCGCCCCCTGCAGGCCCATCGTCAGATTCCCGTAATCGCGCACCGGCGTGCGAAGAGCAATCGTCCCGTCCGCATGTCGCGTGATCGTCACTCCATCGGATGCGACAACGAGCGGCGCGTCGCGCTCCCCGGCGATGTCGGCGATCGCGGCGAGCACCTCGGGCTCGACTTCTCCCACAACCATCGGAACGCGCCGTTTGATGATGCCGCCTTTTTCCCTGGCGATCTCGGTGAGCGTCGACCCGAGGTACTGCTGATGATCGTACGCAATGGAGGTGATCGCCGTCGCGACGGGCTCGATGACATTCGTCGCATCCAGCCGGCCGCCTAGACCGACCTCCAGTACCGCGATTTCCACTCCCGCCCGCCGGAACAGCTCGAACGCCACGGCGGTCGTGACTTCGAAAAACGTCGGATGCGCCTGCAGGATCCCTTCAGCCAGCAACTGCTCGATCGCGGCTTGAACGTCTGCGACGGCGGCGATCATCTTGTCTTCCGCCACGGATCGGCCGTCGATCACGAATCGCTCCGCCAAATCGACCAGGTGCGGCGAGGTGTAGCGTCCGGACCGGTGACCAGCGGCCCGCAGCCCGGCGTCGATCATCGCGGTGACCGAACCTTTGCCGTTCGTGCCCGCAATATGGACGGATCGGAACGTCCTCTCGGGATGCCCGAGCCGGTCGACGATCGCGAACATGTTCTCGAGACCGAACTTGATGCCGAACTGTCCGAGGCCGAAGAGGTAAGAAAGGGGATCGGTCACCGAGGAGGCTATCAGGCGCGCGGCTCGATGTTGCTGCCAGGGATGTCGGCGCCGCCAGCGGTCGCGCCCGCCTGCGCCAGCTGTGCCTGCTCGGCACGGACCGGCTCGGCCCGTGCCGCACCCATAAAGCGGAGCGCGTTCGCGATGATCGATCGCATTTCACGCCGATCGATGACAAGGTCGAGCATGCCCTTCTCGAGCAGAAACTCGCTCCGCTGAAACCCTTCGGGCAGCTTCTGGCGGATGGTCTGTTCGATCACGCGCGGGCCTGCAAAGCCGATGAGGGCCTTCGGCTCGGCGATGTTCAGGTCTCCGAGCATCGCGAAGCTCGCGGTCACGCCGCCGGTCGTCGGATCGGTCAGGACGGCAATGTACGGCAGCCGGGCGCGATCGAGACGCGCGAGCGCGCCGCAGATCTTCGCCATCTGCATCAGGGACAGGGCGCCTTCCATCATGCGCGCTCCGCCCGAGCAGCAGACGATGACCACCGGGGCGCGCGATTCGATTGCCCGTTCGATCAGCCGCGCGATTTTCTCGCCGACCACGACGCCCATGCTGCCGCCGATGAATTCGTATTCCATCGCCGCCACCATCGTCCGCACGCCGTCGATCGTTCCGGACGCGGTGATGACGGCGTCTTTGAGCCCGGTCGCTTCGATACTGGCCTTCAGCCTGGCCTTGTACGGCTTCGTGTCCGTAAAACCGAGCGGGTCGGTCGAAACCAGACCGCGATCGTATTCGACCCAGGCATCGTCGAACAGCATCCGGAGACGTTCGGCGGCGTTCATCCGGAAGTGGTGCGCGCACTTCGGACATACGTTGAGGTTCGTCGTGAGGTCCTTGTTATAGAGGATCTGCGCGCAGCCGGGGCATTTCACCATCAGTCCCTCGGGGACGCGGCTGGCCTTCTCGGCGGGCGCCTTGATCTTCTTCCGGGTTTTCTTGAACCACGCCATCAGGGAATCAGCTTATCAGGGCACAGCAAAAAAAGGGGTCGGGAGTCCTTTTCCTGGAGCAGGGGCGGTCGAAAAGTCTCCCGACCCCTCTTTTCACTTCGTTCGGGGCACGTAGTACCTCGTGCCGGGGCCCATGCCGCGGATCTGCTTGATGAGATGGTCCAGCGCTTCGTCGCTCCCGTCGGAATCGAACTGAGACGTTTCCACGACGAGCAGCGGGGTCGCGGTGTAGTGGAAGAAAAAATGGTGGTACGCCTCGTTCAACTCGCGAAGGTAGTCGTCGTCGGGCTGCAGCGCGACGGTTTCGGGATCGCGCCGGCGGGTATGCATCCGTCGCAACAGAACATCGGTCGGGGCCTGGAGGAACACGACAAGATCGGGCGAAGGGACCTCGCGCGCGAGCAGGTCGTACAGCCTCTGATAGATGAACAGTTCGTTGTCGTCGAGATTCAGATACGCGAAGATCTTGTCCTTGTCGAACAGGTAGTCGGCGATCGTGATCTGACTGAACAGATCGGTCTGTCGCAGCGCCGTCTGCTGGCGATGCCGACTCAGTAGGTAAAAGAGCTGCGTCTGGAGGGCGGATCCAGGCCGATCGGCGTAGAAGTCCGTGAGGAACGGGTTGTCGGCTTCTTCCAACACGACCGTTGCATCGAGGCGCGTGCCGAGGCGTTCGGCCAGTGCGGTTTTGCCTGCGCCGATCGGTCCTTCGATCGCGATGTGGCGGAACTGCAACGCGACACGATGATATCATCGCGGAAGGCGCCCCAAAGGTTGCGGAAAATGTTGCGCAGGACGATCGCGATCACGTTCGCACTGGCCGCAGCGGCATGCGCGAGCGCGCCGCCGCTCGCGCCCCCTTCCCCACCCGTTACCACCTTCGAACAGAAGATGGCGTGGATCCTCCGATTGGAGGATCAGCGCGCGTTGCGCGATCCGGCTCCGCCCGTCGTCGTGCCCGCAGCGCCGCCGGTTCTGCGGCGCGGTGAGAAGGCGCCGGCTGCGATCCCGTCGCCACCGCCGCCGCCGGACCTCGTGCGCCTTCTTGGCGACGGCGAAGCGCGTGTGCGACGCCGCGCCGCGCTGGCAATCGGCCGCGTCGGCTTGCATGACGGCATCGATCCGCTCGTGGCGCTGCTGCGCGACAACGACCCCGAGGTGCGCCAGATGGCGGCCTTCGGCCTCGGTCTGATTCGGGACAAAGCGGCCGTCGCTCCGTTAGTACTGGCACTCGGCGACCCGTCGCCAATCGTGCAGGGCGGCGCCGCCGAAGCGCTCGGGCTCATCGGCGATGTGTCCGCCGCCGACGCGCTCGGTCGTCTGGCGAATGACGTCGTGCAGTCCGGCGTGTTGTCGCAACCGCCCGGAGACGATCTCGACGCTCGACGCGATCTTCCGGCCTCGGCGTTCCGCCTGGCAATCTACGCGCTCGTCAGGTTGAAGGCGTACGACCAGCTGGCGGCCGCGGTGCTCGATTCATCAGGTCAACCAAAAGTGCGGTGGTGGCCGGTGGCCTACGCCCTGCAACGGATCGACGACAAGCGCGCGCTCCCCGCGCTGCTGACGCTGGCAAAAGACCCTCACCCGTACACGCGCGCCTTTGCCGCCAAAGGTCTTGGCGGATTAAAGGACGCCTCCGCCGTTTCAACGCTTGTCGCGCTGCTCGCGGCCAACGACATCGGCGTGGTGATTGAGAGCGTGCGGGCGCTCGGACGGATCGGCAATCCAACCGCCGCGCCGCCGCTGCTGAAGCTCGTCCAGGCAAAAGACACCAACCCATACGCGCGCCTCGAAGCGCTGGACGCGCTCGGCGGAATCCGCGCTCCCGGCGTTTCCGACCTGGTGCTCGACTCGTTTACCGATCCGAATCCCGCAGTGCGCGCGTCCGCATTGAAGGCCGCCGCTCAGCTCGATCCAGAGCAGTTCGTCGCCGTTCTTTCGGGGCTGGATCCCGATCCCGTCTGGAGCGTCCGGGCAGCGATCGTGTCGGCACTGAGCACGCTGCCCGCCGACATTGCGCTGCCGGGATTGAACGCCATGCTCGGCGATCAGGATCGCCGCGTGATCCCACCGGTGCTGGAGGCGCTCGTCAAACTTCGCGCGCCGAACGTCGCCGCCGTCCTCCTGCAGCGCCTGAAAGACGACGATATGGCCGTGCGCGCCGCCGCCGCGGCCGGACTCGGCGAGATCAAGCCGCCGAACGGCGACCAGGCGCTCGTCGACGCGTATCAATTCGGTCAGCGGGATGCCGCCTATTCCGCCCGCGCCGCGGCGCTTGCAGCGCTCTCGAAGTACGGAGCGGCGGCAGCGACTCCCGTGCTGAAAATGGCGTTGGCCGACAAGGATTGGGCCGTCCGTCTTCGCGCGGCGATGCTGTTGAAAGAGCTCGACCCTGCGTCCGCCGCCGATCTCGATCAGCAGATTCGGCCCGCCCCGACGACTCTGACCGCGGCGACTTACGAGGCAGCGCGCCTAGCGAGCCCGCCGGTGTCGACGGCGGTATACCTCGACACCGATCGTGGAACGATCCAGATCGAGCTGGCCGTGCTGGACGCGCCGCTGACGGCCGACAATTTCGTGACGCTCGCGCGGAAGGGCTACTTCGACGGCCTCAGCGTCCATCGCGTGGTGCCCGACTTCGTCATCCAGAGCGGCGATCCGCGCGGAGACGGCGAGGGTGGCCCCGGCTACACGATCCGCGACGAGATCAATGAGCGGCCCTACCTGCGCGGCACGGTCGGCATGGCACTCGATCTGTGGGGCGACACGGGCGGCAGTCAGTTCTTCATCACGCAGTCGCCGCAGCCGCACCTCGACGCCAAGTACACGGTCTTCGGACGCGTGATCGCCGGCATGGACGTGGTGGACAGGATTCAGCAGGGCGACATCATTCGCCGAGTGCGCGTGAATGACGGTGAGACAACGCAGGACTGACGTCTTGCGGCACGACCGAGGTGCTCCGCCACAGTCGCAGCGGGCTGCGAGATGAAGAGACGAATTGAAACCGTGCGTGTACGTGGAAAAGGGGGCGGCCTGGCAAGGCCCCAACGCGGCTTTCGCGTTTGAGGTGCCGGGGGCGCCCCCTTTTTGACGGGCGAGGTCAGCTTACCGTTTCTTGCCGGCCTTCTTCTTCCCGCCCTTGGCTTTCTTTGCCATTGTCTGTTATCCCCCCCTTCATCTGGGTGTAATTGCGAGAGCGCTCTCGGCGTTCTGCCCCTGTGGTTCCTGCCACAGAAGCGTTGGTGGCTGCCGCCTGGCACGCTCACCCGATGCCGGCCCTCTTCGCGTCGGGGCACCTTCCTCAGCTTGCTCAGCTGGAGGAAGGGCGGGGCGAAACCATTTCGCCCTCACTAGGGATGGCCTGAGTTCGCCATCCTCATACCAGATGTAGATTATGGACGAGAAACAAATGGTGTCAAGCACAATGTGTGCGAAAAGTCAAAAAAAGTTGCTTCACCGTCGGCCGATCGCCGAGCGCAATTCCCTCTCCGCGCGCTCGCGCGCGCCGATCGGTTCAACCGGACGCATGTTGACGACGCGCTGCCACTGTTCGATCGCGTCGGCCGATTGGTTCATCGCTGAAAGCTGCGACGCGAGACCCATGCGCGCGCGCACTTCGGTCGTCCGCGCCGCGTAGACGGTGCCCGCCAACGCGCGCGCGAGCAGCGAGCGCCACGCAGCGGCGCTTGCGGCGTGATCATGAACGTACGCGTCGCGAACTTCAGCGATGAGCTTCAGAAAGAGTGGATTGTGACTGTAACGCGCATCGAGGCGTTCGAGCAGCGCGAGCGCTTCCGCAGTTTGATGCTCGTACCACAGATACACGATGTGAAGCTGGAAGTCCGCTTCGCCTCTCAGCAGCTCGCCCCTGTCGCGAGCCTGCAGCATCTCGCGCAATCCCATCGTCCGATCGCCACCCGGGAGCAGCAGCAGCCATCGGAGAATCTTCGCCGCCGCCGGCGCGACATCGGCGTAATAGTGATAGAGACCGACGCCGAAATACGCGTCGTACAACGTCGGGTCGAGCTGAATCGCTCGCTCGAGCGCATCTTTGGCCTTCCTGGCGTCCCTGGCGGCACCGAGGCGCTCGCCGCGAAGGACGCGCCACTGAACGCGCGGGCCGTACGACGCGGCGAGATAGAACCATGCTTCCGCCCGCTGCGGCTCGCGGCGGGTCCATGCGTCGTTGGCCGTGATCGTGGACGCGGCGAGGCCGTCGAATTGTTGATCCAGGACCCGGCTTTCCGCGTTGATCTGGATCTGCCACCACAACGACACGACGCGGAGCGCCTGGCACGCCCCGTCCGGAGCCGGGGGACACGCTTCCTTCAGCCGGGCGTCGACCTCTTCGAAGCGCGCATCGAGAATCGTGTCGTACGCGGCTGCGAGCCGCGCTGCTCCCGTGAGAGCGGCGTATGCGGGGCCGGTGCAGACGATC
>Ga0310810_10012095_pt1 | contig 10120 bp, 9 predicted proteins | sample NCmetagenome_FD_207641 | JGI IMG/M metagenome (GOLD analysis project Ga0310810, IMG submission 207641) | Soil microbial communities from experimental microcosm in Duke University, North Carolina, United States - NC | ecosystem: Engineered > Artificial ecosystem > Soil microcosm > Unclassified ...
CCAAGTCGCATCATCCTTCAGGAACAGCCCGCCTGCGCCGCCTGACGGGTACGGCACGACTCCGCGCGTCGCGCTCGTAAAGTTCGGGAGCATCGACACGGCCTGAGCCGGCGTGATGTCTTCCGGTGCGCCTGTGCCGAGCGTGTAGCGGGCCTTGAACGTCGTCGGAGGCTCGAGATAGAGCTGCGCGTTCGTGACGCCGGTCGGAGTTGAGCCACCGGGTGGTGCCGCCCAGGTTCCGTCGTCGCGGAGGAATTGGCCGATAGCCGCGCCGGAGGGCACGAGGCCTGCTGCACCGCCGGCAAAGGCTGGGGCCGACAGAGAAGCGACTGTGATACCGCGCGCCGATAGGCCTGCCCCAGAGCCGACAACACTGATGCCCGTCGCGACGTTCGCGAACCCGGACGGCGTCCATGCCCCGAGCTTGTCGAATGAGCCGCCGGAAGGGTTACTTTGCGCAAGCTGCTGGAAGCCGGCGCGCATTCCCGGGGCGAGGTGAATTCCGCCCGTGTCCCATGAGCCGCGCAGCGCTCCGCCCTGGCGGAATACAACCTGTTCCGATGGCAGAAAGTGGATAGCCGGGACACCAGAAGCCCCGATTGCAATTACGTAGTTCTGGCCGAGCGCCTGACGCCAAGCAAAAAGCTGCGTATCGTTGAGCCCAGCAAGATGATTGCCTCCAATTGAGCCACCATAGGTGAGCCGGATTGTTCCTGTGCCGCCCGGCGCAGCACCAAGCAAAATGTCGCCCTCAAGTGCTAGGGCGCCGCCTGTATAAACAAATGCGCCACTCCCAGCAAATCCACTTCCGCCATTGAACTGCACGGCACCGCGCGGCCCGCCAGGAAGCATGGTCGGTCCGCCACCACCCGCCGTCTGCCATATGCCGTCAGAGCGCAAGAACAGCGATGAGCTACCCGGACCGCTCGGCACAAGCCCGGCGATCGTGCCGCTGTAGACAGGCAGGATCCCGGCAGCTTGCTGGGGCGACAGGTCTTGCGGATCGCCGTTGCCGGCACCCATCGCCCGACCCTTGATCTTCCCCTCGACTATGTCGGCCAGGATCGCGTTGGTAATCGAGCCGTTCGGCGGCAATGTCGAGCCGCCAGCGATGACCGTGCGGCGCGAGGTTCTATCCCTTAGTCCGTACTCCCCGAACGAGTCACGGCCGACTACCGCACCACCCGCCGCAGTTACCCGCGTAGCGGCCCGGAGCACATCAGCCCAAACCCGATCGCGCTCGGTGACTGCAAGCTGGTAGGCGGCCGCGTACTGGTCGCGCGTGATGACCCGCGTCACCACGTCCCAAACGATGAACTCCTCCCAGCCCGCAACGCCATCGAACGTGTCGCTGTCTCCGCTCAGATCCGCGACAAGCGGCAAGTACCAAATCGTGTACGGGTATGCCTGATCCGGCGCCGGCAGGATGGCTAGCAAGTCGGTCTGAATGTGCGACCAGGCTTCCGGCATCCCGACGATCTGCGGGCCGCCCCAGGCAGAGCGCTCAGCTAGCGGCCGATGCTGGAGCGTCCGAACGACGTTTTGATAGGTAATATCGACGCCGAAGGTACGGACGACGTTCGGCGAGAACGCGCTCACGTCGAGCGTCGCGAACGGGTATGGGCTCGTCGCACCCTGATTGATGGTCCCGCTTGAGGAAACCAGGTAGTGCTGGATGCCCTCTTGGCTCACCCGCTCGCGGAACCGCTGGATGCTCTGGTTGATGAACCGGTTGAGCATCGTGGTCGTGTAGCGACCGGTCGTCCCCGTTACGATATCGGCCTGGTAGCTGATATCAGTTCGGAGCTGGAGGAGGGTTACGGTGCGGGACATTAGCTGAGCGCGTTCGTGTCGGTGACGGTTCCGCTAGTTCGGGTGGCGCCGTTTGCCACGAAAACACGGTCCATCGAGGCCGTTCCATTGGCCGACGCGTTTGTGACGGCAGCGTTTACATTGCCCCGCACGCTTCCGCCCACGTACGAGCAAATTCCGTAGCTGCCGCTCACGATCCAAACAGCTCGGGAGATGCTCGAGGCCCAGAACTTCACATTGGTCATGTAGATTGCTGGCCGCTGATCGTCGCTTGCTGGCGCGCTTGTGTCCGCGAACTTCACGCCGATCGCCGTCGAGCCATTCGGCACGAGGCCCGCGTTGCTGAGGCTCAGGCCGCGTAGCGTGAGGCCGTTCGGCTCCATGATGGCAATGCACTGGTCGGCGAGGTCGATGCCGAGGTTCGTGCATTCGCCATAGACGCCGCGGAAACCGTCGCCATCTTCATCATGGAACGCGAGCCCCTTTTCGTACCGAGTGGCGAAGCAGTTCGACATCATGAACTCTTCGGGACCGTCGAGCACAAATGCCCGCCCATTCGCGTCAACCCATGCTTTGATGTCATTGCTCAAAAGGCCGCTATACGGATCAGTGTTCGGGTTGAAATGGATGTCGTTGATCCGCACCGTATCGGCGCATCGCCCAAGGACAATTCCTCGAGAGAGTGGGTAGCCGTTGATCCTGTCGATCTTCCCGCCGTCGCACGCGAGGTAGATCAGTCGGTACGGGTTCGTCGCCAGGATGCGCTCAATCGTCGGGTTGTGGTTGTTTGTCCCGGCATAGATGAAGTAATCGTAAACCGTTGGCGTTCCGGTCGTGACTTGCTCCGGATAGACGGCCTCGATGTCGCGGACGACCGAATTCGGGCGCGTCGAGAAAACCCGTCCCGTGCCCGTTATCATCAGCTTCGTTCCGTTCGGCTCAGTGCTTCCGAAGAAGCTGGCACGTGAATGGCCGAGCTCGCGAAGGCCGCCGGTTGACACGTTTGCTGGCACGGTGAAGATGTTGTTTGAGCCGTCGCTGATGTAGGTGATCCCATCCGGCCATGCGAGGTATTGGCCCGGACGAGCGCTCGTGAACGTTGAGCGCACGTTCGCGACGCTGGTTGCAATCGTCGTCGAGTCGCTTGCCCCAGTCGTGTCCACGTCGAGCGTGATCCAGCCCCGCCGCTTGATCCAAATCGACCCGGTCCATTCAAGACGATCGCCAGCTTCTACGCCCGCGTACCAGTTGATCCGCCCGTTGGACGAGGCGAGGGCCACCGTCCCTTCCTGCGCTGATGTGGGCGAATTGAACATGTCACTCTCCGGTATGGCGCACGTTGGCCTATCTAGCAGTGTATCCCGCCCCGCAGTGGTCGGCCCTTCCCAGCTGACGCGCGTCGCTCCGCGCATCACGTCTTGCCATCGCCCCTCGCGCTCAGCCGCTGCCATGCCGTACGCGGCGGCGTACTGGTCCTTGTTCAAGAGACGGCAGACGACATCCCAGATGATGAATTCTTCCCACCCAGCGACACCATCGAACGTATCGCTGCCGGACGAGAGATTGCTCAGGAGTGGTAGGTACCAAACGGTGTAAAAGTACGCTTGGTCAGGCGGCGGGAAGATTGCGATCTGCGTGTCACGGTACTGAGCCCACGCTGCCGGCACAGAATTCAGGTTCGGGCCGTTGAATTGGTCGCGCTCAGTGAAGCTGATCTGCTTGAGCGTGCGGACGACGGTTTGATACTCGAGATCCACGCCAAAAACCCGCACAACGGCAGGCGAAACGGCCGACAAGTCGATGAGCCCGAACGGGTAGACTCCGCTCGGCCCAGCGTTCATGTAGTCGCTAGTCGAAACGAGATATCGGTTGATCCCCAGGTCCGAAACGCGCTCGCGAAAGCGCTGAATCGACTGGTTGATGAACCGCGTTACCTGCGTCGTGCTGTAGCGACCAGACGAGCCCAAAACGACATCGGCTTGGGTAGCGATATCGGTCTGGAGCTGCGTCAGGGTAACCGTGCGGGCCAAAACCGCCCGCCTATTTCTTCTTCTTGGGCTCTCCGCCGAAGATCAAGGCGAGACCAGTGTCGCCCTTCGGCTTCTCGCCGCCGCCAGTCGCCGAGCCGTAGTCCTTTTCAGCGCAGAGCTTGATCGCCTCTTTGAGGGCCATGGCGCGCGTAGCCATCGGCAAGGAGTCGTCCATGAAATCGAACGCCTCGCGCTCGAAATCATCCTTCGGCTCCTCGCCAGCCGGCTCGGTTGCCTCGTCGCCCATGTCCGCGGGCGGCGCTGGCTCAAGCATGCCCATTCCAGCCATCAGAACGGCGTGATCCCGGAGGTTGCGGTGGGCGCACCGACCCACATCAGATCGAGAATGGTCCCGCTAGGCGGAATCACTCCAGCTCGAGAGTTGCCGGACGGAACCGCGAGGGTGCCAGTCCCGACGCCAGGAGGCGCATGGAACTGGACCGACGCGACGCCTGACCACGAATTGGTCCTCTGCCGCACGATGCTCCGCTCCACGAACGCGCCAGATGGTACCTGAAGCGTCGTGTAGAGCTGCGAGAACCGGACCGGCGGATGGATCACGTCGTAGAGCCCGGTCGCGACGAGCGTAACGCCAAGGCCGGGAAAGCCATAGGCCGTCCCGACGATGCCGCCCGTCGCGGTGAAGTGGAGTCGAGCGGGAGCGATGAACGCCTTGGGCGCGAAAATGCCCGCAACGTTCAGCGGATCCTGCTGGACTAGTGAGGAGAAGTCGCGGGGCATCCTGGTGCCCTCCTTAGACGGTCAGGGATACGCGGCCGTTGTTCTTCGGGGCGTTGCAAGCGAGCAGCGGGTAGCCGATGAGGCGGAACTCGTAGTCCGTGCTTGTCGTCTTGCGCAGCATCGAGAGGCCGTCGCCGCTCTGCGGGTGCAGAAGCTCACCCATGCTCGAGATCCACCAGTTCTCCATCCGGAAGGCGAAGAAGTTGCCGACCGGGCAGTGACGGTCGCAGTAGATGGGCACGCGCCCAGCGGTCGTCATCACGTCGATCTTCGTGTACCCGAACTGCGTCGAGTCGTCCTCGAGCGGGCGAATCCCGCGGGCGCTCATGAGCGTCTCGAGAACCTGGAAGTCCTCGGGGTTCATGAAGCCGGCCGTGGGCGCCTTTGCCTTGAAGCGACCGAGCATCTGAGCGAAGAGGATCTTGATGCGCTCCTCGTAGCTCTTGCCTGCCAAGTCGCTCGTCTGGATGCGGCACCCGGAGTAGCGCTGGATGTCCGTCGCGCGCGTGGTGTTCGTGACGCCCCAGAGCGTTCCGGGCGAGTCGTTCGCCGTAATGAACGCCTGAACGCCCTTGATGATGACGACGGCCTGATCACCGAAGAAGTCGCCGAAGCGGAACAGGTAATCGCCGACCGCAAGGCCAGAGATTGCCGCCGCCGAGGTGAGCGTGAGCGCACCGGTCGAGCGGTTGATGTTCGCGACGGTCGTCTGATCGCCGCTGTCTCGGAGCTGGTCCGTCGTGGTCGAGCCGTCATTCGCGGACGCCACCACCGACATGCCCACCTCGAAGTTCTGCGCATCGATGGGGTTTACGAGGGTGATGTCGTTCGTCGAGAGCGTCGCGATACGGCCGATTGCCTGGCCACCGTTGCCCCAGCTGTAGACGCTGAGATTCTCGCCGGCCTGCTCGTAGAGGCCGTCGATTTCGACCACCTTGTTCTCGAGGAATGCGCCCTGGTTGGTGCGCGACGCCATGAGAACCTTGTCGCCGATGTCGATCGACGCGTAGTAGTCGCCGGCCGTGATGTTCCACTTGCTCGCGACGATGTTCGACTTCGCCGTTTGAGAGGCGGTGAACACGCCGGAGATGCCCTGCGGCAGACCAGTGATGATCGGCACGGGCATGTTGTCGCCGACCATGCCGGTATCGCCGCGCTTCTCGAGCATGCCGAGGAGCACGTTGTCCGGGTAGGTGAGCTTTTCAACTACGTCGTTGACGTAGCGTTCCTTGAGCAGAGCGTCGAATGTGGTGAGCGTTGAACCCATAGCGAGAAGTCCTCCATCGGATTTTCTCTCGGGGTTCGTCGGCTCCCGGTCAGCGCGTCTCTGCTTTTCAGCAGGTGAGTCAATACTGATCGATTTGCGCCATTGCTACAAGGCACAATCGGAGGGCCGGAATGGTTCAGATTGGTACGCTACTCGGAGCCGCGCCCGTTCACTTCGCGCCGGATGTCTTCGTTCACTGCCTGCGTGAATCGATTGGCCGCGTTCTGCATCCAGCTTCGTCGGTCAGTCGGGTCGATCTTCGACGGCTTTCCGGCCTTGGGCGGCGGGACCGCATCAGTGCGCGGCTTCGGCTTGGCAGTGGTGCCTGCCGGCGGTGGCGGAGCGGCCTGCACGTCGCCGAAAACACCTTTCAGCTTCTGATACAGCCCCTCCATCACGGAATTGAGCGACTTGCCGTTCGGCGGGATGAATTTCAGCGCGTCGTCGATTGTGATCGTCTCGTCCGTCGCCGGGTTGTAGTGCTGCTTTTGGATGTTGTAGATCTGGTTCACGAAAAGCGAGTCATCCGCGAACGAAGCGAGAAGCTTGTTCTGCGATTTCCCCATCTCGTTCGAGAGCTGCGTGACGTAACGCTGCTGAGCGGCAACGCGGGCCGATTCGGCCTGGCGCGTCTCGGCTTCCTTCTTCGAGCGCTCGTCCCTCTCGGCCTGCTCCTTCTTCCAGTTCTCGAGCTCGAGTAGCCGGCGATAGTTTGGATCGCTCGCCTGCGCGATCACGTCCTCTTGCAGCTTGTTCCAGTCCTCGTACCCGAGCGACTTCGCAAGCGCCTGAAAGTCCTTGCTGTCCTTGAACGCGCTCACGCCACGGGCGAACTGAAGCTCGCCCTCGAAGGCTTTGCGGGCCTCCTCGATGCGCTGCGTTGCGGCCTGCTCGAGGTCGAGAAGCTCCTTCGCCTTGGCTTGGCTCGTAACGCGCAGACGGGCCCGCTCGGCGCTCGTGACCCGACCGTCCTCGAGCACCATGCCGGCCGCTTCGGCGAGAGCCTTTAGCTGCTCGAGCTTGTCGGCCGCCTCGGGCTTCTTCTCGGCCTTGGGCTTGGCTGGCTTCTCGGGCTCGACCTTCGTCTCGGCCGTCTCAGCAGTTGTCTCCGCCCCGGCCTCGTCCACCGGCTCCGGCTTGAACACATCGACGCCGCCGAGCCGTTCCATCTTTTGAACGAACGGTTCGTTTACCTTGGGCGCTGGGGTTGCGGCCTCTGCTGCCGGAGCTGCTTCGTCTGCCATTTAGAATCCTCGCTGCTGTGCTAGCCAGAGTCGTTCAGCCAACTCCGGATCTGTTGCGGCCGTCTGCCGCAGGTATTGATCCTCGGCTTGTTGTGGCGTCGGATGAAAAGTATCTCCCTCCCAGTATCCAGCGTCTGCCCCACCGTTGTAGTAATTGGATTCATTTGAAAATGTTGGGTGCCCGTGCTGCTTGAACTCATCCGTGAAATGCGCGCCAGGCTTATGCACAAAATCCGGGTTCTGCTTCCAGAAGCCGCGATAATCGTAATAGCTGTCTGGATGGTCCACGTCCCCGATCTGATTCTTTTGTGCCCAGGCCCTAAAAGCCTGCTCTTCTTCTGGGGCAAGCTGCGTCGTCTCGGCCTGTTGCTGAGCCTTCAGATATTGGGCCAGTGTTATGCGTTTCGCCGTCGCCATTGGTCTACGCCGCTGCCATCGGTGGCGGCACTGCTTGCGGGCCGGGCGGTACGGCCGGCCCCATCGGATTGCCAGGAAGCTGTTGCTGCGCGACTGGTGCGGCCGGTGGCTGCTCTGGCGGCTGCATCAGCTTGTCCATCTCCTGAATGTACCGGGAGAGGAGCTTCAGATTGAACTCGACCTTGAGCCGCTCTTCAGGCGTTGGCAAAGCGGCTTGGTCAATGCGCGCGCGGAACCACGCGGATGCGAACCGCCGGATCGCGCCGACCTTGTTCATCACAAAGCCCTCGGGCGCCTGGTAGTCGCCGAGCGTCCAGGTGTCCTCATCGGCGTCCAGATAGCGCTCGATGAGCATGTCCACATACTCGGTCTCGGCGTTCTCGACCTCGAGCTCGGAATCAAAGTCCGGCCAGCCCATCAGCTGCTTGGCCGTCTCCTGGCTGATGAGGCCGCCCTTGTAGAGGTCCTGCACCATCTCTTGCCGGCCGGCTGGATCGTGCGGGAGGGCGGACGCTGGCGCGACGGAGATGGCGAACGAGTCGTCCTCGACATCGGCATCGTTCCATTTGATCTGCCGAATGAGTGACCGGCCCGACCATTGGACCATGAAGTTCTTATCGTCCTCAGCGAGTTCGCGAAGGCGCCAAACGTACTGGTGCCCGAGGTCAACATACGATTGCTCGTAGCGCTGGGCCTTCACGAGCTGACGGCCCGCCTTCGTGTCGTTCAGCGTGCGGATTGCAACGCCGGAATTCACGCCTTGCTCACGTCGTGCGGCCGCCGAAACTTGCGACAAGCCAATCGTGTCCCAGAACTGCGAGACCTTGTACTTGTGGAACTCAAATTCCATCTGCGTGAAGGCCGGCGTGAGCGCAATCTGCGGCGGCATCGCGCCCTTCTCGACCGCGATCCACGTGATGGCATCGTTCACGGCGAGGTCATCGTTCTTGACGCTGTCCCGCTCGTAGAATCCCTTCGCGCCGCTCGCGATGCGCTGCCTCAAGCAAAGCCGCATGTCGAAATCGTCGCAATCCTCGCTCATCGGGCCGCCCTCGTCGGCGATACCCGCTGCCCAGACGCCATCGCGGTGCGGCTCCCACTGCAAGAACACGAGCGGAGGGGCCGGAGCTGTCCACTCGCCACCGTCAACGGTCTCGCCACCGATGCCGAGCGCCCAGACACCCGGTGCGTCCTTGCTATCGGGCAGCTTCCATCCAAAATCTAGCTGAATCACCTTCGTCGAGCGCGGTCGAGCAAGGCGGCTTTCCCCGTACCACTCGTAGGGCGGCGCGTTCGCGATGGCGTCGCGGATCTTGCGGCCCATGCCCTTGCCGTAACGCTCCATTGCCTCGTCCACCCCGCACGGCCGGCGCATGAAGTAGTTGCGCGGCATGCGACCCTCGACCGGGTCGGTGAAAACGTCGCAGCTTGGCACGAGATCGTGCACGATTCGCTTGCGCGCATGGTCGGCCATCACGGAGATAACCGCCGTGCCTTGCAACGCGCATTCCGCGGCCGCGTCGATCATCATCGCCCAGCCGTTGATCCACCGGTCTTGCCGCTGGTTCAGAATACCTTCGCAGATCTTGTCCAGTCGGTAGGCTCGGCGACGTAAAGCCCAGGTTGCACCCAAAGTCTGGAACTGAGGTTTGGGCTTCTGCGGAGCGTAAATATTCGCAACCGCGGTCGCAACCGCCGAGCGCACGAGACGGAGCCTTTGACCGAGATAGGTTTGCTTGTCATCGCTGTCGCAATACGCATGCGCCGAGTAGCCGCCGAGGTGACGGCCTTCGTAAACCTCGAGGTTCCGGATGTAGCGAGCGCGGCGGCCTGCCTGCGCGTCCCGATACGCCTTGACGAGCGACGAAACCTCAGCCCCGCGGCGATCGGCTGGACGCTCGTACCAAGACTCCGCGGGGGTTAGCTGGGGCATCTACTTAGCCCACCCGCGCGCCCTCTTCGATGACCGCAAGTACCTCGTCGTGCCTCACCACGCGGAACTCGCCGCGCTCGCCGATCAGCTCCTGGAACTCGGCACTCTTGTTATGGCGTGGAGCATTGAAATCGAGCGCGTAGTCCTGCCCGCACTGAGCATCAACGAGCACGCGGTCGCCTTCCTTCACCTCGTTCGGCACGAACCCGCCGCAACAAGGCTTGTGGTAGCCCTTGCCTGAGCGAAGAACGCGAGCGGCGCGGCTCTCTCGAGCACCCCGTGAACCGTTGTGAACAAGCGCAATGCCTGACGCGGTTTCGGTCGGCTTCGGCTCGAGAACGAGGACGATGTTGTCTGCGTATGCGGTGAGGTTCATTCCTTGCCAACCTTCTCAGCGAGCGCCGACTTCGCAGCCGCAAGCTCTGCCATATCACCAGGTCGCGCGATATGTGCGCCGCCGCCAAGCGCGCCGGCAATGAAGATCAGGGCCTCGCGGAATGGGGCGAGCACGGGAACGAAGGTCAGGCCGCCCGCAACGACGCCGACGACGGTCATGATGGTTCGGCCGGTTGTGGCAGTCATAGCTCCTCCGTCAGTAGGCGCAGAGCAGTCTCGCGACTAATCAATCCAAGCGATTGTTCACGGACGCTGCGCCCGGTTGCCTCGTCAAACACGA
>Ga0310810_10012096_pt1 | contig 10120 bp, 8 predicted proteins | sample NCmetagenome_FD_207641 | JGI IMG/M metagenome (GOLD analysis project Ga0310810, IMG submission 207641) | Soil microbial communities from experimental microcosm in Duke University, North Carolina, United States - NC | ecosystem: Engineered > Artificial ecosystem > Soil microcosm > Unclassified ...
TGAGGGGGCACGGGCGCGTCGCGCGGGCTGCCCTACCTCTCGCTTCGGTCCCCGGCCGGCGCCGGGAATGCTCCGCTTGACGACCGGCTCGCCATCTGGCGACCGGTCGTCGGGCTATCGGCGCTCGTGCCTGCCGCGTTCGGAGCAGCAATGAACCCGGCCTTTGGACTCCAACTCCGCTCCAATCCCACCGGTCACTGAGCCGTTCCAGGCCGGGCGCCAGCGTGTAAGCTGTCTATCTATTCCTGCATTATCTGCTAATCATGTTGCACGCTCAGGCCAATTTTCGCCGATTCTGGTATATCTGTGTTAGCATTTGTGCAATATTTGCACAATTCTCTTGACAGGCTGGGGTGGCGGTCTTAACTTGTCTGCCATCGGCCATCCCGTCGCCCACACGCCGCTCGAGGCCCCCGTGCACGCCAATCCCCAGCTCAATCCCAACGCCAATCCGGCCGCCTTGCCGCCGGACTAGGGAGCTCGTGCGCGACAGGTCCACCGTTTCCGACCCACGCCCGCTCCCAGGAGCGGGCGTTTCGATTTCGCGATCCGATCACACTTCATCTCGGGGAGAAGCTCATGAAGCAGCAGATGGCGATCTGGAGCGGGGCGGTGGCGCTCGCCGCGTTGGCCGGGCCGGACCAACTCGCCGGTCAGATGGTCCTCACCACCGACGCGGGCGCCTTCAACAACTACACCTGGCGTGGCGTCACCATGACCAACAAGCTCGTGGTCCAGCCGGACGCCTATTTGAGCGTTCCAGGCGGCGGCGGCGCGGCAGTGATCGGCGTCTGGGGTAACATCGACGCGGGCCAGTACGACGACCCGGTGAACGACTTCAGCGAGGGAGGTGGGACCGGCCCGTGGGACGCCACCGAGATCGACGTGTGGGCCGAGTACGGCCACCCGCTCGGGACGACCTTCACCGGAACGATGGGCGGGTTGCTCTACCTCTTCCCCAACGAGAGCGGGCTCACCAACGAGGCCAACCAGACGTTCGAGGTGTACGGCAAGCTCCAGGCGACCGGCCTGCCGCTCGCCCCGAAGGTGTCGGCGTTCTACGACGTGGCGAAGGTAGACGGGCTCTATCTCGAGACCACCCTGACCCACACGCTGCAGGCGATCAAAGGCTTCCCCCTGACCTTCGGCGCCCTGGCGGGCTGGAGCGCGGGCCAGGCGGTGAACCAAAACGACCCCTCGGAGATCGCCAACTTCTCCGAGAACGGTCTGACCCACCTCGACTTTTCGGCCACGGGCGCGTTGGCGGCTGGCCCGGTTGTCCTGGCGCCCACGGCGCACCTGCTCGTCGCCAACGACGAGTTCACCAAGTTCACCAAGCCCGGGGTGACCAACGACGTCAAAGGGTGGGTGGGCCTCACCCTCACCTGGTCGAAGCCCCTCACCGCGGCCCCCGTCACCCAGAAGTAGACACTCTCGCCGCACCACCCCGGTGGGGCCGCCCCTCGGCCCCGCCGGCTGGCTCCCCCCTGCCAGCCTTTGGGGGTAGATTCCCCGCACTATGAGTCAGATCACCGTCGAGAAGACCGCCGAGGATTCGGCCTCCAAGTCGCTCCGGGTGACCGTGCCGGTCGACCGGGTGCGTCAGGCCGAGGCAAAGGCGGTGCAATACTATGCGCAGCGGGCTCGTCTACCGGGCTTCCGCCCGGGCAAGGCCCCGGTCGCCGTGGTGCGCAAGCGGTTCAACGACGCGATCCGGCAGACCGTGCTCGAGGAAGTCCTCCGCGAGAGCTGGGAGACCGCCAAGACCGCCGAATCGCTCAAGCCCATCACCGACCCCTCCATCCGGAATCTCAAGTTCGAGGAAGGCAGCCCGATCGAGTTCGACCTCCTGGTCGAGGTGCGGCCGGAGATCAAGCTGGAGCGGGTAGGCGGCTTCAAGGTCGAGCGCCGGGTCCAGCCGGTCACCGACGCGGCCGTGGACGAGCAGCTGGCTCGCCTGCAGGAGCAGAAGGCGGCCTGGCTGCCGGTGAGCGGGCAGCAGCCCTCGCCGGGGCAGATGGTCCGGGTCGAGGTCGCCCCGCTGGAGGACGGCAACCCCGGCGCCTCCCAGCCCTACGACTTGGTCCTGGGGCAGAACCAGGCCATCCCGGAGCTGGAGGAGCGGATCATGGCCCTCCGGCCCGGCGAGAGCGCCGACAGCGAGGTCCGCTTTCCCGACGATCACCCGGACGAGTCCCGGCGGGGGCAGAGCCGTCAAGTTCGGGTGACGCTGCACGAGGTCAAGCGGCAGGAGCTCCCGACGCTGGACGACGCCTTCGCCCGCGAGGTCGGCGATTTCGAGGATCTGGCCGCCCTGCGCAGCGCCGTCCGCCAGGACCTGGAGCGAGAGGCTGTCCGTGAAGCGGACGCGCAGGTGCGCCAGGCGCTCCTGCTGCAGGTCATCGAGGCCAACCAGGTGCCCGCGCCCGAGTCGCTGGTGCACCGGCTGATGCACGGCTACGCCGAGATGTACCGCATTCCCCCGGACCAGCTCGGCCCGTTCGAGCAGCAGTTCCATCCGGTCGCGGAGACCCAGGTGCGCCGCGACCTGGCGCTGGACGCGCTGGTCGAGGCCCAGGGACTCCGGGCCACCGAGGCGGAGCTCGACGCCCGCATCGCCCAGCTGGCCGAGGCACGCGGAGTGCCCGTGGCCGAGCTATACGGCAACCTGCAGAAGGCCAACCGGCTGGGCGAGCTCGAGCGCTCCATCACCGAGGAGAAGGCATTCGCGTACCTTCTCTCGCAGTCCACTGTCGACGAGGCGACTTCTTGACGATGGCTACCCTGTATCCGCCCTATATCATCGAGCGCTCCAGCCGGGGCGAGCGGACCTACGACATCTTCTCCCGGCTCCTGATGGATCGGATCGTGTTCCTGGGCGCCCCGATCAACGACGACGTCTCCAACATCATCATCGCCCAGCTGCTGTTCCTCGAGGCCGACAATCCGGACAAGGACATCTACCTCTACCTCAACTCTCCGGGTGGAGTGGTGTCGGCGGGCATGGCGATCTACGACACGATGCAGCACCTGCGAGCCCCGGTGAACACGATCTGCATGGGCATGGCCGCCTCGATGGGATCGTTCCTCCTGGCCGCCGGGACCAAGGGCAAGCGGAGCGCCCTGCCCCACTCCCGGATCATGATCCACCAGCCCTCGGGCGGGGCCCAGGGCACCGCGGCGGACATCGAGATCCAGGCCCGGGAGATCCTCTACCTCCGGTCCAAGATGAACGCCCTGTACGCGCTCCATACCGGCCAGCCGATCGAGACCATCGAGCGGGACATGGATCGCGACCGGTTCATGAGCGCGGAAGAGGCCAAGGCGTATGGCCTTATCGACGCGGTCTTTACCCCGCGCAAGGAGCTGGTCCCGCACTCGAACGGCAGGGAGACTTGACGGTCCGGGAACCGGGATCCACCTTTCCGGGACCCTTCCACCTTTAGATCCCAACGCGGCTCCATGTCCAACGACAAGCACCTCCGCTGCTCCTTCTGCGGAAAATCGAAGGATTCGGTCCGGAAATTCATTTCCGGCCCGTCGGTCTACATCTGCAATGAGTGCATCACACTCTGCAATGAGATCCTGGCGGAGGACGAAGAGCGCGAGGTCGCCGACAGCATCACCCAGGTTCCCACGCCGCTTGAGATCAAAGACGTCCTCGACCAGTACGTGATCGGGCAGGAGCGGGCCAAGCGGACCCTGGCGGTCGCGGTCTACAACCATTACAAGCGGATCAACGCCTCCAACGGCCGGGACACCGACGTCGAGCTGGACAAGTCCAACATCCTGCTGCTCGGCCCCACCGGCGTCGGCAAGACTCTCCTGGCCCAGACCCTGGCCCGCATTCTCGACGTTCCCTTCACCATCGCCGACGCCACCACCCTCACCGAGGCCGGCTACGTCGGCGAGGACGTGGAGAATATTTTGGTCCGGCTGCTCCAGGCCGGCGAGTTCAACGTCGCCGAGTGCGAGCGGGGCATCGTCTACATCGACGAGATCGACAAGATCGCCCGCAAGTCGGAGAACCCCAGCATCACCCGCGACGTCTCCGGCGAGGGCGTGCAACAGGCTCTCCTGAAGATCCTCGAGGGCACGGTCGCGTCGGTGCCGCCCCAGGGCGGCCGCAAGCATCCGCAGCAGGAGTACATCCAGATCAACACCAAGGACATCCTGTTCATCTGCGGCGGCGCGTTCGACGGGCTGGAGAAGATCATCGAGGCCCGGACCGGCCGGCAGCAGATCGGCTTCGCCTCGGGGGAGCGGCAGCGCGCCCCCGAGCTCAACGGCAAGAACCCCTACGCCGAGGTCGAGCCCGACGACCTGCTCCGCTTCGGGCTCATTCCCGAGCTGGTGGGCCGGCTCCCCGTGGTGGTGTCGCTCGAGGCGCTGGACGAGGACGCGCTGATGCGGATCCTGGTCGAGCCCAAGAACGCCCTCACCAAGCAATACAAGAAGCTCTTCGAGCTCGAGGACGTGGGTCTGACTTTCGACGCCGAGTCGCTCCGCGCGGTGGCCCAGAAGGCGCTCAAGCGCGGCACCGGCGCCCGGGGCCTCCGCTCGATTCTCGAGACCATGATGACCGACATCATGTTCGACCTGCCCGCCAGGGACGACGTCCGGGAGATCGTGGTCACCAAGGAGGCCATCACCGAGGGCGTGTCGCCCCTGGTGGTAACCGAGCGCGCCAGAACCAAGCGTGAGGCGTGAGCCCGGGGCGCAAGGGCGCAGGGGCGCAAGGACGCAGGGAGGAGACAGGAGACGGCGGAAGGGAGACCCACCTTCCGCCGTTCGGCCATCCGGACCCGCCGGCCAACCTCCTACGGGCCCTGCCGGTCGAGTTCGTGGGCTCGTTTCCCGACCCTTTGGTCCGGCTCGATCCGGCGCTCCCCGAGGTGGCGCTGATCGGCCGGTCCAACGTGGGCAAGTCGAGTCTGCTGAACGCACTGATGGGTCGTCCGGGGCTGGCCCGGGTCAGCGGGACGCCGGGAAAGACCACCCTGCTCAACGCGTTTCGGTTGCCCTCGCTGTACTTGATCGACCTTCCCGGCTACGGCTTCGCCCGGGCGGGCAAGGCCGCCCGGGCCGGGTACCGCCAATTGATCACCCGATATCTGGGTGAGCGCTCGACGCTCGCCGGCGTGGTGTGGCTGCTCGACGTCCGGCACCCGCCGTCGCGCGACGACTTCGAGATCCAGGAGCTCCTGATCGCGAGCGGGCGTCCGGTGCTTGCCGTGCTCACCAAGGCGGACAAGCTCACCCGCTCGGCCCGGGCAATCCGCACCCGGGAGCTGGCCGCGGATCTCGGCCTGCACGACGATCAGGTTCAGCTCACCAGCAGCTCGTCCGGGCAGGGTATCGCGGAGCTGGGACAGAGCATCCTCGCTATCGGAGAACGTCCATGAGACCGCGCTTGCCTGTCGTGCCGTTGCTCGCCGCCCTGGTCGCCCTGGCCGCGCCGGCCTGCGCCTCCGCGCAGCATCCGGCGGACCAGCAGGAGCCGGCCCCGGATCAGGCGCCGGGCGCGGCATACCGGATGCCGCCCGAAGGGTACGGCTCGCTCACGCAGAACGATCTCACCCTCCGGGTCGCGACCCCCGAGATCGAGGTCCGGATGGTGCCGCTGGACCAGCGGGTGACCCGGCTGCTGGCCCCGGATACCTACCGCTCGCTGCAGGGGTTGGTGGAGAGCCGGCGCGCCTCCATCGACTCGATCGCCCGGCGCTCGGGCACCAGCCGTCCCGGCCTGGCCCTGGTGACGTTCTTCGGCCAGCAGGCCGGCATCCGGTTCGACCCCCAGACGGTGGCGGTGACCTTCCGCAACCAGTACATGCAGCCGATCGGCATCGTCCCCTACAGCCCCCGGTTCAACACCCAGCAGCTGAACGTGCGGGAGCAGGTGAGCGGGATCTACCTGTTTCAGGAGGAGCTGCCGGTGGGGGATTCGTTCCGCTTCAGCTACGGCAGCTTCAATTCGGACGACTGGCAGAACAAGCAGGTGGTGCTCGACCGGGAGCGGGCCCGGGTGTCCGCGCGGGCGCGCTCCAACGGCGCCGACTCCACCCGGGCGGCCCACTAGCGTCTCGCTGTCCCAACCTGTGATTTTGTAACCGGTTGCTCCCCATTATCTTGCCCATCACCGGGCGCCTGGGGAGATTCCAGCGTCCCCGCTCCAGTGTGCGCCGCCTCCCGGAGTCCCGATGGTTTATCTGCCGCTTCGTTCGGTCACCCTGCCGGTCGATGTCTCCGGACGCTATGACGCCTGGCTGGAGCAGCTCCAGGACCGCCTCGGCCGTACCGGGGCCGACTGGTACCGCATCGCCCGCGATGTGCTGTACGACATCTGGTATCCCGGCTTCGGCGACTACGAGCAGCGGGTGGCCGACCCCGCCACGCCGGAGTCCGGCCGGCTCGCGCTCCTGTCGCTCGACCCGCACAACATCACGCTCGAGCCCGAGTACTACGCCGACGTCGATCAGCAGCGGTTCGCCCGGGTCAAGCCGCTGCTCTGGCTCTGGTACAGCTTCGACCGCGCTCCCCTGGCCGGGCAGAACGTCCACCTGGGCGTCGGGCTCCGCCGAGTGCTGGCCGCGCATCTCTTCGCCCGCTGCGGCCGCAACTTCAAATGCTTTCAGTTCACCGAATTCTCCTACGGCTACAACATGGAAGTAGGCGACGACGTGGTGGTGCACCGGCACGTCCTGCTGGACGATCGGGGCGGCATCACGCTGGGAGACCGTGTCAGCATCTCCGACTACGCCAACATCTACAGCCACACCCACAGCATCGTGGAGCAGAAGGAAGTGACGAACGCCCGGACCGTCCTGGAGGACGACGTGCGCATCACCTACCACGCCACCGTGCTCGCCGGCGTGCGGGTCGGTCGCAACGGCATGGTCGGCGCCAGCGCGGTGGCCACCAAGGACGTCCGCCCCTACCACGTGAACGTCGGCATCCCTGCCAAGTCCATCCGGATCAAGCCGAACGCCCCGCCCGAGGCCTACGTGACCGAGCGGGTCGCCAAGCGCGAGTCGTAGGGGCCGGCCGGTGCCTCCTCGGCGCGAGCGCTGGTACGCCTCGCCTTCGGCGATCGCCGCCTACGCCCTCCTCGCGAGCGCGCTGGTGGCCTCGGCCCTCGGCGGCCTGCCCAGCGTGCTCACCATCTTCCTGGGCATCGCGGGCGCGCTCATCGTCCTGCTGGCCGCCTGGCGCCGCGAGTGGGAAGTCCCGCTCCACGCGATCGGCGCCACCCTGCTCGGGGTGGTGGCCTGGTTCGCCGATGACCGCATCTGGTGGGTCGCGGTCCTCGCGGTGCTCAACATCTCGGGCAGCTTCTGGGTCGCCATCACCCGGGGCCGCCGCCGGCTCCGCGACTCGGAGTTCAAGTCGGAGCAGCTCGCCAGCCAGCTCGACCGCCGGATCAGCGAGCTCTTCTCCCTCCAGGAGCTGAGCTACGTCCTGTCGGAGTCGATCCAGCTCGACCGCATCGTGGATCAGGTGGCGCGCTACGCCGGGCGCTTCCTCCAGACCGACGGCGCCATCGTGGTCCTGGCGGACGACGAGCGCGGCGGCCGGCTCCGCGTGGTCGCGGCCACCGGCACCCTGGAGGCGCTGCTCGGACGGACCACCGAAGAAGACGATGCCGGCCTGGTCCGATTCTCCATCAGCCGGGAGCGGATCGAGGTGGCCCAGGGCGTCGCGACGCCGACGGTGAACCTGCTGGCCGGGGTGACGGTGCGCTCGGCGGCCGTGGCGCCGCTCCGCTCACAGGGCGTCACCATGGGCGCCCTCGCCGTGGCCGACCGACAGGGCGGACCGTTCACCACCGAGGACCTCTGGCTGCTCTCGACCGTGGCCACCAACGCCTCGGTGGTCCTGGCCAACAGCCGTCTGTACGAGATGGTGCGTCGGAGCAAGGACGAGTGGGAGACCGCCTTCAACGCCCTGACCGAGGGCATTGCCGTCGTGGGTCCGGCCGGCGGAATGCTCCGGGCCAACCGCGCACTCGCGGCGCTGGCGGAGACGGACGAGCAGGCGCTGGTCGGCCGCAGGTTCTGCGAGACTCTGTTCGGGCGCAACGAGGCAGTGGACGACCTGCTGCAGGCGGCCCGGCGGGGCGAGCGCGCCGGGCCTCTGGTGGTGCGGCTGGAGCAGAGTCAGCGGGTGCTCCGACTGACCGCCGCGCCCTTCGCCGTCCGGGCGGGCGCGCCCCGCGCGGCCGAGGGCACGATCGTCGTCCTGGTCGAAGACGTCACCGAGCAGCGGGTGCTGGAGGCGCAGCTCATCCAGAACGACAAGATGGCCTCGATCGGCCAGCTGGTGTCGGGCGTAGCCCACGAGCTCAACAACCCGCTCACCTCGATCGCGGGACTGACCGAGCTCCTCCTGGAGCGGGATCCCCAGCTCGGCATGCCGAGGGAGCATCTGCGGGTGATCCACGATCAGGCCGAGCGCGCGGGCCGCATCGTTCGGAATCTGCTGACCTTCGCCCGGAAGGGGGTGCCGGAGAAGAGCCCGGTGGATCTCAACGACGTAGCCGCCCGGACCGCGCTGCTCATTCTGTACGAGCTGCAGCTTCACGGCATCGAGCTGGAGTCGGTGACCGGTCCCAACCCGGTGCTCGTGCTCGGCGACCGTCACGAGCTGCAGCAGGTGCTGCTCAACCTGGTGACCAATGCGGTGCAGGCGGTGAGCACGCTGGACCGCGCGCGGGGACGCAGTATCCGGCTGGAGATCACCCGCCACGACGGCGACGCGGTGCTGCGGGTACGGGACAACGGTCCCGGCGTCCCGCCCCACCTGGTGCCGCATCTGTTCACTCCGTTCTTCACCACCAAGAGCCCGGGTCAGGGCACCGGGCTCGGCCTGTCGCTCAGCTACGGCCTGGTGAAGGCCCATGGCGGGGAGCTGGTGTACGAGGCTCCCCCGGAGGGCGGCGCGGAGTTCCGGGTGACCCTCCCGGCCCACGACGCGCCTGGTCCGCTCCCCGAACCCGAGGCGAGCCGGCCGGCCGGGGTCTCCCGGCGCATCCTGGTGGTGGACGACGACCCGGCCGTGCATCGGGTGGTGAGCGCGCTGTTCACGCCCGAGGGCCATGTGGTGGAGGCAGTGCGCTCGGGGGCGCAGGGACTCAGGATGATGCGGGAGCGGTCGTTCGACCTGATCGTGGCCGATGCGCTGGCGGCGGTGGCGCCGGCACGCCTCTTCGTCGGAGCGCTCGCCGCCGATTGTCCCGAAAGCCGCGACCGGCTGATCGTCGGGGTCTCGGGGGCCGCGGAGTCGCCCGAGCTCGCGGCGCAGGAGAGCGTGCGACGCCTGCGGAAGCCCTTCAACCTGCGGGACCTGCACGCCGTGGCGTCGGAGGTCTTCGCTAGTACCCCGCCACGCTCGCCGGCCGCCACGGAAGCACGCTGATGCGTCCGCGCACCCGCGCCGAGGCGGCGGAGGCGTCCGCGGTCGCCCAGTAGTTCCCTCCCGCCGCCAGGTCCGGCGCGTCGATGAACCACCCACTGGTGCGGAGGAACACGTTCCCCGTCACCTCGGTCGCGTGGCCGGTGCCGTCCACCACGATTCCGTCCCCCACCCCGTCGAGCACGTTCCCCCGCAGCCGGCTCCCCGTCGTGCCCTGCAGCACGATCCCCTGCGCGATCCGGGTGATCACGTTGTCGTCGATCCGGTAGCCCCGGCTGGGCGGACCGCCCGCGCGTGGGGCCGACACCAGCACCCCGACCGGCGCCTCGAGCAGCACGTTGGACTCGATCCGGACGTCCGCGCTGTGCTCTCCGGCGATCGCGGCGGTGCGCGCGCCGATCACCGTGTTGCCGCGAATGGTGCACCCTGCCGCGTTCCGCAGCAGAAATCCGAACGCCGAGCTGTCCGCCCGGTTGTCGAGCAGCAGGGCGTTCCACGACGACCCGACGGCGAATCCCGCCCCGGAGGCGTCGGACGCCGTGTTGCGATAGATCAGGTTGGAGCGCGACGGCCGTTCGTTGGGGTGGCCCGCGCCCAGGCGGAGCCCGGTGCTCGATGCGGTGAGATCGTTGTCGCCCACCGTGTTCGAATCGCTTCCTTCGCGGATCAGGATCGCCGCCGCGCCGCAGTCGGCGGCCGGAGGAGCGCA
>Ga0310810_10012098_pt1 | contig 10120 bp, 10 predicted proteins | sample NCmetagenome_FD_207641 | JGI IMG/M metagenome (GOLD analysis project Ga0310810, IMG submission 207641) | Soil microbial communities from experimental microcosm in Duke University, North Carolina, United States - NC | ecosystem: Engineered > Artificial ecosystem > Soil microcosm > Unclassified ...
TGAGCGGGGTGCGCTGGGTGCGTGGGGTGCGTGGGGTGCGCTGGGTGCTGAGGGTACTGGCGCTGCTGGCGCTTGGCGGCGGTTCAGCGGCGGGGAGCGACCGGTACGCGCTGATCGTGACGGGCGCGAATGGAGAGCCGTCGTACGCGGAACAGTACGCGCGATGGCGGGAGTCGGCGGCGTCGGCGCTCGTCGAGAAGCTGGCGTTCGATCCCGCGCACGTCATCACCCTCTTCGAGGGCGGAGACGAGGACCACGCGTCCACGGCGGCGGGTGTGCGGCGCGCGCTCGATACCTTCCGGGCGCGGCTTGGGCCGGCCGATCTCCTGCTGGTGCTGCTGATCGGTCACGGGTCGTTCGATGGCACCGAGGCGAAGTTCAATCTCGTGGGGCCGGACCTCTCGGCGGCCGAATGGGGCGCGCTGCTGAAGCCGCTGCGCGGGCTGGTCATCGTCGTCGACACCACCGCCGCGAGTTTTCCGTTCCTCGAGCGCCTCGCCGGGCCACGCCGCATCGTGGTCACGGCGACCGACTCGGTCGGACAGCGGTTCGATACCGTGTTTCCGGAGTACTTCATCAAGGCATTCACGGATCCGTCGGCGGATATCGACAAGAACGGACGCGTCTCGGTCTGGGAAGCCTTCCTGTCGGCGAGCATGGGAGTGCGGCGGTATTTCACGCAGCGCGGCCAGCTCGCGACCGAGCGCGCGCTGCTCGACGACAACGGCGACGGCCAAGGGCGTGAGGCGGGCGCGGATGGCCTCGACGGATCGATCGCGAGCCGCGTCTATCTCGATCCCGACGTCCCCGGCGCCGCGCCGACCGACGAAGAACTGCTCTCACTCCTTCAGAAGCGCGCGTCGCTGCAGATCGACGCCGACGATCTGAAGGATCGCCGCCAGCTCCTGACGCCCGATGAATACGAAAAGGAGTTCGAGCGGCTCATGATCGAACTGGCGAAGGTCACCCGCGAGATCAAGAAGCGGCAGAAGACTTAGAGAGCCCCGAATTGGTGAGTTGGTGAATTGAATTCGGAATTCACGAACTCACCAGTTCACCAGTTGCGGCGATCCCGGCTGCGCAGGATCAAGCCGACCGTCACGCCCACCAGAAACCCGCCGATGTGCGCCCAGAACGCCGTGCCGCCGCCGGCCGCGTTGCTGACGCCGATGGAGCCCACCCCGCTCAGCAACTGCATGAGAAACCAGATGCCCAGAAAGAAGATCGCCGGCACCTCGATCACGTCGAAGAAGATCACGATGAAGACGGCGGTGAGAACGCGCGACTGCGGATAGAGGACGAAGTACGCGCCCATGACTCCGGCGATGGCGCCGCTGGCTCCCAGCATCGGGATCGCGGAAAACGGCGTGAAGATGATCTGCAGGATGGCGGCGCAGGCGCCCGCCGCGAGGTAGAAGAGTAGATACAGCCCGTGCCCGAGGCGGTCTTCCACGTTGTCTCCAAAAATCCACAGATAGACCATGTTGGAGATGACGTGCATCCATCCGGCATGGAGGAACTGGCTCGTAAAGAGCGACGGCCACCAGAACCAGGCCGGAACGACGGCGTAATGGGAGACAAAGGTCTGGAGCAAGGGATCCGGCAGAGCCAGCTGATACAGGAAGACGAGCGCGTTCACCACAATCAGGCCCACGGTGACGAAGGGTACCGTGCGGGATGGGATGACGTCGCTGACCGGAAACATCGCCTGAGTATATAAAGGCTATAATTTCAGGGTGCTGAGATCGCGCCGGCTTCCCGTGATCCTGAAGATCGTCGCCGCCGCGTATTTCTGCGCCCTGGCCGCGCTGCCGTTCGCCCACCACGACCTGGCGTGCCACCTCAAGAGCAACACCCATTGCATCAGCTGCCACGTCGGCACGTCGGCCGACGAGGGGGGCGCCGACCCGGCGCTCTCGCACATCCATCTGGCCGACGCGGGGCGCGCCGACGTGGACGTCTGGTCGGCCGACGCATGGTGCGTTCGCGTTCCTTCCTGCGGCCGCGCACCGCCTTCCGGAATCGGGGCCCTTCTCTAGGTAGCCGTCCGGCGCGTGCTGGACATGAAGGTCGTTCCGTGTTCCGCCCGCGGGCGGGGAGGTGGTTCGTGTTTCAAGTATCCCGAGTGATCCGTACCGGCGTTGCCGCCGCGGCGCTCCTCGCCGTCGCGGCCCCCGTGCGTGCGCAGGATCCGCAGGCGGCGCTGCAGGGGCAGATCGAGCAGCTCCGGCAGCAGCTCGACGCGCTGCAGCAGAAAGTGGCCGCGCTGGAAGCGGCGTCGGGTCAGCGTCCGGCGGCCGCGCCGGCTCAAACGCCGCCGACCGGGACGCCGCCCACCGCCGCGCCTCCGGCGGGCGTACAGGTGCCGGCAGGCGCGGCGGGCGCCGGCGGTCCGGAAGGAGCGCTACCGGTCTACGGCAATACGTCCGCGCTCTCGAAGATCTTCAATCCCGACATGGCTGTCATCGGCAACTTCGTCGGCGCCGCCGGAAGCAACGCCGTCGCGCCGATGCCCGCGCTCCGGCTGAACGAAGCCGAGATGAGCTTCCAGGCGATCGTCGATCCTTACGCGCGCGCGGATTTCTTTCTATCCGCATCGCCGGAGGGGCTGGAGATCGAAGAAGGCTTCATCACGTTTCCGACGCTGCCGGGCGGCGTGCTGATGAAAGTCGGCAAGATGAAGGCGCAGTTCGGGAAGGTCAACACGATGCACAGCCACGTGCTGCCGTGGGTCGACACGCCGCTGCCGATGGTCAACCTGCTCGGCGGCGAAGAGGGGCTGAACGACTCAGGCATCTCGGTCTCGAAACTGATCATGAATCCGGTCCTGTTCCTCGAGGCGACGGGCGAGGTCTACCAGGGAGACAACAATCTGTTCAAGAGCTACAAGCGCGGCAACCTGGCGTACGTCGGCCGGCTGCGCGGGTATCGGGATGTCAGCGAGGCGATCAATCTGGACGTCGGCACGTCGATCGCGTACGGGCACAACGACGCCGGTCCGGATTTCGCGACGCGCGTCTTCGGGATCGACGCGACCCTCCGGTATCGTCCGCTCCAGCAGGCGCTCTACAAAAAAGCCCTTCTGCGGACCGAATTGTTCTGGAGCCGCCGGCAACAGCCCGTCGTCGACGCGAAGGCCTTCGGAGCGTACGTGAGCGGCGAGTATCAGCTCACGCGGCGGCTGTTCGGCGGCGCGCGATACGACTTTTCGGACCGGGCAGCCAATCCGTCGCTTCGCGACAAGAGCGGCTCGCTGCTGCTGACGTACTGGCCCAGCGAATTCAGCCAGGTCCGCGGTCAGTTCCGCCGCACGGCATACGCCGACGGTCCGGTGGCGAACGAACTGCTGTTCCAGTTCCTCTTTTCGATTGGCGCGCACGGCGCGCACGTTTTCTAGGCCACGGACTACCGCCACGGACGACGCGGACTACCGCCACGGACGGCGCGGACTACGGCCACGGACGACGCGGACTACGGCCACGGACGACGCGGACTACACGGATATGAAAGGGATGCAATCATGAAGCAAGTAATGGTGCTATTCGCGACGGCGGTGGCCGGAGTGCTCTCCGCCGCCACGCCGGCGCATGCGGCGTTGAAGGTTGTGGCCACGACCCAGGACCTCGAGTCGCTGGCGAAGGAGGTCGGCGGCGACAAGATCGAAACTGAGTCGTTGTCGAAGGGGTACCAGGATCCCCATCAGGTCGAGCCGAAGCCGAGCTTCATCCTAAAGCTCAATAAAGCAGACTTGCTGATCGTCGTCGGACGCGAGCTCGAGATCGGCTGGCTGCCGCCGCTCATCAATCAGGCCCGCAATTCCAAGATTCAGCCGGGCGCGGACCGTTACCTGGACGCCTCGGGGTTCGCGCACATCCTCGAGATTCCGACGGGCCAGATCACGCGGGCCATGGGCGACGTCCATCCGCAGGGCAATCCGCATTACTGGCTCAGTCCGGAAAACGGCCGCCGCATCGCGAAAGGCATCGAACAGAAACTCGCCGCAATCGATCCCGCGGACGCGTCCTACTTTGCGCAGCGCTACGCCGATTTCGATCGCCGGCTGGCCGAGGCCGAGAGGCGATGGGCGGCGAGCATGGCGCCGTATCGCGGAACCAAGATCGTGACGTATCACCGATCCTGGCCGAACTTCGTCGAGGCCTACGGGCTCAACGTGGTCGGCTACGTCGAGCCCAAGCCGGGGATCCCGCCCTCGCCGTCCCACACGTTCGAGCTGACGCAGGAGATGAAGAAGGACAACGTCAAGATCATCATCATCGAGCCGTACTTCGATCCCAAGACTCCGAATGCCATCGGCCGCGACACCGGCGCACAGGTCGTCACGCTGGCGCCGTCGGTCGGCGGCGCCAAGGGGGCGCCCGTCAACGACTACATCCAGCTGTTTGAATACGACGTCAAGACGCTCGTCGACGCCTTCAAATCAGCGGGAGTGAAGTGATCCATGAGCTGGGACGTTCTGCAGTTCCTGCTGGCCCCGTTCGTCGCGAGCCTCGTCATCGCCGGCATCCACGCATACCTGGGCGTGCACGTTGTCGAGCGAGGCGTGATCTTCGTCGATCTGTCGCTGGCGCAGATCGCGGCATTCGGCGCCACAATTGCCATCCTGCTTCCGGCGTCCGGCGGCGATCCGCACTCGGCGGTCGTGTACTGGACGAGCCTGGCATTCACGTTCATCGGCGCAGGGATCTTTGCCACGATTCGAAGCCGTCACGCAAGGATTCCCCAGGAGGCCATCATCGGGATTTCCTACGCCGTGGCGTCAGCCGCGACGATTCTCGCCTTGAGCAAATCCAGCTCCGAAGGGGAACACCTCAAGGACATGCTCGTCGGCAACCTGTTATCGGTCTCGTGGACCGAGGTGTGGCAGACGGCGGTCCTGTACATCTTCATCGGCGCGTTTCATCTCGTCTTCCGGAAACGCTTCCTGGCGATCACCATGAATCCCGAAGCGGCAGAAGCCTCCGGCGTGTCGCTGCGTCTGTGGGATTTCCTGTTCTACGCGTCGTTCGGGTTCGTCGTCACCCGGTCGGTCGCGATGGCAGGCGTGCTGCTGGTGTTCTGTTATCTGATCGTTCCATCTGTGGCGGCGATGCTCTATGCCAAGAACATCGGCCCGCGCCTGGCGATCGGCTGGACGATGGGAACGGTCGTGTCGGCGCTCGGCGTCTGGCTCTCGCTGCAGCTCGACCTCCCAACCGGCGCCACCATCGTCTGCACCTTCGGCCTGGTGCTCATCCTGATGGCTGCCGTCCGGCCGCTGATCAAGCCCGCGGCCGCCGCGTGACGGACGGGTGATTCGCCCACGGACGACACGGAGGACGCGGACGAAAACCGCCGTTGATAGACCGCCAGATCCGTGACGCGGCCGCCAGCCGTGTGTGCGTCTCCGAGAACTTTGTGACTCCGTGTTGTACGTCGTCCGTTGAACCAATCCTGCCTGGACTATGATCTCCCGGCGATGATCTGCAGGAATTGCGGCACCGAGATCGCCGACAAGGCGATCGTCTGCTATCGGTGCGGGACCGCCACAACGGACCCCGTGCGGAAGCCTGCAGAGATTCTGGCGCGCCGCCGCGGTACGCTGTTGCCGCTCGTCGGGCTCATAGTTCTGATCCTGGCCGGCCTCTACCTCGGCGCAGCGGCGCGGGTTGCCGGGTCCTGGCACGCCGGATTCGAGGTCTGGGCGGCGTACGTCCTCCTGCTGGCGATCGCCATCGCGATCGCGCTGGTCCGCTATCTTCGTCGCTGACAGCCTGCCACCTCCTGCTCCTGCCTCCCGCCTCCTGCCTTTTGACTTCCGTCTTCGTCTTCTTCCGTCTTTGATAAACTTCAGCCGTGCCTGACGCACGGCTGGAAGTCACCGATGCCCTCGGGCGGCGCATCGTCCCGATCGCCAAGGAGGCCTTCGGAATCGGCCGTCGGGAGACCAACGACCTCCGCCTGGCGGGCAGCGAAGTGTCGCGCGACCATGCCGAGATCGTCGCGAGCGGCACGGGGTTCCTCATCCGGGACAAGCAGTCGCGGTACGGGACCTACGTCAACGACGATCCGGTCCCCGACCAGCGCGCGCTCGTCCACGGCGATCGCATCCGGCTGGGACGCTCGGGCGGCGCGGAGCTGGTGTTCCTGCTCGCCGACAGCGGCCCGAGCCAGGACAAGGCGACAACGACGGCGATCGGCGATCTCCGGCAGATCGCCGCGCTGCTGGACGGCCTGCGCGCGCTCGGCAGCGGCCGCGTCCTGGACGACGTGCTCGCGCTCGTGCTCGATTCGGCGATCGAGGTGACGGGCGCCGAGCGCGGGTTCATCATGCTCTCGAACCCCGAGACCGACGACCTGGAATTCAAGATGGCGCGCGGGCGCCGCCAGCAGCCGCTCTCGGGCACCAGCTTCGCCACCAGCCGCAAGATTCCCGAAGAAGTGTTCCGGACCGGCGAGCCGAAGATCCTCGCCGATCTGCTCGACGGCGATCTGGCGAACGTCCACATGGGAACGGTGGCGCTCGGTATTCGCAACGTGCAATGCGTGCCGCTGAAGCTCGTGCGCTACGTCGACAAGCAGGCGGACGCCGTGACGGAAGAGCGGCGCATCGGCGTCCTCTATCTGGACAGCCGCGAGAAGGGCAGCTTTCTGTCGACCTCCACGCGCGGCGCGCTCGAGACGCTCGCGACCGAAGCCGCGGTGGCCATCGAGAACGCGCGGCTCTATCGCGAGACGATGGAGAAGGCGAAGATGGAGCAGGAGATGCGGATCGCGGCCGAGATCCAGCAGGCGCTCCTGCCCAAAGGGGGTCGCGTCGGCGCGTACTTCCGTCTGGCCGCGGCGTCGATTCCGTGCCGCTCGATCGGCGGCGATTTCTACGACTACGTCGATCTGCCCGGCGGCGGCTTCGGATTCGCGCTCGGCGACGTCGCGGGAAAGGGTCCACCCGCCGCGCTCCTCAGCGCGATGATGCAGGGCATGTTCGCCGCGCAGGCGGCGGCGAGCGACACGCCGTGCCAGACCATCGCGCGCGTCAACCTCGCGCTGTACAAGCGCGGCATCGAGTCGCGCTTCGTTACGCTGATGTACGGATCGCTCGAGCCCGACGGCCGTCTCACGTACTGCAACGCCGGGCACAATCCGCCCCTCGTCATCGGGAGGGGCGCGGTGCGCCGGCTGGAGACGGGCGGCCCGATCGTCGGGCTGTTCGAGGGGGCGACCTTCGAGGAAGAAACCGTGGTGCTCGCACCGGGAGACTGGCTGATCGTGTTCAGCGACGGCGTCTCGGAGGCGCTCTCGGCACAGGGCGAGGAGTACGGCGAGGCGCGCATTCTCGCGACGGCCGGGACATACGCCAACCTCCAGCCGCAGGGGCTGCTGCAGGCGCTCTTTGCCGACGTGCGTGCGTTCACGAAAGGCGCGCCGCAAAGCGACGACATCACGGCCCTCGTTCTGCAGTACGGTCCTTCCGCCTGACGCGGAAGACGCTGATGACACGAGTCGAAAAAAGGTTCCTGATTCTCTGGCTGGCGGTCGCATTCGTCGTCTGGAACGGCGTGTACGACATGCGGATGCACGACACCGTCCGCGGATATCTCCTCGAGACGGCCCTGGCGCAAGCCGGCCTCGGCCGTGGCGTCGACATGCGCACGGTCCTCCATCGGGGACTGATCGACGCCGTCGCGTTTTCGACGGCGTGGGCCTGCGGCGTCCTCCTGGCGGGACTCCTGACGCTGCGCATCCAGCGTCCACCCAAATGCATCCCCTGATTCACGACTGGAACCGCACGGACGCGCCGAAGCCCCCCACCGTCCTGCTGGACGACGAGACCCTGCGCGACGGGCTGCAGTCGCCGTCCGTCCGCTGCCCGTCGATCGACGAGAAGATCGCGATCCTGCATTTGATCGATCGGCTCGGGATCGATACCGCGGATCTCGGGCTTCCGGGCGCCGGGCCGCACGTGGTCCGCGACGTCGAGCGCCTCGCGCGCGAGATCGCGGACGGACGGATGAAGGTGCGGGCGAACTGCGCGGCGCGAACCCTGGTCGCCGACATCGAGCCGATCGCGCGGATCTCGCAGCGGGTGGGAATCCCGATCGAATGCGGCGCCTTCATCGGATCGAGTCCGCTGCGCCAGTACGCGGAAGGGTGGACGCTCGATCAGCTCCGCAAGCTGACCGAAGACGCGATCGCATTTGCCGTCAAAGAGGGACTCCCGGTCATGTACGTGACCGAGGATACGACCCGCGCGGATCCCGATTCGCTGCGAGCCCTGTACTCGACGGCGATCCGCGCGGGCGCCCGGCGCGTGTGCATCGCCGACACGGTCGGCCACGCGACGCCTCATGGGGCCGCGGCAGTCGTGCGATTCATCGCTTCCGTCGTCGAGGATTGCGGCGGCGGCATCGGGATCGATTGGCACGGCCATCGCGATCGCGATTTCGCGGTCGTGAATACGCTCGCCGCCCTCGAGGCCGGGGCGACGCGGCTGCACGGCGCCGCCATCGGCATCGGCGAACGCGTCGGCAATACGCCGATGGACCTGCTGCTGATGAATCTGGTCCTGATGGGATACATCGAGCGGGACCTGTCGGCACTCTGTGAATATTGCGAGACGGTATCGGCGGCGACCGGCGTGCCGATTCCGGCCAACTATCCCGTGGTAGGCCGCGATGCGTTCCGGACCGCGACGGGCGTCCACGCCGCCGCGATGATCAAGGCGTTCAGGAAAAACGATCGGGCGCTCATCGACGCCGTCTACTCGGGAGTGCCCGCCAGTCTGATCGGGCGCGAACAGCAGATCGACGTCGGGCCGATGTCGGGCAAATCCAACGTGGTTTTCTGGCTCGAACGCCACGGATACGAGGCGACCGACGAGCTCGTCGACCGCATCTTCACCAGGGCCAAGGCGTCCGCGACGGTCCTGACCGGCGACGAGATCCTCGCCGAACTCAACCCGTCGCGGACGCCGCGGTAGCCGCGCTATCGAGCTGCCGTCAGCGCTTCGCGGCGCGGCTCCAACACCGGCGCCCCCGCCGTCTGCGGGGCGACGTACAGCCTAGCGAGCGTAAACGCGGCCACCGACAGGACGACGTCCCGGACGGCGATATCGAAATGTCCGCCGAGCAGCAGATTGGCCGCGACGAGCAGCAGCCAGACGCTCGCGACGTAGGCCCCGATCGAGGGCCGCACGAAGAGTATCGTGACGCCGACGGCACACTCGATGACGCCGACGATCTGCATGAAGCTCTGCGGCGAAAAGGGCAGCATGCCCGCCGCCGCCGGCGCCACGTATGCCGGCCAGTCGGCCAGCAGATTGAAGAACTTGTCCAGCCCGGCCAGGGCGGCCATCAGTCCGATGGCGATCTGCAGCGCGCTTCGCGCGGTCGTAATCCGTGAATCCATGATGTCAATCCCTCCGTCTCAAGAGAGTCGGCAGCCCTTTGAAAGGTGACAGTGGGCCGGAACGTCACCTTCCGGACGGACGATGCTCTAATAGAGAGAGGAGCAGTGATGCACGTGGTCAGCGGAGCCATTCTGGATAGGTGGCAGGGACTGGACGACGAAGACATTGCGGCCCGGGTCCTCGAGGGGCAGACCGCGCTGTTCGAGGTCCTGATGCGGCGGCACAACGAGCGGATTTACCGTGCCGCGCGCGCGATCCTGCGCGACGAGGATGAGGCGGAGGACGTCATGCAGCAGGCGTACGTGAACGCGTACGCGAACTTGCGCCAGTTCGACCGCCGAGCCAGGTTTTCAACGTGGCTCACGCGCATCGCGGTGAACGAGGCTCTCGCGCGCGTCAGGCGCCGGGGCCGCTATGAGGCGCTGGACGAGAATGTCCTCCCCGCACAGGAGACTCCCATGAAGACCCAGCGGCCGTCGGATCCCGAGCGACAGGCCTTCACGAAAGAGCTTGGCTCGCTGCTCGAGGCGGCCGTCGACACGCTGCCGGACGGCAACCGCGAGGTGTTCGTCCTGCGCGACATCGAAGGCCTCAGCACGACGGAAACGGCCGAGTGTCTTGGCGTGAGCGACGACGTCGTGAAGACGAGGCTGTCGCGCGCTCGCGCCGCTCTCCGGCGCGACCTGTTCGAACGGGCGGGCCTGGCGGCCTCCA
>Ga0310810_10012099_pt1 | contig 10120 bp, 8 predicted proteins | sample NCmetagenome_FD_207641 | JGI IMG/M metagenome (GOLD analysis project Ga0310810, IMG submission 207641) | Soil microbial communities from experimental microcosm in Duke University, North Carolina, United States - NC | ecosystem: Engineered > Artificial ecosystem > Soil microcosm > Unclassified ...
TGCGGTGGTGCTGTCGACGCAGCACGACCCGGGCATCAAGCACAAGGACCTGGTCGAAGGCGTGTACGAGCAGATCCTCAAGCCGGTGCTGCCCAAGGCGATGCTGGATTCGCTGCCGAAGAACAAGGTGCACATCAACCCGACCGGGATCTTCGTGATCGGCGGTCCGGTCGGCGACTGCGGCCTGACCGGCCGCAAGATCATCGTCGACACCTACGGCGGCATGGCGCGCCATGGTGGCGGTGCGTTCTCGGGCAAGGATCCGTCCAAGGTCGACCGCTCGGCCGCATACGCCGCGCGTTACGTCGCCAAGAACATCGTCGCCGCCGGCCTGGCCGACAAGTGCGAGGTGCAGGTCTCGTACGCGATCGGCGTGGCGCAGCCGACGTCGATCTCGGTCACCACCTTCGGCACCGGCAAGATCAGCGACGACAAGATCGAGCAGCTGATCCGCCGCCACTTCGACCTGCGCCCGTACGGCATCGTCAAGATGCTCGACCTGATCCATCCGGTGTACCAGGCGACGGCCGCCTACGGCCACTTCGGCCGCAAGCCGAAGGAAGTCACCTACGTCGATGGCGACGGCAAGAAGCAGACTGCGACCGCCTTCTCGTGGGAGAAGACCGACAAGGCCGACGACCTGCGCAAGGATGCGGGTTTGAAGAAATAATCGGTGTCCCTTCTCCCGCTTGCGGGAGAAGGTGCCGCAGTCGGATGGGGTGCTCTTCGCGAAGAGCCGCACCCCACCCCAACCCTCTCCCGCAAGCGGGAGAGGGAGAATCAAAAGGGCGCCTCCGGGCGCCCTTTTCATTTGGCCCAGCATGACCTCCGGCCCGCGACGGCCTTCACCCCGTTCACGTTACGCTCGGCGTTCGCGCGGCCAGGGGCTGGCGGCGCCTCCCAGGAGAGTGCGATGCGTCCGAGCATGATCGTGTTGTCGGCCGTGCTGGCCGGCTTGTGTTTGCCAGCGTGGGCGGCCGCCGGCCAGACCGTCACCGCCGACGAACTGGTTGCCAGGAACCTGCAGGCCCGCGGCGGCGCCGATGCGCTGCGCGCGATCACGTCGATGCATTCGGTCGGCAAGCTGCGACTCGGCGGCGGCCTGGAAGCGAAGACCGAAACTTTCGCGATCGCGCCGGACCAGCAGTCAAAAGGCATGATCCGCTTCGAGCTCTCGCTGCAGGGCCTGACCCAGGTCAATGCCTGGGACGGCACGCAGGGATGGGCCATCGATCCGTTCCAGGGCCGCCGCGATCCGCAGAAGCTCAGCGGCGACGACACCAAGGACCTCGCGCAGGCCGCCGACATCGCCGGCCCGTTGCTCGACGCGCAGAAGAAGGGCGAGAAGATCGAGTACCTCGGCACCGAGGACATCGACGGCACCGACGCGCACAAGCTTCGGGTGACCTTCAAGAACGGCGACAGCCGCGTGATCTACCTCGATCCCGACCAGTTCCTGGAAATCCGCGTGGTCGACCATCGCACCATCCGCGGGCAGGAGCAGGTGCAGACGACCGACCTGGGCGAATACGAAAAGGTCGACGGCGTGTACTTCCCGTTCGAACAGGGACAGATCCACATCGAATCGGCCGAGCTCAACAAGCCGATCGATCCGTCGATCTTCGCGTTCCCGTCGTCCACCCCTGCCAAGCGCTGAGCCGGAGACTTCCATGCATCGTTCCATGACACTGCTCGCGATCGCCGTGGGCACCGCCCTCGCCTCCAGCGCGTCGGCGCAGGCGCCGACACCCACCGCGACCGCGAAATTCGACCAGGGCGTGATCTCCGGGCTCGGCATCCGCAACATCGGCTCGGCGGCGATGAGCGGCCGCATCGCCGCGGTCACCGCGACCCACGACAAGAAGGGCGACACCGTCCTGTACGTCGGCTCGGCCAGCGGCGGCGTGTGGAAATCCACCGACGGCGGCACGACCTTCAAGCCCAAGTTCGACAAGCAACCGGTGCAGTCGATCGGTTCGATCGCGCTGGATCCCAGCAATGCCGACAACGTCTGGGTCGGCACCGGCGAAGCCTGGACGCGCAACTCGGTCTCGATCGGCAACGGCGTCTATCGCTCGACCGATGGCGGTGAGACCTGGAGCAATGTCGGCCTGCCCAACTCCGAGCGCATCGTGAAGATGGCGGTCGATCCCCACGACGGCAACACCGTGCTCGCGTGCGTCACCGGCAAGCTGTGGAGCGATTCGACCGAGCGCGGCGTGTATCGCACCAGCGACGGCGGCAAGTCGTGGACGCAGGTGCTCAAGGGCGGCAACGCGTCCACCGGTTGCGGCGGCATGAGCGTGGATGCGAAGAATCCGAACGTCGTGTTCGCATCGCTCTGGGACTTCCGCCGCAAGGGCTGGACGTTCCGCTCGGGCGGCGAGAACTCGGAGGCGCCATCGGGCAGCGGCCTGTACCGTTCGGCCGATGGTGGCAGGAGCTGGACCGAAGTCACCGGCGGCGGCCTGCCGGCCAAGCCCTACGGCCGCATCGCGGTCGCGGTGGCTCCGTCGAATTCCAACGTCGTCTACGCGCTGGTCGAATCGGCCAAGAGCGCGCTGTTCCGCTCCGACGACGGCGGCAAGACCTGGGATCGCCGCGACGACAGCCAGATGATGGTGTGGCGTCCGTTCTACTTCGCCAACCTGATCGTCGACCCGACCAATCCCGATCGCGTGTTCAAGCCCGACCTCGCGCTGATCCAGAGCCTGGACGGAGGCAAGACCTTCGCCAACGTCGGCGGCGGCGCGCATGGCGACTTCCACGACGTGTGGATCGATCCGAAGGATCCGCAGAAGGTCATCGCCGGCGACGACGGCGGCCTGTGGCTGTCCAAGGACGGCGGCAACCGCTGGTGGAAGGCGAACAACCTGCCGGTGTCGCAGTTCTATCACGTGAGCGTCGACAACGACGATCCGTTCCACGTCTACGGCGGCCTGCAGGACAACAGTTCGTGGGTGGGCGATTCGTCGTATCCCGGCGGCATCACCAACTCGCGCTGGGAGAACATGTTCGGCGGCGACGGCTTCTGGATGTTCCCGGATCCGAGCGACCACGATTACATCTACGCCGAGTCGCAGGGCGGCAACATCGGCCGCGTCAACCGCATCACCCACCAGTACCGCGACATCATGCCGCGGCCCAATTACAAGGAAAAACTGCGCTGGAACTGGAACGCGCCGATCGCCTTGTCGCCCACCGACAAGAACACCCTGTACATCGGCTCGCAGTTCCTGTTCCGCACGCGCGACCACGGCCAGACCTGGGATCGCATCTCGCCCGACCTGACCACGAATGATCCGCAGAAGCAGCTGCAGGAACAGTCCGGCGGCATCACCGTCGACAACTCCGCGGCGGAAATGCACACCACGATCTACTCGATCAGTGAGTCCCCGAAGGATCACGACGTGATCTGGGTCGGCACCGACGACGGCAACGTGCAGGTCACGCGCGACGGCGGCAAGTCGTGGAAGAACGTCACCGCGGGCGCCGGCGTGCCGGCGAATTCGTGGGTGTCGTACGTGGACGCCGGCAAGTTCGACGCCGGCACGGCCTATGTCGCCTTCGACCGCCACACCTTCGGCGACATGGCGCCGATGCTCTACAAGACCACCGACTACGGCACGCACTGGCAGCCGCTGGCCAACGCGGCGCAGACCAAGGGCATCCAGGGCTATGCGCACGTGCTGCGCGAGGATCCGGTCAAGCGCGGGCTGCTGTACGCCGGCACCGAGTTCGGCCTGTGGATCTCGCCGGACGACGGCGCGACCTGGGCGCAGTTCAAGGGCGGCGACTTCCCCGCCGTCGCGGTGCGCGACCTCGTGGTGCAGAAGCGCGATCGCGACCTGGTGCTCGCCACGCACGGTCGCGGCATCTGGATCATCGACGACCTGACGCCCCTGCGCGAGCTCACGCCGGCGCAGCTGCAGCAGGAGGCGGTGTTCCTGCCGACACGTCCGCAGCAGCAGCGCATCAATGCGTTCGGTGGCTGGCCCGAAGGTGATGCCAGCTACGCAGGCACCAATGCGCCGGACGACGCGATCATCGCCTACTACCAGAAGTCGCGGCACCTGTTCGGACCGCTCAAGCTCGAGGTGCTCGACGCCAAGGGCAACGTGATCGACACGCTGCCGGCCGGCAAGCGCCGCGGCATCAATCGCGTCGCCTGGCCGATGAACGTCAAGCCGCCACTGGTGCCGCCGGCCGCGTCGATCGCCGGCAGCAGCACCCAGGGACCGCGCGTGCCGCCGGGCACGTACACCGTGCGCATGACCAAGGGCGACCACGTGTACGAGGAGAAGATCGACATCGCGCTGGATCCGCGCTCGCCGTTCACCGTCGCCGACAGGCAGGCGCAGTTCGACGCGACGATGAAGGTGCATGGGATGTTCGGACGCATGAGCGACCTCGTCGCGCGCATCCAGGCGGTGCGCGGCGCCGCGGGTGCGACCGCGGCGAAGCTGCCCGAGGGCGATCCGCTGCGCACGCAGCTCGCCGCGTTGTCGGACAAGGCCGACACGATCCGCAAGCAGATCGTGGCGACCAAGGAAGGCGGCGCGATCACCGGCGAGGAGCGGCTGCGCGAACACATGGACCAGCTCTACGGCGCGCTGATGTCGTATGAGGGCAAGCCGGCGGCGACCCTGGTCGCCTACACCGGCGCGCTCGACCGTGAACTCGGCGATGTCGAAGGCGAATTCGCCACCCTGCAGAAGGGCGACCTCGCCGCGGCGAACGCGGCGCTCAAGGCCAAGGGACTGCCGGAAATCGCCCTGCCCGAACATGCCCCGACGGCATGGCGCTATTCCGGCGACCCGGACACGCGCGCGGCGCAGGAGCGCGATTGACGCCCTGCCGTCATTCCCGCGTAAGCGGGAATCCATGGACTTCGCTGCTGCGGCTTCTGAACAGCAACGTCCATGGATCCCCGCCTTCGCGGGGATGACGGCCAAAGCAGGAAAAGGCCCGCTTCGGCGGGCCTTTTTTTTGGCCCTGCCGAGTCATCCTTCCATCGCGAGAAAGCGATAGAATGCCGCTCCCGCCGAGGGGCGCTGCGACCGTGCTGCTGTCGAAACAGGCAGGCACGGCCAGGCTCGGTGGTTTCCTGCGTAACGGCGCCCGTTGACTGCGATCGGAATGGATCGCGAACGGAGCACGCCATGAATGCATTCGCAAAACCCGCCCAGGACTACAAGGTCGCCGACATCACGCTGGCCGACTGGGGCCGCAAGGAAATCGACATCGCCGAGCACGAGATGCCGGGCCTGATGTCGATCCGCCGCAAGTACGCCGCCGCCAAGCCGCTCCAGGGCGTGCGCGTCACCGGGTCGCTGCACATGACCATCCAGACCGCGGTGCTGATCGAGACGCTCAAGGACGTCGGCGCCGACGTGCGCTGGGCGTCGTGCAACATCTTCTCCACGCAGGACCACGCCGCCGCCGCGATCGCCGCGACCGGCACGCCGGTGTTCGCGTGGAAGGGTGAGTCGCTGGAGGAATACTGGGACTGCACGCTCGATGCCGTCACGTTCCCCGGTAACAAAGGCCCCGAACTGGTCGTCGACGACGGCGGCGACGTGACGCTGCTGATCCACAAGGGTTATGAGCTGGAACAGGGTTCGAAGTGGGTCGACGAGCCCGCCGCGTCGCACGAGGAAGGCGTCATCAAGAACCTCCTCAAGCGCGTCGCCAAGGAGCGCCCCGGTTTCTGGACCACCGTGGTCAAGGACTGGAAGGGCGTCTCCGAAGAGACGACGACCGGCGTGCACCGGCTTTACCAGATCGCCGAGCAGGGCAAGCTGCTGGTGCCGGCGATCAACGTCAACGATTCGGTCACCAAGTCCAAGTTCGACAACCTCTACGGCTGCCGCGAGTCGCTGGCCGACGGCCTCAAGCGCGCGATGGACGTGATGCTCGCGGGCAAGGTCGCGGTCGTGTGCGGATACGGCGACGTCGGCAAGGGCTCGGCGCATTCGCTGCGCGCGTACGGCGCGCGCGTCGTCGTCACCGAGATCGATCCGATCTGCGCGCTGCAGGCGGCGATGGAAGGGTTCGAGGTCAACACCGTCGAGAGCACGCTCGGCCGCGGCGACATCTACGTCACCACCACCGGCAACAAGGACGTGCTGACGCTCGCGCACATGAAGGCGATGAAGGACCAGGCGATCGTCTGCAACATCGGCCACTTCGACAACGAGATCCAGGTCGATGCGCTGAATGCGTCCGGTGCGCAGCGCATCAACATCAAGCCGCAGGTCGACAAGTACGTGTTCCCGAATGGAAACGCGATCTTCCTGCTCGCCGAAGGCCGCCTGGTGAACCTCGGTTGCGCGACCGGCCATCCGAGCTTCGTCATGTCGAACTCGTTCTCCAACCAGACGCTGGCGCAGATCGACCTGTGGCAGAACAAGGACAGCTACGAGAAGACCGTCTACCGCCTGCCCAAGCAGCTCGACGAGGAAGTCGCGCGCCTGCACCTGGACAAGATCGGGGTGAAGCTGACGACCCTGACGAAGGAACAGGCCGAGTATCTCGGCGTGGCGCTGGAAGGGCCGTACAAGCCGGAGCATTACCGCTACTGATCGGTAGCCGGGAGCCGGGAATGGGGAGCCGGAAGGCGCAGCAGCCGCTGCACTACGACCTTGATGTCTGGAAGGAATCCATGCGGTTGGCACGTGGAATCTATCGCGTGTCGGCCGCTTTCCCGGAATCCGAGCGGTTCGGTCTCACCGCGCACCCCTGATCGCCAGCAAATCGAGGTCACCGCAATGACGGCGTTCCCGGCTCCCGATTCCCGGCTCCCGGTTCCCATCTCTTTCGAGTTCTACCCGCCCAAGACCGACGAGCAGCGCGCGCTGCTCGATCGCACGGCCGCGCGCCTGAAATCGCAGGCGCCGGAATACGTGTCGTGCACCTTCGGCGCCGGCGGGTCGACCCTGAGCTATACCTCCGAAACCGTGCGCCACCTCAAGCAGGCGCATGGGCTGGAGGCGGCGCCGCATGTGTCATGCATGGGCGGCAGCCGCGAGGAAATCCGCGAGCTGCTGCGCCTGTACCGCGCGCTCGGCTGCAAGCGCCTGGTGGCGCTGCGCGGCGACCTTCCCTCCGGCATGGCGCGCATGGGCGACCTGCGTTACGCCGCGGACCTGATCGCCTTCATCCGCGAGCAGCACGGCGACTGGTTCCACATCGAGGTCGGCTGCTATCCGGAGACGCATCCGCAGGCCGACGATGCGCTCGCCGACCTGCGTCATTTCAAGGCCAAGATCGACGCCGGCGCCGATGGCGCGATCACCCAGTACTTCTACAACGCCGACGCCTATTTCCGCTTTGTCGACGATGTGCGCCGGCTCGGCGTCGACGTGCCGATCGTGCCCGGCATCATGCCGATCTCGAACTTCGCGCAACTCAAGCGGTTCTCCGAAGCCTGCGGTGCGGAGATCCCGCGCTGGGTGTCCAAGCGCATGCAGGCCTTCGGCGACGACAGCGACGCGATCCGTGCATTCGCGGCCGAGCTGGTGGCGGGGATGTGCCGTCGACTGGTCGACGGCGGCGCGCCTGCGCTGCACTTCTACACGCTCAACCTGTCCAAACCCACTCTGAACGTGTTGCACAACCTGCGCTGAATTCCGCTGCGATTCATCGTGAACAGGCGAACTCGCACGCGATGTTGATGCGTGCACCCGGACGATCCATGCATCTCATCGCATGGAATCGCCGGGATGCTTCGGTCGCTGTTCGCAACGTTCGCTGCCACGCTGGTGCTGGCGGCACTGCCCGCGCCGATGCCGGTGCATGCCGCCAGTGCGATCCTGCGCTGCCAATCGCCGGACGGCACGCTGGTCTACACCGACAAGGCCTGCGGCGCATTCGGTGCGAAGGCCGCGCCGATGCCGGGGGCGCTGCTCAGCCGCATCTACCACGACGAAGCGCGTTTCGATGCCGATTCCGATGCCGACGCGCCGGCGGTCCTGCCACCGGTGGAGCGGCGCTCGGCCAGCCGCGGTTGCGCGCGCACGCCGACACAACTGGCGATGGACCTGCGCGGCTCGCTCGCGCTCGGTGACGTCAACCGCGTCGCCGAGAGCTACCACTGGGTCGGGATGTCCAGCCGCCAGGGCGAACGCACGTTGGATCACCTGCAGCGTCTGATCGGCAAGCCGGTGCTGGACAGCCATTACTTCGACGCGAGCATCGGCCCGGGGTCCGCCATGGGTGCGACGCTGGTCGCAACGAACGACGACGGCATCGGCGGCGACGCTGGCATGCTGCAGTTGGTGCTCGGCGATGACGGGTCGCGCTCGGCGATCGACTTCGACGTGCACCGTTACGCGGGCTGCTACTTCATCAGCTTCTGAACGCAGCATCCGCAACGGCGACGTCCTTGCTTTCGCCGGCTCGCGGCAGCCGCTAGGCTGCGCCGATGCGCATGCGCCTGTCGGTATTCGTCCTGCTGCTGTGCGGCGCCTTCCCCGCCGGCGCCGTCGTGCGCCGCTGCGTCGCCACCGACGGAACCCTGGTGTTCACCGACCGGCGTTGCGCCGATGTCGGCGCGGTCGAGCGCGCGCCACCGAGCGCCACGGTTTCCGCGGCGCCGCGCACCTATCGCAATGCCTGCCTGCGCAGCCTGCGCGACCTGGTCGATGAACTGAACCTCGCGATCGACAGCCGCGACGTGAATCGCCTCGCGGGACTGTACGACTGGGCGGGACTTTCGACCCGCAGCGGCTACCAGGTCATGGACCGGCTGCAGCGCATCGTCGAACGGCCACTGGTCGACATCACCCCGCTCGGGAATGGCGCGGCCGACGATGGCGGCGTCCGCCACGCGCCGACCGGATTGCGCCTGGAGCAGACGCTCGCCAACGGCAGCACGCCGGCGCAGACCGTGCTCGGCCTGCGGCGCGCCCAGCAATGCTGGTGGATCACGCTGTAGCGACGTCCGTCAATACGCGCGGCGACAGGGCCGCGCCGGTAAACTAGCCGGATCACCGATCGGAGCCATTCCCATGGCGCAGCGTTACCCGGAATGGATCTGGCACAACGGCGCCGTCAAGCCGTGGGCCGATGCCACCACCCACGTGATGTCGCACGCGCTGCATTACGGTTCGTCGGTGTTCGAAGGCATCCGCAGTTATCCACTGCACGGCGGTGGCGCGGCGATCTTCCGCCTCACCGACCACATCCGCCGGCTGTTCGCCTCGGCCCGGATCTACGACATGCCGATCCCGTATTCGGTCGACGAGATCAACGCCGCCTGTCGCGACGTGCTGAAGGCGAATGCCCTGTCCAAGGCCTACCTGCGCCCGGTCGCGTTCCGCGGTCTCGGCGGGTTTGGCCTGTCCGCGGACACGCCGACCGACGTTGCCGTGTCCGCGTGGGAAATGGGGCCGTATCTCGGCCACGACGTCATCGCCGCGGGCATCGACGCCTGCGTGTCGAGCTGGCAGCGGTTCGCGCCCAACACCATTCCCGCCGGCGCCAAGGCCGGCGGCAATTACCTGTCCGGGCAGCTGGTCGCGCGCGAGGCGCGCAGGCTCGGCTTCGGCGAAGGCATCGCGCTCGCCTCCACCGGCCTGCTCAGCGAAGGCGCTGGCGAGAACCTGTTCCTCGTCTTCGACGGCGCGCTGCATACGCCGCCGGCCAGCGCGGCGCTGCTCAACGGCATCACCCGCAATTCGCTGATGCTGCTGGCGCGCGATCGCGGTATCGCCGTGGTCGAGCGCGACCTTCCGCGCGAATACCTGTACCTGTGCGACGAGTTGTTCATGTGCGGCACCGCCGCCGAGATCACGCCGATCCGCTCGGTCGACGGCCGCCAGGTCGGCAGCGGCAAGCCGGGTCCGGTGACCCTGCGCATGCAGGAACTGTTCTTCGGCCTGTTCGACGGCAGCACGCCGGATACCTACGGCTGGCTGGAGCCGGCGGAACTGTAGGACTGCCGAGGCGGATCGACTCCGCCTCGCATGGCGCGCTTCGGCCCGGCTACGCGGGATTGAACGACAGCGTCGCCACCACGCCGCGCTCGTCGCCGGGCACCACGCGCACGCGCCATCCGTAAAGCGCGCACAGGCGGCGCACGATCGACAAGCCGATGCCGCCGCCCTGAGAATGCTCG
>Ga0310810_10012100_pt1 | contig 10119 bp, 10 predicted proteins | sample NCmetagenome_FD_207641 | JGI IMG/M metagenome (GOLD analysis project Ga0310810, IMG submission 207641) | Soil microbial communities from experimental microcosm in Duke University, North Carolina, United States - NC | ecosystem: Engineered > Artificial ecosystem > Soil microcosm > Unclassified ...
AGCGGGGTCCGGAGCTCATGGCTGATGCCGGAGAGGAAGGCGCTCTTGAGCTGGGAGGCACGGGCCAGCTCGGCCGCCCGGTCGTCCAGCTCGGCGTAGAGCGCGAGCACGCCGCGGTTGGTCTCGCCGAGCTCGAGGTTGAGCCGATCCTGGTCCAGCTCCCGCTCCCGCAGCGCCGCCAGCGTGCGGACCAGCTCCTGGTTCTGCGCCTGCAGCTCAACGTAGGGGTCGCCGGGCCGATCGGCCGCCAGCGCCTCCGCCGCGTCGGCCAGACGGCGCCGCCGTTCCGCGGGTGACATCCGCGGAAGCGTCTTGCCCAGCTCGATCGTGGTGCCTCCGCCCGCCGGCGCCGTGGCCCGGAACCGGTCCATCAGCCGGCGCGCGCCGATGAGTCCGATGCCGAGGCCGCTACTCGACTGGTAGAGCCCGCCCAGCACCCGATCCAGGTGGGGGATCCCGGGCCCCTGATCGATCACCCGCACGATCAGCTCCGGCTCCGGCGCGAGCGCGACCGCGAACTGCACGGCGCCGCCGCCGCCGTGCTCGACCGCGTTCCGGGCCACCTCCGACACGGCGGTGGCAACCCGGATCTGCTCCTGCGGGTCGAGTCCGAGATGGCGGGCGATGTCCCGCGCGCGCTGCCGCGCGACCACCACGTCGCGGTCGGCCCGAAGCGCCACCCGCAGAAGCTCGCTGGTCACGCGACAACCACCGGCGGAGTCATGCGCTGCACCACCACGCTCACGTCGTCGCGCCCGCGGGTGAAGTCCCGATAGAGCACCGCCGCGATCAGCGCCGCGTCCCGCTGCGCCAGTCCTGGATACTGGTCGAGACGCCAGTGGGACTTGAGCCCGTCCGAGTGCATCACCAGCACCGCCTCCGCCGGCCAGGGGTATCCCAGCTCCTGGATCTTCCGCGCCTGCAGGCCCACGGTGCCGTTGTGCGACATGAGACTCCGGGTATCCTGGGTCCGCGCCAGGACCGCGCTCAGGTTGCCCACTCCCGCGTACCTGATCCCGTCCGCGGCGGTCGGCCCGCTGGTGGCCACCGCGACGGCCGCGCCGCGGGTGCTGCGCATCCCGGCGTGCATCAGGGTGACCAGATCGGCCGGCGCCGCCGAGGGGTGGGCGCGGAAGACCTCCACCGCCGCGCCGGCCGCCGCGGCCGCGGAAGGGCCGTGACCGAGCCCATCCGCCAGCAGCACGGTCGTGCCCGCGGGCCCGCTCCGCGCGGCCCAGGCATCGCCGCACTCCACCTCGCCCGGCAACGGCACCGCGAGGCCCGCCAGCATCCCGGCCGCGTGCGCCAGGGCCGGGTCGCGCCGGGCCCAGAAGCGGGTAACCACCACGGTGCCCTGGGACGGCCGGGTGTAGAGATCGAACCCGTGCGCCAGTCGCCGCATCGCGCCCAGCCCCGTTCCCATGCTGCCACCCGTCGAATAGCCGTCGGCCATGCAGGCCGCGGCATCGCGCATCCCCGGGCCGGCATCCACGCAGAGAAGCTCGACGCCGCCACCGCCTTCCTCGAGCTGGCGGACCAGAAGCGCCCCCCGACCCGCGTGCCGCAGGACATTGGTGGCGAGCTCGGTGGCCACGATCCCCACGTCGCTCCTCGCCGCCTCGCTCAGCCCCGCGGCGGCGGCGAGGCTGGCCGCCACCCGGCGGGCCTCCCCGATACGGCTCCTGTCGTCCAGGGGGACGGCCGTGCTCGCCGGCACCACCGCCCTCACCGCCACCGCGCGCAGTAGACCCGGGTGCCCTGCCCAGGCTGGGAGTCGATGCGGAACTCGGTCATGAGCCGGCGGGTGCCGCTGAGCCCGAGTCCCAGACCGTTGCCGGTGGTGTAGCCGTCGGTGAGCGCGAGGTTGACGTCGGCGATGCCCGGACCGCTGTCTTCGAACGTCATGCCCAGGCCGCGCCGAGCGCCATCCTCCAGCATCACCAGCCGCACCGAGCCGCCTCGTCCATGGTCGAGCGTATTACGGGCCAGCTCGCTCGCGCCGGTGACCAGCTTGGTCTGATCCACCAGTGAGAAGCCGATCTCCGCCGCCCAGGTCCGGACCACCTGCCGCACTTTCACCACGTCGGCGCCGGCGCGGAGCGGCAGCTCCTCACTCCTGCTCGCCGGCATCCACGTCGCTCGTCTCGAGTGGGACCGGCTCGACCTCCACTACGTTCGAGGCGCGCCGCCCGACGCCCCGGAGCAACGCCATCCCCCGCTCCACGTCCAGCGCGGTCCGCACCCCCGGAAGGGTCAGGCCCAGCTCCACCAGCGTGATGGCCACCGCGGGCTGCATCCCGACCAGCACCGTCCGCGCGTCCAGGATGCGAGCCATGCCCGCGATGTTGGCGATCATCCGCCCGATGAAGCTGTCCACCATCTCCACCGCGGAGATGTCGATCAGCACGCCGTGCGCACCGGTCTTGGCGATCTTGTCGGTCAGGTCGTCCTGCAGCGCGAGGGCGAGCTGGTCGTGCATGTCCACCTGGATGCTCACCAGGAGGAGGTCGCCCATCTTGAGGATCGGGATCCGCTCCATGCCGCGCTCGCTACCGCCGCTGGACCGCGCGGCCCACCGCGAGACCCACCCGCTCGAGCGCGAGCGCGAACGCGTCGGCCAGCGACGCCTTGGTGATCACGTCGCTCAGATCCACGCCGAGGTGCACGATGGTCGAGGCGATCTGGGGCCGGATGCCGCTGATGATGCAGTCGGCCCCCATCAGGCGGGCGGCCGTGATGGTCTTGAGCAGGTGCTGCGCCACCAGGGTGTCCACCGTGGGGACGCCGGTGATGTCGATGATCGCGACGCTGGCCCCGGTCTCCACGATCCGCTGCAGCAGCGCCTCCATCACGATCTGGGTCCGGGCGCTGTCCAGGGTGCCGATCATGGGCAGCGCCAGGACGCCGTCCCAGAGCTTCACCACCGGGGTGGAGAGCTCCAGCATCTCCTCCTGCTGCCGGAGGATGACATGCTCCCGCCCCTTCTGGTACACCTCGGTGGTGTAGAGCCCCAGCCGGTCGATCAGGACGTTGGTGTGCCACACCTCGTCGAACACCCCCTCGCCCGATCCACCGTCCCGCCTGAGCTGCTCGAAAATCGGCTGTTTGAGCGAGAAGACGAACATCGCCGTCTCGGCGGGGCTGAATCCCTGCACCGCCCGGCTGGCCGAAATGCGGCCAAGGAAGTCCCGGACCGCAGTCCAGGGGGCTGCCTCGATCTCCAGCCCGCCGCTGTGGGCCGCCTGGCGCACCAGGGCCAGGAACTCGCGGGACTGTTCCCGCAGCTCGGCGTCGGACATGAGTCCGCGCTTGGTTCCGATGGTGGCGAGCTGCTCCTCGACCCAGCGCTCGAGGATGGGCCCCTCGTGCCTGGCGAGAAGCTCGGGAAGACGGGTAGTCGAGGCGGGGGTCACGACGACTCCAGGGAGACGGGATGACGGCAAGGCGATGGTTTGGAAGACGTTGCGTCCGGCGGAAGGTCACCGCCAGGGACCGTGTACGGTAACGCACCCATGGTCACGATTTCAACTCGCCGGGGTGCCGGCCGTCGGTCGGTGGCCTGAGTCGCTCGCGAGTATACCGACTCGGCCCATCGGCCCCCGTGCGGTCCGTCACGAAGTGGCATTGGGTGCGGCCCTCGGCCAGATTTCGTCCCGGTCATGTCGAAGCCACGCCTCATCGGTCCCCTGCTCCGCGGCGCCTCCCCGGCGACCAGCAGCGGGGCCGGCACCCCCCGACGCATTCCCGACGACCTCCTCCGTCAGGTCTCCCGGCGGCTCGAGGTCATGTCGCTGATCGCCGCATCCCTCTGGTGCCTGGGGCCCGCCCTGGGCCACCTGGCACGGGCCAGATTGTCGGGCGATCCGAGCGCGGGCAGGTGGGAATTCCCCGACACCATCGCCGCGGGCAGCGTCGTCGCCTCGCTGGGGATGTACTGGTGGCTTCGCCGGCGGGAGCACGATCCCTACCGGGTCATGGACCTCGGCCTGATTTACCTGGTGGCGATGGCCTTCGCCATCGGGGTGATGATGCACGTGGGGCCGCTCGCCTCGGGCGAGCCGTCGCCCCACGCGGACCTCACCTGGATCGGGCCGGTGATCCTGATGTTCGCCGCCATCGTGCCGGCCGCGCCGTGGAAACTGTTCCTCGCTGGGTTCATCGCGGCATCCATGGATCCGATCGGGATGGTGGTGGCGCAGGCGGCGGGCCGGTATCACTTCGGCCCCTGGCAGAACGCCCTCCTCATGCACTACTCCAACTACCTGCTGCTCGGCGTCGCCATGGTCATCTCGCGGGTGGTGACCAGGCTCGGACTCCAGGTCGCTCGCGAGCGCGAGCTGGGGAGCTACCGCCTGGGCGAGCTGCTCGGCCGAGGGGGCATGGGCGAGGTGTACCTCGCGACCCACCGGATGCTGGCGCGGCCGGCTGCGATCAAGCTGATCCGTCCCGAGGCCCTCGGCGCCGATCGCGAGGCGGCGGAGCTTGCCGCGCGGCGGTTCCGGCGCGAGGCGGAGGCGGCGGCCAGCCTGCGCTCGCCGCATACGGTGGAGCTGTACGACTTCGGCCTGACCGAAGACCGCACGCTCTATTTCGTGATGGAGCTGCTGGAAGGGCTGGATCTGGAGACCCTGGTGGGCCGCCACGGCCCGCTCCCGGCCAACCGGACGATTCACCTGCTGCGGCAGGTCTGCGAGTCGCTGGAAGAGGCCCACGCCGCCGGCCTGGTCCACCGCGACATCAAGCCGGCCAACATCCACCTGGGCCGGATGGGGCTGCGCTACGACTTCGCCAAGGTGCTGGACTTCGGGCTGGTGAAGCCGGTGACCGGGATGAGCGAGGATTCCCTGGCGACCGCGGCGGGACTCACGCCGGGAACGCCGGCCTACATGGCGCCGGAGATGGCCCGGGGCGATCCGGTGGACGGCCGGGCCGACATCTACGCGCTCGGCTGCGTCGGGTACTTCCTGCTCACGGGGCAGCTGGTCTTCGAGGCGGAGAATGCCTTTCACGCGATCGCCCGGCACCTGAGCGCCCAGCCGCTCCCGCCCTCGGTTCGGGGTGGCGTCGCCCTGCCCCCGGGACTCGACCAGCTGATCCTCGCCTGCCTGGCCAAACAGCCTTCGGATCGGCCCGATGCCGGAGCGCTCGGCCGGGCGCTGGAAGAGATCCCGGTGGAGCCCTGGACCCAGGAAGACGCGGCGGCCTGGTGGCGACACGCCATCACCCCGGCGGCAGTCGGCTGAGCCGGCGGGCCGCAGCTTCGGAAACCATGGCTCACCGGACCTGCCGTCCGCACCGCCGGGACGAGGCGCTGGTCTTCCTCATGCTCTTGCTCTGCGCCGGCTACTTCGTGCCCCGCGCGGGCCGAGGCGACTGGAACGCGACCGCTCGCGCCGATCTGGTCTTCGCCGTGGTCGATCGCGGCGTGCTCTGGATCGACCACTACCACGAGAACACGGGCGACAAGGCGTATTTCGAGGGACATTACTACCCGGTCGGCTCGATCGGCCCCTCGCTGCTCGCGTTGCCGGCCTACCTGGTGCTCAAGCCCATCCTGGCCCTGCCACCGCTGGCTCGCCGGCTGGACCGAAGTGAAGCGGCGATCCGGGCGGAGCCGATTCCGCCCGGGGGCCATCGCGATGCCACCCCGCGCGAGCGCCTGGCCATGCTGGTCATGACGCTGGTCGCCGTCTCGGTTCCTTCGGCGGTGCTCGGTGTGGTGGTCTATCGGCTGGCCTGCCGGCTCGTGCCGCGGGACACCGATGCGCTGGCCGTCGCGCTGATCTATGGGCTCGCGACGGTCGCCTTCCCCTACAGCAAGGCGATGTTCCAGCACCAGGTGAGCGCCTTCGGCGCGTTCGTCGGGTTCTACCTGCTCTGGCGGGTCGCCCGTGAGGAGGCGGCGCTCTGGCGCCTGTGGGTGGCCGGGGTGCTCTTCGGCCTCGCGACCATCAGCGAGTATCCGGTGGCGCCGTTTCTTCTGCTCCTGGTGCTGTGGGCCTGGCGCGAGCTGCCGCGGCCCGGGGTGCTGCACCGGGTGGCCTGGGGCGCCCTGCCGCTCGGACTCCTGTTCGCGGCGTACAACTGGGTCATCTTCCACACCCCGTTTCCCGCCGGATACCGCTATCACGTGGAGTACCACGCGGTGTACGAGCAGGGCTTCATGGGCTTCACCGGCCCGACCTGGGCGGCGCTCTACGGCATCACCGTGAGCCCCTACCGCGGTCTCTTCTTTCTTTCACCGGTGCTGCTGCTGAGCCTGCCCGGGCTCCTCTTGCTCTGGCGCGATCCGCGCCTCCGCTCGACCGCCGTGCTGGTGGCGCTGCTCCTCGCCGGGTTCCTGCTCTACGTGGCGTCGTACCTGTTCTGGTCGGGCGGCGACACAGTCGGGCCGCGGTTCCTGGTGCCGCTGGTCCCCTTCCTGATGCTGCCGCTCGCGCGGGCCTGGAGCGAATGGTCGCCGCACGGCGTCGGCCGGGTGGTGCTCTGGGGCCTGGTCCTGGTATCCGGATTCAATGTCTGGGTCCAGTCGATCGCGGACCAGCAGTATCCGCCCTATGAGTTCCGCGGCGAGGTCGTGACCAACCCTACCACGCAGTGGGCGCTACCGCTGCTGCGGGAAGGCGACGTGGCGTTGAACTTCGGACACTGGCTGGGACTGCGCGGCCTCGCGACCCTGCTGCCGCTCGCGGCCGGGGCGGCGCTCATCGTCCTCGCCACCGTGCGGGGGCGACCGCGGGAATCTTGACCGGCCGCTCTTTCGGGATATATTCGGGTCAGGCACGTACCCGATGGAGGCCGCGGTGCTCTTTCCCCAATATCTCCCCCGGATCGCCCGGCTCTCACCGACTCGCTACCGGCCCACCACCAGACCGGCACAGCTCTGCCCCGAGTGCGCCGGTCCCCTGGCTCGCGCCTCGGCCTGCGTGACCTGTCCCACCTGCGGCTGGGGAAAGTGCGGGTGAGTATCGGGCAGCTCGAGCTGCCGGTCCTCGCGCCGGCGCCGAGGCAGCTCGACGTGCTCGACCGGCGGGTCCGCGGCACCACGTTTCTCGAGCTCAGTCCCCGCTCGGTGCTCAACAGCTCCGCCAGCACCCGGATGGGGTTCTGGTCGGTCAATCCCTACGTCGGGTGCGAGTTCGGCTGCACCTACTGCTACGCCCGCGATACCCACCGCTACGCCGTAGAGCGGGCCTCGGGCTCGTCGGGCGTCATCCCCGACGACGCCGCTCCCCTACCGGCCTGGCTCGCGTTCGAGCGTCGCATCCTGGTCAAGACCACCGCGCCGGAGGTGCTGGCACGCACCCTCGATCCCGCGCGCCTGAACGGGCAGTCGCTGGTCATCGGCACGGCCACGGATCCCTACCAGCCGGCCGAACGCCGGTTCCGGATCACCCGGCGCCTGCTCGAGGTGCTGCTCCGCTTTCGCGACCTCTCGATCGGCATCATCACCAAGTCGCCGCTCATCGCGCGCGACGCGGCGCTGCTCCGCTCGTTGTCCGAGCGGCACGAGGTCACCATCCACCTGTCCGTGGCTACGGCGGACCGCGTCCTCGCCCGCCGGCTCGAGCCCCGCTCGCCCGTGCCCGAGGCCCGGCTCCGCGCCCTCGGACGGCTCAGCGCGGCCGGGGTCTACGGCGGCCTCCTCATCGCACCGATCGTTCCCGGGATCACCGACGACCGGCCCGGACTCGGCCGCCTGATGGCGGCGGGGAAGGAAGTCGGTGCCCGCTACGTGGTCGGGTCGGCGCTCCGGCTCGGACCCGCGGCGCGGCGCCGCTTCCTGCCCCATCTCGAGCGCGAGTTCCCGGAGCTCGCCGAGCGGTACCGCCGGCACTTCGCCGGCGGCGAAGGGGTCAGCGCGGAGTACCAGGCCGCCCTTACCCGGCGGCTTCGCTCGCTGCAGGAGGAACACGGCTACCCGCTCGACGAGGGCTACCGGCGTCGGCGCCAACTCGAGGGGCCGGCGTCCCGCCTGGGCGCGACGCCGGAGCAGCCGCTCCTCCTCTAGGATTCGGTCCGGTTCACCACCTCGTAGTGGGTGACGTGCTCGTCCCGGTCGATCAGATAGCGGTCGTCCTCCGGATAGAAGACGGCGCGCTCGATGTCCGGGCCGGCGAATGCCCGCACCGCGGCCTCCGATTCCCAGAAGGACACCATCAGAAACTCGGCGCGGCCGTCCACCAGGCGCCGGAGCGTCACCACGCCGAGGTTGCCCGGCACCGCGGTGTAGCCGGGCGTCCCCACGGCGTTCAGATAGGCGAGATAGGCGTCGGCGTCGGCCGCGCGCACGGCGCCGCGCCACGTTCGAGCGATCATGCATCCTCCGGTGTGTCCCCGACGAGCCGCTGGAGACGATCTAGTCCGTCACGTAGGTCCGGTAGAGCCGCTCCAGGGCGTCGGCGGGCTGGTCGGTGATCCCCTCGTGGATAGGCGAGGTCTGCAGCACATCCGAGCGGGGCGAGGTGAGCCAGTGAAAGCGCTCGGAGGGCGGCTCCAGCGCGACCGGGCCGGCAGCCGGATCGCCGGCGCAGATCTGCTGGTAGGTGTGGAGATAGCGGGCCAGCAACTCGTGGTCCACGCTGGGGAAGCGCCGGTGGAGCTCGCCCGGGTCCGTCACCACCCGCATGGCCAGGAACTCGGCGGTCCGCGCGTGCACGATGACGCCGATGGGCGCGAACGCCCCCAGGTGCACGTGGGGAACCACGCGCAGCACCGCGAAGTCGTACGCGATCCGCCCGGCGTCGCTCATCGGCGGGCCGACAAGGGGAGCGGACGGAGCCGGTGGAGACGTTCCCGCTCTTCCACCGCCGCGCCCACGAAGGCGCGCGGCGGCCGGAGCCGCGCCGTCAGATAGTCCAGGTATCTCGCGCGCTGCGCCGCCGGGGCCAGGTCGCCGGCGTACTCGGGGCCGGCCAGCAGCTCGTCCGGCACGGCCTCGACGATCGCGCGCAACGTCTCGCGAGCCAGCAGCTCCGCCGACGTCTCGTCCACCGCCTCCAATCCATCGCTCCGCGCCAGCAGCACGTGGCGCGCGATGAGCGGAAACGGTCCCCGCACCCGCTCGTCGGTCGCGCCGGCCCAGTCGTGATGGATGTACAGCGCGGCGCCGTGGTCGATCAGCCACGGGCGGCGCTGCCAGATCAGCAGGTTGGGGTTGCGGTGGGTCCGATCGGGATTGGTCACCAGGGCGTCGAGCCAGACCAGCCGCGCGGCGAACTCCGGGGTGACCAGGTCGGCCGCGGCGGAGCCATCGAAGTTGAAGGCGCCGTCGAGATACCGCAGCCCCACGTTGAGGCCGTGACTCCGCCGCAGGAGATCCTGGATCTCGGGGTCGGGCTCGCTCCGGCCGAACGGCGGCGGCACCTCGACCAGCGCCAGCTCCGGCACCGGCAGCTCCAGCCGTCCCGCGATCAGTCCCACCAGCAGCTCGGCCACCAGCGCCCTCGGCCCCTGCCCCGCACCGCGGAACTTGACCACGTACAGGCCACCGTCGGTGTCCACCACCGCCGGCAGAGAGCCGCCTTCCCGGAGCGGCTGCACGTATCGGCCGGCGGTCACCCGGCGCAGGGTCGGGACGGTCATGGGGGGAAGTATACCGCCCGGCGTCCGGACCGGGCGGCGTTCCGCGCAATCATCGTCGGAGTTCACCCCCACCTTCGCGCGGAGCGGAGCTCGAGCGATGACAGCCGTTCTTTCCCCCGACACTCCATCGGGCGCGCACCGCATACGGGTGCGCGTTCCGGCCGGCCCGGCCCCGCGGCGCCGGGTGGATCACGTGGACCTGCTGCGCGGGCTGGTCATGGTCATCATGGTGCTGGATCACGTCCGGGCCTACTTCTCCGGGGCGCATTTCGATCCCACCGATCTCACCCGGACCACGCCCGCGCTGTTCGCCACCCGGTGGATCACCCACTTCTGTGCCCCGACCTTCGTGTTCCTCGCCGGGGCCAGCGCGTGGATCGCCGGCACCCGACGGACCCGCGGCGAGCTCACCCGGTTTCTGCTGAGTCGCGGGATCTGGCTGGTCTTCCTCGAGCTCACGGTGATCAGCTTCGCCTGGTACCTCACCACCGCGTGGACGCTCGGGGCGGTAGCGCAGGTCATCTGGGCGATCGG
>Ga0310810_10012102_pt1 | contig 10119 bp, 12 predicted proteins | sample NCmetagenome_FD_207641 | JGI IMG/M metagenome (GOLD analysis project Ga0310810, IMG submission 207641) | Soil microbial communities from experimental microcosm in Duke University, North Carolina, United States - NC | ecosystem: Engineered > Artificial ecosystem > Soil microcosm > Unclassified ...
CGAGAAGGACTATAAAAATGACAGCGAGGGCATACGGTCCTTCCGGCGCGACATCGACCGCGTCATGGGCACGGCCGACCGCGAGTTCATTACGAACATGCGCGACTATTACTACATGTCCGATTGCCGCGACCTGCTGTTCCACGTGCAGGAGCACCAGATGGATTTGCCGCAGATCGCCGGGCTGATGCACGAGTTCGGCCTTGAGCTGGTAAAATTATATTTGCCGGACAATGTGATACAGCAGTACCGCCGCGAATTCCCCGCCGATCCGTCATTGAAAAACCTTAATTCGTGGGCAAAATACGAAGATAAGCACCCCGAGACCTTCCGGGAAATGTACAAGTTCTGGTGCCGGAAAATCTGATAGTCTGCCCGCCATGAAAACGCACTCGATTCCCGTCCGCGTCTATTACGAGGATACCGATGCCGGCGGCATCGTTTTCTACGCTAACTACTTGAAATTCTGTGAGCGCGGACGCACGGAATACTTGCGTTTCTGCGGCTTTGAGCATAAACAATTGAGGGACGAAAAGGGCCTGATTTTCGTCGTCCGGCGGCTCGAAGCCGACTACCTCCAGCCGGCGCATCTTGACGATGAGCTTTCCGTCCATACATCGGTTGGCGAGGTGAAAAACGCCAGTTTTGCTATGCGCCAGGACGTTATGCGCGGCAAGACGACGGTCTTTAACATGACCGTGTGGCTGGTGTGCGTTAATCTTGAAGGCCGTCCGGTCAGGCTGCCGGATGAGCTGAAAAAGGTTTTGGAGAAGGGATAAAGGACATGCAAGCACCTGATGCCACCGCCGTTCCGGCCGGCGCCGTCGACGCGGCCCATTTGTCAGGCAGCTTCTCGGGCGACCTGAGCATCGTCGGCCTGTTCATGCAGGCGGACATTGTGGTCAAGATCGTCATGTGCATCCTGATGTTCGCCTCGGTCTGGAGCTGGGCGGTGATCTTCGACAAGCGCTATGCGCTCAAGCGGCTCAATAGCCGCGCCCAGCGTTTCGAGGACTCATTCTGGTCCGGCGAGCCGCTCGACAAGCTTTATGAGCGCGTGAAGAAAAGCAAACCCGATCCGCTGCTCAAGGTTTTCTGTGCGGGCATGGAGGAATGGCACAACGGCGTTTCCGGCGGCCTTCCGGCCAAGGAAAGCCTCCAGGCTGGGCTGCGCCAGCGCGCCGAGCGCGCGATGTCGGTCACTATCAACCGCGAAATGAACGTGCTCGAGCGCGGCATGACGTTTCTTGCCAGCGTCGGCTCGACCGCGACGTTCATCGGCCTGTTCGGCACCGTGTGGGGCATCATGAACAGCTTCACCTCCATTGCACATACGAACAATACGAGCCTGGCCGTCGTCGCTCCCGGCATCGCCGAGGCTCTGTTCGCAACCGCCTTCGGCCTCGTCGCCGCCATTCCTGCTGTCATCGGCTATAACGCCCTGACCACGGGCCTTAGCCGCTATGCGGATCGGCTCGATGCCTTCGTCACTGAATTCTCCGCTATCCTTTCGCGCCACATGGAAGCTCATGAAACCAGCACTGGCGGTGCTGGCCGTAAGGTGGCCTGATGGGCGCCTCGCTTCAGGGCGGCGGACGGATCGGGCAGGCGGGTGGCCGTAGCCGTGCCTATCGCCGGTCGGCCGAGATCAACGTCACGCCGCTCGTCGACGTCATGCTCGTGCTTCTCGTGGTCTTCATGATTACGGCGCCGCTGCTGACCGCGGGTGTGAAGATCGACCTGCCGAAGGCCGACGCGCAGGCGATCAAGGACGAAGACAAGAAGCCAATGGAGATCTCGCTGACCAAGGACGGGCGGATATTCATCGGCGAGACCGAGGTCAAGCATGACCGCCTCGCGAACCTGCTGGGGGCGATGACGGGCAGCGACCCTGAGCGCCGGATTTTTGTTCGTGCCGACCAGAGCATCCCCTATGGACAGGTTATGGATATACTGGGTATTTTAAATGGTGCCGGTTTCCGGAAAGTCGCTCTCATCACCCAGCCTGAGCCTAAGGGCAAATAGGCTGGCGGAGAGGGAATTCCGGTCTAGTTCATTCGTTAGTGCTTGTCAGGGATACGATTCACATGCCCAGCGCCGCGGTAGCAGCACAACATAACGGCCCGGCCGTTTACCACGAAGAACACCGCATGAAGGGGCCGTTCACGGCGTCCCTTATTTTTCACGCGATCGTGATTTCGTTCTGCATCTTCGGTATCCCCTACATCCACAAGGACGTTCCGATTCCCCCTGAGCCGCTGTCAGTTGAACTGGCGCGACCGGACGAACTGACCAAGGCTGTTAAGCCGCCCGCGCACGTGATGCCGCATCCGCCGCCGCAGCAGCTGGAAAAGCCGCCGCCTGTGCCGCAGATGCCGCAGGTCACGACGCCGACGCCGCCCAAGGCGGTCGAGCCCGAGAAGCCGCCGGAGCCGGAAGTGAAGCCGACGCCGATGAAAGAGGCGGACGAAATCGCACCGCCGGTGAAAAAACCGGTGAAGCCGCACAAGCCGCCTGAGAAGAAACCGGTGAAGGAGAAGGCCGAGGAGCAGAAGCAGGCGTTCCAGTCGCTCCTGCGCAACATGATGCCGAACAAGCCGGCGCCCGCGGCCAACGACACGCCCGACAAGTCAGAAAAATCTTCACCCGATGCGCCTACGGCGCAGTCGCTAACTGCCGATGAATTTGAATCCCTTCGTCGACAGCTTAGCGAATGCTGGAGTGTTATGGGTGGCGCTCGGGATGCGGCGGACATCTCGGTTGACGTAAAACTTGTTATGAATCCGGATCGAACCGTGCAGAGCCGGCAAGTCGTAGACCAGTTTCGCTATGCCAGTGATCCGGTATTCCGAGCTGCCGCGGATAGCACGATCCGTGCTATTGATGATCCCCATTGCAATCCGCTTAACCTTCCGGCAGACAAGTATAGTCTATGGAAGGTCATGACTGTTCAATTTGATCCGAAGGAAATGCTCCAATGAGAAAGTTAGCTTGCGCCCTGATTGCCATTTTAGTTGTATTCCAAATTTCAGAGGCCCATGCTGATATGAGTTTCCGGGTGCCTCCAGGAAAAATGGAAGCGCTGCCCATTGCCATCATGCCTTTTTATGCCGAGCCGGATGCAGATGGATCGCTCGCTTCGCAATTGCCTGAAGTTCTTTCTAACGATCTCGGCGGATCGGGCCTGTTCGCGCCGATTAACCAGAGCGCCTTCATCCAGGACGCCGTCTCGGTTCACAAGGACGGTCCGCGTTTCGCCGAGTGGCGATCTATCAACGCCAAGGCGCTCGTCACCGGCACGGTTTCCCGCACGCCCGACGGTCGCACGCACGTCGAATATCGTCTATATGACCCGTTCGGCCAGCAGCAGCAGGCGGGCACGGCCTATACGACGACACCAACCAACTGGCGCCGCATCGCGCACATCATCGCTGATGAGATATACAAGCGGCTGACGGGGGAGAAAGGATATTTCGACTCCCGCATCGTCTATATCTCCGAAAGCGGTCCGATGAACGCGCGGGTCAAGCGCCTCGCCATTATGGATCAGGACGGCTACAACCATCATTACCTGACCGACGGGCGCTCGCTGGTCCTGACGCCGCGCTTCTCTCCAAACCAGCAGATGATTGCCTACATGGCCTATTACAACGACCGGCCGCGGGTCTATCTGTACAACCTCGATACCGGCCATCAGGAAGTGCTGGGCAACTTCCCAAACATGACTTTTTCGCCGCGTTTCTCCCCGGACAGCCGCAAGGTCGTCATGAGCCTGTCGAAGAACGGCGCCAGTAACATCTACGTCATGGATCTCCGCACGCGGCAGACGACGCAGCTGACCAGCGGCGTGGCGCTGAACACCAGCCCGTCCTTCTCGCCCGACGGATCGCAGATCGTGTTTGAATCCGATCGCGGAGGCTCACAGCAGCTCTACGTGATGTCTGCCATGGGCGGCGAAGCCAAGCGTATCACATTCGGGCAGGGCCGGTACGCTAGCCCTGTCTGGTCGCCGCGCGGGGATATGATTGCGTTCACCCGCCTGTACGGTGATCAGTTCTATATCGGTGTCATCAAGCCCGATGGCTCCGGCGAACGGGAAATCACTTCGGCCTATCACGTCGAAGGGCCGACCTGGGCGCCCAACGGTCGAGTGCTTGCATACTTCAAGTCGTTACCCTCGGGCGGCGGGGGAGAGCGTTCGCGCCTCTACAGCATAGACCTGACGGGCTATAACGAGCGTGAACTCGATACGCCGGGCGATGCGTCGGACCCCGCCTGGTCGCCGCTCAACCCGCCATAACAAATTACCATAAATTACAAGCAACCTGTTGTTTGGAAAGGCTCAGGATCAGGGAAAGTTGACTCCCATGACCGCCTATGCCATTTAACGTTAACAAACAGATTCTCCTTTAAGAGAGAAAGGATAACCGATGCCAGAACCATCGGACGACGGGGACCAAAGGGACGAATTCAGCGACCTGTATGGCGAAGACATGGACAGCGATGTCCGCCTTGCGGCCATCATCGACAGGGTCAAGGAGCATATCTTCGAGAAACCGTTTCCGCGCCCCATGATCGATGCGATGAACGAGAAGATGGGGGTCAAGCTTGACGAATTGTCTCTGACAGGCCGTGAAATAAAGTTGGTCGAAGGTGTATGCCCGGAGGGCCACATTCATCGTGAAATAATTTTGGTTGAGACATTTGGCAAAGCGGCCAGCCAGACTCCGCCGGATCTGAATCTTACTATTGCAATGGACCGCGTCAGAACACTTGGTGTGACCGTTCCCCCGACAGCGCTTGGACGCCATCAGGAAGATCAGTGCAATACAATGATGGGCACAAGCAAGGACGGAAATGTTGTGCGGGCCTTCAGCGTCAGTCAGGTCTTCGAGACGGAAGCAAGTCTTACCGGACGCAAAAACGGAATACCGCCCGGTATGCGCGCGATGCTGGCTCTGCGGCGCGCGCGGGACGGCGGACCGGATCTTTCCATCGGCTGACTAAATATTATTCCAGACTTCTCCGGCATAGCGCGGCAAGAGCCGGGGCGTGGTTCGCATCATATGCCTTTGCCATTTCCGGTGACCGTGCTTCGGAAGGCAGGAATATATAGGCATCCTGCGGCCCGAGAATGCGCGTGACAGCCGCCGCGAAGCAGTCAGCAATCTGAAGGCCCTTCAGGCCGATCTGCAAAGTTAGGTCTTCAGTATCATGGCTGGATTTTTCGGCCTTCTCGATAGCCCCGTCCAGACGTTCAATCGTGGATACCGCCTCGTTTCTCGTCTCCCGCTCCCAGACGGTAATGGCGCGGTCGGCGTCCTTATCGGATACGCGGCTGTGAGCAGCCTTCACAAACTCATCGGCTAAGGTAAGCAATTTTCCGACTTCATTAATGTCCGGCATCGATTTCTCCCTGTATTTGCTTCAGCATAGGAATTAGCGTCCACAATCGTCAACAAAAAGAAAAACGCCCCTTTGCAGGGGCGTTTTTGAAAGTCATGACCAATCTTACGGGCGCGGCGCGAACGCAGCGGCCAGCGTCGGCGCGTTGTTGGCTGCGAAGCCGGCGCTGAGGCCTTCTTCACCAACGTGGGCAGCGACATGCTCAGCGACTTCAGCAAACGTTTCTTCCGGCAGAACTTGCTTGAGGATGCTGGCGACGGCTTCCTGAAGTTGCAGGAACACCGGTGCAGCACGTTCGTTGATTTCGTTGAGTGCGGCTTCCGCGGTTGAGACGGCCAGCGCTTTTGCTTCGGCAACTTCCGGAGCGTCGGGCGTAAAGGCTGCATTCGGGTCGATACCGAACATCGGGGCCAATTGCTTGAGTTGTGCCTTGCCTTCTTCAGGGAGCTGATCGTAATCGGCACCCAGCATCGCTGCCAGTTCAGCCAGCGGATTGGCGGCCGGCTGGTTTTCTTCGATAATTCTGATCTGCTCTTCCCCTTCTTGGCCGAACGGCTCGAGCTGTGCGTGGAGCGCTTCGAGCTTCTGCTGGTTTTCGGGTTGGGCGAAGAGCTCATTGCCAGCGGCGGCGGCTTCACGAGTCTGGAAGCTGCCTCTTGCAATGTTGTTAAATACGGCGGCAGCGCCGGCAAGCGTGGAAACGGATACTTCAGCCATAATGTTATCTCCTTCTTTCTGTAAACAGGGTGCGGGTGCGATGCTGACCATAGAAAAGGAAAGTAGGCTGTGTCAATAAATTTTTCGGAAAATTAATAGGGTTAATAATACGGAAAATAAAACTGTAGCAGAGATTGATTGTCTTATATTTTCGGAGCAAAGGCGCGTGCAAGAGTTTCGGCGCCATATGCTTTAAAACCTTCACTGTACGCAGAAGAATGGACATAATCCGGAGCAATCTTCTCCGTGTTTTCGCCAAGCGCCTTCGCGAAAACCGAAGCCATAATTTCTTGCCCTTCGAGCGCTATCGGAGCGATTTGGATGTCGATTTCACGAATCGATTCCGTGACAGCCTCATGAGCGAGTAGCCAGGCATCAGCATGTTCAGGCGCGACTTCCACGCTCTCTTCGTCCGGAAGTTCGGATTCAAGTTCGCGGGCCCGTTTTATAAGAGGCCGCACACGTTCATTGATATCCGCAAGGCGTTCATTGATCTCCGCCGTCATGGCCTCACGGGCGATTTGCACGAGCCGAGGGTCCTGACGGACAATGTGCTGTGCGGCCTCGTTCCATTTCTCGGCAAGTCGCTCGAGTTCGATAACATCGGGTTTTGCAGGCATGCTTGTCTCAAAAAATATGCGTTCGCTTTAACTTTATCGTTCTAGCGAATTGCAAGGCACTGAGTCAAACTTTCAATACCCCCTCGAAGGCTCGAATGACCTCGCGGTACGTGTCCCGTTTGAAGGGAACAATTAGATCAAGCACATCTTCGAGCTTTACCCACTTCCATCGGCCGAATTCCGGCGGGTTGTGGGCGTCGATATCGACATCCTTGTCCAAGCCGGTGAAACGCGCGGCAACCCATGTCTGTTCTTGGCCGCCCCATTTGCCGCCCCAGAGCCGGCCGCGCAGGCGCGGCGGAAGATCGTAGCGCAGCGGTTTGTCGTGAATTTTGAGAATTTTTGCCTGATCCGTTCCGATCTCCTCCCGCATTTCGCGGAAGAACGCTTGTTCAACGGTTTCACCTTCGTCAATTCCGCCTTGCGGCATCTGCCATGCGCCCGGATTGTCGAGACGTTCCCCGACAAAGATTTTTCCTTCAGTGTTGAAGAGCGCTATGCCAACACAAGGCCGATACGGAAGCTGTTTCGCCATTTACATCCCTGTCTGCGCCGATAAAGGCGCCAGCGTCAGCCCTTTGTCTTTCAGTCCTGCGATCCATTTGCCGATCTCTTGATAGCTGACCGGCAGGGGATGGATTATACCTACTGCGGATCCACGCTCGCGCGCTCTTTGCTCGAGGCGAGCGAGAGCTTTCTCAATATCATCAGGTGTGGCGGGCATGTCGATCCAGATATCGACGCTTGCATAAGGCGCATTTCGGTGCATGGCAAGTGTCTGCGGCTCGGCGCCCGGCGTGGCGGAAGAATCGATAAAGCCCAGACCACGATCATAGATATCGTTCAGAATTGGCTTCATGTCACTCAGAGATCGCATGAAGGCCGGATTGTGGCTAGTGATGACCCCGGCGTAACCGACGGTGCTTCCCAATGCCTGCGCCAGTTTAATGGCGTTCTGCTGTTCGGGCATGCCGATCAGAAGTGTGTCTGCGCCGGTATCGACGCGCGGATAATCGTCAGATTCCATAGGCAGCGTCAGCCAGACTTCATGTCCTTTTTCGCGTGCGGCAGCCATCAGTTTGTCCGGGTCGGTCGTATACGGCGAGAGATCGAAGGAAACCTCAGGCGGCATATCGGCGAGAGCCGTCTCGGATGCGCTGCTTGAGATGCCCATATCCATGATTGCGATCGAGATGATCGGGCCATTTGCCGTGGAACGATCGAAGGGACGACGATATGCCTTGAATGGTGTCATCCCGTCGCTCTTGCGTATGACCGGCAGGCGTCCTTTTGGACCTGGCTCATAAAGACCGTCGATCGGTGCGACCGGCAGCGCCGCGGTTTCCTGCCCGGATTGCTGGTTGTTATCGACGTGGGGCGCCACCGGATTTTTCGGCGCAGGCGGACCGTATAATTGTTGGACAGGAGGAAATTCGATCTCAGCGACCGCGAACGGGAGCTTCTCCTGCAAATGGCGCATCGTGGCCGGCGTTAGATGGCGCAACTCTGCCGCAAGCAAGCCGTACACCAAAGCGACGGCGATCAGCCCGTGGACAAAAGCCTTTCGGAAAGCCTGCATCTGCGACCGGGCGTGAGCGCTCATTTCTGCCCGGCCCGTTATTTTTTCTGGACGGGTTTAGGTGTTTCCACAGGTGCGACCGGAGGTGTAGGGGCGGCCGAACCATGTTGAACGCCACTGCCGTAAACCGAAAGACCCTGCAGCAGGTCTATGGCGCGCGCCAGCTGGTAATCGTTTTTCGGATCGGCTTTTTCCATTGCCTTTAGCTTTTCGTAGTCCGATTTCTTGTCCTTGTCATCCGGCTTTTTGTCGGTCGGGATGGTGACGGTGGTCTTGTCCTTGTCGGTGGTGACCTTCACATCCTTGTTTTTGTCGTCCGGGTTCTCGAGCGCGTGGGGAAGATCGGATTCGTGAATCCTCTCGCTTGCCAGAGTTTCCACCTTAGACTGCTCAACGATGATGTCGGGCGTGATGCCTTTGGCCTGAATCGAGCGACCCGACGGCGTGTAATAACGCGCCGTCGTCAGACGCATAGCGCCGTTACCGGGTAGGGGTATAACCGTTTGGACGGATCCCTTGCCGAAGGATTGTGTGCCGAGCAGAACCGCGCGGCGGTGATCCTGAAGCGCGCCGGAAACGATTTCCGAGGCGGAAGCCGAACCGCCGTTAATGAGAACGACCAGCGGCAGGCCGTCTGCCAGGTCGCCGGATGTCGCATTGTCGCGTTTTGTATCTTCCTCGTGACGTCCGCGAGTCGAAACGATTTCGCCCTCGTTCAGGAAGTCATCAGACACGGCGATTGCCTGATCTAGCAGACCGCCCGGGTTGTTGCGCAGATCGAGGATGTAGCCGATCAGCTTGTTGTTGGTCTTGTCCTTAATGTCCTTGATCGCTTTGTCGAGGCCTGTGTCGGTGTTTTCATTGAATGTCGTGATGCGAATGTAACCGACGGCGTTGTTGCTTAGCACCTCATGTTTGACCGAGTTTATGCGGATGATGTCCCGGGTCAGCGTAACCTGAATCGGATCGGGAACGCCCTCGCGCCGGATGGTCAGTTTGATAGGGGTGCCGACCTTGCCGCGCATTTTGTCGACTGCATCGGCGAGCGTCATGCCCAAAATGGGCGCATCATCAAGATGAGTAATGTAGTCGCCGGCCTGTACACCACCGCGGAACGCCGGGGTATCGTCGATCGGGGAAACGACGCGGATCAGGCCGTTTTCCATCGTAACTTCGATACCGAGGCCGCCGAACTCGCCTTTTGTCTGGACCTGCATCTCCGCAAATTCATCCTCGTTCATGTACGACGAGTGGGGATCCAGCGACATCAGCATGCCATTGATGGCGTTCTCGATGAGCTTCTTGTCGTTCACCTGATCGACGTACTGCGCGCGCACGCGCTCGAAAACGTCACCGAAAAGATTGAGCTCTTTATAGGTTTGGCTTTGGTCACCGATCGTCGAAGACGAGCCCGCAGTTTTTGTCGATGCCGCGCGGTCGTCCTGTGCCTGCGCGCTCGAAGATATAACCACCGGCAGAAACGTAAGAAGCGCGGTGGTCATGAGAGTGACGCGGAGGGAGCGGGAGGCAGGCGAGAAAATCATATGTATAATCCTTGCTGTATTAGCTTTTCGCTTTTAGATCAGGGAACTTGCCAGACGGATTAACAGGCCGTCCTTGGTAACGCAACTCATAATATAACGCCGGGTTATCGCCCCGAGAAGAGGCCGTTGGAAGCTTTCCGACCGGCTCACCGGCGTCGAGGTTCTGTCCAACCGATGCGTCTATTGTCTCCAAACCGGCAATGAGACTCACATAACCATCGCGGTGCTCAAGAATGACGAGTTGCCCATAATT
>Ga0310810_10012103_pt1 | contig 10118 bp, 7 predicted proteins | sample NCmetagenome_FD_207641 | JGI IMG/M metagenome (GOLD analysis project Ga0310810, IMG submission 207641) | Soil microbial communities from experimental microcosm in Duke University, North Carolina, United States - NC | ecosystem: Engineered > Artificial ecosystem > Soil microcosm > Unclassified ...
GTGGAGGAGCGCCGTCCGCCGAAAATGAAGGCCGAGATCGGCACGCCTTTCGGATCTTCCCAGCGCGCATCGAGCGATGGGCATTGCAGCGCCGAGACGGTAAAGCGCGAATTCGGATGCGCCGCGGGGCGGCCGCAGCCCGGCGTCCACTCCTTGCCTTGCCAATCGATGAGGCGCGCGGGCGGCTCTTTGGTCATCTCCTCCCACCACACATCGCCTTCCGGCGTGAGCGCGACGTTCGTGAAGATGACATTCCGGCCGAGCATTTTCATCGCGTTCGGGTTGGTCGCCTCGGACGTTCCGGGGGCGACGCCGAAGAGACCCGCTTCCGGGTTGATCGCGTGCAGGCGCCCGTCCGTCCCGGGCTTGATCCACGCGATGTCCTCGCCGACGGTGGTCACCTTCCAGCCCGAGAAGGCCGCGGGCGGAATCATCATTGCGAAGTTGGTCTTGCCGCAGGCGCTCGGAAACGCCGCGGTGACATAGTGCTTTTCGCCCTGAGGCGATTCGACGCCCAGGATCAGCATGTGCTCGGCAAGCCAGCCTTCGTCGCGCGCCATGACCGAGGCGATGCGAAGCGCGAGGCACTTCTTGCCGAGGAGCGCATTGCCGCCGTAGCCCGAGCCGTACGACCATATTTCCCTCGCCTCGGGAAAGTGGACGATCCACTTGTCCTTGTCGTTGCACGGCCAGGGCACGTCCTTCTGGCCCGGCGCGAGCGGCGCGCCCACCGAGTGCATGCACGGCACGAAGGGGGCGTCCTCGCCCATGTGCTCGACCACGGCGCGGCCCATGCGCGTCATGATCTTCATGCTGACGGCCACGTACGCCGAGTCGGAGAGCTCAACCCCGACCTGTGCGATGGGCGAGCCGATCGGCCCCATTGAGAAGGGCACCACGTACATCGTGCGGCCGCGCATGCAGCCATCAAAGAGCCGGTTCAGGGTCCCCCGCATCTCCACCGGGTCCATCCAGTTATTGGTGGGGCCGGCGTCTTCCTTGCGCTCCGAGCAGATGAAGGTCCGCTCTTCCATCCTCGCGACGTCGGAAGGATGCGAGCGCGCGAGGTAGCTTCCCGGGCGCTTCGCGGGGTTGAGCTTGATGAAAGTGCCCGAATCGACAAGCTCGCCGCACAGCCGGTCATACTCCGCCTGGGAGCCATCGCACCAGACGACCCGGTCGGGCTTGGTCAGGCGCGCCATCTCGGCCACCCACTCCCGAAGCTTCCTATGTCGGACCCATTCTGGCGTTTGGTCCAGCAGAGATTCGGGGGCGGGTCGGTCGCTCATCTAGCTTTGCTCCTGAAACGAAAACGGCCTGGGGGTGCCCGGGCCGAAGAGGATGATGGGGGCGGATTCTACCGCGGGGAGGTTACGCCGGGATATGGCCCATCCGGGATGCTATTTATCCTTTACTTTCATATAGATAGGTAAGGCATTATTTCCCGATGCAAAAGCGCGAAAAGATCTCTCCGAGAAGGTCGTCGGCGCTCGTATGGCCGACGATTTCGCCCAAGGCTTGCTGAGCAAGACGGAGTTCCTCGGCAAAGAGTTCCCACTGCGCAGGCCTTCCGGCGGCGGCTTCCAGGTGCGCCCTAGCGGATCCGAGGGCACGCAAGTGGCGCTCCCGGGCCAAAAACACGGACTCGCCCCCGGGGTGCCAGCCCGCGGTCTCGATAATGGCCGCGCGAAGCTCCGGCAGCCCGGCACCGGTTCTAGCGGACACCCGGATTCCCTCCGGTGAGCGGCCCGGCCGGAGGTTGGGCACGAGGTCGATCTTGTTGATCACGCGCAACTGGGCGATTCCTTCCGGCGGCGGCTCAGGGGCTTGCTGACCGGGGGCCTCGAGCACGGTCAGGATGAGATCGGCGCGCGCCATTTCGCTGCGCGTGCGCTCGATCCCGAGGCGCTCGATCTCGTCGCATGAGGCGCGCAACCCGGCGGTATCGACGAGCACGACCGGGACACCGTCGATCTGCAACGTTTCGCGCAGCGCATCGCGCGTCGTCCCCGGCACGGGCGTGACGATGGCGCGCTCCTCGCCCGCAAGGCGGTTCATGAGGCTCGACTTGCCGACGTTGGGCCGACCGGCGAGGACGACGTGGAGGCCGTTGCGCAGAAGGCTGCCCTGGCGGCTCTTGGCAAGCACTTCTTCCAGCATTGCTCGCAGCCGCGCCAGCCGCGCCTCGGCGTCGGCCCGATGCAAAGGGTCGATTTCCTCCTCGGGAAAATCGAGCGCGGCCTCGGTGAGCGCGCGCAACTCCCTCAGCCCCGCGGAGAGCGCGTCGATCGCCGAGGAAAATTCGCCCGCGAGCGAGCGCAGCGCCGAGCGCGCCGCCTGCAGGCTCGCCGCATCGATCAAGTCGGCCACCGCTTCGGCCTGGGCAAGGTCGACCCGGCCGTTCAGGAAAGCCCGCCGCGTGTATTCGCCCGGCTCGGCGAGGCGCGCACCCGCATCGAGCGCCGCCGCGAGCACCGCCCGGGTGACCACCGGACCGCCGTGGCCCTGCAGCTCGAGCACGTCTTCGCCCGTGTACGACTGCGGTGCGCGGAAGTAAAGCGCAATGCCTTCGTCGAGCGGCTCGCCGCGCGCGTCGCGAAACACCGCATGCACCGCCTGGCGCGGGGAGGGCAGGCGGCCAAGGAGGGCGGCCGCGATCGCCGCGGTGCGCGGACCCGAGAGCCTGACGATGCCGATACCGCCGCGGCCGGGCGGCGTCGCTACTGCCGCGATGGTGTCGGATGCAGGTGGATTGGGGTCGCGGCGAGGCCGCTCAGCGCTTGGCATGGGCAGGCTTGTCGCGGTTGAACATCCGCTGAATCTGCCACTGCTGTGCGATGGAAAGGATGTTGTTGACGAGCCAGTACAGCACCAGCCCGGCGGGGAAGAAGAAAAAGAAGATGCTGAAAATGAACGGCATGAACTGCATGACCTTCGCCTGCACCGGATCGGGCGGCGTGGGGTTCATGCGCGTCTGCAGCACCATCGTGATCGTCATCAGGATCGGCAGCACGTAGTAGGGGTCGAGCGCCGAGAGGTCGTGGATCCAGAGGATGAAGGGCGCATGGCGCAGCTCGATGGCCGCAAGCAGCACCCAGTAAAGCGAGATGAAGACCGGGATCTGCACGAGGATGGGGAAGCAGCCGCCGAGCGGGTTGATCTTCTCGGTCTTGTAGAGCTCCATCATCGCCACGTTCATCTTCTGGCGATCGTCGCCGTACATCTCGCGCAGGCGCTGCAGGCGCGGCGTAATCAGCTTCATCTTCGCCATCGACTTGTAGCTGGCGGCCGAAAGCGGGAAGAAGACGAGCTTGATGAGCACCGTGAGCAGGATGATCGCCACGCCCCAGTTGCCGGCGAGAGCGTGGAACTTCTCGAGCAGCCAGAAGAGCGGCCAGGCGATGATGCGCAGCCATCCGTAGTCGACCACCCGGTCGAACTCCGGAGCGACCGCCTCCAGGCGCCTTTGCTCCTGCGGACCGGCATAGAGGGGCACGCTCACCCTGGCGCTTGCGCCGGGCGCGAGGGTGCCGACCGGGAGCCGCAGCCGCCCGTAGTAGAGATCGTCCACCTTCACCACGTCGTAGCTGCGCTCGGCGCTGGCCGGCGGAAACCAGCCGGACACGAAGTAGTGCTCGACATAGGCGAGCCAGCCGCTCTTCGCCTCCTTGATAAAGTCGGCCTTGCCCTTGTCGACGTCCGAGAGCGGGATTTTCTGGTACTTCTTTTCCTCGCTGTAGATCGCGAACCCGTGGAAGCTCTGGGCGCCGAAGCTCGCGGCGACGCTGTTGGTGTTGCCCGACTGCTTGCCGTCGTGCTTGAGCTGGAAGTAGGTCGCCGGCTGCAGAGGCGCCGCGCCGCCGTTCGCGATGTCGAATTCGACGTCGATCAGGTAGCTGTCGCGCTTGAAGCGGTAGATCTTGGTCACCGCCACGCCGTCCTTGCCCTTCGCCTCGAGCCGCACCTCGACTGCGTTCTGGCCGGCTTGCAGCGTGCGCTCCCCGGGCTGGGCGCTCCAGAGGGTGGTGTGGTTGGGCCCGCCTTCGCCGGCGAGGCCGCTTTGCGCCTCGTAGTGATGCGCTGGGCCCAGCAACACGTAATCCTTGGTCTCGTCCTCCGAATCCTTGTGCTTGAGCAGCTCCACCCGCTTGAGGGTTCCGCCGAGGGTGTCGATCTCGGCGATCATCAGGTCGGTCCGTACCGTGATGGTTTCGCCCTTCGCGGCCGGCGCAGCGGTCGGCACTTTCGCCTCACCTGCGGCGACGGCGCCCGAAGCGGCTGGCGCGGGAGCCGGCGCAGCGCCCTGCTTCGCGCCCGCCGCGGGCACCGAGCGCTCGGCCTGCGGCGCGGGCTTCGGACGGTTTTCCTTCTCCCACGCCTCCCAGAGCATGAGGATCGAGAAGCCGAAGATGAAAAGCAGAATGAGGCGTTGCGTATCCATCTAGTCCTTCCCCGGCACCGGGTCAAAGCCGCCTGCATGCCACGGCCCGCAGCGGCACAGCCGCCGCGCGGTGAGCCAGCCGCCGCGCAAGGCGCCGTGCGCCTCGATCGCCTCCTCGGCATAGACCGAGCAACTGGGATGAAAGCGGCACGCCGGCGCGAGCATCGGCGAGACGGCGTAGCGGTAGAGCCGCAGCAGCGAGCGCAGGAGGGTTCTCACGGCTTCAGCTCGCCAAAGAGCGCGCGCAGGCGCTCACGCATCTCGCGACCCGGCCGCGCGCCGTAGGGCGGGCGCACGAGCACGTCGAGCGCGCCCAGGCGCGCCTGCTCCAGGCGGAAGGCCTCGCGGATACAGCGCTTGATGCCGTTGCGCATGGTGGCTTTGGCTGCGTGCTTGCGCGAAATGAGAATGCCGAGACGCGGCGGTCCTTCCGCGCGCGCCGCCAGGTAGAGCAGGTAACCGGACCTCGAGCGCCGCGCGCCTTCGCGCAGCAGCCGCTCGAAGTCGGATTTCCTTGCAAGCCGCTTTTCCTGCCCGAATCCCAGCGTCGCCCGCTTCATGCGCCGAGCCTCGCCGGGCGCGGGCCCTACACGGCGAGCCGCTTGCGGCCTTTTGCCCGCCGCGCGCGCAGCACCGCGCGCCCGGAGCGCGTGCGGCTGCGCACGAGAAACCCGTGGGTTCTGGCGCGCCGTGTCTTGGAGGGTTGGTAGGTCCGCTTCTGCTTCATTTCGGCTTGCTCGAATTCGAAAAGGGCGACATTAGAGCCCGCGCGCTGAAGCCTTGTCAAATCACGGTTTTTTTTCCTCTTTTTTATGCGCGCGGATTGTGGATAAGGCGAAGCGGAAACGGTAAAATTTAAGCTCGCCACCCCGCCCGATAAAGGCACACAACCGCCTCCATGCAGAACCTCTGGCACGCTTGCCTGCGCCGACTGGAGCAGGAGCTGCCCGCGCAGCAGTTCAACGCCTGGATTCGCCCGCTCGCGATCGGGCCGGCGGCCGACGATTCCTCGGTGATCGTGCTCGTCGCGCCCAACCGATTCGTGTTCGAGATGGTGCGCGACCGGTTCGTCGGGCGCATCGGCCGGCTCGCTGCCGAGGCGGGCGGCCGCGAGCTCGACGTGAAGCTCACACTCGCGCGCGCAAGCGAGGCGCCGGCGCGCACGCCCGTCGCGGTGCCCGAGCGAAAGCCGGCCCCCGCGCAACTCGCGCCCGACCGGGCGCGGCTCAATCGAAGCTTCACTTTCGAGACGTTCGTCACCGGCAAGGCAAACCAGCTTGCCCGCGCCGCCGCGCTCCAGGTCGCCGAGAATCCCGGCATCTCTTACAACCCGCTCTTCGTCTATGGCGGGGTGGGCCTGGGCAAGACCCACCTGGTGCAGGCGATCGGCAACCACCTGTCGGGCGGGCGGCCGCAGGCGCGCATCCGCTACATCCACGCCGAGCAGTACGTCACCGACGTGGTGCGCGCCTACCAGCAGAAGTCGTTCGAGGAATTCAAGCGCTATTACCACTCCCTGGATCTTCTTCTCATCGACGACATCCAGTTCTTTTCGAACAAGGACCGGACGCAGGAGGAGTTCTTTTACGCGTTCAACGCGCTTGTGGAGGCGCACAAGCAGATCGTCATCACCTGCGACAGCTACCCCAAGGAGATCGCGGGCATGCAGGAGCGGCTGATCTCGCGCTTCGGCTGGGGCCTTACGGTGGCGATCGAGCCGCCGGAGCTCGAGATGCGGGTCGCGATCGTGCTGAAGAAGGCCGAGGCGGAGTCGCTCGACCTGCCCGAGGACATCGCCTTTTTCATCGCCAAGCACATTCGCTCCAACGTGCGCGAGCTCGAAGGGGCGCTGAAGAAGGTGCTCGCCTTCGCGCGCTTCACCGGTCGCGAGCTGTCCCTGGAGCTCGCCCGCGAGGCGCTGCGCGACATCCTCCATGTGGCGAACCGGCAGATCAACGTCGAGGGCATCCAGAAGACGGTGGCGGAGTACTTCAAGATCAAGATTTCGGACATGCACTCCAAGCGCCGCAACCGCAACGTCGCGCGGCCGCGCCAGGTGGCGATGGCGCTGGCCAAGGATCTGACGCAGATGAGCCTGCCCGAGATCGGCGAAGCCTTCGGCAACCGGGATCACACCACGGTCCTGCATGCGTGCCGCACGATTGCGTCGTTGCGCAAGAAGGATCTGGGACTGAACCGCGACTATCACTTGCTCGAACAGGTTCTCAAAGGGTGAAGCTGTGCGAATCACGGGGATACTTTGTGCATAAGACGGCCCGATGAGCGGGAGCCCGAAATTACGCACAACGCTCCACAGGATGCCCGCCCCGTTACGCACGGGCTCGAGTGCGCGCAAGTCCCTGGAAGCAGATGGGAATCGGATCTATACAGAAATTCGCGGCTCTCTATTAGCTATTACTAGGTAGTTAAGTAAAAGAAGGAAACAACAATGGTTCTGGTCAAAGCGAAGCGGGACGAGTTGCTGGGACCCCTTTCGGCCGTGAGCGGCATCATCGAGCGCCGCCATACGCTGCCGATCCTGTCCAACGTCCTGATGGAGCGAGGCGCCGGCAATCTGTCTTTTCTCGCCACCGATATCGAGATCCAGATCACGGCGCGAGGCTCGGTCGAGCCTGCCGGAGAGGCGCGCGCGGTGACCGTGGGGGCAAGGAAGCTGGTCGACATCCTGCGTGCCCTGCCGGAGGGAGCAGAGGTGACCCTGCAGCAGCAGGACAAGCGCATGCTCGTCAAGGCGGGCAAGAGCCGTTTTGTACTGCAGACCCTTCCCGCCGAGGATTTCCCGCGCCTGGCGAAGCCCGCCGGCGAGGCGGCGCGCTTTGCATTGCCGCAAAAGGCGCTGCGCAAGGTCCTCGGCCTTGTCCAGTACGCCATGGCGCAGCAGGACATCCGCTACTACCTGAACGGGCTGCTCATGGTGGTGGAGGACAAGAGCCTCAAGCTGGTCGCGACCGACGGCCATCGGCTCGCCTACGCCGCCATGGCGCTCGAGGCGAAGCTGCCGCGCCAGGAAGTCATCGTGCCGCGAAAGACGGTGCTCGAGCTCGCCAAGCTTCTCGCCGACAGCGATGCCGAGGTCAAGATCGAGATCTCCGCGACGCAGGCTTCGTTCTCCTTCGGCACGGTGGAGCTCGTCTCCAAGCTCGTCGATGGTAAGTTTCCCGATTACACGCGGGTGATCCCGACCGGGCACAAGAACCAGCTCTCGATTTCGCGCGACGTGCTGCGCCAGGCGCTCTCGCGCGCGGCGATCCTCTCCAACGAGAAATTCCGCGGCGTGCGCTGGGTGCTCACCGACGGGACACTCAAGATCGTTTCCTCCAACACCGAGCAGGAAGAAGCCGAGGAAACCCTGGAAGTGGGCTACAAGGGCGATGCGCTCGACATCGGCTTCAACGTGAACTACCTGCTCGACGTGCTTAACAATGTCGCGGGCGCGGAAGTCGAATGCCGCTTCGGCGACGCGGCCTCGAGCGCGCTGCTCAGCTTCCCGACCGAAGCCGACTTCAAATACGTCGTCATGCCGATGAGGATCTAGTGGGCGAGCCGGAAAAACAGCTACCCGAGGCCGAAGGCTACGAGGCCGACAGCATCAAGGTGCTGAAGGGCCTGGAGGCGGTGCGCAAGCGCCCCGGCATGTACATCGGCGACACGTCCGACGGCACCGGCCTTCACCACATGGTGTTCGAGGTCGTCGACAACGCGGTCGACGAGGCGCTCGGCGGCTTTTGCGACGAGATCGTGGTCACGATCCACACCGACAACTCGGTTTCGGTTCTCGACAACGGCCGCGGCATTCCGACCGGCATCAAGGAGGACGACGAGCAGAAGCGCTCGGCGGCCGAAATCGTGATGACCGAGCTCCACGCGGGCGGCAAGTTCGATTCCAACTCGTACAAGGTGTCCGGCGGTCTGCACGGGGTCGGCGTGTCGGTCGTGAACGCGCTTTCGTCCTGGCTGCGCCTGACGATCTGGCGCGACGGCAAAGTGCACCAGATCGAGTTTGCCGACGGCGTCGCGACCGGCCCGCTGCGGGTCACGGGCACCACCGAGAAGCGCGGCACCGAGGTGCACTTCCTCGCCTCGCGGGGGACATTCGGCACGGTCGACTACCACTACGACATCCTGGCGCGGCGGTTGCGCGAGCTCTCGTTCCTGAACAACGGCGTGAAGATCCTGCTCGTCGACCAGCGCGCGGGAAAAGAGGAAAACTTCGCCTTCGGCGGCGGGGTCAAGGGCTTCGTCGAATACATCAACCGCTCCAAGAACGTGCTCCATCCCAACGCCTTCCACGGTTCGGGCGAGAAGGACGGCATCTCGGTCGACGTGGCGATGCAATGGAACGACTCCTATCAGGAGAACGTCCTTTGCTTCACCAACAACATCCCGCAGAAGGACGGCGGCACGCACCTCACCGGCCTGCGCGCGGCGATGACCCGGGTTCTCAACAAGTACATCGAGGAACACGAGATCGCGAAGAAGGCGAAGATCGAGACGACCGGCGACGATATGCGCGAGGGCCTCGCCTGCGTGCTCTCGGTCAAGGTGCCGGAGCCGAAGTTCTCGTCGCAGACCAAGGAGAAGCTCGTGTCCTCCGAGGTGCGGCCGGCGGTGGAGGAGGTTGTCGCCGAGAAGTTGCGCCAGTACCTGGACGAGCGGCCTGTGGACGCGCGCACCATCACCGCCAAGATCGTCGAGGCGGCCGCGGCGCGCGAGGCGGCGCGCAAGGCGCGGGAGATGACCCGGCGCAAGGGCGTGCTGGACGGCCTCGGACTGCCCGGCAAGCTCGCCGACTGCCAGGAGAAGGATCCGGCGCAGTGCGAGCTCTACCTCGTGGAGGGCGACTCGGCAGGCGGCTCGGCCAAGCAGGGGCGCGACCGCAAGTTCCAGGCGATCCTGCCGCTCAAAGGCAAGATCCTGAATGTCGAGAAGGCGCGCTTCGACAAGCTGCTCGCCTCCGCGGAGATCGCGACGCTGATCACGGCGCTCGGCTGCGGCATCGGCAAGGAGGAGTACAACGCCGACAAGCTGCGCTATCACCGCATCATCATCATGACCGACGCGGACGTGGATGGCTCGCACATCCGCACGCTGCTGCTGACCTTTTTCTATCGCCAGATGCCGGAGCTGGTCGAGCGCGGCCACATCTACATTGCCCAGCCGCCGCTCTACAAGGCGAAGCTGTCCAAGGACGAGCGCTATCTCAAGGACGAGTACGAGCTGAACGAGTTCATGCTGCGCCAGGCGCTCGTGGACGCGGCCCTGCATCCCGCCGCGCGCCGTGAGCCGATTTCGGGCGACACGCTCGCCGAGCTGGCCAAGTCCTATCTCCTCACCGAAGCGGTGATCGAGCGTGTTTCGCGCTGGATCGACCGCGACGTGCTGGGCGCGATCCTGCGCGGTGTGCAGATCGACCTCGGCCGGCGCGAATCGGCGCAGGGCTCGGCCGATGCGCTCGCGGCGGCGCTGGGCGGCAGCGGCGTGCGTGTGAGCGCGCAGTTCGACTCCAAGACCGAGCGCTACCAGATCCGCATCGAGCACGACCGCCACGGCAACGTGCGCGTCACCACGATCGACTCGGAGTTCGTGCATTCGGGCGACTACGCGCAGATCCGCCAGACCGCGGAGATGCTGCGCGGCCTGGTGGGCGTGGGCGCCT
>Ga0310810_10012105_pt1 | contig 10117 bp, 6 predicted proteins | sample NCmetagenome_FD_207641 | JGI IMG/M metagenome (GOLD analysis project Ga0310810, IMG submission 207641) | Soil microbial communities from experimental microcosm in Duke University, North Carolina, United States - NC | ecosystem: Engineered > Artificial ecosystem > Soil microcosm > Unclassified ...
ATTCTGCGATTTATCTCGTTATTTTGGCAATCAGGAACCTACAACGATCGTCACCTCGTTGGACGCGCCGCTGACCCCACCCGCGTTCGATGCCCGCACTCGCACGTAGTACGTCCCGTTCGGCACCGCGGTCGCCGTCAGCGTGGTCGCGGGACTGCCGCTCGACACTGAGGCGATGTTGGTCATGCCCGGACCCGACCCCGCCTCGACGATGTACGACGTTGGCGCGCCGCCGCCAGTGGGCGCGAGCCAGTTCAACGTGACGGTGGATCCCGATCGCGTAAAGGTCAGTCCGCCTGGCGCCGAGGGCGCCAGCACCGGCGTGCCGACGGTGACCTGCGCTTCGTTGGACGGCGAGCTGATTCCGGCGGCGTTACCGGCGCGGACGCGCACGTAATAGGTGCCATTCGCAACTCCCGGCGCAGATAGCACTGTGGCCAGGTTGCCGGTCGGAAAGGAAGCGAGGTTCGCGAGTCCGGTCGCATTACCTGCTTCGACGATGTAGGTCGTCGGAGCACCACCGTTGGCCGGCGCAGCCCACGACAAGGTCACGGTGCTGCCCGTAGCCGCGGCCACGAGATTGCCCGGCGGACTGGGCGGCGTCAGCGCCTGGCCTACAGTGAGTGGCACCTCATTGGACGGACCGCTGACTCCCACTGCGTTGGCTGCGCGCACACGGATGAAATAGGTTCCGTTGGCGACGCCGCTCGCTGACATCGAGGTTGCGAGGTTTCCAGTCGAGAAGTTTGCGAGGTTCGCGGCGCCCGTCGCGCTGCCCGCTTCGATGATGTAGGTCGCCGGCGGGCCGAAAGTCATACGCTCCATCAGCGGTGAGGTGACAGCCGGCGCCGACCACGACAGTGTCACCGTCGATCCGGTGGCGCTCGCCGTTAGGTTGGTCGGCGGCCCCGGCGGCTGCGGCCCGGTGGTCTGCACCGGGTGCGTGCTGCGCACGTAAGCCTGCGTCGGCAGAATTCCGGCGTTATCCAGCCAGCCGACAATGTAGTAATTGGTTCCATTCCGGCTGTCGACGATCACGTCGGGCAGGAACGACCCGTTTCCGTTGTTGCTGACTCCGAGACCAGTCGCACTGCCGAGGCCGACGTCCACCCACGCCGGAAGTCCGCTCGAGTCCGTACCCGAGGCGGACACGTAAATCGAATCGACGGTTCCGGCGCGTCCGACGCGGGCGAGGATGAGCCGACCGGTGGAATCCTTGACGAGGCTGGCCTGATGCAGGGGTTGACCGGTTCCCAGGTCCGAGATCACCGGCGCCCACGACTGGCCGACGAACTGGAGCACGCGAAAGCGCGTGGGCGTGCCCATGGCGGAGCCGACGTACAAGCCGTCGTTGCCGGTTTCGGCCCATGTCGCCACGAACGACTCGCCGGTCGACGCCGTGAACCCGGGAGTGGGTTGCCCGGCTGCGATGCGGCCCACCTCTTCCCAGGCACGATAGGCCGGTTGCGCGTTGTCGCCGGTAAAGCTCCGGACATGAATCCGGTACGGATACTGGGCCCTGCCGTCGCGACTGTCGCCGTTGTTGAACACGATCGCCGGACGGCCGAACGTATTCCGGACGAGGCGCGGCGTGCTCGAGGAGAAGTGATAGTTGCCCAACGTGTTCACGATGCTGGGACCGGGCGGGTCGCCAAGCGGCTCCAGCCGGGTGTCCAGGAGCCCATCGTCGGCGTTGATGCCGCGGGCGTTGACGTAGTCGGCGTACTCCCAGAGTCCGGTCGTGCCGTTGATGCGAACGGTCGTCGGAATCTGGTACACGCTCGCCGACCCCGACCCCATCTCGACCCACGCCATGCCGGTCCAGCGTTTGACCATGATTGGCCGTGCCTGCCCGACACGAACCAGTGCCTGCCAGGCAACGACGGGCATCTCCGAGGTCGAAAAGACGGACGACAGGACGATCTGTGGTTCGAGTGCGGCCGAGATGTTGGCATCGACGCCAGCGGCGACGTCGCTGACGCTCCCCAGCGATTGCCAGGAGACTCCATTGAACTCCGACGCAAAGACGTCGCTGGCGTTCGTGGTCGGGTTGTACTCGCGCCAGACCACGAACACGTGCCCGTCCGATGGACGCACCGCAATCTGCGGCGTCTGCGAATCCAGGCCCGGCGAGTTGCTGATCCCGGCGCCGCTGGCGCCGCCAACGCCTGCCTCCACCCACGAAACGCCGTTCCAGCGCTTGACGTAGATCTCGGCGTTGCTCCCGCCGTTTGCGGTCGACGGGTACGCTGCGTAGATAGCGCCGTCGCCCGGGTTCACCCCGAGGACGGGACCGACCAGCAGGCCGCGGCTATCCTGACTGACGCCGCCGTTCGAGGCAGACTCCGATCCCAGTTCAGACCAGATCGCTGCGGTGGTATCAGGAATGGGGACTTGCGCGGCGGTGATGGCGGCTGCCGCCGACACCAGACACACGACGAGTGCTCGGATCATGCTTGGCGCCTGCGGGAGGACCGGCCAATTCTAACTCAGCCGTTGAGGGCGCTCGACGATTCCAGTGACTCCCGGGCCACGTTCAGTGCACGCGTCGGCAAGTACGCGCAGGGGCAGCGCAACAAAATGATCACTTCCGGCTGCGCATGAACTCGTCGATCTCCTCGAGCGTCCGCGGCACCTTCGCTGACAGTCGAATCAGCTCGGTATCTGTGAGCAGGAACGAATCCTCGATCCGCACGCCGATGCCCGCGTAACGCTCGACCGCCGGACGCACTTTCTCCTTGAACGCGCGGTTCTCGGGCGTGTCGGGCAATTGGTCAAGCGCCTCGGGGCGGATGTAGAGCCCGGGCTCGATGACAAACGCCATCCCCGCTTCGAGCGGGCGCCGGTAATCGCCCACGTCGTGCACGTCCATGCCGATCCAGTGGCAGATCCCATGCGTGTACCACGTCCGGAACTGCAGACCGCTGGCGTCGGTGATTAGATTGAGCTTGAGCAACCCCGCTTTGATGACCGCCTCCGCGGCCCGCTCGATGTCGAGCGTGCGCGCGCCGATGCGCGCCGCCTTGATGCCCGCGTCCTGCGCCGCCAGCACCAGCGCGTAGATCTCGCGCTGCACCGGCGTGAAGCGCCCGCTCGCCGGGTAGGTGCGGGTGATGTCTCCTGTCTGCCCCTTGTAGTTCGCAGCCGCGTCGACGAGGAGCAGATCGCCCTCGAGCATCCGGCGCGACGACGCTTCATAGTGCAGCACGGTCGCATTCGGCCCGCTGCCGACGATCGACGGATAACCCGGCGACATCGCTCCCCGGGCGAGATAGACGTCCTCGATCGCCGCCTCGACCTCGTGCTCGAAGCGCTGCGGCCGCGCCGCCCGCATTCCGGCCATGTGCGCCTCCGACGAGATGTCGACGCTCTCCTTCAGGATCTTCTGCTCGTACGGCGTCTTCACTTGCCGTAAGCCGTGCAGCGCCGGCGCCAGATTGAATATCGAGACGCCGAGCAGCCGCTCGCGGGCGCGATTGGCGAACACGTACTCCTCGGTCAGCGGTTCGCTCATTCCCGGCGGTGATTCGAGTCGGAGCGCCAGGCGCGCGGTCCCCGCGTCGAGCGCGCCGAAGAAGGCGTCGTGATCGTCGCTGTCACGCGCTTCGTCGACGGACAGTCCGTACGGCCGCCGGCCGAACATCGCCGCCAGGAACGCCTCGAATTCGGTAGTCAGGAAGACCGCGTCGACGCCAGTCCTGGCGCGTGCCTCCTCCGCGCTGAGATACTTGCCGACGTAGTGTTCGCGCCGCGGGTTCGACGGCGTGACGAAGAGGAACTCCTTGCGGCGCTTGCTGCCGGGTACCAGAACGAGGATCGTTTCGGCCTGCTCGACGCCGGTGAGGTAGAGCAGATCGCTGTCCTGGCGGTACTCGTAGTCGACGTCCCGTGAATAGACGCGGGCCGGGGCGCTCCAGAGTATGGCAATCGTGTTGTCGCCCAGTTTCGCCATCAGCCGGGCGCGGCGCCCCTTCAGGTCATCGCGCAAGGCCGCGGCTTCAGTGTCCGGCTGCGCCAGCAGGGCCGCGGGTTGGATGCACAGCACCGCCAGCACACCGGCAAGAGCTACGCGAGACCAGATGCAGCGAGGGAACGGCGGTGTCATGCGGGCGAGTCTAACGTCCCGGAACAGGAGACGCGACAGAATTCGCCCCCGGGATATGCCCTTCGATCCGCCGAATCTGTGGTGCCGGCCTCCGAGTGCTCACCGAGCATCAGGACGCCCGCTGATCTATCCTCCACAGGGCGAGGCCGAGAACCGGCCCTGAGGTTCGATCCAAGATAGATCACCAGATACATCACAAGATCATCAGATAGATCACCAGCTCACCACGTCACGAGATCAGATCGCCAGATCACCACGTCACCAGTTCACGAGATTGAAGTTTCCTCAACCCTTCATCGACGAAGTCCGCTCGGCGGCCGACATCGTCACCGTCATCTCGGACTACGTGTCGCTGCGAAAGGCCGGCACCAGCTACAAGGGCCTCTGTCCGTTTCATGGCGAGAAGACGCCGTCGTTCAACGTCAACCGCGATCGCGGCTTTTTTCATTGCTTTGGCTGCGGCGCCGGCGGCGACGTCTTCAAGTTCATCGAGCTCAAGGAGCAGGTCGGCTTCCAGGACGCGGTGCGGCAGCTTGCCCAGCGATTCGGCATCCCGGTGCCGGAGATGGAGTCGAGCGATGGCTCGCGCGACAACGCCGCCGAGCGCGAGACGCTCCTCAAGATCCACGAGGTCGCGACGACGCACTTCCGGGAGCAGCTGGCGTCGGCGGCGGGCGCACGGGTCCGGCAGTACTTGCTGGAAGCGCGCGGGCTCACCGAGGACACCATCGCCCGCCTGCAGCTCGGGTGGGCGCCGCCGGGCCGCGACACGCTCCGCCAGCGGCTGATCAAGGCCGGGTTCTCACCGACGCTGGTCGTCACCAGCGGCCTCGTCTCGCGCCGCGACGACGGGAGCGAGGTGGATCGATTCCGGAACCGGCTGATGGTGCCGATCTCGCGGGACACGGGGTCGGTCATCGCCTTCGGCGGCCGCGCGCTCGAAAAGGACCAGGTGCCGAAGTACCTGAACTCACCGGAGACGCCGCTCTACAACAAGAGCCGGACGCTCTACGGCCTGCATCTCACCAAGGGCGAGATGCGCACCCGCAACTTCGCGATCATCGTCGAGGGCTATTTCGATTTCGCGCAGGTGTTCCAGGCCGGCGGCCTGCCGGTGGTGGCGTCGTGTGGAACGGCGCTGACCCAGCAGCAGGCCCAACAGCTCCGTCGCTTCGCGTCCAAGGCGGTGCTCTGCTACGACCCTGACAGTGCCGGCCAGACCGCGGCCGAGCGCAGCTCGGAGCTCCTCGTCGGCGAGAGCTTCGACGTCAACGTCGTCCGCCTCCCGGACGGGCAGGATCCCGACACGTTCGTCCAGAAGCGCGGCCGGGAAGCGCTGGTCCAGGCGCTCAAGAGCTCGAGACCCTACCTGGAGTTCCTGCTCGACCGGGCCGCGGCCGGCCGGGATTTGACCCGCGACGAGCAACGGCGCGAATTCCTGCGCAGCATGCTGGCGGTGGCCGCTCGCATCCCCGATCCGGCCACCCGCGATCAGTTTGCCGATCGGCTCGCCCACAAGGCACGGGTCACCGAGGAGGTGGTCCGGGCGGAGATCAGGAAGGCCGCGGCGGCCCGGAAGGTCGAGCTGCCCGAGCTGCGGGTGCGGACCCTCTCGGGGCACCTCCGGGCCGCCGAGCGGGGCCTTCTGTGGGCGCTGGTGCACCAGCCCGAGCAGGCGCTGCCATGGGTCAGAACGCTGGAAGATGAAGATTTGGAAGGACTTAGCTCGTCAGAACTACTGCGGATGGCGCGCCAGCTGACGGTCGAGGATCCGTCAGAGGCTCCAAACGTCATGATGGAGCGTCTAAGTACGGTGGAGGCGCAAGGGCTGGTGGCCATTGCCGCCGAACCCTCGGCTCCCGTCCTTGACCCGGAGTCGGCCGTCCGATCTCTCAAACGCATGAAATACGAGCGCCAGCTGGCCGCGGTGCAGCGCGACATCGACGGGCTGCAGGCCCGGGGCGAAAAGGGATCGGAACTGGACGGACTCCTGCAAAAGAAGTTGGAATTACGCCGGCTGCTGGGCGCTGAGAGCAACTGAACCACGTTACAATAGAGAGCTTCCCCGTCCGGGGCGCTGCATTCATCTGCCAGGAGGAACACACGTGTCCCTCGAAGATCGTTTTGACGAAGTACGACAGCTCATCATCATCGGTAAAGAAAAGGGATACCTCCTCTACGACGAGGTCAACGACCTCCTTCCCGCCGACCTCACCTCGTCGCCCGAAGACCTCGACGAGCTGATGAGCGTGTTCACGGCGGCCGGCATCGACCTGGTCGACTCGGAAAAGGGCTATCGCGAGCGCGAGGGAATGGAGCGGGGCGAGGGCCCGGCCGGCGACCAGGAGGGGATGGAGCTGGACCTCACCCCCGGCGCGCTGGACAAGACCAACGACCCGGTCCGCATGTACCTGCGCGAGATGGGCACGGTGCCGCTGCTCACCCGCGAAGGCGAAGTGGCGATTGCCAAGCGCATCGAGCAGGGCAAGCTCTCGGTCATCAAGTCGATTTCCCGCATGCCGGCGATTGCCAAGGCGGTCATCCGGATGGGCGAGGCGCTCAAGAACGGCGAGCGCACCATCCGTGAGCTGGTCATCTTCAACGACGAAGAGATCACCGACGACCGGATCGAAGAGCGGGCCCAGAAGTTCCTGCGCGAGACCGAGGCGGTGCGCAAGGCGCGGCTCAACGTCGAGAAGCTGAACGAGAAGCTCGACCTGGTGCCGAAGAGCGAGAAGCGCAAGTACCGCCGCGCCAAGTGGAAGAAGATGCGGGCCGAGATCGAGCTCTCGCGCCTGATCCGCAAGATCGAGTTCACCGAGCCGGTCAAGCGCCGCCTCGTCGAGGAAGTGAAGGACATCGTCGAGCGCGTGTCGAAGATGCAGCGCGAGCTCGACTCGATGAAGAAGACGCTGCTCCTGAAGAACCGGAAGCCGAAGCTGAAGGAAGAGGAGCGGAAGGCGCTCGAGAAGCGGCGGAAGGATCTCGCCGCCGAGATCAAGCAGAAGACCGACGATCTCGAGGAGAGCGTCGAGCACCTGCGCCACACGCTCGAAGTGATCATGCGCGGCGAGGCCCAGGCCGAGCAGGCGAAGAAGGAGCTGGTCGAGGCCAACCTCCGCCTCGTGGTCTCGATCGCCAAGAAGTACACGAACCGCGGGCTGCAGTTCCTCGACCTGATTCAGGAAGGCAACATCGGCCTGATGAAGGCGGTGGACAAGTTCGAGTATCGCCGCGGCTACAAGTTCTCGACCTACGCGACGTGGTGGATCCGCCAGGCGATCACCCGCGCGATTGCCGACCAGGCGCGGACCATCCGCATCCCGGTCCACATGATCGAGACGATCAACAAGCTGATTCGGACCTCGCGGGCGCTGGTCCAGGAACTGGGCCGCGAGCCGACCTCCGAGGAGATCGCGCGGCGGATGGACATCCCGGTCTCGAAGGTCCGCAAGGTCCTCAAGATCGCGCAGGAGCCGATCTCGCTCGAGACGCCGATCGGCGAAGAGGAAGACTCACACCTTGGCGACTTCATCGAGGACCGCACCGCGGTGTCGCCGTCCGAGGCGGTGATCAACCTCGATCTCAAGGAGCAGACCGAGTCGGTCCTGAAGACCCTCACCCCGCGCGAGGAGAAGGTCATCAAGATGCGCTTCGGGGTCGGTGATGGCAGCGAGCACACGCTCGAAGAAGTCGGCCAGAACTTCGCCGTCACCCGCGAGCGGATCCGCCAGATCGAGGCCAAGGCGCTCCGCAAGTTGCGCCACCCCTCGCGGTCGCGCAAACTGCGCGCGTTCCTGGAAGGGCGCTCGTAGCGCGCGTGTCGGGAGGAGGCGAGGCGTGCCTTCACTGGCCTCGCGCGATCGGGAGGCGAACTGCCAATCGGGAGAAGATTACGGGAGGGACTGCCCCGCAGCCGGGTGGTCCCGACTTTTTGCCACTCCCTCCCGCCATTCCCTCCCGAACGCCTTCTTACCCTCCCGAACAGCGTCAGGCAGTTCCCGGCAGCGAAGTCTCCCAAGGGCCCATAGCTCAGCGGTTAGAGCGGCCGGCTCATAACTGGTTGGTCCCTGGTTCGAATCCAGGTGGGCCCATTCCCTTCGGGAAGTGAGAAGTGAGAAGTAGGAAGTCAGAAGTGAGAAGGAAGCTCGAAAGGCTAGAGCGTGAAGCTTCGGCCTGCTCGCCGCGACCACCCTGCCAACTTGCACTACACTCTCCGCAGTGGCCTGCCCCGAGCTTTCAGCTTCGTTCCCTCAGGCTTGCTTCTCACCTCTTACTTCTCACCTCTCACCTCGCGCATGCTGCCTGATCTTCAGCGTCTGATTGCCCTCCAGGAGCTCGAGACACGCGCCGGGCATGCGGCGCAGGTGGTGGCTGCGGCGCCGGCGCGGATTGCGGCGCTCGATGCCAGGCTCGCCGATGCGCGGGCCGGGGTCGAGCGGGCCAAGGCCAACATCGCCGACAACCAGGTGGCCCGCCGGGCCGTGGACAAGGACCTGCTCTCCGCCCAGCAGCGGCTCGAGAAGTACAAAGAGCAGTCGATGGCGGTGAAGACCAACGCCGAGTTCCACGCCATGCAGCACCAGATGGCGTCAGTCAAGGCCGAGATCGATCAGTTCGAGAGCCGGACGCTCGAGGTCATGATGGCCGCTGACGAGCTCGCCGCCGGCCTGAAACGAGCCGAGGCGCAGCTCAAGAGCGACGAGGCCGCGGTTGCCGCCGAACGGGCCGCGATCGAGCGCGAGCGCAACGAGCAGGCAACCGTCGCGACGGCGTCAGCCGAGGAGCGCGCCGCCCTGGTGGCGCAATTGCCGCCGGCCGTCGTCTCCACCTTCGAGAAGGTCGCGCGGCAGCGCGGCGGAGTGGCCCTGGCCCGGGCCGAGAAAGAGCGCTGCGTGGTGTGCCAGGTGCGGCTGCGGCCGATGGTCTTCAACGCGGTCATGCGCAACGACTCGATCGTGCAGTGCGACTCGTGCCAGCGCATCCTCTACTACGTCCCGCCCTCCCCGGGCGAGGGCACGCAGCCTCCGGCCCCGGCCGGCTCGCCAACCACCGCCTCGTGATTACCGCCTATTTCGACGGGGGCGCCCGCGGCAATCCAGGTCCGGCCGGCTTCGGCGTCTACATCGTCGACGACAACGGCCAGGTGCTGGCGGAGATTGCCGAGGGTATCGGCGTCGCGACCAACAACGTGGCGGAGTACCGGGGGCTGCTCGCCGCGCTCCGCTGGGCCGTCGATCGCGGCGTCCAGGAGCTGCACGTCCGAGGCGATTCGCTGCTGCTGGTCCAGCAGATGCGCGGGATCTACAAGGTGAAACACGCGGGGCTGATCCCGCTGCACCGCGAGGCCGCCGCGCTCTGCGCCCGGATCGGGCGGGTTACTTTCGAGCACGTCCGGCGCGAACACAACAAGGACGCCGACCGCCTGTCGAACTTGGGGATGGACCAGAATGATGGTTCGAAAGTTAACAGTTAGGCAGTTCACAGTTGCCAGTTGAAGTTAACAGTTTCAGTTTCAGTTCCAGTTTCCAGTTCCAAGCTCACTGACAGTTTCGCGCGCTCGCCTTTGTGTGCTCTGCCACTGGAACTGTCAACTTCAACTGGCAACTCTAAACTGCCCAACTGTTAACTCTCTCGTTGTCCGTCCGGCGTCACGATCGCCGCGACGAGCCTTCCTGCTGCAGGCCCATCTCGCCGATACGACTCCAGCCACCCTTTGTGCGTCGCGGTGCTGAGGCCGGCCAGAAAAATCCGCTCTGTCCTGACGCCAATACTCACGAGCTGATCGCTGTTCGCGCGCCACAGGTCGAGGGTCAATCGTCCATCCGTGCGGCGAGTGAACCATTGCGCGGCGGCGTCGCCATGGCCGGCATCGTTGAACGCCGCGAAGACAGAATCGCCAACCTCGTAGTCGGACGGACCGATGCTCGGGCCGATGGCGGCCCATAGATCCGCAGGATCGGTCCCCCACGCGTCGCGCATCGCCTCAACCGCCGCCCTGGTCACGCCGGC
>Ga0310810_10012106_pt1 | contig 10117 bp, 5 predicted proteins | sample NCmetagenome_FD_207641 | JGI IMG/M metagenome (GOLD analysis project Ga0310810, IMG submission 207641) | Soil microbial communities from experimental microcosm in Duke University, North Carolina, United States - NC | ecosystem: Engineered > Artificial ecosystem > Soil microcosm > Unclassified ...
CTGGGGGAATGGGTAATATATTAAGGGCGACTGAGGTTTTAAGGAATACTAAATTTGCAGCTGAGACTCAGATCACTCGAGAACCAGGGCCGGTGATTCGGCCACAGGTAATGCTGTCGCAGGAGGGTGCCCCATTCCCTTTCCGCCCTTCATCGTCTTCAACGCAATCTCGGCCTCACTAGGATCCAATGGGTGGGCAAAGAAAAATCCCTGCGCATATTCACAATCAAGGGCACGTAAATAAGCTAGCTGCTCCTTTGTCTCTACACCCTCAGCGACAACATCCAGTCCCAGATTACGCGCCAGCATGATGATCGTGCGAACAATCTCATTATCGCCGACGTCGTTCTTACTGCTGATGAAAGAGCGATCTATCTTCAAGGTGTGAATTGGGAAGCTATGCAGATAACTAAGTGACGAGTAGCCCGTGCCAAAGTCGTCCATACTTAGACGAATTCCAAGCTTCCTCAACTCAAGGATCATCTCAGTAACAGTCTTAGTGTTCTCAATAACCGCACTCTCAGTGATCTCTAACTGCAGCAGGCAAGGATCAAAATCGGTATCCTTTAGAATCTGTTTGATCTGCTCAATGACATCGGTTTGCATAAACTGCTTACCGGAGTAATTCACACTGAGCGTCACGTCTTCGCAACCAGGAAGCTCCTCCTGCCACGCTCGAACCTGACGGCACGCTTCACGCAACACCCACCGGCCCAGCGGAATGATCAATCCTGTTTCTTCAGAAACCGGGATGAACTCCATGGGCAGGAGCAGACCGCGTTCGGGATGCTGCCAACGAACCAACGCTTCAAAGCCATAGATCTCATTCGTTCCGAGTCGCATGATCGGTTGATATTGAACAATGAACTCCTGGCGTTCGACAGCGAGTCGTAGATCCGTCTCGAGCTTCAATAAAGCAACTGCGCGCGAGTGCATCTCTAAGTCGAAGATCTCGTATCGTGCTTTGCCCAGAGCTTTAGCTCGATACATTGCTGTATCGGCGTCGCGAAGCACCGCATCAGGACCATTGTAGCCAGTGCTGCTCATCGCGATTCCGACGCTAGCTGAAGTAAAGACATCATGGCCCCGAATGTTGAAGGGTAGCTGCATTTCCTGCTGCAGACGCTCGGCTACTCTCGTCGCATCACTCGGGTCTTCGATACCATCCAGAAGGAGTGCAAACTCGTCACCACCTAAACGCGCCACTCGATCTACCGGCCGAATGTGATTTTCCAATCGCCGAGCTATTCCAACAAGTAGTTCATCACCGACCGCATGACCAAGACTGTCGTTCACATTTTTAAAGCGATCCAGATCCAGGAACAAAACTGCAAAGAGATAAGGATCCTTTTTCTTCGCCCGGTCAACCGCAAGTCTCAGATGTTCCGTGAAAAGAGCACGATTGGGCAGACCTGTTAACGTGTCGTGAAAAGCGTCGTGAATCAACCTCTCCTCAATCAATTTGCGCGCCCGAATATCTCGCGCCACCATCTGAACCGCGCGTTCGTTTTCGTAGACAAATGGAACGGCGCCAACTTCAACGTCTATCTCCGTACCGTCAAGTCGAAGAAACTTTTCCTCGACGAAGGGAACTTCTATGTTGTCTCTGAGGCTTAGTAAGATTAGGTTGCTAACGCTCTCGCGATAGGCCGCGGCGACGAACTTCATTATCGGCTTGCCGATTATCTCTGAACTGGAGTTAGCGCCAAGAAGATGTATGCCAGCGCCGTTTACGAAGACTATTTGTCCTTCCGTGTGGACGATAATGGCATCTGGTGAATGCTCGACCAGTCGCTGGTAACGCTCTTCGCTCTCACGCAGCGACTGCGAGGCTTTCGCCCGCTCCATTGAATAACGTATCGAGCGAGCCAACAGATCCGAAGTTAGTTGTCCTTTGATCAAATAGTCGGCAGCACCCTCACGCATAGCCTCAAGATCGATGCCGTCATCTCCCTGGCCGGTCAGGAGAATCATCGGCGACTGTGGATTCTTACTGCCTACAGCTCGAAGTATCTCCAAACCACTCCGCTCACCGAGGCGATAATCGAGTAAGTAAACGTCGTGCTCCCGTCGTTCAATCATGGCGACGGCCTCGTCGTAATCCGACGCCCAGTCGAGTTGGAATACGCCAGTTGCGGCTTCGGAAAGAAGCTCGCGCGTCATGACGTAATCGTCTTCGTCATCATCGACGAGGAGTACTCTGGCGGGATGTTCAGTCATTAAACTCTCTTTCAAACCGGCAATTCCACGATCTCAAACCAGTACTTACCGAGGGCCTTCATAACTGCAACCAGCGACTCGAAATTTACTGGCTTCGTGATGAATGAATTAACGCCAAGATCGTATGTGCGATAGATATCCTCTTCTGCCTTCGAGGTAGTTAAGACAATTACGGGAATGCTACGAAGTTCCGGCTCAGCCTTGATTTCCTTTAGCGCTTCCCTCCCGTCCTTTCGCGGCATGTTGAGATCGAGCAGGATCAGACCGGGTCTGGGCGCGTTATTCGGCAGTGCGTATTTGCCACGACGATGCAGGTAATCCATCAACTCTTCGCCATCCTCGACGCACCTGAGGTCGTTGGCGAGACGACTCTCTTCCAGAGCGTCTGACGCCATCATGCGGTCGTCAGCGTCGTCGTCCGCAAGAAGAATCGTGATCGACCTTCGATTATTCATTCGTTTGTTCCTTTCCGTTGAGTAGAGGGCAGTTTGACAATGAATGTTGCGCCCTGGCCAGGTTTACTTCTTGCAGTGATGCTGCCGTTATGACGTTCAACAATACGCCTGCAGACCGCGAGGCCTACACCGGTTCCTTCGTAGGTATTGCGACCGTGGAGTCGCTGGAAAACCGTAAAGATTCGATCCAGATACTTTTCATCAAAACCAATTCCATTGTCGGTCACTGAGATGTGCCACGTTTCCGCGTTGGCCAAAGCCCACGTCGCTCCTTCAGCAATTTGCGAGTCGCAGTTGGCGAAGATCTTTACGAAAGAAGGTTCGTCAGGCTTGCGAAACTTCAATGCATTGGCGATCAGGTTTTGAAATAGTTGACGCATTTGTAATGGGTCGGCGTCGATGACAGGCAAATCTGAAACTTCAACGCTGCCGCCGGTCTGTTCTATTCGTATTTCGAGATCAGATAAGACATCACGAGCGATTACATTCAGGTCAACTTTCGAAAAAGGCTGTGCTTTTGTGGTCACTCGTGAGAACGTCAGGAGGTCATTGATCAGAGTCTGCATACGACTCGCTGCATTCAACATTCGCGCCAGATAATCATTGCCAGCTTCAGATAATTGACCTTCGCACTTCTGCCTCAATCGATCGCCGAACGCTTGAATCTTCCGCAGTGGTTCCTGCAGATCGTGCGAAGCTACAGACGCGAAGTCCTGCAATTCCCTATTACTTTGAGCAAGCATCGCCGCTGTTCGACCGAGACGATCCTGAGCCCGCTGGCGTTCGATCGTGATTGCTATCTGACTACCAACGGAGGTGAGAAACTCCAGGTCTCTAGGCGTAAAGGCAGCCGAGTCGTCATAACTTTGAACTACGAGAGCGCCGATGGTTCCGGCAGGAGTGCGCAGGGGCACGCCCAACCAGGCTGCGGACACGGTGCCGGCAACTTGCACCTCACCGCGGGCCATCATTTGTCGCTGCTGTTTGTCAGTTAGCAACAACGGACAGTTTTTCTTGAGCAGGTAACCGGTTAGACCACCCGTCGCGGGTCGAGGGAGAGGAACTTCGTCAACCTTGTCGACGTAAAATTCGAAGTGCAACAAGCCAGTGATCTCGTTGATTAAAGCGACGTAACAGTTCTCTGCACACACAACCTCACTTATCGACTGATGGATCAACTCCAGCAGATCAGACAGCTTCTCTGTTTGACTGATGCCGTCCATTATCCGGAAAAGAACTTGCTTCTCCAGCTCAGAATTCTTGCGCTCTGTTATGTCACGTGAAATTCCGGCGAGTCCGATCACCTCGCCGCGTTCATTCAACATCGGAACCTTGGTGGCTGATACCCAGCGATAGGTTCCATCGCCGTGCCTGATGCGTTCAACTTTGTCGACGACGAGTTTGCGGCTTTCGATGATGCGTCGCTCGTCTTCGAAGGCCTCTCGGGCATGTTCATAAGTGAAGAAGTCAAAATCACTCTTGCCAACAGCATCCTCTGGTGAGTTGAGACCAAGAACTTCCGCTTGCGCTTTGTTGACGCGAACGAATCGCGATGAATTGTCTTTGAAATAAATCGTGTCAGGTGAATTCTCCATCAACGCGTTTAGAAGATTAGTGCCTTCGACCGCGTGCGGGGATTCGTCAAGCGCTTCAATCGTTCCTTCGTAGAAAACAACTTCTCCCGACTCGCCACGAACAACGTTTACATTCTCCCGTGAATGAAAACTGCGACCATCGTGAAGAGACGAGCGTGACTCAAAGGCTCGAATGAGGCCTACTGTTTTCAACTGCTCCTGAAACTCGTTGCGCTGACAAACAAGGTGGAAGCCTGGCGCTTCAAAGATGTCGTTCAACTCTTTGAGCGACTTGGAATCAAACATTTGCAGCAGTGTCTTGTTAGCGGCAACAATCCGGCCCGTGCTTGTGGCGCGATAGATTCCAATTGGTAGATTGGAAAAGACGATGCCGGGCGCCGTATTTGCTGACTCTGAAGTAAGCTCGTCGGCGTCAGCAATCATCGTGAAGTTGGTGCTCATGATCAGTAGCGGAGGCATTTACGGCGATCGATCAGACGCGGCGTTATGCCCGGGAGAAGCTATGCGGATACGCGCTCTGGCGCGAAAAACGAGGCAAATTCAGCAGATTCGGCTTAGTTACGGGGTCTTGCTGTTCAACGTAGGTCGCCTAACTGAGGGTTGGGTGAGCTGGCCAGGCTGGGCAAAATGGCCACGTCCTAGGCTAGTAAAGATGGGCATTTTGTGCAAGGAGTTTTTTTGGAGTTGCGGTGGCCTGCCACCGCTTGGTAACGGCAGCCCTCCTGGATTTCGAGGTCTGAACCCTTTTTCGAGCGGTCTGCTTTGACAAAGCGGTGGCAGGCCACCGCACTCCAAAGAGACTCCTGTATATTGTCTCGCACTTAAGGAGGCTTGGAATGCCGGTAAAACTGCGGATGCGTAGAATAGTTGTTCTGACTTTCGTGCTGTTACTCATCGCAAAGTTTCCTCAAAACGCTCAACAGAATACGCTCTTACTAAACGATCTGGAGTATTTCGAGCTGCCCGGGCTCAATGTAATGAGCTTCCAGGACATCTATCCCGAAGGGCATCAAGCAGGTGTCAGCATCATTCAAAACGGCGTTCGAGTAGCGACTAATGGGGACTTGCGACTCGACCCAACCCCCGGACAGTGGCAACCAATGCCAAAGCAGGACAAACGCACAGTTAGCAAAGAACGAAACGAAATAACTACCTGGCTCTCATATCCAGATCCAAGCCGAAATCGGACCGGCTTCAATCCGATCGATTATCCGGACCTGAATCTCTCTTATCAGGTAATCGTTAAGGGCGAAGGCAAAAACATTCATATCGTTGTCGACCTTGATAAGACTTTACCCGATGCTTTTGTCGGCAGGGTTGGATTCAATCTGGAGTTATATCCAGCCAACTTGTTCGGGAAGAGTTGGTACCTCGATGAAAAGTCTGGAATTTTTCCGCGGCAGCCAAACGGGCCTGACGTGAAAGACGCAAGTGGTGAGATTCAACCAGTGCCTTTAGCGACAGGAAAGAGGTTGTCTGTCGCACCCGAAGTCGATGCGCAACGCATTGTCATCGAGAGCAGCAAATCAGAGTTGCAATTGCTTGACGGTCGCAACAAGCATAACAACGGCTGGTTCATAGTCAGATCACTCGTTCCAGCTAACACTGCGGCGCATGCGATCGATTGGATCATCACCGCCAATACGACTCCGGACTGGAAATATCAACCAGTAGTTCACGTTTCACAGATTGGCTATCACCCTAAACAAAAAAAGATCGCGATTATTGAACTCGACAGTTCTGATCAGGCGAATGACACATTTCGCCTGATGCGAGTCTCCGAGACTGGAGGTTTCGAACAAGCTGCGGCTGGGACTCCGACGTTTTGGGGAAAGTTTCTGCGATATCGCTATCTACAATTCGATTTCAGCAAAATTGAAAGGCCTGGAATCTACGTTGCCGAGTATCGCAATTTCCGCAGTCAGCCGTTCCAAATTTCGGCGACCATTTATCAGCGTGGAGTTTGGCAACCGGTTCTCGAATATTTTCTTCCCGTTCAGATGTGTCACATGCGCGTGCAAGAACAATACCGAGTTTGGCATGGCGCATGTCATCTCGATGATGCACGAATGGCCGATACCAACTACAACCACTTCGACGGTTATGTTCAGGGTCCAGGCACACTGAGCACAGCGCGGTCAGGAGAAACTGTTCCCGGCCTGAATGTCGGCGGATGGCATGATGCAGGCGATGACGATCTTCGTATCGAGTCTCAAGCTGATGAAGTTTCAATCCTGGGCAGCGCTTATGAAGCTTTTGCACTTAACTACGATGACACAACGATCGATCAACGTAAGCGGCTAACAAAAATACATCAACCCGACGGACAACCCGACGCACTCCAGCAGATTGAACACGGTGTTCTGACAATCCTCGGTGGTTACAAAAATCTCGGCAGACTCTACCGCGGAATAATTGTCCCAACACTGCCGCAGTACGTGTTGCTCGGAGAGGAGACGAATTCCACCGACAATCTCTTTTACAATTCGAAGCTCTCCGCTGACGCGCGCACGGCAACTCATTCAGGCCAAAAAGATGATCGTCTGGTCTTTACCGAAGAAAACCCGGGTCACGAATATAAAGGCATCGCCGCGCTCGCGATTGCCGGTCGAGTTCTGCAAAAGTTCAATCCCCAACTTGCGAAACAAAGCATCGATGCTGCCGAGGAACTTTGGAAACAGAATCGCGATCCCGGCAAAGGCTTCGACGAGCGCGTGAGTGCCGCAGTAGAACTCTGGTTGACCACGAACAAGAGCGAGTATGGTGAGTTTCTTCTGACGAATCGCAAAGAGATCATCTCACGCGCGGACCGGATAGCCTGGTCAGTTGGAAAGGCACTTCATCTAATTAAGGACAAGAGTTTCACTGAAGCATTGCGAACTGCTGTCACAACGAACTTCGCGAAGACTGTGCAAATGCAAAAGGAGACGCCTTTCGGTGTTCCATATCGTCCCCATATCTGGGGCGCGGGTTGGGACCTGCAAGAGTTTGGAGTCCAACAATACTATCTGCACCGTGCCTTCCCGGACATTGTTTCGACCGAGTACATGCTCAACGCTCTGAACTTTGTTCTTGGAGTTCACCCAGGTGAGAACACAGCTTCGTTTGCGTCAGGTGTTGGTTCAAGATCGATGACAACGGCGTATGGAATTAATCGCGCGGACTGGTCGTATATTCCCGGAGGTGTCGCATCGGGCACAGCACTCATTCGCCCCGACTTCCCCGAACTAAAGGACTTTCCGTTTCTTTGGCAACAAGCTGAGTATGTGTTGGGAGGCGGGTCTTCAAACTACATGTTTCTCGTGTTGGCAGCGGATCAGGTGTTGAATGCGAGATGAGCCACAGATTCAAACAAATGACACGGATTATTGTAGTGACGATCCCAGTTTAAGTTCTGATCTGTGACATCTGTGTGAATCCGTGGCTAAACGGGACTACTTCAACTCCACTTGATGCGCTCGGCCGTCACCGGGTGCCGTTACCACCTTCGAAACGTGCTCAAAAGATGGAATTTGGAACCTAAACGTTCTCTCCCCCGGATTGTAACTTCCTTCGGCAGCACGAATGTCAATCACAAAACCGCTAACCGTACGCCGAGCAGCGATGAAAGTTCGTCGATATTTCCCTTCCTTGTACGCTGGCGAAACACCATCGTCTTCATACAACGACGTCGAAGCCGTTCCGTTTGGATCAAGATAAATATTGAACGTGATCGGATCCGAGGGCTTTTCGCCAACATATTTCATTGGGGCGATGCTCGGAATTATTGCTCCACCTCGTACAAACATCGGCACAGTGTCGAGCGGCGCATCGACACTGATCGTTTGATTGCCCTTGTATTGTTTATTCGTCCAGTAGTCGTACCAGTTTCCCTGCGGTAAGTAGACTAAACGTCGAACTACATCCGGCTTAAGGATCGGCGCTACGAGTAGATCGTCACCGATCATAAACTGGTCATCGAGGTTGTAGGTGTTTGGATCGTCCTGATAGTTCAACACCAGAGGGCGAAAAAGTGGCACGCCAGTTCGATGTGCTTCTTCAAGCGTGGTATAGAGAAACGGCAGCAGGGCGTATCGCAGTTTTAAGTATTTACGGATGATGTCCTCGTAGTAAGCTCCGAAGCGCCAGGGTTCCTGATCATAACCACTGAGCTCTTTGTGATTGCGACAAAACGGCGCGAGAAAGCTTATCTGATACGAACGAACCAACAACTCACCATTTCCTCGTCCGATAAATCCTCCGACGTCGCTACCAACAAAGGGTTCTCCTGACAATCCCAACGTCGTAAACATAGGGATATTAAGTGCGAGCGATTCCCAGGTACTGTTCGTGTCACCCGTCCACATTGTCGAATAACGTTGAATGCCGGCGTACGCAGCCCGCGTGATCACGTATGGACGCCGATCGGGTTTCAGTCGCTGGAGTCCTTCATAGGTAGCGCGCGCCATCAACAATGCGAAGATGTTGCGGTTCTTGGCGTGTGTAGTCTTGTCGCCCTCGTCATAACTGACCACATCCATCTGGTTCTTTCCCGTTTGATCGATGAAATCAGACGGTTCATTCATGTCGTTCCAGATGCCGGAAATGCCGTTATTCAAATAGAACCGGTGAAGATCGCCCCACCATTTGCGAGCTTCGGGAAGTGTGTAATCAACAAAAGCGCTGTCGCCTGGCCAGACTCTTGGAACAAACAGATCGCCGTTGCTGCGGCGTTGAAAGAAGTTATTTTCAACGCCTTGCTTGAAGACATAGTAATTCTCTGAATCTTTCTTAACGCCCGGATCGACTATCGTAACGACCTTTACACCATCGCGACCCAAACGGTCCGTTAGGCCAATAGGATCCGGAAAACGATCCGCATCAAAAGTAAAAACTCGATATCCCTTCATGTAGTCGATATCGAGATGGATTACGTCCAGTGGCAAATCGCGTTTACGATACTGATGCACCACTTCTTCAACCATGGTGTCCGGGTAATAACTCCAGCGGCTCTGTTGATTTCCGAGCGCCCATAACGGCGGCAGCGGCATGTGCCCCGTGAGATCGGCATAACGACCAAGGATCTTTTTGATGGACGGACCGTAAAAGAAATAGTAGTTGAGTTCGCCACCTTCAGCTCCAAACCAAACACGTTGTTGGGAGGAATATCCAAAATCGAAATAGCTCTTATAACTATTGTCGAAGAAAATCCCGTAGGCGATGTTCTTCTGTAACCCAAGGTAAAACGGAATGGTTTGGTAAATAGGATCCTTCCCCTCGGTGTAACCCGGTGTGTCTGAGTTCCAGTTAACAAACGAACTGCGGCGCTTATCAAGATGTGCTGCTTTCTCACCAAGCCCGTAGAAGTGTTCGTCAAAGCCAAACTTCTTTGCAGCGGCGACAAAGATTCCGGCGTTAGGATCAAATTGCAGATCCTTGCGCAAGCCTTTCGCGTCGTAAACCATAGGCTGTTGATCTGCATTGAGGACCGCATGCGTGCGAACATCACGAAAGTCGATTAGCAGTGGTGAGCGATTTACTAAAACTTCAACTTCATCAGTTGTGATCAGAACTGAGGAACCGTCCTCTCGCAAATTCCAGTTGGTCGTTTTCCAATTTGTATTTGCTATGGCCCATGAATTATCGCGCTGTGGTAGGGGTTTATTGAAAACTGTTCTGACTCGAATTAGATCAGCGGCGAGGACGGTTATCTGCACATGCGAATTGTCCGTGCAGGTGAGGATGACGCCTTTATCGAACCTTTGGACAGAAGATACCGATCCGATCTTTTCGAGTGAGGTGATGTCCTGCGCGACGCCGGGAATCGCTCCGGAGAGTAGTATGGCAATGGCTAAGATAAGTGTCTTC
>Ga0310810_10012109_pt1 | contig 10116 bp, 4 predicted proteins | sample NCmetagenome_FD_207641 | JGI IMG/M metagenome (GOLD analysis project Ga0310810, IMG submission 207641) | Soil microbial communities from experimental microcosm in Duke University, North Carolina, United States - NC | ecosystem: Engineered > Artificial ecosystem > Soil microcosm > Unclassified ...
AGCAACAATCCTACGTTGTCGCCAGCCACGCCTTCGTCCAGCAGCTTCTTGAACATCTCTACGCCCGTGACCACCGTGTTCCTCGTCGGCCGAATACCTACGATCTCCACCGCCTCGTTCACCTTCACCTTCCCGCGCTCCACTCTTCCCGTTGCCACTGTGCCGCGTCCCTGAATCGTGAAGATGTCTTCCACCGGCATCAAAAACGGCTTCTCGATATCCCGCTCCGGCGTCGGTATATAACTATCCACCGCGGCCATCAGCTCATCGACTGTCTTCTCCCATTCCGGGTCACCTTCCAGCGCCTTCAATGCTGAACCTTTGATCACCGGGATCTCATCACCAGGAAACTCATAAGCACTCAACAACTCGCGCACTTCCAGTTCCACCAGTTCCAGCAGTTCGGGATCGTCAACCGCGTCGGCCTTATTCATGAACACCACCATCGCCGGCACACCCACCTGGCGCGCCAGCAGTATGTGCTCGCGCGTCTGCGGCATCGGACCATCCGTAGCAGCCACCACCAGGATCGCGCCATCCATCTGCGCCGCGCCGGTGATCATGTTCTTCACGTAGTCCGCGTGCCCCGGACAATCGACGTGTGCGTAGTGACGGTTCGCCGTCTCATATTCCACGTGCGCCGTCGCGATCGTGATCCCGCGCGCTTTTTCTTCCGGTGCCTTGTCGATCTGATCGAAGGCCACAAACTGCACTTTCGGATTATGCTTGGCCAACACTTTCGTGATCGCTGCCGTCAACGTCGTCTTCCCGTGATCCACGTGCCCGATCGTCCCGATGTTCACGTGCGGCTTGGAACGGTCAAATTTTTCCTTCGACATCTCTTCCCTCTTCTATATAAGGATCGTAACCATTCTCTCTGCGGGCTGATATTTCGCTGGAGCCCGCGATGAGATTTGAACTCATGACCTCCTCCTTACCAAGGAGGCGCTCTACCCCTGAGCTACGCGGGCGCAAATCCCAATGTTTCCGAAAAACTGGAGCGGGCGACGAGACTCGAACTCGCGACCCTCAGCTTGGAAGGCTGATGCTCTACCAACTGAGCTACACCCGCTCAACTCAAGGATGAAGGAGGAAGGCGGAAGGATGAAACCTCGCTCACTTCATCCTTCATCCTTCCTACTTCATCCTTGCCATGGTGCAGGGGGGAGGATTCGAACCTCCGTAGGGTGTGAACCCGCCGGGTTTACAGCCCGGTGCCATTAACCACTCGACCACCCCTGCGATTTTCAAGTGACTCATGGAGCCGGCGAAGGGACTTGAACCCCCGACCCTCTGATTACAAATCAGATGCTCTACCAACTGAGCTACGCCGGCCGCTATAGGTGCAAAATAGCGCATTCCGACAAAATGCGGATACTACCAAGCGGATTTTAAAAACGCAAGCTGCCTTAGTGTTGTAGATAAAAAGGCTTTTGACCGCGTGGTTAGTGTTCCGGCAGAACTGGAAATTGACCTGATCTGCGGCCTCGAAGTAGTATCAATTGCCCTTCAGAATAACCTTCGTGACGCACACCCACTTAACTCGTCACGGCCATTAGCCCCTCCTCAATCGACTTTGATATCTAAAGGAGACTAGAGACATGGCACGGAATCCATTGTTTGTGGTGAGTTGTCTCGTTCTTTTCGCCCTGGTTCCCTTTGTCGAGACAAAATCCCAAAACCCGTCTTCTCCTCAAGTTTTACCACCAACCAATCAGCCAGCACGGGTTGCCGGAAGAGCAAACCTCTACTGCGCTGGCTATATTCGTTACCAGCGCTTCCCAAAGTCTCCTGAGATCGTGGGGGCTGAAGGAGAACCCGAACAACGGACGTTCGCAGAGGGCGACGTAGTGTTCCTAAATTGGGGCGTTCAGCAAGGGATCAAGGAAGGGCAACAGTTTGAAATCATCAGACCAAAAGGCGATGTGAAAGGCGTCTTTCACGAAAAGAAAGGATATTTCGGCACCTACGTGCGAGAGCTTGGTCAACTGCAGGTCGTAAAGGTGCGTGAAAACACGTCCATTGCCCAGATCACTTTTTCCTGCGAAATGGTGCTGCTAGGTGACCTAGTTGTGCCTATTCCAGATCGTGAGTCGCCATTGGATCGGGCTCAAGTCGAAATCGATCGATTCGCTGAACCCAGTGGTAAAGCAAAAGGTCGGTTGATGATGGCGCGCGACAGTAAGGAGACGGTTGCGGTCAATGATGTTGTCTACATCGACCTGGGAGGCGAGGACAGCTTGGCACCAGGAAACTATTTGACGATTTACCGACCACTCCGAACCGGCGGTGTTACGTCAGTTGATGATGAGGAAGATGCTCGGGGACGTGCAACCGGCTTTCAGAGCGAGCGTTATCGGGGTGGCGGATTTGGTTCTCAGTCTCAAAGGGCAAAAGATTCCACTGCTTTCGTTAACGTGCCCGGAAGGTATCGGTACAAACCAATTACGACCCGTGAGATCAAACGCCATCGACCTCCGATGCCCCGAAAAGTGGTTGGTGAAATGGTGATAATCGACGTCCAGACTCGAACGGCAACCGGAATCATTACCCGATCCCTTTCTGAAGCACACACGGGAGATTGGGTAGAGATTCAGTAAGTCTATTCAGTCGATACGACAACCGGAGCGCCTTTCGTTTTCTGTTTGGCCGCGCGGTCGGCAACGACTGCGCGGTAAAACGAACTGAAGTATCCGTACATAGAGACACACGCTGAAATCACAACCAGCCAGAGCATCGCTCGACCAGCTGTATAAAGAAGTACCTGCCAATCATTAGCGGTTGTCGCACCCTCACCAATCAAGTGACTCCAAGCTGTGCGAAGTTCAGGAACAGACCAAAACTCTATCGCCGGAAATGGTTTTCCAAAGTTAGCTACTGGTGGTTTCCCAGCCACACTCGATCCAATTAGAAGAGTGATTGTGATCACCTGGGCCAACATCTTAAACTTGCCCATCTTCGAGGCTGAGATAACCAAACCCTCAACAGCTGCAATTGATCTGAGTCCAGTCACTGCAAATTCCCGCCCAATGATGATGACTACGGCCCACGCTGGCGCCAACTGGTTCTCGACGAGGGAAATGAGTGCCGCCGAGATCAACAGCTTATCGGCGATCGGATCCAGCAGTTGCCCAAGCCTGGTTACTTGCTGACGACGCCGCGCAATCTGTCCGTCCAAGTAATCTGTTAGGGCAGCTGAAAGAAACATAAACACACCAAGAATATGCCTGGGTACCCCAAACCAGTTTTCAGAAAAAGGCGTGAGCAGTACCACAACCAACAACGGGACGATAAAGATTCTCAGTAGTGTTAGTGCGTTTGGAAGGTTCACGTTAACTGCCTTAGAAGCTGAAGCACCGATTTTTGACGCAGTGTAGGACTCGCTAAGAAAAGGTGTCAATCGAACAAACGAACTGATTTTTGGAACTTTCGGTCAACCTGCTGTGAATACTAATGACATTCTGGAGTGCTGCTTGCGGGCATCGATCGGTGAGTAAATAGGACCTATATGACCTATGTGACCTCTTGGACCTATTCAACTGACCACTGATACTGCAAGCGCCTGCACATCAACATTCCAATCAATCAAAACACGAATAGGACAACTGCTGATGACAAGACTTGCACTGTTCGGCTGCGCCATTATCGCACTACTGGCCATTCCATTGCCCGCCTTTGCGGACGACCCACGAGCCCAGGAAATCCTTAAACAGGCACGAGCTGCAGTTGGTGGCGACGAGCAACTCAAAAAGATTCAAGGTCTAAATATTAACGGCCAATATCGTCGCGTATTTGGCGAGCGACAACTCGGCGGTGATCGCGAGATCAGCATTGAACTCCCCAACAAGTATTACGTTGAAGACTCCATGAACCCTGGCGGTCTCAGCACGGCACTCATCAACTACAGAACCTTGAATGGCGAACATGCCTGGAATGGACAAAGTGGTGGCGGTGGCGGAATGGTGTTTCGTATGACGGTTCCTGGCGGAGCAACAGCAACGCCCGAACAAATGGAAGCAGGACTTCGTCGCATGCTGACGATCGAGATGGCGCGATATCTCCTCGCAATCACATTAGCTGGTCCAGAATCGCTCGCACTCCAGTACACCTACGCCGGCGAATCTGAGGTAGAGGGTGCGAAGGCAGAAGTTATTGACGTCACCGGACCGGACAAATTCGCGGTCCGATTATTTTTCGACAAGAACAGTCATTTGCCTCTGCTCATCAGCTACCGCGGACCAAAGCCTCGCGTCGTCACGATGACAAGACAGACCGGTGGAGCACAAATGAAACCCGAAGATGTTAAGAAAGCGAGAGACGAAGCAGAGAAAAAAATGATGGCGGAGGAACCGGAAGAGGTTGATTTCTACATCAGGCTAACTGATCACAAGAAGGTGGGAGGACTGTTACTACCATTCAAGTTCACGTTCCTGACAGGCGAAGAAGTTTCCGAGGAGTTTGAGGTTTCGAAGTATCAAGTCAACCCGCAATTCAAGTCTGACAGATTTGAGAAGCACTGAGGATCCGCGCATGCGTCTAAATTTTCGTGCTATGACCAGCATTGTCGCGTTTCTCTTCGCTCTCCAGATCTGTCACGCACAAAACACTGCTACTCTCGATGTTGTAGTTCGCGATCCTTCAGGTGCACTGGTAAGTAAAGCTCAAGTCCAATTGCTCGTTAATGACAAACAACAGTCAATCTTACAAACCAATCAAAAGGGTGAAGCTCGTTTCAATCGTCTTCAAGTCGGTCAGTATCAGATTCATGTCGAGGCTCCCGGTTTCAAGACGTTAGAAACAACGGTAACCATGAAGCCCGGTAGTAACCGCATTGAGTTGCCACTGGAGATCGGAGTAATCAAGGCGGACGTGAGCGTGGCAGAAGAAGCGGCGGTTAGAAATACAAATCCAAACGGCCCGGCTTTTTCAAATGTCTTAACGGAAGAACAGATCGCACAACTGCCGGACGATCCTGACGAATTCGAAAATGCTATCAATCAGCTTGCAGGACCCGGGGCACAAATCCGCGTCAACGGCTTTAAAGGCGGAAAACTGCCTCCGAAGTCTCAAATTCGTGAGATTCGTTTTCGTCTAAACCCTTACGCAGCAGAAAACCACGATGCCGGTTTCGGATTAGTTGATATCACTACCAAGCCAGGGGTGAACTCGTGGCATGGCTCGTTCAACTTTGGTTTTCGTGATGAGGCAATGAATGGACGTCAGGCGTTTGCAAAGTTTCGTGGGCCGGAACAGCAACGTCGGTTTGGTCTCTCTTTAGATGGTCCTCTTTGGAAGAATCGCACTTCTCTCTTCCTCAACACCGACGGATCATTGTTCTATGACGCAAAGACGATTGTCGCGACATTACCCACGGGAGAGTTTTCAGATCTTGCTTATCGGCCCTCACGTCGTCTTAATCTTGACGCACGCATAGAACACGCCGTCAACAAGACCCACACAGCACGATTTCAATTTCAGCGCAATGCCGTTCTGCTAATGAATCTTGGTGTGGGAGACTTCGATCTGGCAGCACGCGGTTATTCACAGGATCAAACTGAGTACATCGCCCGAGCAGCCGATTCAGGTGTTTTCGGGAAGAAATTCTTTAACGAAATACGTGTGCAGACACGCTGGACAGACATTGAAACGAAATCAGTTTCCGTCGGTCGGACTTTGCTGGTGCCGGGGGCTTTTAACGATGGAAGTGCGCAGCGATTTGGTATTCGCGATCAGTTCGATTTCGAAGTCGCCGACAACGTCGATTATGCGTTGGAGAAGCATGGCATACGTTTCGGGGTCCAGGTTGAGGGAGGACACTACAGCAGCAGCGACTCAACAAATGCACTTGGGACTTTTCAGTTTGCCGACCTGAGCGCTTATCTGGCTGGCGTCCCAACACAGTTCACACAAAGAATCGGTGATCCGTCGGTTTCATATTCGCAGTATCAAACAGGTTGGTATGCGCAGGATGACTATCGAGTCAAAAAGAATCTGACTGTGAGCTATGGCATCAGGCAGGAGCTTCAAACAAATGGTCCAGGCAAATTCAATCTCGCTCCTCGGTTGGGCTTTGTCTGGTCGCCATTCAAAAAGGCCAACGTCACAATTCGCGGAGGCTCAGGAATTTTTTACGACTGGATAGGAGCACAGACATACGAACAAACGTTGCGAGTTAACGGTCAGCGACAACGCGATCTGATCGTTTCAAACCCCAGTTACCCAAACCCCTTTATCGGCGGCATTCAAACCATTCCGCCCGCCAGTCGGATTCAATTTGATCCTGAGCTGCGACAGCCTTACATAATTCAATCGTCTCTAGGTCTTGAAACCACGGCGCTCAAGAAAGTTCGCCTGATGACGAACTACCAATATCAACGCGGCGTCCACATGCTACATGGCCTTAACTTGAATGCCCCCATCTTTGGAATTCGACCTGATGCGACAATCGGCAATGTAACCAACATCGAGTCTTCAGCCTACACTTCAGTGCACCGGTTGATGATAGGTGTTGGGCCGGCGCAGTTCATTAACGGCTTCTTTTGGAATGTGAACTATCTCTTCATGCGAAGCACAAACGAAGCCGATAGCCCGTTCAGCCTGCCCTCGAACAACTTCAATCTGCGCGAGGATCGAGGCCCGTCTGCAAACGATTTTCATCACCTCATTTCCGCGTTCATTAACAAACGACTGAAGAAGGGCTTTGCCGCGTCGGCGATCGTCCAGGCGACCTCGGCTCTGCCATACAACATCACGACGGGCTTCGACGATAACAAAGACACCGTAATCAACGACCGACCGCTCGGTGTCAAACGCAATAGCGCCCGAGGTGCTCCGCGCTGGGAAATCGGATCTCGATTCAGCTGGGGAAAAGACTTCGGACCGGAACAACAGGCTGGGGGCGGCCCACAGGTTCGTATGGTCCGAATTGGAGGTGGTGACGGCGCAGCACCACCATCAATCGGAATTGGTGGCACCAAGAAATATCACCTCGAGTTCTATGCGCAGGCTTTCAATCTTTTGAATCACACCAACCTCAGTGTCTTCAATGGCGTTCAGACCTCGCCGTATTTCGGACAAGCAACTTCAGCACAGGGACCGCGAAGGATGGAGATCGGAACACGCTTCAATTTCTGAATAAGCATCCACAGATTACACAGATTACGCAGATTTTTTTTGAAAGAAAGGATGGTTCGAGTGTCTTTAAAACAATCTGCCTAATCTGTGTAATCTGTGGAGAAAAACATGGCCGCTTGCTGGGTTACGACTGCTCCGCTAGAATGACTGATTCTCCGCACCGCCTAATTCATATCCGTGCGGGAGCAGTCAAACTAGTCACATGGCGATTGACCGAATAACTGTTCGCGGCGCACGGCAGCACAATCTCAAGAATATCAATGTAGATATCCCACGAGACCGCTTTACCGTCATCACTGGCCTATCAGGATCCGGAAAATCCTCACTTGCCTTCGATACTATCTATGCTGAGGGGCAACGCCGTTACGTTGAATCATTGTCGGCTTATGCACGCCAATTTCTCGATCAGCTGGAGAAACCGGATGTTGACTCTGTCGACGGTCTCTCTCCAGCAATTTCGATAGAACAGAAAACAGTTTCGCGAAGTCCACGTTCGACTGTCGGAACGGTAACCGAAGTCTACGATTACATGAGACTTTTGTTCTCGTCGATAGGCATACCCCATTGTCACATTTGCGGCGCCGCAATCACCCGTCAAAGTGTCGATCAGATCGTTCAAAACGTTCTGGCACTTCCTGAAGGCGAACGCGTAATGGTATTGGCTCCTATCGTGCGAGGACGTAAAGGCGAGTTCAAGAAAGAACTTGAAAAACTTGCCAAAGACGGCTTTTTACGTGCGCGGGTGGATGGTGAACTGTTATCGCTCGACGAAGAGATCAAGCTCGACAAGCGAAAGAACCACACAATTGAAGCTGTAGTCGATCGCTTGTTAATCAAGAACGGCATCAAGGAGCGTCTAACCGAATCGATCCGCACCGCATTGAAGTTAACTGGTGGTGCAGTCTTGATCTCTGTTGTCGATGGTGAAGAGAAACTCTATTCGGAACGAATGGCATGTGTGAACTGCGGCATCAATGTTCCGCCGCTTGAGCCGCGATCGTTCTCGTTCAACTCCGCCTATGGCGCCTGCAAACGTTGCCACGGTCTTGGAACGGTCATGGAGATCGATTCACTCAAATTGATCCCCGACGCCAGCCAGACTCCCGAGCGGCTTGGATACATGGGAACTGCCGATAAGCAGGGCTCGGCGTATCTGAGGAGCGCACTTCTCGCAATATGTAACCACTTCAACGCTGATTCCAAAACACCCTACGCCGAGCTCCCGAAGGAAGTACGCGAAGGTTTTCTGAATGGCGTCGGTGGCAAAGTAACGTTCACTCAAGGACTCTATACTTACCAGAGCGAATGGAAAGGCGCGCTGACGTGGCTTCGTGATCGCTTAAGCGAAGCACCTTCAGAAAAGATAAGAGTCGCACTTGAAGATCTCGTCTCTCCAACCTTATGTCAGGAGTGCAAAGGCCAACGCCTGCGCTCTGATTCGTTGTCGGTACGTGTCGGCGGCCGAGGAATCGCTGAATATACTTCGCTGCCCATTTCAGATGCTGTCGACGCTTTCGAGCAAGTTAAACTAAACGCTCGCGAGGAACAGATCGCCGGAGGGATATTACGCGAAATCAAGAACCGCTTGAGTTTCCTGCGTACTGTGGGGCTGGGCTATTTAACACTCGATCGCACTTCGTCAACGTTGTCAGGAGGCGAGGGTCAACGCATTCGACTGGCAACACAGATCGGTTCACAACTCCGCGGTGTCCTTTACGTGCTCGATGAACCATCGATCGGACTTCATCCACGCGATAATCAAAAGCTTCTCGATACGCTTTCTGCGTTGCGTGACTTAGGGAACACGGTGTTGGTAGTTGAACACGACGAAGAGACAATTCGGCGCGCAGACTATGTTGTCGATCTCGGCCCCGGCGCTGGAGCTCACGGCGGTGAACTGGTGGCGTGTGGTACGGCTGAGGACGTCGCGGGTAATCCAAAGTCAATAACTGGTCTATACATTCGAGGCGCGAAAAAGATCGAAGTGCCGTTAGAGAGACGCTCCCCCAACGGAAAATACCTAACTATCCAGGGTGCACACGCAAACAATCTCAAGGACATCGACGCGACATTTCCTTTGGGGCTTCTGACCGTCGTCACTGGCGTTTCGGGTTCAGGCAAATCCACGCTGGTTGAAGACATTCTTTATCACGCCCTGGCGCGACATCTTTACGGGTCCCTTGCGGAACCAGGTTCTTATCACGCGCTTGAAGGGCTCGAACACGTCGACAAAGTAATCGAGATCGATCAATCACCTATTGGACGCACTCCTCGATCGAACCCCGCAACTTATACCGGGCTATTCACGCCGCTGCGCGAACTTTATGCAATGCTTCCCGAGTCTCGCGAGCGTGGGTACAAACCTGGGCGATTTTCATTCAATGTTAAAGGTGGTCGTTGTGAGGCGTGCGAAGGCGACGGCATGAAGCGCATTGAGATGAACTTCCTGCCAGACGTCTATGTACTTTGTGATGTTTGTCGGGGAGCGCGTTACAACCGCGAGACGCTTGCCGTTAAGTACAAGGGCAAATCGATCGCTGACTTGCTGGATACGACAGTCGAGGAGGCACTACCACTTCTGGAGAACCTGCCTCAGATAAATCAGAAGTTGCAGACGCTCCTTGATGTCGGTCTTGGTTACATAAAGTTAGGGCAATCGGCGACAACGCTTTCGGGAGGTGAGGCACAGCGAATCAAACTCGCGAAGGAATTATCGAAACGAGCAACTGGTCGAACAATCTACATTCTGGATGAACCGACAACAGGTCTTCACTTTGCAGACGTCCACAAGCTGCTCGATGTGCTGCAACGTTTGGTTTCTTTGGGAAACACAGTGATTGTCATCGAGCACAACCTGGACGTCATCAAATCGGCGGATTACATCGTGGATCTCGGACCCGAAGGCGGTGAACACGGCGGTCGCGTTGTTGCAGTTGGGACGCCAGAAGAAGTTGCCAGATCAAGACGCTCACATACTGGTCA
>Ga0310810_10012111_pt1 | contig 10115 bp, 8 predicted proteins | sample NCmetagenome_FD_207641 | JGI IMG/M metagenome (GOLD analysis project Ga0310810, IMG submission 207641) | Soil microbial communities from experimental microcosm in Duke University, North Carolina, United States - NC | ecosystem: Engineered > Artificial ecosystem > Soil microcosm > Unclassified ...
TCCAGGTAATCGCCCCTCTCGTAGTCCGCGCGCGCTTCTTGCAGCGTCGCCTGTGCCGTGCCAATCGCGCGCCGCGCTCCCTCCAGCGCCTTGGACGCCTTAGCCGATTCAGCCGTCTTCACCTTGGCTTCCACGGCATTGATCTCCGCCTGCGCGGCATTGATGGCGCGATCGGCCTCGGTCCGCGCGGCAGCCTTGCCGTCGGCTGCCATCTTCGCGGCGTTCTGCGCGCGTTCGCGGCTGTCGAGTGCGTGGTTGAGGGCGAGGCGATAGTCGCGTTGATCGACCGCCTCCTTCGCATTGGTCAGCGCCAGCTTGGCGGCGGTGAATTCCTCGGCCGCGTACTTGTCGGCGCCCGCCGCCTGCGCGGCATCCAGCGCTCCCTGGGCCTGCTGCATTTCCTTGTCGGGCGGTTCTCCGCCGCACCCGATCGTGACGAACAACGCAAGACACAAAGCAGGCAGGACACGCGCGCGCAGGGACATCTTCCGCAGTATACGCGTACCTATTTCGGTGTAGTACGATGAAAGACCTGTCACCAGACGATCGTCCTCGAGAGAAGTTGCTTCGCAGCGGAGCGCCTTCGCTCGGCGACAACGAACTGGTGGCACTCGTCGTCGGCCACGGCACGCGCGAAGCCGACGCCCTGGAGCTCGCCAACGAAGTACTGCGTCGATGCGGAGGGCTCCACGGTCTGGCCCGATCCACCTCCGACGATCTGGCGCGGATCGGCGGCATCGGCCGGGCACGGGCGGCGCAGCTGCTGGCCGCCATCGAACTCGGGCGCCGGACGCTGACGCATGGTGCGGGGGCACGCGTGCAGTTGCGCAGCCCGCGCGATGCGGCCGCGTTCCTGCTGCCGACCTTCGGCGCGCGCCCGGTCGAACAGTTCGGCATCGTGCTGCTGGACACCAGGCATCGCGTTCTGCGGACATCGCTCGTGGCGTCAGGCACGTTGAATTCCACGATCGTGCAGCCGCGCGACGTGTTTCGCGAGGCGATGACCGGCGCTGCGGCGGCCATTGTCGTGTTTCACAATCATCCGTCAGGCGATCCGACGCCGAGCACGGACGATGTGGAGCTGACGCGACGGTTGCAGGCCGCGGGTGTCCTGATGGGCATCGAGGTGGTGGACCATATCGTGCTTGGCGACACGCGGTACTGCAGTCTGAAGGAGATGGGGAAGATCTAGTGGCTCGCGTGCTCTACCTGGACGGCTTCTCCGGTATTTCCGGCGACATGCTGCTCGGCGCATTTCTCGATGCGGGTCTGCCGATCGAGGCCTTGCGCACGGCGCTCGGCAGCCTGGCGGTGTCGGGCTATTCGATCGCCGCCGAGCCGGTCCTGCGCGCCGGAGTGTCGGCGACCAGGTTCGTCGTGCAGGAAGACGGAGGTCCGGGGCATGAACACTCGCACGCGCACGTCGATGAGCAAGGCAAGGTCCACGTGCATTCGCACGCGCACGATCACGAGCCGGGGCATCATCACAACAGCCTTCCCGAAATCCGGGCGCTCATCGACGCGTCGTCGCTGTCGCAATCAGGCAAGACGCGCGCGAAAGCGTTGTTTCAGCGGCTCGCAGACGCAGAGGCGCGTATTCACCAGATGCCGATCGAGGAGGTGCACCTGCACGAGGTCGGTGAACTCGACTCCATCATCGACATCGTCGGCGCGGTGTTCGCCATGGAATGGGCGGGTGCCGGCTCCTGCGACGCTCGCGCTGCTCGGCGACGCGCCGATCTACGGCGGCGCGATCCAGAAAGAACTGGTTACGCCGACCGGCGCACTGCTGGCGACCGGTTATGCGGATTCGTTCGGTCCGATTCCGCCGATGACCATCGAGAAGATCGGGTACGGCGCCGGGACAAGGGATAACGAAGGGACGCCAAACGTCCTCAGGATCCTCATCGGCCAGTCCACGGAACGGCCCCATTCGGAGCGTGTGGTGGTTATCGAGTGCGAGATCGACGACATGAACCCTCAGCTGTTTGGGACGGCGATGGAACGGTTGTATGCAGCCGGCGCGCTCGAAGTGTTCTATGTCCCGGTCCAGATGAAGAAGAACCGTCCCGGCACACTGCTGACGGTGGTGGGGCGGCCGGATCAGCGCGGAACGCTGACGGATGTCATCTTTCGCGAGACGACGACGATTGGCCTCAGGTACACCGAGGTCGAGCGCGAGTGCCTGGAACGCGAAATTGTCTCGGTGGAGACCTCGCTCGGGCAGGTGCGTTTCAAACTGGCGTCGCGCGGCGGCCGGGTCATCAACGCGACGCCTGAATTCGAGGACTGCGCGGCGCTGGCGCGCGCGCATAACATAGCGGTGAAGGACGTCCAGGCGCTGGCGCTCCAGGCCTACGGTGCGCGGGCGGCCGCGCCTCCAACTGCACTCTGAGCACACAACCGTGAACCGCTTCTACATCACCACACCGATCTACTACATCAACGCCGCCCCGCATCTCGGTCACGCGTACACGAGCCTCGTGGCGGACGCCGTGGCGCGTGCGCATCGACTGATGGGCGACGAGGTGTTTTTTCTCACCGGTACGGACGAGCACGGGCAGAAGGTCGAGCGGGCGGCGGTTCAGGCCGGGTTGCCCGCGCAGGATTTTGCCGACCGGATGGCGCGGACGTGGGTGGAACTCCTTCCGCCGCTGCACGTGTCCAACGACGACTTCATCCGTACGACCGAGCCCCGGCACTATGCGGCGGCGCAGACGCTGTGGCGTCGTGTGCGCGACAACGGGTACATCTACAAGGACAAGTACGAGGGCTGGTACTGCACGGTCGACGAGATTTTCGTTCCGGAGACGCAGCTGGTCGACGGCCGCTGTCCGATCTGCGGTAACGCCGTCGAAAAACTTGCCGAGGAGAGCTACTTCTTCCGCCTCTCGACCTTTCAGACGCCTCTGCTCGAGCACTACCGTAACAATCCCGAGTTCGTCACGCCGGCCGGGCGACGCAACGAGATGCTGGCGTTCCTGGAGTCGGAGCTCGAGGACCTGAGCATCAGCCGCACCTCCTTCAAGTGGGGAATTCCTGTCCCGGACGATCCGGCGCACGTGATGTACGTGTGGTTCGACGCGCTGACCAATTACATGACGGCAGTTGGCTACGGCTCGGACGACCCTCGTGAGGTTGCGCGCTTCGCGAAGTTCTGGCCGGCCGACGTGCACTTGATTGGCAAGGAGATCGTCCGTCAGCACGCCATCTACTGGCCGGCGTTCCTGATGGCTGCCGGCCTGCCGCTGCCACGCCAGGTTGTGAGCCATGGCTGGTGGCTCATGGAAGGCGCCAAGATGTCGAAGTCGAAGGGGAACGTGGTCCGCGCCCCCGACTACATCGAGCGCTTCGGCCTGGATGGATTCCGCTACTTCGTCTATCGCGAGATGATCTTCGGGCAGGACGCCAGTTTCAACGACGAGGCGATCCTCGGGCGATACAACGCCGACCTTGCCAACGATCTCGGCAACCTCGCGAGCCGGGTGACGACGTTGATTCACCGGACCTGCGGCGCACGTGTGCCCACGCCCGATCCTCGTCTGCTCGAACGTGACGAGGAGCGCGCGTTGGCGAACGCGGCATCGGCGCTGGTTGGCCAGGTGAAAACGGCGGTTGAACGGTTTCAGCTGAGCGTCGCGCTGCGCGATATCTGGGACCTCGTCGGCGCCACGAATCGCTACATCGTGGCTCGTGAACCCTGGCGCCTCGCGAAAGACGACAGCCGCCGGGCCGAACTGGAGACGTCCCTCTACGTTCCGGCCGACACGCTGCGCGTCATCGCGGAACTGCTGCGGCCGTTCATGCCGCAGACGGCGGAGCGGATGCTGGTGATGCTCGGGCAAACCCCGGCACCCGCATCATGGGCATCGTTACAGGCGGGAACGCTGACGCCGGGCATCGAGCTTGGTCCGGTGGCGCCGCTCTTTCCACGCATCGAGTTACCACTGGAGGCATTGCGACAGATGTCAGACGACACGACACAGCAGCCGGCTGCGCCGGCACCGGTTTCCGCACCGACGACATCAGCACCTGCGGCTGCAGCGGCGACGCCCGCCGCTGCACCGGCGGCAGCTCCGGCCGCGGAACTGATTTCCTATGAAGACTTCATGAAGATCGATCTGCGCGTGGCAAAGGTGCTGGAAGCCGAGCGCGTTCCGAAGTCGAAGAAGCTGTTGAAGCTGCTGGTGGACACCGGCGCTGATCAGCGGACCATCGTTGCGGGAATCGCCGAAGCCTACGAGCCCGAAGCGCTGGTGGGACGGACGATTGCGATCGTGTTCAACCTGAAGCCCGCGAAGCTGATGGGCATCGAGTCGAACGGGATGGTGCTCGCCGGCAGCGCGGAAGGCGGCAAGCCGTTCCTCGTGAGCTTCGAAGAGCCGCTCCCGCCGGGGTCGCGCGTTCGCTGAGAAGCGGGATGCGTCAGATCGCGGAAGCGTACGTCCGGCTCGTGCTCGGCGTCGGCCTGCACGATCCGGCGTATGTGGACGCGTACTACGGTCCGCCTGAGTGGCGGGCCGAGGTCGAGCAGCAGGCGGCTTCGTTGGCGGATCTGTCCTCCGAGGTCAATCGCCTTCTCGAACAGGTCGCCGGAGTCGACCGGCCTGGCACTGCGGACGAAGCGCGCCGCAGTTGTCTCGGCGGACAGCTACGGGCTGTCAAGGCTCGTATCGCGCAGCTGTCTGGCCAGTCGCTGACCTTCGATGAAGAGTCCGCGGCTTTGTACGACGCGGTCGCTCCGACTCGCACCGACTCGTACTTTCAGACGACGCTCGAAGAGCTCGAGGTTCTGCTTCCCGGCAACGGTCCGCTGATCGATCGTCTCGATCGGTTTCGAGCCGCCTTCATCATTCCGACCGCCCGGCTCGCCGACGTCTTCGAACGCGCGATCGACGAATGCCGCCGGTGTACGCGCGAACGGATTTCGCTGCCCGAAGACGAGAGCTTCACGGTCGAATACGTCAGCGACAAACCGTGGAGCGGCTACAACTGGTACAAGGGACGCTACCGGAGCGTCATCCAGGTCAACACCGACCTGCCGGTTTACATCGATCGCGCCATCGACCTGGCGGCGCACGAAGGTTATCCGGGACACCATCTGTTCAATGTGCTGCTCGAACGGCAGATGGTGGAGGAGCGCGGGTGGATCGAGTACGCGGTCTATCCGCTCTTCTCGCCGGCGTCGCTCATCGCTGAGGGCACAGCGAATTTCGGCATCGACGTCGCATTTCCCGGCGAGGCGCGTGTCCGGTTCGATCGCGACGTCCTGATGCCGCTGGCTGGGCTGCCAGTCGCCGAAGCCGACCAGTACGATGCGGTGATGCGGCTTGTCGCCCGTCTCTCGTATGCTGGCAATGAAGCAGCGCGCCGCTATCTCGATGGCGTCCAGGATCGCGGCGTCACCGTCGAGTGGCTGACCCGGTTCGCGCTGATGTCGCACGCTCGGGCAGAGCAGCGGACACGATTCATGGACGTCTACCGCAGCTACGTCATCAACTACAACCTCGGGCAGGACATGGTCCGCGAGTACATCGAGGCGCAGGGTGGCACAGCGGCCAGCCCCGATCGCCGATGGGACCTGTTTCTGGCCTTGCTGCAGTCGCCTCGACTGCCGTCCCAACTTCAATGATCGATTCGCATTGCCACATCGCAGACGAGGTGTACGCCTCGGATCTCGAGGAGGTAGTCGCGCGGGCTCGCACCGCCGGTCTCGAACGCGTGATGGTCATCCTGGAGGCTGGCAATTCCCAGGAGGAGGAGCAGGCGCGGGCGGCGCACGTGCTATGGCCTGACATCCGCGTCGCGGTCGGCGTCCACCCTCACCAAGCGAAGCAGTTCGAAGACGACGGCCTCGCTGCGGCTGCCGCGGCCCGGGAGGAGATGGGCCGGCTGGCGTATGCGCGCGCGGTCGGCGAGATCGGACTCGACTACCACTACGACTTCTCGCCACGCGAGACGCAGCAGGCGGTCTTCCGCGCGCAGGTGGACCTCGCCCTCGAGCTGCGGCTGCCGGTCATCATTCACACGCGGGAGGCTGAGGCCGACACGATGGAAGTCCTGAAGTCTGCTGGTCCGGACCTGCGCGGCGTGCTGCACTGCTTCACCGGCACTCGCGAGCTCGCGGATGCGGCTCTCGAACTTGGCTTCTACATCTCGCTGGCGGGCATCGTCACGTTTCCGAAGGCGCTGGAACTCCGCGAGATTGCGCGAGCCGTTCCGCTGGACAGGCTGCTGATTGAAACCGACAGTCCGTTTCTCACTCCGGTTCCACACCGCGGCGCTCGCAACGAACCGGCGCGAGTGATCCACACCGCTGAAACGCTGGCCTCCCTCCGGGGAATCTCAGTGGCAGAGCTCGATCGCGCGACGACGGCGAACTTTCATGCGCTATTCAGGCCATGATAAAGTCCTACCTGAACCACGTGGAAAAAACTCCCGTTCTCTCGCAGATTTTCGAGCCCATTCGCGCCGATCTTGAACTGGTCGACCGCGAGTTCGGGCGCCAGGTCGAATCGCAAGTCGAGCTGATCCCGACCATCGGCCGCTATATCCAGTCGAGCGGCGGAAAACGCGTCAGGCCTGCGGTGCTGCTGATGGCGTCGCGTCTCGGCGGATACACGGGCGATCGCGCGGTCGTCTTCGCGGCGGCCATCGAGTTCATTCACACGGCGACGCTGGTGCACGACGACATCATCGACGAGTCCGAACTGCGGCGCGGCCGCCTGGCGGTGCACGCCCGGTGGGGCAATGACGTCACCGTGCTGCTGGGCGACTACCTCTACATCAAGTCGATGGCACTCGCGCTCACGCACGACACGCTCGACATCGTCCGCGTGCTGTGCGACGTCACGCTGAAGATGATCGAAGGCGAGATCTTCCAGCTGACGAAGAACGGCGATGCTGCCATCACCGAGGACGAGCACTTCGACATCATCCGCAGGAAGACGGCGTTCCTGTTCGGCGGCTCAGCGCAGATCGGCGGCATGCTGGGTCGCGTGAGCAAGGAGCAGGAGCAGGCGCTGCAGCAGTACGGCTTCAGCCTGGGCATCGCCTTCCAGCTGGTCGACGACCTGCTGGACTTCACGGGGGACCTCGCGGCGCTCGGCAAGCCGGTCGGTGCAGACCTGCTCGAAGGCAAGATGACCCTCCCGCTGATTCACCTGCTGCAGCAGCCCGGACACCGCGGTGGCGAAATCGTGCGCGAGATCATCGAGAAGCGGGCGGCGACCAACGAGCAGTGGGACGAGATTCTCGGGTTGCTCCACGAGCACCGCTCGATCGACTACGCCTCCAGGCGCGCCGTCGAGTATGCGGAACGCGCGAAGAAGCAGCTGGCGATTTTTCCGCCCAGCTCGGAGCGCGACGCTCTCATGGCGCTGCCCGACTACGTCCTTTCACGCGACCGGTAACGACCCGGCCTCGCCAGACGGGCGTGTTTCCTCTTACGATCGTCTCGTGTCGACCCTCTCCCCTGAAGAGCGTCTCGCCCAGCTGCGCGAGCAGATCCGGCACCACGAAGAGCGCTACTACATCCTGAACGATCCCGAGATCGCCGACGCCGAGTTCGATGCGCTGCTGAAGGAGCTCGAGCGGCTCGAGGCGGAGTATCCGGATCTCGTCACGCCAGACTCACCGACACAGCGGGTCGCAGGCCGGATAACCGAGGGCTTTTCGGAAGTCGAGCACCTTCGGCCGATGCTGAGCCTCGACAACACGTATTCGACCGAGGAGCTTCGCGAGTTCGACGAGCGCGTACGTCGTGGCGCTGCGCTTGGCGAGAGTCCCGTTGCCTACATCGCCGAGCTGAAGATCGACGGTCTTAGTATCGCGCTCACGTACGACAACGGCAGGCTGGTTCGCGGGGCGACACGCGGCAACGGTCAGCGCGGTGAAGACGTGAGCGTGAACGTCCGGACGATTCGCGCGGTGCCGCTGTCACTGCGGAAAGCGCCGGACGGCCGGATCGAAGTGCGCGGTGAGGTGTACCTGTCGCGGGCGGCCTTCGACAAAACGAACCGCGAGCGGGAGGAGGCTGGTGAACCGGTCTTTTCGAACCCTCGAAACGCCGCTGCGGGAGCGATGCGGAACCTGGACCCCTCGCAGGTCGCGCGTCGCGGGCTGCTGGCGTTCTTTTACCAGCTGATCGTCGCCGGCGAATCCGAAGCTACTCGCTTCCAGGCGCACGCCGACGTGCTCAGCGCCCTACGCCAGTGGGGACTGCCCGTCGAGCCGCACTGGACGCGTTGCGCCAACATCGACGAGGTCATTGCCTTCTGCGACGTGTGGGCCGAGAAGCGGCGCTCGCTTCCCTTCGATACCGACGGTGTCGTAATCAAGGCAGACAACCTTGCGCTTCGCGACCAGCTGGGGAACACGGCAAAGTTTCCTCGCTGGGCGACGGCGTTCAAGTTTCCCGCCGAGCAGGCGACCACCGTGCTCCGCAGGATTGAAGTCAACGTCGGCCGCACCGGCGCGGTTACGCCGTACGCCGTCCTCGAGCCGGTATTCCTGGCGGGTTCGACCATCTCGATGGCGACGCTGCACAACGCCGAGGACATCGCGCGCAAGGATCTTCGCGAAGGCGATCGCGTCCTGATCGAGAAGGGCGGCGACGTCATCCCGAAAGTGGTGAAGGCGATCCTGCCGCATCATGACAACAGCGTCGAATGGGTCATGCCGACGGCCTGTCCGTCCTGCGGCACGACGCTGCGCCGCGATGAAGAAGAGGTCGTCTGGCGCTGCCCGAACACCTCGTGCCCGGCGCGCCTGCGGCGGAGCCTCGAACACTTCACGTCGCGATCGGCGATGAATATCGAGGGGCTTGGCGAATCGCTGCTCGATCAGCTGGTCACACAGGGCCTCGTGGCGGACGCCGCTGACATCTACACGCTGAAATCCGACCAGCTCGAAGAATTGGTAGTCGCGCCGAAGGAGCCGCGATCAGAGAAGGCGCGTCCCCGCAAGCTGGGCAAGGTTGGCCGCAACGTCGTCGAGCAGATCGAGCGCAGCAAGTCCAACGACCTGTCGCGGCTTGTTTACGGTCTCGGTATACGCCACGTCGGCGAAAAGGCGGCGTCCACCCTCGCGCGCTATTTCCGGAACATGGACCGCATCCTGGACGGGACGCTGGAACAGTTGCAGGCCGCGCCGGAAATCGGTCCTGTGGTCGCGGCATCGGTGCGCGAATTCTCCGAAGAGCCCCATAACCGCACGCTCATCGCACGTCTCGCTGCGGCCGGCGTCAACATGAGCAGCCAGGCGCCAGAATTGTCGGACGAGGCGGGGCCGCTGTCCGGCAAGACCTTCGTGATCACCGGAACCCTGGAGTCGATGACCCGCGAGCAGGCGCAGGCTGCGCTCGAAGGGCTCGGCGCCCGCGTGGCCGGATCAGTCAGTAAAAAAACAAGCTGTCTTGTCGCGGGAAGCGATGCGGGCAGCAAGCTCGAGAAGGCCAGGCAGCTTGGTGTCGAAACGCTGGATGAGGAAGGATTTCTGGCTCTTATAATGAAGCACAGGAGTTGATGTCGCGACGGGTTACGTTCGTCACGCTCGCGCTCACCGCTGTCGTCGCGTTCCTCGTGGGCGCGATCGTCGCGGGCGGCTTCGCACGTCCGTCCGTTGTCGCACAAGTGCCGCCTGCCCGCCGCGCGGTTCAGGCCGTCGCAGCCGCAGACACCAACGCGACACGCTCGCCGCAACCGCCGCTCGTCAACTTCGCGGACGTCGTCGAGCGGATGAATCCGGCGGTGGTGAACATCGACGCCACGAGCATCGGTTCATCAACCGATTCCGGGCGGCGTCGCCGTTCGATTCTTCCCGATCCTCCGGATCAGTTCGATACCCCTCGCAACAACGCGCCGCGCCACGGCGCCGGCAGCGGATTCATCATCGATGCCGACGGTAGCATCCTGACGAACAACCACGTCATCGACGGCGCCGAGCGGATTTTCGTGAAGCTGTCCGACGGCCGCTCGCTCCGGGCGCGCGTGGTCGGCACCGATCCCGACACCGACATCGCGCTGCTGAAGGTGGACGGTCAGCGCGGGCTTCCGGTCGCGCCGCTCGGGGACTCGGGCACGCTGCGCATGGGCGAATGGGTCTGTGCGATCGGC
>Ga0310810_10012112_pt1 | contig 10114 bp, 5 predicted proteins | sample NCmetagenome_FD_207641 | JGI IMG/M metagenome (GOLD analysis project Ga0310810, IMG submission 207641) | Soil microbial communities from experimental microcosm in Duke University, North Carolina, United States - NC | ecosystem: Engineered > Artificial ecosystem > Soil microcosm > Unclassified ...
GCGCGATTGCCATTCACCGCGGACGCCGCCGACGTCGTCGAGGAATTCAGACCGGCAGTCGTGAGCTTCCACTTCGGTCTCCCCGCGCCCGATCTGTTGGCCCGTGTGCGCGGCTGGGGCTCGAAGATCATCGCGTCGGCCACGACGGTCGACGAAGCGCGCTGGCTCGAGGCGCGCGGCGTGGACGCCGTCATCGCGCAGGGACTGGAGGCCGGCGGCCATCGCGGCAACTTCCTCTCGGCGGATCTCGCGACGCAGGTCGGAACGTTCGCGCTCGTGCCGCAGATCGCGCAGGCCATCCGACTGCCCGTCATCGCCGCCGGCGGCATCGCCGATGCACGCGGCGTTGCGGCCGCCCTGAGACTCGGTGCCGCTGGCGTTCAGGTCGGCACTGCGTATCTGCTCTGCCCCGAGGCCACGACGACCGACGTGCATCGCGCCGCCCTCGCGAGTCCCGACGCGGCCCACACCGCGCTCTCGAACCTCTTCTCTGGCCGACCGGCGCGTGGCATCATGAACCGCCTCATGCGCGACCTCGGCCCCATCTCATCGATTCCTCCCGCGTATCCGCTGGCCACATCGGCCCTCGCTCCACTCCGCACCGAGGCGGAAGCGCGAGGGAGAGGCGATTTCTCGCCACTCTGGTCGGGCCAGAACCCAAGTGGATGCAAGGAGATCCCGGCCGCTGCTCTGACTCGTGGCCTCGCGGAGCTCACTTGACCGCCAGCAGATTCACAGGCCTCGGCGTATGTCGTAGTATCGTGCTCAAACCGATGGAGTCGGAATGAAGACATCTCTTCCGCGACCGGTCGCGGCGGCCCTGCCAGCGATCGGCGCGACACTCGTTGTCAGCTTCCTTCTCTCGGCCTGCGGCGCGGCCCGCTCGACTGGCCAGGGCGGGCTCGGACCCACGACGATCTCTCCGACCGGTCGCTCTCCTGCGGAGATCGCGGCTGCCGACAGCGGTCGTCCGCCCTACACGAAGGCGGACGTCGACTTCGTCTCCGGGATGATCGGCCATCACGCGCAGGCCGTACTCATGGCCGGTTGGGCGCAGTCCCACGGCGCCAGCGCGTCCGTTCAGGCGCTGTGCGAGCGGATCGTCGTCGCGCAGCGCGACGAGATCAGGTTCATGCAGCGCTGGCTCCGCGACCGGAAGGAGCAGGTCCCCGACGGCGACACGTCGCACATGATGATGGCCGGCATGGACATGAAGCTGATGCCGGGCATGCTCACGCCGGAGCAGTTGACGGCGCTCGACAAGGCCCGCGGCGCCGACTTCGATCGGCTTTTCCTCAACGACATGATCAAGCATCACAACGGCGCGATCGAGATGGTCGAGACCCTGTTCGCCTCGCAGGGAGCGGTGCAGGACGAGGACATCTTCAAGTTCGCGTCCGACGTGCACGTCGATCAGATCACCGAAGTGAATCGCATGACGCAGATGCTGGAATCGATGCGCTAGCGAGCCCCGTTCAGCGACACGCGACAGCCCTGTACTCCGCCTCCCGACTCCCGTCCCTCGCATCCCACCCAATGAAACTCCCCTCAGTTCTGTCCATCGCCGTCGCGGCGCTCACCGCCGCCGCGTGCGCATCGTCCAGGTCGTCCATGTCGTCGTCGTCCTCGGCAGGCGCGATGGCTGGCCCGAACGTGATCGTCGGCACGACGAAGCCCAACCCCGATCCGCGCGTTGGCCTCAAGGCCGGGTGGTTCGATGCCGGCACCGCCGGCTGGAACCTCAAGCTCGTGTCGAACACGAAGCCGTCGAAGGCGTTCATCAACCCGTCGACGCCGGGCGACCGTCGCCTCGTCAACTCGGACCTGGCGTTCTACGGCAACTACGTCATGCAGGGGAACTACAGCGGGTACCAGCTGTGGGACATCTCGAACCCCATGAACGTGACGCTCAAGCAGGCGTACGTCTGCCCCGGGTCGCAGAGCGACGTCTCCGTGTACAAGAGCGGCAACGTCAACCTGGCGTTCGTCTCTGGCGAGGCGACCACCGGTCGTCTCGACTGCGGTCTGCAGGGCGTCCCTGACTCGGTGAGCCAGGACCGACTTCGCGGCATCCGCGTCTTCGACATCACGGATCTCGCGAAGCCGAAGTACATCGCGAACGTGCAGACCTGCCGCGGGTCACACACGCACACGCTGGTGACGTCGCCTAACGACAAGGACAACGTCTACGTCTACATCTCCGGCTCGGCGCCCGTCCGCTCGCCGCGAGAACTGCCCGGCTGCTCGGGTGCGGCGCCCGACCAGGACCCGAACTCGGCGCTGTTCCGCATCGAGGTCATTCAGGTGCCGCTGGCGGATCCGTCCAAGGCGCACATCGTGAGCTCGCCGCGCATCTTCCAGGACCTCGCCGCTCCGCCACGCCACGCCGAGCCGTTCGACAGTGCGGCGAATGCGCGTCGTGACAGCATTGCGGCGGCGCGTCGTGCCGCCGGTCAGCCGGAGCAGGCACGGCCTAACGCGAACCGCAACATTGGCCCCACGCAGTGCCACGACATCACCGTCTACCCGGCGATCGGTCTCGCGGGCGGCGCGTGCGGCGGCTACGGACTCCTGCTCGACATCTCGAAGCCCGCGCAGCCAGTTCGCATCGGCGCCGTCGCCGACTCGAACTTCTCCTTCTGGCACTCCGCCACGTTCAACAACGACGGGACGAAGGTCCTGTTCTCGGATGAGTGGGGCGGCGGCTCACAGCCGCGTTGCCGCGTGACGGACAAGATGGAGTGGGGCGCCGATGCGATCTTCACGCTCGACGCCAACAAGAAGATGGACTTCAAGAGCTACTACAAGATGCCCGCCGCGCAGACCTCGTTCGAGAACTGTGTGGCGCACAACGGTTCGCTGATCCCGATTCCTGGCCGCGACGTGATGGTGCAGGCCTGGTATCAGGGCGGCCTCTCGGTCTTCGACTGGACCGACGCGGCGAACCCGAAGGAGATCGCGTACTTCGATCGTGGTCCCATGGACTCGACGAAGTTCGTGGATGCGGGCTCGTGGTCCGCGTACTGGTACAATGGCCGCATCTACAGCTCCGAGATCGCTCGCGGTCTCGACATCTACGAGCTCGTGCCGGGTGGGCTGATCTCGCAGAACGAGCTCGATGCGGCGAAGACCGTGCACTTCGACTACCTGAACACGCAGAACCAGCCGAAGCTCATCTGGCCGCCGTCGTTCGCGCTGGCGCGCGCGTATCTCGACCAGCTGGAGCGCGACAAGGGCCAGACGGCCGAGAAGATCGCGGCAACGCGGACGGCGCTCGCGGCGGCGGAGAAGCTCAAGGGGCAGGCGCAGAAGGACGCCCTCACGGCGCTCTCCAAGGAGCTGCACACGGACGCCCGCTCGGCTGGCGATCAGCCGAAGGCGCACAAGCTGGCGTTCGCGGTGGGCGATCTCGGGAAGTGACCCTCGCAGAGGGTCATCCCGAGCGAGCCAAAGGCGAGTCGAGGGATCTAGCATGAGGTCATCGTAGCCAGTCCGGCCACAACTACTTCACACTAGATCCCTCGACTCCGCCGCTGCGCGGCTCCGCTCGGGATGACAACACGCTTTCGTTAGGCAAGCGCGAGCCGGAACCCCGGCTCGCGTTTTTTGCGTCGGTTCCGTTCGAGAAGAAATTCGAGATTCACGCGCCTGACAGGTTCGGTCACCTACACTGGTGGGTTAATCGCACCAGAGCCTCAACCCCGATCGAATTCCCATGACCCGATTCCTCTCGGTCGTCGCCGGCATCGCGCTCCTCAGTCCCGCCGTCGCGCAGGCGCAGACCTTCAAGGTCGCCAAGTACAACATCGGTGGAGATGGCGGCACCGACTACGTGACCGCCGAAGCCGGCACGGGCCGAGTGTTCGTGTCGCGCGGCACGCACGTGATGGTGGTGGACGGGCCGACCGGCAAAGTCCTCGGGGACATTCCCGACACGCCGCGCATGCACGGCGTCGGCATCGCCCCGAAGCACAATCACGGCTTCACCACGAACGCCGGCGACTCGACGGTCACGATGTTCGACCTCAAGACGCTCGCCGTCATCAAGAAGATCCCGGTCAAGGTCGGGGGCCTCGACGGGATCATGTACGACGACTACTCGGACCGCATCATCCTCACGAACCACAGCCGCCCGATCGGCACGGCAGTCGCGCTCGATGCGAATACCGGTGACATCGTGGGCACCGCGGAGCTCGAGGACAACGCACCGGAAGGCGCGGCGAGTGATGGGAAAGGAAAGCTCTTCGTGAACAACGAAGGGAAGAACACGATCCAGGTGCTGGACGCGAAGTCGATGAAGGTGCTCGCGTCGTGGCCGATCGCGCCGTGCGATGGGCCTACTGGCATCGCGTACGATCGTGCGACGAACCGCATCTTCTCCGGCTGCGGGAAGACGTCGGTGGTCGTCGACGCGAAGACGGGGAAGGTCGTCGCGACCATCACGAACGGGGACGGCGTCGACGCACTCGGCTGGGACGCAGCGCAGAAGCTGATCTACATCCCCGCGGGCCGCGACGGGAACGTGACCATCGTGCATCAGGACTCGCCGGACAAGTACACCGTCGTTGCGACCGTGCAGACGATCACGCGGGCGAAGACCATCACGGTCGATCCGGTGACGCATAACGCGTATCTCTTCCAGCCCGAGTTCGGTCCGGCGCCAGCCGGCGCGCCGCCGGGCCCCGGTGGCCGGCCGCCGGTCGGTCCGATCGTGGCGGCCTGGTTTTTTGTAATCACCCACTGAGCGGCTCGGTGCAATCGCTGCTGGTGCGAAATGCACCAGCGGGTGGTGCGAAACGCTACGCCGAAAGAACCTGCCCCACGAGGTCCGGCGCGCTAAGCGAAGCTCCACAAACAGCTTGATCGATCACTGGCTGAGCCTGCGGCGAGGTCCTACGTTGGGGCAGCTCCTCCCACGGGCTCAACCAGTGCATTTGCCCAGACTCCACTCGCTGCGGGCGCGGCTCCTCCTCCTGTTCGCCGCGGTCGCGGTTGGTCCGCTCGTAACGGTTGGCGTGTTCGACTACGCGAGGTCGAAACGCCTCGTCGAGCAGCTGATTACGGCGCAAACCGACACCATTGCTCGGCGCGCAGCGAAGATCGTTGGCGATCGGTATGCGATCGTCGCATCCGATCTGCTGCTGTTATCCGAAAATGCCGAAGTTCAACGGTTGTATCGTGAGCTGCCTGGCGGCGACTCGGTCGCGATTCGGAGTGCACGCGCGCCGGCGAATGCATATCTGGAATCCGTGTGGCGTCTGGTGGGAGGGTCGTACGCGTACGCGGAGCTGCGCACGACCACCGATTCGTTGTTGTGGCGGAGCCAGGATGATTCGCGGCTTGGTGATTTCAGCCCATCCGCACCATCGCTCACCCAGCCGGTCCGGGACATCGAGACACGGCGCACGGTCGGAACGGTCGTCGTTGTGCCGCGGCCGGAGTCGATCTGGGGGCCGGATGCGCTCGGTCTCTCGTTCGGTCGCACCGGCTATGCAGCAATCATCGATCGTCAGTCCAACAAGCTTCTCGTGCACACCGCGGCGGAGCCGAAAGGGTCTCCCCGCGAGGTGTTCGGAGCGGATTGGGATCGAGTCTCCGCGCGCCTAACGTCACCCTCCGGGTCGCTCGTCTATCGTCAGCGCGACACCGTCCGCGTCGGATCGTTCGTCAGCCTGACGACGCCGCCCTGGACGCTGGTTTCGTCGACTGCGCTGAACGAGTTCGGAGACTCCTTCAAGCACGCTCGGAACATCGACCTCGTGTTGCTTTCGCTGTTGATCGCGGGAGTTGCGACGGCGTTCGTTATTCTCATCGGCCGTACGACGCGATCACTCGAGGAGCTGACGCGGGCCGCATCGAGCGTTGGCACGGGCGATTTCTCGCCCAGCCTCCCCCGCGTGAACTCGGATGAGGTTGGAACCCTCGCCGCCGCGTTCGGCGAAATGACGGGTCGCATTCAGTCGATGATGCGTGAGGTCGAGGTGAGTCGGCAGCTCGCGGTCGTCGGAGAATTCGCTGCGCAGCTCTCCCATGAGGTCAGAAACCCGCTCACGTCGCTCAAACTGGACCTCCAGGGGATGCGGAGACAGGTGCACGCGGGAGCGTTGCCGCCCGAAGCGCTCGCCCCGGTCGACACCTGCCTGCGAGAGGTGACTCGCCTCGACTCCGTGGTGGACGGCATGTTACGCCTTGCGAGACAGCCAGCGATGAAGCGCGAGCGGGTGTCGGCTCACGATCTCGTCGAGCGCGCCTTCTGCTCGTTACGAGCGCAGCTCGACGATCGCGGAATCACGGTCGTTCGTGACCTCGAAGCGTCGTCAGTCTGGGTCGAGGGAGACCCCGAGCTCCTCGCGGGGATGCTCATGAACATCGTGCTCAACGCGGCAGAGGCACAGCCGAGTGGTGGACGCGTGAGCGTCCATGCCCGCGTGCGAAACGACGTCGACTCGGTTGACTGGCTCGACGTGGCCATCGCCGATGACGGGCCTGGCATTCCGCACGACAAGCTGCACGAGGTCTTTCGCCCGTTCTATACCTCCAAGCGCGACGGCACGGGGCTGGGGCTACCGCTCGCACTTCGAACGGCGCGCAATCATGGCGGACACATTCGGGTCGGCGCGGCACCCGAAACCTTCCGGGGCGCGGCATTCATCGTCTCGCTTCCCGTCGCGGGATGACTCAGCGCATTGTCGTCGTCGACGACGATCGGTCGATTCGCGAGAGCTTCGAGCGTCAACTTCGGCTCCTGGGATATACGCCCGCGGTGGCCGAGAGCGCCGAGGCGGCCATGGGTCTGCTGCAGTCGTTCGATCCGGCGATCGTCATCACCGATGTCCGGATGCCTAACGCCAGCGGGCTCGAGCTGTTGTCGTGGCTTCGCGAGCGTGCTCCCGAGATCGACGTCATCGTCATTACGGCGCACCAGGACATGGAAAGCGCGCTCACTGCAATGAAGGGCGGCGCCTACGATTATCTGGCCAAGCCGTTGGATCTCGACCAGATCGAGCTGGTCCTCGCCCGCTGCGTGCGTGATCGAGCCTGGCGACGGCGCGCGCGCCGCCTCGCCGCGGAAGCGGCAGAGCCATACCAACTCGGCCACCTGGTTGGGCGCGACCCCAGGATGATCGAGATCTCGAAGCTCATCGCGTCGGTTGCGAGCGCACGGACTCCGGTCCTCATCCGTGGCGAAACGGGGACCGGAAAGGAAGTCATCGCCAAGACCATCCATTACAACTCGCCGCAGGCGGACGAACCATTTGTCGCGCTGAACTGCACGGCGGTGCCGGAGTCGCTCCTGGAGTCCGAGCTATTCGGTCACGTGCGTGGCGCGTTCACAGGCGCGATCGGCGATCGAAAGGGCCGCTTCGAGCTCGCCGGCGACGGGACGATCTTTCTCGACGAGATCGGGGATGTAGGACCGGCGTTCCAGGCGAAGCTCCTCAGAGTGCTGCAGGATGGCGAGTTTTATCCCGTCGGAGCTGAGCGACCGCGCCACACGTCCGCTCGCGTGCTGGCCGCAACGCACCGACCGCTGGAGGAGTTGGTGCGCGCGGGCAAGTTCCGCGACGATCTCTATTTTCGTCTTCGGGTCGTGGAGATCGTGGTGCCTCCCCTGCGCGACCGACGCGGTGACATTCGCGTCCTGGCCGAACAGCTGCTGGCTCGCGCAGCCCGGGAACAACACAAGCCGACTGCGTTCATCCCCGAGGACGTGATGCGTCTCCTCGAGGCATACGACTGGCCGGGCAACGTGCGTGAGCTGGAGAACGCGCTCACGCGCGCCCTCGTCCTCGCGCGAACGCCGGTGCTCACCGCGGAACACTTCGCACTCGACGCCCCAGTTCCACTGGGCGGGAACGCGGTCTCCGATTCTTCTGACGAGTCGCTCGCGGCCGCGATTCGCGGATATGTGGAACGCATGCTCGCGGCCACCGGTGGCAACAAGACCCACGCTGCGCGCCGACTCGACATCTCGCGGCAGCGGCTCGATCGGATTCTTTCACGCGGCGATGACGATGATGCGCCGGATCGTAGCAGCGAGCGGAGCGAATCGTAGCAGTGAGAGACGCCCCATCGTTCGCGCACTATCAGCAACATGGCTCACCGACTCGACTTGACGCATCCGAGCGGAACGGCACACGCAATGACTAAGCGCCGAGGCAACACCTTCATCGCCTCGGAGGAAACATGACCCGCCTGACCTGGATCGCCTGTCGCCTCGCGGCCATTGTGCTCCTGTGCCCATGCGCGGCAGACGCGCAGCGCGCAGCAGAGCCCACCGGTCCGAACTTCCACAAGCTCGTCGCCATGGATTCCGGGGAGGTTGGAGGCGCGTCCATCTCGCCCGACGGTCGGTGGCTTGTCTTCGACCGCGACGGCCGCTCGATCTGGATCGCTCCGGCGGACGGGCACACACCGCCGGTGCGCCTCCTGTCCGACGGACATGCCGATAGTTGGCCGTACTGGTTTCCAGGCAGCGATCGCATCGTGTTCACGTCGAATCGGCCGTCACGTGGAGGGCCGAACAAGCGATACGCGATGACGGTCGACATCGACCGCGAAACAGGCAAAGCGGTCGGCATTCCGCGTCAGGTTACGACAGACGAAGTTCTCATGGCCGGCACGCCATCGCCCGATGGAAAGTGGATCGCGTATGCGACGGCGGCGAGGGACGCAATGAAGATCGTTCCGGCAACCGGCGGGGCGGCGAAGACGGTTGCTCGACAGCGGGACATGTTTGGTCCGGGCGTGTGGTCGGCCGACGGCAAATCGATCCATTTCAAGGTATTCGAACAACTGTCCAGGTCATACCGATACTACTCGGCGCCCATCTCCGGGGGACCGCCGCGGCTGACCGAAACGGGCGGCGTCATCGAAGCGCCATTCGTCGCGGACAAAAGCGCGCACCTGCACGTCACCACCGCCGAAGGACGTCACGTTAGGCGCGTTGAGCTTGTGAAGTCCGGCGAGCAGCTCGCTGGAGCGCTCGATATCCCGGACTCGATGACGGTGCGGTTGGCCTCGGCCTTTCCCAATGGGCTCCTCGCGACCACGACCGACTCGCGCTACCAGACGCGGATCGTGTCGCTCGACGGAACCTATCGCCGGACCGTTGCGGGCAATTTCTTTGCGGACGGTTGGACTGCGGACGGATCTCGACTCATCGTCGACAATGACGACACCCGCGAGCCGTTCGTCGCGATTCTCGATACGCTCGGGAACATCGTAAAGCGCGTGCAGCTCCCGCACGGCGCACGGGCGAAGTCCTGGGACGGCATCGTCGGCGACGTCGTGACGTTCCGGGTTGGACCTGTCCCGCATACCCCGAACACGGCAACGCCGATTTTCGTCGCGGACCTCCAGTCGGGTGTGATACGCGAGCTCGTGCCGCGGGCGTTCGAGCGCCCACCGTTTCGGAACCTGACGGGCGCCGGCGGCGCGGCCCACGATGGCAATCGGTTTCTCGCCTACACGCCTAACGGGAAGACGATCGCGATCAGCGCCACGACCGTGGATGGACGTTCTACGCTCGTGCGGACCTTTGCGCCCTTTGCGCCGAACGAGGACGTGATCGCGGCGAGCGTGGCGGGCGATCGCGTCGCGTGGGGCGTGAGGGCGGGCGATTCCGTCAGAATCTTCACCGCTCGAAATGCAGCGAGCCGCCCCGTGCCCGTTTTGACCGTTCGCAGTATCCCGAGAGCTGCGCTCGAGCTGGCATGGTCGACTGACGGATCGATGCTGGCCATCAATGACGGGGCCGACGATCCGCAGGTTGCGATCGTGCACGTCGACGCGAATGGCAACCCTCAGTCGGATATCAGGCACCTTGCCGTTGGCGTGGGCGCGACCTGGGGACTCCGGTGGGCCGGAGACGGTAGTGCCATCATACTCCTTGGCTCAGCGGCTGGTGGCGACGATCAGGTCGTGCGCGTTCCCGTCAACGGCAAGGACCGGCCAACCCGGTTGACGACCGCCACCGAAACCCCCGCAGAGTACGCGATCGTCTCGCCTGACGGAAAGCGACTGGTATACCCACAATGGGTGACGTCGGGCTCGACGATCTGGCGCGTGGATTTCCTCCCGCCATCCGGCAAGCCAGCGTCGAATCGACCAT
>Ga0310810_10012113_pt1 | contig 10114 bp, 8 predicted proteins | sample NCmetagenome_FD_207641 | JGI IMG/M metagenome (GOLD analysis project Ga0310810, IMG submission 207641) | Soil microbial communities from experimental microcosm in Duke University, North Carolina, United States - NC | ecosystem: Engineered > Artificial ecosystem > Soil microcosm > Unclassified ...
GCGGGTGAATCAATTGATCATCTGCGGATATGCCGTGAAGACTTTGGAATCGAAAGAAACCAAAGCTTCAAAGGAGATCACGGTAACGCACAATTCAGTCTTTGCTGCACATCGACTGCAATGCCGGATGACGAATCGTAAGAATCGACATCCGGCATTTTGTTTGTACGGAAAATGGGCATTAGGGATCAGGAACTCAGAAGCTTGGGCGACTGTGTCGGCTAAAAACATCAATCCTATTTCTCAAGCCGCGAAACGTGGCCCGCGGCAAGTTGCCAACGACCATCGGCTTTGATCAACGTGTCGGTAAACTGCACGACTCGATCGAACAGTTTGCCGTCTGATGTTCCTTTCACGCGCGTCTTTCCCAGCACAACTGCCATGTTGTCGCCATAGAGGCGGGCCAACATATCGTAATTTTCGAAAACGTCGTAACGGACTTTCCCACTGTGTAGCTCGTTGATTTCATCCGCGCGGGTGCTCACGTCGCCATTTGAAAGCGTCAGCGTGAAATCGGGCGTTAGCACGCGCTCCAGCGCTGGCGCGTCTGCGTTAAGAAATGCTTTGCATGCCTCACGCTCGAATTGAAGCACTTCTTGTTGAGCAGGCGTTTGGGCCATACAGATTCGGCACGTGACAACGGCGACGACAATAATAACTATCGGTTTCTTCATGTTGTATTTGAGCTTTGGTCTGCTTACCGGCTCAGTTCGCACATCCAGTTTGTCTCCCACGTCTTTCCACCGTCCGCGGAGAACGATTGTTCCATTCGCGCCGATTTAGGCGAGATATTTAACCAGACGTAGCGCACAAAAATCGCACGCCCTTTGTATTGTTCCTGATCGTAGAACTCGCCACGGTTTCCATCAAATTCGCCAACAACTGGCGGCATTGGGAGAAGGCCTTTGTCCAGGTCAAGCAGGTAAATACTCCACTGATGCGTCTCCGGATTGTACAACCTCAGTGTCTGCGCTTTGATGTGTAAGTGTTTCTCGGGATTGTCGACTTCGAATTCCTCAAAGTTCGCATTGCTGTCCAGGAGCTTCTTGTGATTCGAGATGCCGTCATATTCGATCCAATTGTTGGAACCAACCAGACGGTCCGGAAGTCGACATACGTGAGCCTTCCAGTTACCGATAAGAAAATCAAAATCGTGAGATCCATCGCGTGCCCGTGCAGGCGATTCAGCAGCTAATCCCCAGGTCAACGTGACCTGCAGAATCGTTAACAAGATTGCGCACAATTTCATGCGTTGATGCTACCGATGATACCACTCTAGATGTGACCCACTCCGCAGATGATCTGGAACTCCGGTCAGGCGAAGGCTGGCTTTCGTCCTTCCTCAGCATCATGCAGGTCGAGCCACGTTTGAATGTCGTCACGATCGCCGAAGCCCGCATTTTTCTTTGACTCGGCCAGTTCCTCGGAGGCTTCATCACGCCAGCCACGTTTTCGAAGAAAAGCATTCCAGACCGAAATTTCTTCGTCGCTCGGCTGCCGGCCCTGAGTGAAACACCATTCAAGGATTTCCTCATCCGATCCACCTTTCAGCGTCCGTTCCACAAGCTCACCGTAGTTTACTCCGAGAAATCTTGTGCAACGCGCGTCGAAGTGGGTTGGATCCTCGACACCGGTAAAATAATCCGGCGGCAATTTGCCAGCTGCCTTTAGCCGGATCTTGTCCAGCATCCGGGCAAAATAAATAAGACCTTTTGTTTCAACGTAGTCGGTACATGGCGTTTTAGTCTGCATTTGAACGAAAGGTTCTGACCGTGTGATAAAGTGTCAACAGTCCACTTGGAGTGAAATGGCCAGACCAGTTGGGCTTAGGCTTGCGACCAGCCGTAGTGACGCAGACAATCCTGTCTGCGTTTGGAGTTCCGCGTTTACGCGGTTCTACCATGGCGCAGGGATGTTATCCGCCTGAAGGTGGAACTCCAAACAAAGGTAATTGCACTATGAAATCAGCGAATCAGAATGCAGTTAGAAAAACGCGACGTCGCCATTCGATAGTGGCTTTTGAAATGGTCCGGTTGGATCGCGCAGCGGCCGAACCACTGCATCAACAACTTTACCGGCAGATTCGCGATGAAGTCGCGTCGGGAAGTTTCAACAATAATTCGTCGCGAGTTCCGTCCTCTCGGGCACTGGCTGCGGATCTCGGAGTGTCCCGCTTCACGGTAAACCTCGCCCTCTCGAGGCTTCATGCGGAAGGATATCTTCAATCCAAAGTTGGATCGGGCACCTTCATCTCGGAAGCGCTGCCGGAAACGTTCCTAAGTGCGCGAACAACAACAGCAGCGCCACCGACAGAACGACCACCGCGGCTTTCCAAACGGGTAAAAGATATTCCAGATCAGCGAGCCGGTAAGCAGTTCGACTTCGGAATTGCAGGGCCGCCTGGCGTTTCCTTTGTTCCAGCTGTCGCCGCGCTGGATGAATTTCCCATCGACGTTTGGGAACGGATCAGAGCACAAGTTCTCGCGCAAAAAGGAGCGCATCTGCTGCAGTATGCGTCAAGTCGTGGCGATCCCGAGTTGCGCAACGCGGTGGCAACGTACTTGTGCGATCATAGAGGCGCGCGCTGCCATCCGGATCAAATCATCATCACCGCTGGAACGCAGCAGGCAATGATGATTAGCGCGATGGCACTGGTGAATCGCGGTGATGTTGCGTGGATTGAGGACCCGGGTTTTTACCAAGCTCGCCGAACCTTCGGATTTGCAGGGGCGATGGTCGTGCCCAGACCGGTCGACACTGAGGGAATCACGATCGCGCGACCGTCGAAACAGCGTTCACCAAAAATAATTTACGTAACTCCTTCTCATCAATTCCCGCTCGGGATGACAATGAGTCTCGCACGCAGAACAGCGTTGATTGATTTTGCCCGGAAATGCGACGCTTACATTTTCGAGGATGATCATAACTCGGAATTTCGTTATACCGGTCCCCCACTCCCGTGTTTACAAGGCTTGGATAACGTCGGTCGTGTTATCTACTCGGGCACCATGAGTAAGATCCTGTACCCATCCTTGCGGCTGGGCTACATCGTGGCGCCACAGCAACTGATAGAACCGATGATCAAGATTAGGGCTGTAATGGACCAACACTCGCCAGCAATCGATCAGGCCACACTGGCCCGATTTCTGACCGAAGGGTTTTTCTTTACTCACATCAAGCGGATGCGAAAATTATATTCGGATCGAAGGGACTTTTTTATCGAACAATTCAACGACTTGTTAGGCAGATATTTCACCCTCGAAATCCCCGAAGCTGGATTACATTTCGTCGCGTGGGTGCGACAGAAAGAACAGATGCCAGTGATCACGCGTGTATGCACTCGCATCGGTATCAGGCCTTCGCCTTTATCGTCGTGCTTTATGAAAGTAGAGCCGAAGCCCGCGCTCACATTCGGTTTCGCCGCATGGTCGCGCGCGCAAATCCGTGAGGGGCTTGGCAAATTCGCCGCAGCCCTTAATTCAACATTGAATTGAATTAGGCGATATCGAGGAAGCGCGGAATTGTCTTGGCGAGCGCGAGCATTTTGCTCGTTCCTGCAGGCATGTTGCCGCAGCAACACTTCAACACGCTCTCGACATTGCATTCGGCAGCGAGTGGCATACGACTCTTTCAAGGCTGTTCGGCAGAATGCCGAACACGGCGGGCAGAATGCCCGCGCTCCCCAGAAATGGCCCGTACCAAATCTGCGAAGTGGCTATGGTAGTGACACCTGGCCGGTTCCTAAAGTGTCGTCATGAAAACTCAACAAAGGAGACAAACATGACAACACAATTCAAAATCAACAGAGCTACTGAGACTCTTCTCACTGTTCTCATCGCCGTCTGCTGGGGTGCGGTAGTAACACCGGTGCATGCACAAAAGCCGGAAGCAACGAAGGCAAAATCGCAATACCAGGTGTCAGATCTTCCCGGGCTTGGTGGGACGAGTAATGGAGGGAATAGTATCAATGACCAAACCTGGGTGTCAGGCTATGCCAGAATGCCCGATAGGAACCGGCACGCCGCGCTGTGGCGAAGCAGTTTGCTCACCGACCTCGGCACACTCGGCGGACCGAACAGCAGCGTCACATGGAACGTGAAGAATACGCAAGGTGTCATCGTCGGTATTTCTCAGACCGCGGAACCTGAGCCTCTCGGAGAATCTTGGAGTAGCGCAGCATTCTACAGCGCGCCTAACAATGTGGGCTATATCAATCTCGGGTTCGTTTGGCAAAACAACCAGATGAGGGGACTTCCCCCATTTCCGGGCGGCAATAACGGCTTTGCAACCGGAGCCAACAACCTCGGTCAGGTGGTCGGTTGGGCCGAGAATGGCGTTCATGACCCTAACTGTTGCTGCACCCAAGTACTCCAGTTTCGTCCAGCCGTGTGGACTCTGGGACCACCCGATCAGATCCAGGACCTGCCCCTAATCACCGGAGACAGCTCAGGAGCTGCGACGGCGATCAATGACAATGGGCAAATCGTGGGCATTTCCGGTATCTGCGATCAGGCCGTTGGAAGACGCACCGCTAAGCATGCCGTGCTTTGGGAAAATGGCACTGTGACGGATATCTATCCGAATGCTGCGGCGCCGTGGTGGAATACGCCCACTGCGATCAATCAACGAGGCGATGTAGTCGGATTTGCCGGCGACCCGGGGTTTGTTGACGGCGACGTCCTACACGCGTTCATGTGGACTAGGGAGGATGGCATCCGACAGCTAAAACCTTTGCCAAACCGTACCCCAAGACATGTGGACAGTGAGGCCTACGGTATTAATGAAGCCCGGCAGGTAGTCGGTGTCTCATGCGACGCCGACCTGGTTGATTGTCGTGCAGTTATTTGGGATCACGGCAATACACCAACAGACCTGAACGATCTCAAAGCGCCCGGCTATTTTGCCATCCTGACAAGCGCGAAAGATATAAATAACGCGGGACAGATTACAGGTAGAGCTGCCGATCCAATTACGGGCGTTTTAACCGCCTATTTGGCGGTGCCCATCTCTCACTAAACCGAGAAGAGAAACAACGCGTGCCGGATGTTCGACTTTTGTCGACGTCCGGCATTCCTCTTTACTTGCGCGGCGTCGCAAACAAATCGGATTGGAGCGCGTACGCCGCGCATGCTGGCGAAAGCAGCCTCGCCTGCGCAAACTCAAAATGGGCCTGACTGGGCTCGAACCAGTGACCCTGCGCTTATCAAGCGCATGCTCTAACCAACTGAGCTACAGGCCCAAAATTTAGCGACTAAATGATTTAGCGACTTAAACGATTGGCGTCAACAAACACTCAACACGGATTGGCTATTGAAATGGAGGCAAGGGGATTCGAACCCCTGACTTCCAGCTTGCAAAGCTGGCGCTCTACCAACTGAGCTATGCCCCCGTGTGAATTCCGATATTAAATTGTCGTTCGCGGATTGCAAACTACAGAGACACCACCGCCGCACTCGTCGCAGAGGCTCGGATAATTGCGCACGGAGATAACGCTGCACCGAAATTTGCACTATTCGCAACGTAGGTGAAGGAGGGCGCAACCGAATCAGTTTTACCTTTCTCAATATTTGCGGAGCAAATTCAGTCGACGGAGAAGGCGATGAAAACGAAAAGCAAAATCGGTGGTCATATCGTTCGCAACGGCGCGTGGGCTGTGTTTCGATTACGGATTTCTCAGCGCAAGGCCAAACCCGGCGCGTTGAATTCCCGCAGACCAACGAACTCCTTGCGATGTCAGTGACAAGGACGTTAGGACAGGTCACCTTCACGCTTCCCGAAATTGCGGACACGTGCACTGATAATACGTGGACGCCTACGACGACGTGCCCGAAGGCCGAATCGGTGCCACGGCAGTTTGGACCGGCAGTGAAATGATCGTCTGGGGTGGAGACACCTATACTTCCACCGGTGGGAGATACAATCCCAGCACGGATACTTGGAGAGCGACCAGCATTACGAACGTGCCCGCAGCCCGAACGCATCACACGGCAATCTGGACCGGCAGTGAAATGATCATCTGGGGCGGAACCAACGGCGGCATGCTTAACATTGGCGGCAGATATAATCCCACCACGAATAGGTGGACTGCGCCGGCGGCAGATATAATCCCATCACAAACAGTTGGACAGCCACCAGGACCACCAACGCACCCTCGCGTCGATGGTTCTCCGCAGCAGTCTGGACCGGCAGTGAAATGATGATCTGGGGTGGCCGCGGACCCGTACCTCAGAACACCGGCGGGAGATATTGTGCGGAACCACCGCCTCCGCTTACTGTCATCGAGCCGAACGGGGACGAAGTCTGGACGATGGGAAGCGTCGATGAGATCAGATGGAAGGGAGGCAACCTGAAGAATAGCGACCGCCTGATAATCCAGTACAGCCGCACCGGTGAGCTACCTGGTTCAGGATTGCGCAGGACGTGCCGGCATTATCGTTCAGTTATTCGTGGCAAGTGGACAATTACCCCACTATTCAAGGCAGGGTAAAGATCTTGTTGCAGGGCAATCGGTCCATCATGGACCAGAGCGACGCGAACTTCACTGTGCAGAGGCCGTGGATTACGCTCGACAGGCCTAACGACGGTTGCCGACGTTCCTCAAAACTGAAAATAAACGAACGGCACGGGACCAGTTGCGGGAAACAGTTCCAGTGCGAGAAACGCGCAAACGTATGCCGGGATTTGAACGCGCGCTGGTTGCAAAGCCAGGCGATCAATGAACTGGCTGCGTTCCTGGGCGACAGCCAGGAAGAGAGAAATGAAAATCAGGACGATCGTGCCGGTCGTGAGGAGGAATTCCCCGGTTACATGGTCAGAGCCAAACAGCGCACCTAAGACATATGCGCTGGTTTGAAGCGTCTTCGGACGAAAAAGAGCCGCGCTTAAGATGAAGGCTGCAAACATTGCTCCAACGCTAAACGGCACAAACCAGCGCTTCTTCATAAGTTTGTCGATCGCTGTTCCTACTGTCGTCCGGTCGAAAAGACGATAACCGATTAACAAAAAGCCATGGTAGGCACCCCATGCCACAAATGTCCAGTTAGCTCCGTGCCACAGACCCACGAGTAACATAACAACAAACATATTGCGATATAACACGAGCCGGCCTTTTCTCCCTCGGCTGAATGGCATGAACACATAGTCGCGCACCCACGTGGAAAGCGTTATGTGCCACCTTTGCCAAAGGTCAGGCGGGTTCCTGGCCAGAAACGGCCGCGCAAAATTAAGTGGAAACTCAAAACCAAGCAGCTTGGCGCAGCCACGAGCGATGTCGGTGTAACCGGAAAAATCGAAAAATACCTGCATGAAAAAGGCGAGACAACCCGACCAGGCAGCCAGCCAGCCCGGATGGGCCATTGGACTGTTGAAATATGAGTCCGAGACGACGGCGAAGCGATCTGCGAACACCATCTTCTTTATCAAACCCGTGATGACGAGGATGATTCCGCTCTGGATGACAATTGCCGCCGGGCGTCGCCATGACCAGATCTGAGAGATGAATTGTCGGGCACGGATGATCGGACCGGCAATGAGATGAGGAAAGAATGCGATGAACAGCGCGTAATCGATCGGATTTCGGACCGCCTTCATTTTTCCCCAATAGACGTCGAAGGTGTAGGAGAGACTGGCGAAGGTGTAGAAGCTGACGCCGACAGGAAGCACGATTTGCAACACCACCGACGACGGAGCAAGTCGAAGCAATGCAGCTAGTGAGCCGGCAAAGAAATCGTAATACTTAAAGAACCCGAGTATCCCCAGGTTAACGACGAGACTAACTACAAGCAGAAGTTTCTTGCAGCGGCCTGTTGCAGTCTCCAAAAGGATGCCAAGGTAGTAATCGACCGCTGTTGAAGTCAGGATCAGCACGATAAATCGTGGATCCCACCACATGTAGAAGACATAGCTTGCCAGCAGCAGCAGGATCTTTCCGAAGCGGAACGGCACGCTGTAGAACAGCGCGGCCACGATGAGAAAAAAGATCCAATACTGGAAGCTGTTAAATAACATGTAAGACTCGTTAGGTCGGCAACTTAGTTCGCCTGATCAGATGCGCGCCCTCGTTTCACAGCGAATTGGCGCTCGGAATTATCTTGTGGCTTCGAATCAGCTGATCGAACGCGCCCCACCACCTCCGACACAAGCATTTCCGTGAATTTCTGCCGCCCTTTCGCGTTAAGGTGAAATGCGTCAAAGTAGTTTTCTGGTTGTTCCAGAAAATCGAACGTGTGTTCTGGGAGCGCAAAATTCGTCCTGTGAATGACAGAGCTTGGAAGGACGGATTCATGTCCACCTGAAAATCCACCCAGCGCCAAGTATGGACCGCGAGGGAGAGGCGTGAGGACGATAGCAGTGGGACTTTGGGAATAACGATCCATGATTCGAGGGATCCAATCGCGTTGTAGTTTGAGGGAGTACTCTGTGTCCGATTGGGATGGTTTAATTAGACTCTTTCGGAAAGCTAGCCTTTGAGCTTCTGTTAATTTTGGCGCGAACGTCACCTGTCCTGTCGCTGCATCGTAGGATGTTCCCACAAGATCGTAGTCCCGCCCTTTGTACTCCCGTCTGGCGTGAACTTTGCCAGTCTCTCGAATGCTTATCATTCGAGCGACTGGATGCGCAAGAAGATCGGCAACATCGTCCTGGTACGCTGAGCCGCGCAGTATGCACGCAACAAATGCTCTGGCCCCACCAGACCATCGTTGAAAACCAGAGGCAAAATTGAAGCAGTCTGAATATCGCAGCAGCGGAGCTGTCATGGAAATTCGGAGGCCGTCGGCGCTGCTTGGTTCATAGCCGATGCCGTAAGGAATAACGATCGCCGCGTAGCGGCGTCCGGTGGGATCTACTTCCCGAACCATGTAATACCATGTGTTAGCGGATGCGGCGGGTTCAGCCAGACTAATAAACCTGAGCCCATCCGGCGAACCAAGCTCATTCGCCAGTGTAGCGGAAAATCCCTCGGCTATGCGCGAGTCACCGAGAACCAGTACCTCCTTGAGACCTGATGAAGCGCGTTGTTTTTCCGCTCGCGTGATTCTCCAGATCCGTCCCGCGTATGAATTTGGAGCCAGAATTGAGACGTACACTCCGCTGTGAAAGACGGCAGCGTCCACGCAAACAAAGGCGACCATTCCAAGCAAAAGGTTTCGGGAAACGTGGAGCTGCCGAGGCGACGTTTTAGGCTCCGTTGGAAATACCGTTCGCACCGGTCCAGCCGAACTGAGATAAACCGCAAAGTACGAGAGCGCTGCCAATCCGATAATTAGCGCCCAGCGGCCAACAAGTTGCCACGAGACCGTCTGCCGGGATGATGTGTTCTGGGCAGACCCGAGGACAGCTACTTTGGCGAGCAATGTCTGTCGCTGATCGTCACCATAGAGTTCGAACACGTAACGATGATCTCCGATCCACGGAGCGAGCTGAGTACCTAGCGAACCGCTTGCAAAAGGAAGCGGTTTTCCACCGTCCTCAGTGAGAAAAACGAAACCCATCGATCCGGTTCCCGTATCCCACTCGATGTGCGTGCTGCCACGTCCGTTGGTAAGCATGACGCGCTCGGGATTCGCCGTGATAGTAGGCACATGCGAAAGTCCCGGTGAATTGCTGCTCGTTTCATTTTGTTGGGGAGCGGCTCGCGCCGTCACCATTGTTCCCCAACAGATGGCTAACAACGCCACAATGGCAGCCATCATTAATCGAATTTTCGGGATCACTGACCAGATGCGCCGTTGTCGGTGAAAAGACTTATGCGCGTGGCCTGTCATGCCAGCCTCACGATTGCGCATCAACAACCTCGCTGTGCCTGGCGACTCGAAATCTTTCCCGATCACGGCGTGTGAAGCTCGTGGCAATCAACAATCCGAAGAGTGCTCCTGCAATGTCCAGAAGCACGTCGTGAACTGACGGCGTTCTCGACTTAACGAACATTTGGTGAAATTCGTCGCTTGCGGCAAACAGTGCGCAACCAAGTAAAACTGCGCCAAAGACAATTGGCGTTTGTTTGCGGAGAGCCGGAAGGCTCCAAAGAGCTCGCCATAACAGAATACTCAGAACCGCGTATTCGCTAACGTGCGCGCACTTACGAGTGACGACGACAATTATCCACGAAGTGTTC
>Ga0310810_10012115_pt1 | contig 10114 bp, 8 predicted proteins | sample NCmetagenome_FD_207641 | JGI IMG/M metagenome (GOLD analysis project Ga0310810, IMG submission 207641) | Soil microbial communities from experimental microcosm in Duke University, North Carolina, United States - NC | ecosystem: Engineered > Artificial ecosystem > Soil microcosm > Unclassified ...
AGGTGGTTGCACGAGGTGTCTTGACACCTGGCCCACCCACGGGGGGTTGACGCGGGTCACCCATCAGGGGAAAAGTGTAGTGGCGGGTTGCGCCATTTCTCCCCCCATTTGCGAGGGCGACTGCTACCTGGGTCAGTACCTCGCACAAATCATGAGTCGGGTTGTAACCTTCCATGGCATCACTGACAACAGTATCAATATCGCGCGCAATGATGAGTCTGGCCAGACGCTCACACAATATATCGAACAGGTCGAATCTGTGGTGGAGGATTTCTTCATAGATCCCGCGATCGCTGAATTCGCCAAAAATAGGTCCGGTCTTCGCCCCCAGCGTGTGCAGGATACCCAGGGTTTTATCCAGCCTGGGTTTACTGTCGCCGCCTGAGCCATCCGTAAGGATGCAGATCAAGGGTTGTGCCTGATCAATCCATCCATAGAGGCGCAGCTCATGTCCAGGATGGCTGATTACAAGCAAGCTGCGTTCGTCCGGCATAAGGCTTATCAAGAGATCTTTATATCCAGAGCATTGGGAAGATAGACCTGCGTCCAGAATTTCGCGGTGGCGTTGGGCAGCACCTCGAATACGTGTGCAATCTCCACAATGTCGAAAAACAGTGCCTGCTGATGCGCGTTGATGGGATGCGTCAACGAGATTCTCAAACTGTATTTGCCATCCGCCAGGGGAAGGGATGTTCGATAGGTGATCTGGGCCTGTTGCTCCGGCGTCAACGTCAATAACTCCTGACCTTGCATCAGGAAGTCAGCGCCGATCACTGGAGTACGGTTTTTGTCGCAAATTTTATAGTTGACGGAAAAAGTGCACGTGCGGACGGCTTCGACGGTGATCCGTATAGTCACCTGCTGCTCGAACTTCACTGAATGAACCGGAAGACCATGGTTATCCACCATTTCGGCATAGATGACACGTACGTCGCCGGTGCCGGAACGGCAGTATGCCGCCTTTTCAGCAAAGTGTACGAATTGCTCGCTCCGTACCGGCGGCAGGCTGGCCGCCGTGCCGGCCTCTGGTACATCCGGGGCACGCGTTTCGAGATGGGCCGCGGCTGCCGTAATTTCCCGGTTATTTGTTTCCTGAACCTCGCGAATATAGCGTGCAATGACTTCCGACGTCCGGCCCAGCTCCAGCACCCGCCCCTGCTTCAAGTAAAGCGTTCGATGGCACAGTGCGCTCACCGCTCCGATATCGTGACTGACAAACAGGATAGTGGTGCCATGCTTCTGTAGCTGCTTCAGTGTCACCATGCACTTTGCCTGGAACTCCATATCTCCCACAGCCAGCGCCTCGTCTATTATCAGCACCTCCGGCTCGACCGATATGGCAACTGCAAACGCGAGACGTACGTACATTCCGCTCGAATAAGTTTTCACCGGCTGATCGATAAAATCACCAATTGCCGCATATTCCGCTATCCGGTATTGGCGTTGCCTGATCTCAGCGGCACTAAAGCCCGCGATCGATGCAGCCAGACGAATGTTTTCACTTCCGGTAAACTCAGCGTTGAAGCCGGCTCCCAATTCGAGCAGAGCAGATATTCTGCCATTGACCTGGACTTCACCTTCGGTGGGCATCAGCGTCCCGGCAACCAGTTGCAGTAACGTGCTCTTGCCTGAGCCATTAAGACCGATGATACCGAGGGTCTCGCCTCGATAGACATCGAACGAGAGGCCGTCCAGCGCCCGAAATTCGCGGTATAACTGCTTGCGGCTGCCCCATACGCTCTGAAGCAGCCGATCCTGCGAGCGCTCGTAAATACGGTATGCTTTCGACAGATTCGAGATACGCAGAGCAACGTTTCTGTTATCCGCTGCATCATCAATCGCGTCATCAACTTTAGTATCTGGCGAACGAGGCATCATGGACTTTTATTTTCATTTCAATTGCCGACGTGATAGTACGGGCAGCCGATATCAGGGCCAGAGGGAAAGAGGGGAACAGAATTTTGTTACAAACATTATTGCAGAGATATAGCCGTTATTTTTTGGGAAAAGGGATGAGGAAACCGGGTCCTCTCTTTGAAGAGGTTTATCTTAGCCCGGAATCAGGGCTTTTGTCACAGAGAAAAACAGGCGGAAAACATCGGCACGGGGTCTCAGTTTCACTACCCCGAAGCGTATCCTCATGAAGGAAAACAGGATTCACCCTACCGCAGTTGTCCATCCGGCAGCTCGCCTTGGCTCGGGCCTCGCCATCGGCGCTTATTCCATCATAGGAGAACATGTTGAAATCGGGAATGGCACCTGGATCGGGCCGCACGTTGTCATAACCGGCCGTACCCGCATCGGTTGCGATAATCGTATTTTTCAATTCTGTTCGTTGGGAGAAGAGCCGCAGGACAAAAAATACGACAATGAGCCGACCAGGCTGGAAATAGGCGACCGCAATACAATACGGGAGTTTTGTACCTTTAACCGCGGAACCAACCAGGGCGCCGGGCTAACCCGCTTGGGAAATGATAACTACATGATGGCGTATGTTCATCTGGCGCACGATTGCCGGGTCGGTAATTGCACCACCTTCACCAATAATGCTTCATTGGCTGGCCATGTACAGGTGGGGGACTATGCGGGACTCGGCGGATTCACCTCCGCACATCAATTCGTCCGCGTAGGCGCTTACAGTTTCACTGCCATGGGGACCGTTCTAACTCAGGATCTGCCGCCTTATATCCTCGCGGCGGGTAATATGGCCAAGCCTTACGGTCTCAATCTGAGGGAACTCAAGCGCAGGGGTTTTTCCGAACAGACTATCACTGCGTTGAAGCGCGCATATAAATTGGTTTATCGATCCGGGCTTACCTTAAATGAGGCAAAGGCCAGCATTGACCGGTTGGCGCATGGCTCGCCTGAAGTCCAAGGCTTCCTTGATTTTATTTCAGTGCGCGGACGAGGAATCATTCGCTGAAAATCGGCTCCGGCTGACGGATAAGCCCGAAGCTCGTTCGTCGGACCATTCAGCGAGCGAGTTTCCGGTAAATAGTCCCAAACGCATACGGTGGCAGGCATCTGCCATGAATGGATAGCCGTTCAGTACAGGGCATAGAAGCGGTCAGAGATGATCTTTCCATCTTTCCAATGTTGAACGGCGACCTGGTCGAAACTCTTGAGGCCGAAGTCCTTATGCTTGTATTCATAATGCCACTCGGTCATCGTCACATTTTCACCCACGGCAGTAGCGAGAATTTCCGACTTCAGCCATGCTTCAACACCCTTGAAAAAATCCGATTCCCGGTTTTTCGCTTCCTCAATTCCCTTGGCTACGATATCGTTCTTTTCCATGACAACACAATCCGCGTGGTAATACTTGTCCATGGATTCGAGAATTTCCCCTTTCAGAATCATGTTGTTCAGGTCGTCCAGCTTTTCTTTCAGAGTCATCTTCTTCTCCGCTGAGGTTGCCCAGTGTTGGGATCATGATTCATCGCCGGGTTTCGATTCATTTCAGCCATTGCTGCCGGGCTTCGCGCGCTTCCGCAAAGATGCGCTCGATCGATTCACCATCGGCACGCGCGAGCATTTCTCTCACTTCTGCAAGTTCCCGCTGGTAAGCATCAATTTGACTAATGAGGGCTTCGCGGTTGCCAAGGCATATGTCGCGCCACATCTCGGGGGAACTGCCCGCAATGCGGGTAAAATCGCGAAAGCCGCTACCGGCAAAGCGCAGCAGCTCGTTTGGGCTGAGCATATCATGCTTTTTTTGCCCCTTTTGCGCATCATCTTGTGCGATGGAGATATGGTGCATGAGCGCGAACGCCAGAACATGGGGGAGGTGGCTCACCGTCGCAAGGATCTGGTCGTGCCGGCGAGCGCTCATTAGCGACACGCGCGCGCCGCATGCCTGCCACAGTTCAGTCACCTGGCCAGTTGCTTCCGGACTGGTTTCATCCAGAGGGGTCAATACCACATTCTTATCGCGGAACAAGCCGGCTTGAGCTGCTCCTGCCCCACTGCGTTCGGCTCCGGCAATCGGGTGCCCGGGCACGAAACTTTCAAGATGCGTTCCCAGATGAGTACGCGCTGCAGCGATTACATCCTGCTTGGTGCTGCCCGCGTCCGTTACGATCGTGTCCGGTTCGAGGTAGGGCGTTATTTGCTTCATGATCTCGCCAGTCTGCCCGACCGGGATAGCGAGGAACACGATCTTCGCATTCTTCAACGCTGACGGAAGGTCAGTGGCGATTTCGTCGATTGCCCCCAGCTTCAAGGCACGTTGTACGTTTTCCCGACTGCGGCCCACACCGGCGATATGCTGGACGAGGCCCGCTTTGCGGAGCGCAAGCGCGAATGAACCGCCGATCAGGCCCACTCCAATAATCACCAGTTTGCGGATCATGCTTTCGCCATTATAGGATAATCCTGCTCCCCCTCGATAAGTAAGAAAGAAGCCCTGCATGAAGTTTAAGGGAGCGGTTATGCGAACGGTGGCGCCTCGCTGGTGACGATATACTGCCGAGAGCCTGCTACACGCTATAAACTTCGTCCGATAACTTCTGCGATTCCCTTCAGTGATCCCATCAGTGAATGAAATTCCTGCGGATTGAGCGCCTGATCCGCATCGCACCACGCTTCGCACGGATTCGGGTGCATTTCGACCAGCAAGCCATCCGCCCCCGCAGCTATGGCAGCGCGCGCCAGCGCGGGAACCATCCAGGTCTTGCCCCCGGCGTGGGAAGGGTCGACGATGACTGGCATATGCGTTTCTTTTTTCAGCACGGGAATGCAAGTCACATCCATCACATTCCGGTAGGCTGTCTCGAAAGTACGTATGCCGCGTTCGCAGAAAATGATGTTGTGATTGCCGCCGGCAGCAATGTATTCCGCTGCCATCAGCCATTCGGAAATAGTTGCCGACATGCCCCGCTTCAGTATCACTGGCTTATTGGTACGCCCCACCTCTTTCAGCAGTTCGAAATTCTGCATGCTCCGCGTGCCAATCTGGATCACGTCCACATCATATTTTAGAAATGTGTCAAGCATGCGTGCGTCCATCAGTTCGGTAACGATGCGCAGATTGTATTTGTCGGCTGCCTTACGGAACATTCTCAACCCTTCTTCGCCATTTCCCTGAAATGTATAAGGACTGGTACGCGGCTTGAAAGCACCTCCGCGCATCAGCGTGCAACCGGCCTCCGACACGTGCTGTGCCGCTACGTCCATCTGCTCCTGGGTTTCCACCGAGCATGGACCGCCGATAATCTGCACCTGGGTGCCGCCAACAGGAACGCCGCCGACATTTATTACCGAATCATGCTTGTGTGATTCCCGCGAGACAATTTTGTACTGCTTGACGACGTGCATGGAATATTCGACGCCGCCCAGGGAATCGAACATTTCCGGATCGAGCTTGCGCTCATCGCCGATAGCGCCAATGACCGTGCGTTCCGTTCCGCGCGAAACATTCGCATCGAGTCCGAAGCCCTGAATTTTCGCTACCACGCCGCCGATCTGCTCATCCGTGGCGCCGTTGTTCATAACGATGATCAAGCTGATTCTCCAGTAGCTGTTTTAGGATCTGCTTCAGGAAACATTTCAGGCGCCGCTTCCGCCTGATTTATCTCAAACGGTATTTCAGGAGATATTCCCAGGGCTACCTCGAGCGATCTCAGGAATTTCCTATTCTCCGATTCGAGCCCGACAGTGACTCGCAGATGCTGCGGCATTTCGTAAATACCGATAGGGCGCACAATGACGCCTTGTTTCAGCAGACTTTGATTGACTGCCTTGACGTCGCCAGGAACCCGGAAACTCAAAAAATTACCGTAGGACGGAATATATTCGATACCGAGTTGCCGCAAGCCGGTGGTGATTTGCAGCATTCCCGCCTGGTTGAGCGCATACGACCGCTTCACAAATTCCACGTCTTCCAGCGCAGCGACGGCTCCGGCGAGCCCTATGCTGTTTACATTGAACGGCTGGCGCACCCGATTCATCAGGCCGCTCACTTCCTCGTGCGCAAGCCCGAAGCCCACCCGCACGCCCGCCATACCGTATGCCTTGGAAAAAGTCCGGGTGATCAAGAGATTGGGAAAACGCTTCAGCCAGCCGATACTGTCCGCCTTGACTGTGCCGGGCAGATACTCGTTATACGCTTCGTCCAGCACGACCAATACGTCCTGCGATACGCGTTCCAGAAAGCGCAGCACGGCGGACGGCGTCAGCAGCGTGCCGGTAGGGTTGTTGGGATTGGCGATAAATACGATGCGCGTTTCGGGTGTGACGGCATCGAGCATGGCGTCAAGATCGTGGCCATAGTTAATTGCAGGGACAGAAATGCCGCTCGCGCCGACCGCCTGCGTTACCAGTGGATAAACAGCAAAGGCATGTTGCGAATAAACCGCGGAAGCCCCCGGCTTCAAAAACACGCGCGCAGCCAGTTCCAGAACATCATTCGAACCATTCCCCAGCACGATCTGATTACTGGTCACTCCGTAACGCTGCGACAACGCTGCTTTTAACTCAAAGCCACTCCCGTCCGGATAAAGGGCAACCTCGTCGAGTGCCTTGCTCATTGCCTCCAGCGCAAGGGGACTCGTCCCCAAGGGGTTTTCATTTGACGCAAGCTTTATTATGAAGCGCTCGTCCATACCCATCTCGCGGGCCAATTCCGAAATAGGCTTGCCGGGCTGATAAGGGCTGATAGCGCGGATATACTCGGGAGCAAGTTCGCAAAGATTCATAATATTGGGTCCATGAAATGCAGAGATACAGAAAAAATGAAAAACGGAGATAACTTATACCGTAGGGTACGAGCCCAGCACTTTCAGGAACGCCGCTAGTTCCCGCAGTTCCTGCAGCACTTGTGCGACTTTCGGATCCTGTTGATGGCCTTCGATATCCACAAAAAATACATATTCCCACAGCCCTGCCCGAGAAGGACGAGACTCAAGACGACTCATGCTTACGCCGTGCTGCGCCAGCGGAGCCAGTAATTCATGGATCGCGCCGGGGCGGTTCCTGGCTGACATCACCAATGACGTTTTATCCTTGCCGGAGGCGGCGACTTCCTGCGCGCCAATAACCAGAAAACGTGTGGTGTTGTTGGGATCATCCTCGATATTTGTAGCGCAGACGGTGAGACCGTAGACTTCTCCAGCTTTTTTGCCGGCGACCGCGGCGGCGTTTTCATCCTGCGACGCCAATCTCGCTGCATCCGCATTGCTTGCCGCATTGATCCTGGCTTCACCGGTCAGGTGAGGCAGGTTAACGTTAAGCCACTCATGACATTGCGAGAAGGATTGAGGATGCGAGTAAATTTTTTTGATGCGCGTAAGGTCGCCGTGCTGCGCGAGCAGGAGCTGATGTATCGGCAGCGCGACTTCGCCGCATACTTTCAATGGTGTTTGCAGCAACAGGTCGAGTGTCCGCCCGACCCCGCCTTCGGTGGAATTCTCCACTGGCACCACGCCATAACCCGCGCCGCCGGACTCCACCTTGCGAAATACATCGTCTATCGAGGTGCAGGGCAGCGCCGTCACCACACTGCCAAAACGCTTCAGCGCGGCTTCTTCGGAAAAGGTCCCTTGAGGGCCCAGATATGCTACAGTCAAAGGTTCTTCCATGGATCGGCACAGTGACATGATTTCAGTGAACAGCCGCACAACCTGCCCGTCAGTCAGCGGCCCTGGATTCAATTCGCATAATCGCGCCAATACCTGGGCCTCCCGCTCGGGCCGGTAGGCCATTCCGTTCTTGATTTGCCCGATCTCCCGCGCGAGACCGGCGCGCGCGCTCATCAATTTGAGCAGCTCACTGTCAATGGCGTCTATTCTGTCGCGCAGATATTTGAGTTGATCACTCATCTAGAATTAATTCAGGATGAATTATCCTGGCTGCCGCTACCTGGCCAGTACAGGCAGGTAACGCACCATTAATACGCCTTTGATTGCCGCGATCTCGTCCAATGCCTGCTGTGGAACAGGACTATCCACGTCGACCAGGGTATAAGCCATTTCGCCACGGGATTTGTTTCCCATATTATGGATATTGAGGCCCGCCCTGGCCATGCCAGTGGAAATCTGTCCCAGCATGTTGGGTACGTTGGCATTGGCGACCGCAAGCCGATAGGGAGATTCCCGTTCCATCGTTATGTTGGGAAAATTCACGGCATTAACGATATTGCCATTCTCCAGATGGTCTATTATCTGGTTCACCACCATGACTGCGCAATTCTCCTCCGCTTCGAGCGTGGAAGCGCCCAGGTGGGGCAATGTAATGACTCCAGGGTGGTGCTGTAATCTTTGACTGGGAAAGTCGCAGACGTAATATTTTATCTTGTGGGATTCGATTCCTTCGAGCACTGCATTTTCGTCAACAATGCCGTCGCGGGAAAAGTTGAGCAGGATCGTTCCCTTTTTCATGTATTGCACGCGATCGTGATTGATCAAGTGACGCGTCGTATCCAGCAATGGCACGTGCAATGTTACAAATTCGCTGTTGCGCAGCAGATCCTCCAGACTCTCGGCCCGTTTTACCTCCGATGACAGGTTCCAGGCTGCGTCCACTGTTATATTAGGGTCATAACCCATGACTTTCATGCCGAGGCGGATCGCCGCATCGGCAACCAGCCGGCCTATCGCACCCAGGCCAATGATGCCCAGAGTACGCCCGGGCAGTTCAATACCGGCAAATTGCTTCTTGCCGTCTTCCGCCAGTTTATTGAGAGCGGTATCGTCGCCTTGCAGGTTTTCGGTGAAGTGAATTGCCGGAACCAGGTTACGCGACGCCATCAGCAAACCTGCCAGTACCAGTTCCTTTACTGCATTCGCATTTGCGCCGGGCGCATTGAATACCGGCACGCCCCGAAGATTCATGTCTTTCACCGGCACGTTATTAGTGCCAGCGCCCGCTCGGCCTATCGCCTTTACGCTGGAAGGAATATTCATTTGCAGCATGTTGTGCGAACGCACCAGGATTGCATCCGGCTCGGCAATATCGCTGCCCATGACATAGCGGTTCGGAGCAAAAAGCTTCAGGCCCAACGGGGAAATCTGATTGAGCGTCAGTATCCGGAAGATTTTATGCGCGCGTTCAGGCATGGTTTCTCGCGAACTCATTCATGAATTCCACCAGGCTCTTGACTCCTTCGGGAGGCATGGCGTTGTATATCGAGGCGCGCATGCCGCCAACCGAACGGTGTCCCTTCAACTGGATCAGGCCATGTGCTTTGGCCTGCTTGAGGAACTCTTCATCCAGGGAGGTATTTTTCAAGGTAAACGGCACATTCATGCGCGAGCGGTCCGCTTTGGCTACGGGACAGTGATAAAAATCCGTACTATCCAGAAAGTCATACAGCAGATTAGCTTTGGCGATATTGATTTTCTCCATTCCCGCCAGTCCACCCTTTTTTTTCAACCACTCGAGCACAAGGCCGCAAATATACATCGGATAGGTTGGCGGCGTGTTGTACATCGAATCATTATCGGCGTGGGTTTTGTAATCGAACATGGTGGGCGTGCCGGGCAGGGTAGTTCCCAGCAAGTCTTCCCGTACGATGACGATGCATAATCCCGCCGGGCCGACATTTTTCTGCGCGCCCGCATAAATCAGTCCGAACCGGCTGACATCCAGCGGCCGGGACATGAAGCTGGATGACATATCCGCCACTAGCGGCATGTCAGCACTTACGTGCGTCAGATCCGGAGTCCAGTTGAATTCCACGCCGCCAATCGTCTCATTCGGGGTGTAGTGCAGGTAGGCTGCATTCGGATCGATTTTCCAGGTGTTCTGTGCCGGCACATACGTGAAATTCTCATCTTCCGACGAAGCCACCACGTTTACGTCACAGTATTTCTTTGCTTCCTTGATGGCTTTTTTTGACCATTCTCCAGTATTGACGTAGTTGGCCCTCTTTTTGCCACGCAGTAGGTTCATCGGAGCCATGGCAAATTGACTGGACGCGCCACCCGACAGGAACAGAACCTTGTAGTTATCCGGAATGTTCGCCAGTTCGCGGAAATCAGCCTCTGTCTTCGCTGCGATCGACATGAACTCCTTGCCGCGATGACTCATCTCCATCACTGACATGCCGCTCCCATGCCAGTCGAGCATCTCGTCTCGCGCCTGCTGCAATACCTCTGCCGGCAACACAGCGGGCCCC
>Ga0310810_10012117_pt1 | contig 10113 bp, 11 predicted proteins | sample NCmetagenome_FD_207641 | JGI IMG/M metagenome (GOLD analysis project Ga0310810, IMG submission 207641) | Soil microbial communities from experimental microcosm in Duke University, North Carolina, United States - NC | ecosystem: Engineered > Artificial ecosystem > Soil microcosm > Unclassified ...
CCTGATGGAGCGCACCCTGTGGGCGGCCATCAAGACCCATCACGCCCGCGCGATGGTCCACCGGGGCGATGCCGAGATCGCGCAGACGTTCTTCAATTCGGTCACCCGGCGCGTGTTCAGCACCGTTGGGGTGGACGCGGCCATCGAGTATCTCGATCCCGACGCCCCGTCCGCCGCCGACGCGCCCCCCCCACCGACCGAGCGTTACGGCCCCGGCGTCCCCGACGGCGGCGTGCTTCTGCGGCTGCTCCGGAGCTATCAGTGGTCGGTACCCTGGGCCCAGGCCGAGCGCGACGCGGAGCTGGTGGCGGCCCAGGTGCGGCGCGGACTGAGTGAGACGGGGCTCGCCGGCCCGGTCACCATCGAGATGCTGCGCCCGGTGTTCTACCGGAACAAGGGCGCGTACCTGGTCGGCCGGATCCTGGCCGGCGGCGTGGTGCTCCCGCTGGTGCTGCCGCTGATCCACGCCGAGCGGGGGATCGTGGTCGATGCCGTGCTCATGACCCAGAACGAGGCCAGCGTCGTCTTCGGGTTCAGCTGGACCTACTTCCGGGTGGACGCGCCCCAGCCGCGGGCGCTGGTCGAGTTCCTCGGCTCGATCATGCCCAACAAGCGCCTCGACGAGCTCTACACCGCGATCGGCTACAACAAGCACGGGAAGACGGTGCTCTATCGAAGTCTGATGGAGCATCTACGGGACCCGGCCGCCCGCTTCGCCTTCGCCGAGGGCGACGAGGGGATGGTGATGGCGGTCTTCACGCTGCCGGCGTTCAACGTGGTCTTCAAGGCCATCAAGGACAGCTTCGGAGCCCCGAAGAACACCACCCGCCAGGCGGTGATGGACAAGTACCACTTCGTGTTCGTGCGGGACCGGGTGGGGCGGCTGGCCGACGCCCAGGAGTACGAGCACCTGGAGTTCCCCCTGCGCTGCTTCCCGGACGACCTGCTCGAGTACCTGCTCCGGGTCGCTGCCGCCACGGTCAGGGTGGAGGGAGAACGGGTGATCGTGCGGCAGCTCTACACCGAGCGGCGGGTCACACCGCTCAACCTCTACCTGCGGGATGCGGGCGACGAGGCGGCTCGCGACGCGGTGATCGACTACGGGACCGCCATCAAGGACCTGGCCGCCGCCGACATCTTCACGGGTGACATGCTGCTCAAGAATTTCGGAGTGACCCGGAACGGCCGGGTGATCTGCTACGACTACGACGAGCTCTGCCTGCTCTCGGACTGTCGCTTCCGCACGCTGCCCGAGCCGACCACGATCGAGGAGGAGTTCTCGGCCGAGCCGTGGTTCCACGTGGCGGAGGGGGACGTCTTCCCCGAGGAGTTCCGCAGCTTCCTGGTGCCGCCGGGGCCGGTGCGCGAGGCCTTCCTCCAGGCCCACGGCGATTTGTTGGAGGTCGGGTTCTGGCAGGGCGTGCAGCGCCGCCTGGCCGAGGGGGAGGTATTCGATGTGTTTCCCTACCGCCGCTCGGCCGAGCTCCGGCGGTCGGCGGGGAGCTGAAACGACGAACGGGGCCGCCCGGTTACCCGGACGGCCCCGCCGTTGACCGTATCGAAGTCAGCGCTTACGCGAGCTTCTTCACGTTCTGCGCCGCGGGGCCCTTCTGGCCCTGCACGACCTCGAACTCCACCTTGTCGCCCTCGGCGAGCGACTTGTAGCCGCTGCCCTCGATGGCGCTGTGGTGGACGAAACAGTCCTTCTGCCCGTTCTCCGGCGTAATAAAGCCGAAGCCCTTGGCGTCGTTGAACCATTTCACGGTGCCGGTGGTACGCATGTCGTACTCCTGCTGGTAATGTGTGTTCGTCGGAGTCCGGTGATGCCGTACCTACCGACTTGTGATCGCCGCCCCGCCCCAGAAAAAAAAGGGCCCTGACTCGAGCCAGGTCCCTTTGAATAATCTCTGGTTGCTGGTTCTGCGGCGCGCCGGGCTTTTCCCGAACGCGCGCGGAAGATAGGGCATAAGCCCAGAGAAGTCAACGAGTGGGGGGCTTGCGGGGTCGGGTGGATACCCGGCGCAGATACCGCTCGGCCAGCTGCTCCTGGCGCTCGTTGCCGTCCTCCCGCGCCTCGGCCAGGATCCGCTCGACCTCAGACACCAGCGCCGGGTCGCCCCAGAAGTAGCCGGTGGCGGCCTCGGCGCCGGGGGTGTCACCCTGGTCGGCGCCGCGGAGCAGCGCCCGCGCGGCCGCCAGCGGATACCCGGGGTCGTCGCGAGCGGGGAGTGGGTAGTGGCCCGGCGCCTCGCCGGCGTCTTCGTTGACGAAGGCCCTCGACATAGCGAATAAGATATTCGGGCCGGCCGGCCGCGCCGGTGATCCGCATCTCCCTCGTCCGGAGCTTCCATGGCGCTTCTATCCCGGCAACGCTTCCGCCGCCTGCTCCGTCCGGCCTGGCTCGGCACGCTGCGCCGTCTCACGCCCCTGAGCCAGCAATGGGGCGCCGATCGAGGCACCCCGATCGACCGCTACTACGTCCAGCGCTTCCTCGACGCCCACCGGGGTGACATCCGGGGCCGGGTCCTCGAGGTCAAGGACGCCGACTACACCCGCCGGTTCGGCAGCGACGTGGCCACCTCCGACGTGCTCGACGTGGATCCGTCCAACCCGCAGGCCACCATCGTGGCCGATCTTTCCTCGGCCGACTCGGTCCCGGCCGGCAGCTACGACTGCTTCATCCTCACCCAGACGCTGCAATTCATCTACGACACCCGCGGGGCGCTGGGCCACGCCTCCCGCATTCTCCGGCCCGGCGGCGTCCTCCTGGCGACCGTCCCCACCGTGAGCCGCGCCATCCGGAAGTTCGAGCCGATCCGGGACTACTGGCGCTTCACCCCGGCCGCCTGCCACGAGCTCTTCGGCGACCGGTTCGGCCAGCACCGGATCACCGTGCGGGCCTACGGGAACATCCTCACCTCGATCGCATTCCTCACCGGAATGGCGGCCGAGGAGCTGAGTGAAAGCGAGCGGGAACGCGACGACCCCGACTTCCCGCTCCTGGTGACCATCCGAGCGGTGAAGGCGGGGTCGTCCGGGCGAGGGCGTGCCTAGAGCGCGATGTCCTGCGACAACGTCAGCTCGACTCGCGAACCGGCGGGCACGATGACGTCGCGATCATGGGTCTCGATCGCCCGCTGCGTGCCGATCGCGCCACCGATGAGCCCGCCGATGACGGCGCCCTTGGTGTTGCCGCCGATCACCCGCCCAGCCACGGCGCCGATCGCCGTCCCCGCGCCGACCTTGGCCACATCGCCGCCGTTGGTCGGGCGGCTCTTGAGGTAGCGGTCGAGCGCGACCGCGGAGCCGGCCAGCGCGAAGCTCTCGCCGTTGATCTGCACCGCGGTCGGGGTGAGGGTGAGCTTGCCGGTCTTATCGCCCTTGTTCTCGGACTCGTGAATCTCGCTGATGGTCATCGTCACCTTGGAGCCGGCCGGGATCAGCACCCGCCCGGTCGCATCCTTGATGTCCGAGCTGACCGTGGTGGTCACGCGCTCACCCGCCTTGTTCACCTTCGAGCTGATCTCGGCGTCGAGCGCGGTCGCGAGCACCGTGCCCGTGCTGACGATCTTCGGCGCGGGCGCCGGAGCTGGAGCGGGCGCCGGCTTGGGCGCAGCGGGCTTGGGCTTCGGCTTGGGCTGCGGCTTCGGTGCGACTGCAACCGGTTGCGCGACCGGCTGCGCCACCGGAGTCGCGGTGTCCGCGAAGGTCGCCGAGGAGTCTACCGGAAGCCGTTGCAGATCGCGGCTCAGCGAATCGGCAGCCGCGTGGTCGGACCCGCCGCCGCCGCATCCGGCCAGCATGGCTAGGGTGAAGATTGCCAATCGCTTGGACGCCATGAAGCCTCCTGAACCTGGGAGCCGTTGTACCCGGATGGGCGGGGAATCGCGAGCCGGAAAGGCAAGTCGGAGGCCAGACTTGACGACTCCGCCAGGGGCGACAGATTCTCGGTGTTCCCAGCTCAACATCCTCGCAGGACCCACCGACCGGGCGGCCACGGCGACCCGGCGGGGCGGACCGCCGCGCATGAGCCGAGAGGCGAGGCCTCACTCTCCGACCATCCTCGTGGTGGACGACGAGGAGATGGTGCGCGTATCCACCGCGCGGATGCTCGAGCGGCGAGGCTACCACGCCATCACCGCCGCCACTCCCGGGGAGGCGCTGGACATCCTCCGTGGCGACGCGCAGGTCGACCTCCTCATCAGCGACATCGTGATGCCGGTGATTTACGGCACCGACCTCATCCTCCAGGCCCGCGAGCTCCGTCCTGGCCTGCCCGCCCTCCTCATCTCCGGCTTCGCCGACCAGCAGAACGCCCATCACGGCCCCATCCCCGAGGGCGTGCCCTTCCTCCCCAAACCGTTCGACCTCGCCGACCTGCTGGCCCAGGTCCGCTCGCTCCTCGGAGACTGAGCCGGATCCCTATTGACCCCAGGCGCGCTATTTCTTACGATATATCGTAAGTAATGTCTTACGACATACCGCTAATAGGAGGAGTTCCATGTGCAGTGCGCGTGACGATTGGGGATTCGGACCCTGGTTCGGCGGGGCCCGCTGGTGGGGCCACGGCCCCGGGCCGAGGGGTTCCCGACGACGGAATCAGATGTTCGAGTCCGGCGAAGTGAAGTTCGTGATTCTCCGGCTCCTCAAGGAGAAGCCCCGGCACGGCTACGAGGTGATCAAGGCGCTGGAGGAGAAAATGGCCGGGTACTATACCCCGTCGGCGGGGACGGTCTACCCCACCCTGCAGCTCCTGGAAGACGAGGGGTACGTCCGGTCCGTCGATACCGACGGGAAGAAGGTGTACCACGTGACGCCCGAGGGCGAGCAGTACCTGGAGCAGCACCGCGACCTGCTCGACGAGATCCTCGATCGGGTGCGTGAGACGGTGCGCGACTTCGCCGGCGGCGGCTTGGGCGAGGTCCAGGGCGCGTTCGCCAAGCTGGCCGCCACCACCTTCAAGCGCGCCTGGCGCCGCGGGCCGGACGACCCCGCCCTCAAGCGGGTCGCGGAGATCCTGCGCAAGGCGACGGACGACATCGAGCAGGCCTGGCAAACCGGGGCCGTGTAGCGGCCTGGAGGAACGCACAATGTGGGGATTCGCCTTTATGTTCTGGCTGGTGCCGCTGCTGCTGATCTCGATGGCCTTTCGCCGGCGCCGCTGGTATGGCCGGTACGGGCCGCCCGGCCGGTACGGGCCACCGCCCTGGGCGGATGGGTCCGATCTTCGACGGGAGATCGAGGTGCAGCGAGGCACGATCGAGCGGCTGGAAAGCACCGTAAGCCAGCTCGAGGAGCGGCTCGACTTCACCGAGCGGCTGCTCTCCGGTCGCCACGAGGCGGGCGCGACGAGCTGAGCCGAGGCAAAGCGCAGTAAGGGGTGGTATGGAAATCGGATTCATCGGCCTCGGCGCCATGGGCCGGGCCATGGCGTCGAGGCTGCTCTCGGCGGGGCACCGGCTCCGGGTATGGAACCGGTCTCCCGGCCCCGCCCGGGACCTCGCGGCTGAAGGCGCCCAGGCGGTCGGTACGCCGGCGGAGGCGTTCCGCGGCGACGTCGCCATCACCATGCTCGCCGACGACGGCGCCTACCGCTCCGTTGGGCTCGCCGGCCCGGTCCTCGACCAGGCTCCCCACGGGATGATCCACCTCAACATGGCCACCGTCTCGGTGGAGCTCACCCGCGAACTGGCCGCCGCGCATGCGGAGCGCGGACTCCCCTATGTCGCGGCCCCGGTCTTCGGCCGCGCCGAGGTTGCCGCCGCCGGCAAGCTCACCATCGTCGCCGCGGGGCCGGAGGAGGCGCTGGACCGGGCCGCACCGTTGCTCGATGCCATGGGCCAGCGGACCTGGCGCCTCGGCCCGGAGCCGACCCAGGCCGCCGCCACCAAGATCGCCGGCAACTTCATGATCGCCTCGGCGATCGAGGCCATCAGCGAGGCCACGACGCTGGCGGCCCGGCACGGCGTCCCTCCCGAGACGCTGCTCGACCTCCTGACCAGCTCGCTCTTCGCCGCCCCCGTCTACAAGAACTACGGCGCCATCATCGCCGGCCGGAAATACCAGCCACCGGGCTTCCGGCTGGCGCTGGGCCTCAAGGATATCCGGCTTGCCTTGGCGGCAGGTGAAGCGGCCCGGGTTCCGCTTCCCTTCGCGAGCGTCCTGCGGGACGCTTTCCTGGAGGCCGTCGCCCACGGCGACGGCGATCTCGACTGGGCCGCCGTTGCCGAGGTAGCCCGGCGTCGGGCAGGCTCCGACCGCGGCGCGGGTTAGCCGACCCGGCAGACGACGCCCGAGAACCGTCCGGGGGGTCGGCCGGTTATTCTCCAACTATGACGACGACCACTGCCGAGACCCGAGCCCCGATGGTAGGCCCTCAACCCACCACAGAAACCGAGATCCCCGAGCCGCCGCGGCCCAAGCGGCGATTGCTGCCGTTCGCCCTGCTGGGGGTGCTGGCACTGGCCGGCGCGGTCTGGGGAATCCGGACCTGGCTGTACAGCCGGTCCCATGAGACCACCGACAACGCCCAGATCGAGGGACACGTGGTTCCGGTTCTGCCCAAGGTCGGCGGCTACGTCCTCAGGGTCCTGGTCGAGGACAATCAGATCGTCCGCGAAGGCGATACGCTGGTGACGCTGGACCCCCGCGACTACCAGGTCCGGCTGCAGGAGTCCGAGGCCGATCTGAGCGCGGCCCAGGCCGCGGCCGCGCGGAACGGCGAGGCAACGGCGCAGGTGGGGCAGGCGTCGGCCAAGAGTGGAGCGGCGGTGGCCAGCATCGCCTCGGCGCAGGCGACCTACGACAGGACCCTTCAGGACGTCGAGCGTATGCGCCGGCTGTCGGAGACCCGGGTGATCAGCAAGCAGCAGCTGGACGAGGCGGAGGCCGCCTATCGCTCGGCCGAAGCCGACCTGCGGGCGGCACAGAGTCAGGCGCGGGCGGCCCAGGCGGAGGTGTCGGGCGCCAGTGCCGGCGTGCGGACCGCCCAGGCCCACCTGGCGGCCGCGCAGGCCTCGACGGCCGCCGCCGAGCTGCAGCTCTCGTATACCGTCATTACCGCCCCGGCATCGGGACGAATCTCCAAGAAGACGGTCGAGGTCGGACAGCTGGTGAGCCCGGGCCAGTCGTTGATGAGCCTGGTGGATGAGGGGGACGTGTGGGTGGTGGCCAATATGAAGGAAACCCAGCTCGACGACATCGCCGTGGGTCAGCCGGTGGAGATCGAGGTGGACGCATACAAGGGGCGGACGTTCACCGGGCGGGTCCAATCGATCCAGGGGGCCACCGGGGCGCGGTTCGCCTTGCTGCCGCCGGACAACGCGACCGGCAACTTCACCAAGGTCGTTCAGCGGATACCGGTGCGGATCGCGCTCGACCGCCGGCCGGCGGACGCGCCGCCGCTTCGGCCGGGGATGTCGGTCGAGGTCGCCATCGACACGCGGGTTGAAGGCGGTGGCGCGGCGACCGCGAACGACGGCGCCAACGGTGGTGAGTAGGCATGCCCCGCGAGCCGGTCCAGATCGTCACCCTCTCGCGCGAATACGGCGCCGGCGGCAGCCAGCTCGGCCTGCTCCTGGGCTCCGCGCTGGCGTGGCCGGTGCTGGACCGGGACCTGGCGGAGCGGCTGGCCAAACAGCTCCGGTGCAAGTCGGCTGACGTCGAGGAGCATCACGAGCGGGCGCCTCGCTTCCTGGAGCGGATCGCGGCGGCCTTCACGGTGGTACCCTCCGACGCCCCCATCCTGCCGGAGCTGAGCCGGATACCCAATCCGGATACCCTGTTCGATGCTACCCGGGCGGTACTGCTGGAGGCGGTGCGAACGCCGCCGCTCATCGTGATCGGCCACGGCGCCAACTGTCTCCTGTGCGACCGGCGGGATGTGCTGCGGGTGAGGGTGACCGCGCCGTACGGGGTTCGGGTTCGCCGCGTGGCACGACGCACCGGCCAGTCGGTGGACGAGGCAGGCGCCGACGTGCGGCAACGGGACGCTGACCGCCGACAGTACCTCGAGCGGTACTATCACAAAGAGACGAACGACCCCTACCTGTACGATCTCCAGATCAATACCGCCACCATCACCCTCGACGTTGCGGCCCAGATGGTGGTGCGGCTCATCCGTCCCGACGGCGTCGCGGCGTGAGCGCGGTCGCCCGGCCGGCCGCGACCGCCCGAACCGGCGCGGCCGCGGAGCTCGAGGCCTACGTCGCCCGGTACCGCTGGATCATCCTGCTGGGGCTCATCACCGCCGCGATCATGGAGGTGCTCGACACCACCATCATCAACGTGGCGCTGCCCCAGATGGCGGGAAACCTGGGCGCCACCCAGGAGGAGATCGGCTGGGTCAGCACCGGCTACATCCTGAGCAACGTGGTCTTCCTGCCCATGACCGCGTTCTTCGCCGAGCGGTTCGGGCGGCAGCGGTATCTCACCTTCTCCATCATCCTGTTCATCGTCTCGTCCTTCTTCTGCGGGACCTCGAACTCCCTGATCGAGCTGGTCTTCTGGCGGGTGCTCCAGGGCGCCGGCGGCGCCGCGCTTCTCTCCACCGCCCAGGCCACGATCCGTCAGATCTTCCCCCTGGAGCAGCAGGGAATGGTGCAGGCGATCTTCCTGCTGGGCATCATCGTGGCTCCGACACTGGGGCCCACGCTGGGCGGATGGATCACCGACAACTACCAGTGGCACTGGTGCTTCTTCATCAACATCCCGATCGGCATCGCGGCGACGTTTCTGGTGAGCACCTTCCTGAAAGACCCGCCCGGCACCACCCGGCATGCCCGCCCGGTGGACTGGGCGGGCATCTCGCTGCTGGCGGTGGGGCTGGCCGCGCTGCAGTACGTGCTGGAGGAGGGGAATTCGAAGGACTGGTTCGAGAGCACCACCATCGTCCGTCTGGCGGTGCTGGCGACCGTCTGTCTGGTCGGCATGCTCTGGTGGGAGCTCACGCCGCGGAACCAGCACCCGGTGGTCAACTTCCGGGTGCTGCACAACCGGGACCTCGCCTGCTCGATCTTCCTCTTCGTGGCCCTGGGCTTCGCGCTGTACGGGGGCACCTTCATCTTCCCGCTCTTCACCCAGAGCATCCTGCGCTTCACACCGACGGAGACCGGGCTGGCGCTCCTGCCCGGCGGTCTCGCCACCGCGAGCTCGGCGCTCCTCTGCGGCACGCTGCTCAACGGGCCCCGGCCCAAGGCCGATGCCCGCATCCTGATCGGGATCGGGGTGTGCCTGCTGCTCTGGGCGATGTGGGACCTGGGGCACCTGAGCGTGGACGCCGGCGAAGCCGACGTGCGCTGGGCGCTCCTGATCCGCGGCGCCGGCCTCGGCATGCTGTTCACCCCGATCAACAACGTCGCCTACGCCAGCCTCAAGCCGAGCGAGGCGCAGCAGGCCGCGGGGCTCATCAACCTGTCCCGCCAGCTCGGCGGGTCGTTCGGCATCGCCCTGCTGGCGAGCTACGTCACCACCCACACCCAGATCCATCGGGCCGACCTGGTGAGCAACGTCTACGCCGGAAACGCCCTGGTGGAGCAGCGGGTCCAGGCCTTCGCCGCCAACCTGCTGGCCCACGGCTACAGCCCGGATGCGGCCCGGCAGGGGGCGCTGGCCATCCTGGATCAGCAGGTGACCCGTCAGTCCGCCATGCTGAGCTATAACGACGCCTGGATACTCCTGCTGCTGACCTTCCTGATCGTCTCCCCCGCCATCCTGCTGCTCCGGCGGCCCAAGGGGCGGGCGGCCGCGGTGGACGCGCACTAGCCGGCGGTTACATTCGCGGGAGCGGAGTGGTCTGTTGAGGAGACCGCTACCGTACCTGTTTCCCTCTCGGAGGGTCCCATGCGCCGGCCCCGTCAGCTCTCCCTCCCCCTCGGCCTCGGCCTAGCCCTGGTGGCCGCCTGCAGCAACGACACGGGCCCGGGGCCGTCGGATCCCGGCGACGGCAACCGGCTGGCCGCGGAGTTCGAGAACCTCGCCGGCGAGCTTGGTGACAGCGGCGCAACCGCCTCGGCCAACGCGCTCTACCACGCGGCGCAGCTGGTCCGCATGGTGGGACACGCGACGCCGATCACGGTCACGATCGACGGGGTCAGTCACGACTGGCTGGCGGTG
>Ga0310810_10012118_pt1 | contig 10113 bp, 8 predicted proteins | sample NCmetagenome_FD_207641 | JGI IMG/M metagenome (GOLD analysis project Ga0310810, IMG submission 207641) | Soil microbial communities from experimental microcosm in Duke University, North Carolina, United States - NC | ecosystem: Engineered > Artificial ecosystem > Soil microcosm > Unclassified ...
GCAAATCCGCTGCGAGCGCCGCAGCGGCCGGCAGCGACACGAACGGCAGGATGACGGCCAGCTCATCACCCCCGAGCCGGGCGATCGTGTCACCCGCGCGCAGGCGCTCGCGCACGGCGCGCACGATGCTGCGCAGGAGCCGGTCGCCCTCGAGGTGACCGAGACGATCGTTGACGAGCTTGAAGCGATCGAGGTCGATGAGCAGCAGCGCCGTGTCGACCTCGTGACGGCGGACCTGGGCGAACGCCTGCGCAAACTGGCGATCGAACCCCCGCCGATTGAGGACATCCGTCAGCGCGTCATGCTCGCTGAGATACCGCAACCGGTCCTGACGCAGCTTGCGCGCGGTGATGTCGCGGACGATCGCGACCACGAAGCGCTCACCCCCGACCTCCGTCGGGCCCAGCGCAACGTCGATCGGGAACTCCGAGCCGTCAGCGCGCCGGCCACGCAGATCGATGTCCTCCCCCATCAGGCGCGCCCGCGGAGCGGCGTCGTAGCGGTCGCGGTGATGACCATGACGCCACGCCACCGCGGCCGGGACGAGCGTGTCGACCGACCGGCCGACGAGCGCATCGGGGGCGTAGGAGAACAGCTCCTCCGCCCGCCGGTTGGCAAGCCGGATTGTGCCGGCCGCATCCACGACGATCATCGCCTCCGGCGCCGCCGCGAATACCGCTTCCAAGATCATGTCCTCACAGCTACGGCTAGAGGTCCGTGGTTTCTGCCAGTTGACGCCCGAGCTCTGCGAATGCGCGTGCGACGCGGCGACATCCCCCGTGCAGCGGATGGGAATGCGCCCCTCGACGGCCGGCCGTAGCCCGCGCCAAACGTGCGGGACGCTGATCGCCGCGGGCACCGCGCTCGCCAACCGCGTCGGCGCGCTGCCCAGCAGATGCCTGGTGCTCGTCGTGCCGCCGTCCGCGTAGCGGGCGCCGCAGGCGGTCCGCTCGGCGTGACCTCGGCCGCGGCCGACTCGCAGTCGTGATGCGCGCCAACCCCCAGGGCGCGTCGTGCGAACTACGGAGCGCGCCTAGGGAAGGCGAGCACGCGGATGCAGGGATCAGCACCGATGGCGCGGCGCGCGCCCAGGCATAGGTTGGGTCCCATGATGCTTACGCCAACCGTCCGCCCCACACACCTCATGCCGACGGCGCACCCCGGTTCGCCGCGCCGGCCCCGTCCGCTCTCCGCCGGCCTGCCGACGCGCAGCCTCTCGACCGCGCGATAGCCGTGTCCGAGCCACGCGCGGCCGCCACGCTCGACGTCGACCGGCCCGTCAACCGCGAGACCTGCGCTTCGGGGGACGGGTCGCGGCCTACGCCGCACTGCTGACCGACGTCTACCCGTCGACCGACAAGGCTGTGGCTCGTCATGCCGCGCCCGCAGCCTGCTCGAGCCCGGCCGAGGGAGCGGTGCGCTGCGCCCCGGTGATCGCCGCGACGACCTCGCCGGGCGTCGTCTGCGCGCGCGTGAACGTCACGGCGTGCCGGCCGAGGCGCAGGACGAAGATGCGATCGGCCACGTGGAAGATGTTGGCGATGTTGTGGCTGATGTAGATGATCCCGATGCCGCGGTCACGCAGGCGCGTGACGAGCTCGAGCACCTGCTGGGTCTGGGCGACGCCGAGCGCCGCGGTGGGCTCGTCGAGGATCAGGACGCGCGGCTCGCCGAGCAGCGAGCGCGCGATCGCGACCGACTGGCGCTGACCGCCCGACAGCGAGCCGACCTCGGTGTGGACGCTGCCCAGCGTCGTGACCGCCAGCGAGTCGAGCAGCTCGATCGCCCTGTGCTCCATCTCGATCTCGTCCATGACGCGCAGCGCGGCGTGGATGCCGTCCTCGGTCATCTCCTGCCCGAGGAAGAGGTTCGCGACGACGTCGAGGTTGTCGCACAGCGCCAGGTCCTGGTAGACGGTCGCGATGCCCAGCCGCGCCGCGTCCTGGGGCGAGCGGATCGCGACCTCGCGGCCGTCGATGAAGAACTGGCCCTCCTCGCCCGGCTGGATACCGGCGATCGCCTTGATGAGCGTCGACTTGCCGGCGCCGTTGTCGCCGACCAGCGCGACGACCTCTCCGGCGCGGACCTCGAAGTCGACGTCCGTGAGGGCCTTCACGGCCCCGAAGCGCTTGCTGAGGCCTCTGACCTCGAGGAGCGGGGCTTTCTGAGCCGCGATGTGGATGGCGTCGGTCATACCATGACGCTAGGTCCGCGGGCCCCCGAGTGGTACCGCGGTGTTCCACAGGGCGTGTGCGGTCTTCACTGATCGGCACACGCGGTTTTCCACTGATGACGCGCCGCGTCGCGGCTGGTGGGCCTCGTCGCGCTCGTCCGCCGCGAGGCGTCCGGGTCGGAACGATCGAACCCCCGATGAGGGCTATGTAGCCCCATACGTTCATCGGCCAGGTCAGCGGTTGCCGCGCGTGGTGTCGCCATCCGCTTCGGCCAGGCGCTCGGCCTCGGCGCGACCGGGATGATCGACGGGCAGATCGTGCGGGCTGATCTCGTCGTGCACCTCCGGCGTATCGCCGAGGTCGGTCTGCTCATCGGGTGTCGCGGGACCGAGCGGTTCGTCTGCCTTGTCGTCGTGTGGTCCGGGCTGCTGTCGCTGCATCGTCACCTCCGGCTCTCGGGTTCGCACCGTCACCGCATACCCGCCACGCCGAAGACCCGCACAGCCGACATCAGGGCGGGTTAGGTGAAGTTCGGGCCACGAGCGCGATCATGGGCCTCTCGCGACTCACGCGACTCGGGCTTCGTGGCGGCGCGGAGCTTGCCGAGCGCGCGATGCTCGATCTGGCGCACACGCTCGCCCGAGAGGCCGATCCGCTCACCGATCTCGCGCAGCGACTGCTCGTCGCCGTCGAGCCCGTAGCGAGCACGGAGGATCATCCGCTCACGTTCGTTGAGGCTTGAGAGCAGCGCCCGGACCTGTTCGATCTCGGAGTGATCGAGGAGCTGTTCGTAGGCGTCCTCGGCGAGCGGGTCGGCGAGCAGTTCGCCGAACGCGCCGAGCTCGCCGTCCGCGCCCTTGACCGGCGCGTCCAGCGATTGCGGGACCCGCTCGAGCGCGAGCAGCTCACCGACCTGGGCGTCGGTGAGCCCGGTGTCGCTCGCCAGCTGATCGCCCGACGGCTCGTGGCCGTGCTGCCGGAGATATTCGCCGTGCGCGCGCTTGAGTTGCGCGAGGTGTCGAAGCGTGCGGTCGGAGAGCACCGAGGGCCGGGTCAGTTCGGCGATCAGCTGCTGCATCGCCTGACGCACCCACCAGGTCGCGTACCCCCAGAAGGGGACGCCCAGCGTCGGCTCATAGCGCTCCAGCGCGCGCAAGAGACCGACCACCCCTTCTTGCATCAGCTCGACCCGGGTGATCGACGGGGAGGCGCGGTACACACGCGCGGCCCCCGCGATCAACGGCAGGAATGCCTCGACGAGCTCCTCCCGCGCGCGGCGGTCTCCGTTCTTGGCCGCTGTCACGAGGCGCCGTTCGGTCGCCCGCGGCAGTCGCGGCCGCTCGCTGAACTTGCGCAGCTCTACGGCCGAGCTGGTCGGCCCGTCGAACCGGCCGTGCCTGAGATCGATCGCGAGCCGGCGGTCCAGCGTGCGCGCGTCGCGTGACTCGGTCTCGAGCGTCTCGCTCTCGTGGTCGCTGATGTGGTCGGCGTCGGCGGACACCTCGAACTCCACCACCGGGTGTAGCGCGCTGCCCTGCCCGTCGTCGGCGGGCAGGGCGGTGAGTTGCTGTTTGACGTTGATCGTGCTCACGGTCGAGCTTTCCCGGTCGCCAACGGGATCACGCTGCCGGCCGGACGCGTGGCAGCACAACCGCGCCTCGCGCGGGAGAGCCAAGGCTGCGGTGGGCCCGTGCAATGCGCCAACGGCGACGAACTCTCATCGGGACGTTCACCCCCTTTCCGGTTGCCGCGCGGCTCGCGAAAGATGAGCGAGGTGAGAGAGCCCGGGGCCCTTTGCGCCTTGCCAAGGCGGTGGGTCGCTACCGCAGCCGACCCCGCAACCAGTTGCGGGCCCCGGGCTCCACCCGACAGAGGAGCCGCTTGTCGTATGTCTTGAACCTCTGGTACTGCCAATAGGACGTCCGACCACCACGTCAAGGCCGGCACCTGAGAATTTCTTGTTGACGTCGGTCGGGGGTCTTGCTGGTCGGCGATCTCGCGCATGCGGGCGATGGCGGCCCGCAGCAGCCGCGAGACCTGCAGCGCGTCCGAGATCGTGGCGACGGGGCGCACGCGCATCAATCGCTGCAGATCCGGGAAACGCTTGCATCGCACGCGACGAGCGTCGGCAGGCGCGCATCGTGATTTCAAGACCTCTGCCACGCGGCGGGCGTCGACCAAGGGCGCAGCCGACAGCAGACCCGTATCCGAACGCGGAGCTGCGCCTGTGACCGAGATCCGTCTTACCGTCAAAGAGCCCGACACAGCGGTGAGCGACGCGCCGCCATCCACCCTGGGCGAGAACCGTCGGACGTGCTGGGCGGACCCCTCGTCGCCCGACGTCGTCGCTGAGCTTGAGCGGCCACAGGCAGCGCGGGTTCGGCTGTGCGTCTTGTGCGCCGGCCCGCTGCGCCCGGGTCAGCGGGTCACCCGCATCCAGGGCAGCACGATCCACGCGCGCTGCAGCGCCGTCGGTCGATGACCTATCAGCACTGCCCGCGTTGTCGGTTGGCGATCCGCTGCCGCGCGCGGTACCTCATGCTGGACCACTGCCCGCGTTGCCTGGCGCGCACGGCGATCACATCACCGCTGTTCTGCTCACCCCTGGACGCCCACGAACTGCGGGCTGCTGAGTCGTCTGCGTCGGTCTCCCACGCTCCCGAACCCCCGGTCAGTGGAAACCGCGTGCGTCTGCCGCCGGCGGCGTAGGATCTTCTCGCTGGGCGCGTGCGCCCAGCGGAGGATCCCCGTGCGCTCCTGCTCGACGATCTCGCCCGTGATCTGGAGCTCCCCCGAGCGTCAGGGCGTGCGGAGTTCGCCAGCTGTCTCAAGCAGTTCGTTCGACAGACCGGTTGTCGCCGGCGCGGCGGTCAGACGGGCATCGCGGGCGGCACCGAGGAGGACGACGCGGGCGTCGGCGGCGCCGAATCGTCGCCGCCGTCGTCGAGCTTCGCCTTCTGCACGCGGACCTCTTCGGCCGCCGCGGTCAGCTGCTCGTGCGCGATCTCGCCCGACTCCACCAGCGCGAACGCGATCCGGCCGAGCTCACCGTACGCCGCGCCCAGCGCGCGCTTGGCCTGCACGTCCTCGACACCCTCGCGCGCGCGGCTCGACGCCTGCTCGGCCACCGTCCTCGCCTTGTCGAGAAATCCCATGATCCGCTGCTCCTTTACTGGTTGAAGAGACTGCCGAGCACTCCGCCGGCGCTGCCCGTCTCACCCTGACCGCCACCGGCCGCCTCGAGCACCCTGCGCGCCGTACGTGAGAACGGCAGCGTTTGCAGCGTGACGTGGCCAGGGCCGGTGAGCTGCACGAGGAACAGGCCCTCGCCGCCGAAGAAGCCTTTCGTGAGGCTGCTCTGCAGCTTGAGCTCGTACTGCACCGTCGGCTCCACCATGACCATGCAGCCGGTGTCGATCCTGAGCATCTGGCCGGCGACGAGGTCGAAGTCCAGGAAGTCGCCGCCGCCGTGCAGCCAGACCGTTCCGCGGCCGCTGATGCGCTGCATGAACAGGCCTTCGCCCCCGGCGCGGAACCCGAGTCCCGCGCCGTGCGCGAGGATCGGTTCCAGCGCGATCTCGCCGTGATGGCCGAGGTAGGAGTGGCGCTCGCAGATGATCTCGCCGTCGAGAGCGTGCTCGCGGATCGAGCCGGGAAACGGGCCGCACAGACCCACGGCGCCCGAGCCGCGCGCGCTGTACGTCGTCACGAACATGCTCTCCCCGCCCAGCACCCGGCGCTTGAGGCCACCCTTGATTCCGCCGGGCATCTGGACGTCCATGTCGACGTCGCCCGACACGAACATCATCGCTCCGGCCTCCGAGGTGATCTGCTCCCCGGCCGCCAGCGCCACGACGACCGCGGGCGAATGTCCCTCACGGATCGTCGACTGCATGCCTGCGACGGTAGTCGAGGCCGCGCACGCCGACATCCGTAACTCTCCGCATCGAGCACGGGCCGCACGGGGGCGGCGCGCGATCCCGCCCAGTGCTACGCCGCCGGCGCGTTCGCGCGCTGCGCAAGGTCTCGCTCGTTGAGATGGTTCTGCAGCGCCGACGCCGTCGCACGGACCGTGTACCGGAGGTACTGCAGCCGTTGCCGTTCCCGGCTCATGTTCCAGATGAAGCGCGGCCTGAGTGCCTCCTTGACTCCGATCCTCCGCGCCTCGTAGCCGGTGATGGCGCCGTTGACGGATAGAACGAACACAGTGCGGATGAGGCTGCGCTTGCGATGGCGCGGGAGTGCATCCCACGCCGAGGTGAGTCCGCTGATCGTCATGTCATCTCCCGTTGGTCTGCCGATCCGAAGGATGTGGTGCGGATCACGGGCTCGCCGGCCGCGTCCGAGGCGTCGAGGTCGACCGTCGCCAGGATGGCGAAGTCGTGGTGGGCCTCGGGGTCCTCGATGATCTGGCGCACCGTCCAGGCGCGCGCTGCGCCGGCGTCCGGGCTGCGGTCGATCATCAGCAGCTGCGGCGATCGCGCGTCGGGCCCGGCGTCGATCGAGTCGTACTCGTCCCAATAGGCGCCCAGCGCGGCCTCCCATGCGTCGGCGCCCATGGCCACCCTTCCCGGCGGGTCGGTCAGCGCGGCGCCCGCGGCCTCGAGCTGGGCCAGCCCGGCGACGTCGTCGCGCGCCGCGAGCTGGACCTTCTGGAACATCGCGTTGCGGACCATCACGGTGAACGCGCGGGCGTTCGCGGTGATCGGCCGCGGCGGCGGCGACGCCTCCCCGGCCGCCATCGCCGCCGCCACGCGCGCGACCGATTCCGGGTCCGTGAGCGCCTCCCACTCGTCGAGCAGGCTCGAGTCGGTCTGGCGGACGGTCTCCCCGAGCCACTCGATCAGCTCGTCGAGCTCGTCGGTCTTGACCTCCTCGGGCACCGTGTGACGCAGCGCCCGGTAGGCGCTGCTGAGATAGCGCAGCACGAGGCCCTCCGAGCGCGCGAGCCCGTAGAACGACACGAACTCGGTGAACGTGCGCCCGCATTCGTACATGTCGCGCACGACCGACTTCGCCGACAGGTCGGACTCGCGCACCCACGGATGGGTCTCGCGGTACACGCGCAGCGCGTCCAGCAGCGGCTCGCCCAGCGGCTTGGGATAGGAGACGTCCTCGAGCAGCTCCATGCGCTCGTCGTACTCGATGCCCTGGGCCTTCATCTCGGCGACCGCCTCGCCGCGCGCCTTGTGCGCCTGCGCCATCAGCACCGGGAACGGATCGTCGAGGATCGCCTCGACGATCGAGAGCACGTCCAGGCTGTAGGTGTCGGACTCCGGGTCCAGCAGTGCGAACGCCACGAGGGCAAACGACGCAAGCGGCTGGTTGAGCGCGAAGTCGGCCTGTAGCTCGACGGCGAGCTGCAGCGTGCGGCCGTCCGCGTCGGGCGCTGCGAGCCACACGAGCACGCCGGCGTCGACGAGCTCGTCTCCCAGGGCCTTCGCGCGGTCAGACAGGCGGCGGCGGCCGCGCTCGTCCTCGTGGTTGTCCTCCATCAGCGCCCGCATCGTCTCGACCGGGTCGGCGGGCTGGTTGACGACGTTGAGGATCATCCCGTGGTCGACCCGCATGCGCGACACGAGCGGCTCGGGCACGGCGTCGCGCAGGCGCTCGAACGTCTCCTCGGTCCAGCTCACGACGCCGTCCGCCGGCTTCTTGGTCTGGACCTTGCGGCGCTTCTTCGGATCCTCGCCCGCCTTGGCCAGCGCGCGCGTGCGCTCGATGACGTGGTCGGGGGCCTGCACGACGACGTAGCCGCTGGTGTCGAAGCCGGGGCGCCCGGCGCGGCCGGCGATCTGATGGAACTCGCGCGCCTTGAGCATCCGGTGACGGCTGCCGTCGTACTTCGCGAGGCTCGTGAAGACGACCGTGCGGATCGGGACGTTGATGCCGACGCCGAGCGTGTCGGTGCCGCAGATCACCTTCAGCAGGCCGGTCTGCGCGAGCTGCTCGACGAGGCGCCGGTAGCGCGGCAGCATCCCGGCGTGGTGCACCCCGACGCCGCCCCGCACGAGCTTGGAGAGCGTGCGCCCGAACCCGGCGGTGAAGCGAAACGCGCCGAGCACATCGGCGATCGCTTCGCGCTCCTCGCGCGTGCAGAGCTTCGCCGACAGCAGCGATTGCGCGCGCTCCATCGCGGAGGCCTGCGTGAAGTGCACGACGTAGATCGGCGCCTGATCGGCCGCGGCGAGCTCCTCCAGCAGCTCGTGGATCGGCTGCACCGACCAGGCGTAGGTGAGCGGCACCGGCCGCTCGGCGTCGTCGATGATCACCGTCTCGCGACCCGTTCTGCGGGTCAGGTCCTCGGCGATCTCGCTGACGTCGCCGAGCGTCGCCGACATGAGCAAGAACTGCGCGCCGGGCAGCGTCAGCAGCGGCACCTGCCAGGCCCAGCCGCGCTGCCCGTCGGCGTAGTAGTGAAACTCGTCCATCACGACCTGGCCGACGTCCGCGCCGGCGCCCTCGCGCAGCGCGATGTTCGCCAGGACCTCCGCCGTGCAGCAGATGATCGGCGCGCCGGCGTTGACCGATGCGTCCCCGGTCAGCATCCCGACGTTGTCGGCCCCGAAGATCGTGCAGAGCGCGAAGAACTTCTCGGAGACGAGCGCCTTGATCGGCGCCGTGTAGAACGTGACGCTGCGATCGGCCAGCGCCGCGAAATGCGCGGCGACCGCGACCAGCGACTTCCCCGAGCCGGTCGGCGTCGCGAGCACGACGTTGTGGCCGCTGAAGAGCTCGATCGCCGCCTCCTCCTGGTGCGGATAGAGGCGCAGGCCCTGGCGCTCGGTCCAGTCGGTGAACGCGTCGTAGAGCGAATCCGCGCTGGCGTCGCTGGGAAGGGCATCGACCAGGCTCATGCGCCCGGCGCACGCTATCGAGATCGTCGCGGCGCTAATGTCGCAGCCATGCTCGTCGTCGCGCTCGCGCTCGTCCTGGGTCCGCTCGCCTGGCTCGTGGCCAAACGGATGCGCGACGCCGATCCGGCGGCCGGTGCCACCGTCTTGCGGTGGGTCGGCGCGTGCGTCCTGGCCGCGCTCGTGCTGCGCGTCACGCTCGTCGCGCCGCTGCCGCTGAAGGCCGCCATCTGCGTGCTGGCGATCGCTGCGCTCGTCGTCTGGCTGCGCCGACGCGGCCAGGGCGGCGACGGGCCCGATGACGGCGGCCGCGATGCCCCGGTCGACCCCGGTCCCGATCCGCGCCCCGAGCGCCTGGACCCCGACGCCTTCGATCGCGCGCGCGCCGAGTGGGAGCGGGCGCTCAAGCGGTGAGGCCGGACGCCGCCGCCACGCGACGCGGCGCGTCGGGCAGCGCGAGCCGGAACACCTTCTTCCAAGCCGATGCGACCTGCTTGGGCAGCGGCCCGCTCGTGTAGGTGAGGCCGTAGCGCTCGAACAGCGCCTGCACCTCGGGCGCGATCTCCTGATAGCGGTTGCTCGGGAGGTCCGGGAAGAGGTGGTGCTCGATCTGGAAGGACAGGTTCCCGGTCATGAGGTGCAACAGCGGGCTGCCGGAGATGTTCGCCGAGCCGAGCATCTGGCGCAGGTACCACTGCCCGCGGGTCTCGCCGTCGATCGAGGCCTTCTCGAACGTCTCGACCCCCTCGGGGAAGTGCCCGCACATGATCACCGAGTGCGTCCACAGGTTGCGGATGAGGTTCGCGGTGACGTTCGCCCCGAGCGTCGGGAGCGCCGACGGACCCGACAGCAGCGGGTGCACGACGTAGTCGCGCGTGGCCTGCCGGCGGATCTTGCGCAGCACGGCCCTGACCTGCGGCCTGACGTCGTTCCAGGACTTCTTGCCCGCGAAGACCTTCCCGAGCTCGAGGTCGTAGGCCGCGATGCCGTACTGAAAGAAGCAGGCGTTGAGGAGGTTCCACAACGGCTGGGCCACGAAGAACGGGTGCCAGCGCTGGTCCTCGTCGACGCGCATGATCCCGTAG
>Ga0310810_10012119_pt1 | contig 10113 bp, 7 predicted proteins | sample NCmetagenome_FD_207641 | JGI IMG/M metagenome (GOLD analysis project Ga0310810, IMG submission 207641) | Soil microbial communities from experimental microcosm in Duke University, North Carolina, United States - NC | ecosystem: Engineered > Artificial ecosystem > Soil microcosm > Unclassified ...
TGATGGACTCGAAGTGGCGATTGCGCGGCCGGTCGGCATCTACGGACCCGACGACACGCGGTTCGTGAAGCTGTTTCGCGGGATCGCGCGCGGGCACTTTCCCATGATCGGATCGGGCACCGCCTTCTATCACCTCACCTATATCGACGACGTCGTCGAGGGACTGCGCTTGTGCGGTGAAACGCCGGCCGCCGCCGGCGGGACCTACCTCATCGCAGGACCGCAGTACACGACCATCGTCGATCTCGTCGCGGCCATCGCGCGCGCCGTCAACGTCGACCCGCCGCGCTTCCACTGGCCGCTCTGGCCGATCTGGATCGCCGGGGCGATCTGTGAAGCCTTCTGCGTGCCGCTGCGCATCGAGCCGCCGTTGTACCGGCGGCGCGTGGACTTTTATCGGAAGAGCCGCGCGTTCGACATCTCCCGCGCGCGAAAAGAGCTCGGCTTCGATCCGCGCGTCGATCTGGAGGCCGGCATTCGCCGCACGATCGACGGCTACCGTGAGCGCGGCATCCTGTGACGCGTATCAACGTCGTCCATATCTGCGACCATCTCGGCTGGGCCGGCACGCGGATCCACGGCGTCAAGCGTCTCTTCGCGTGGATGCTGCCGCGCTTCGATCGTCGGCGGTTCGACGTGTCGCTGATCAGCCTGCGGCATCCCGACACCTCACCCGACACGCTCGAGAATCTCGGCATCCCGGTGACGTATCTGAGCCGATCGAAATTCGATCCGTTCACGCTGCCCGCCCTGCTGAAGGCGCTCGACGGCCGTCACGCCGACATCCTGCACATGCACGGCTACGGCGCGACCACTTTCGGCCGGCTCGCGGCAGCACGCCGCGGATGGCCGGCGATTGTGCACGAGCACGCAAACCTCACCGACACGCCATGGTTTCAGAAGATCGCGGATCGGTGGCTCGCGCCGCGAACCGACGTGGCGATTGCCGTGTCAGCGTCGACCGCCGGCTTCGTCACACGCGCCCGACTGATTCCTGAGGAGCGGACGCACGTGGTGTACCTCGGCGTACCGCTCGAGGAATTCAGCCGGCCGCGGAGCGCTGCGGAAATCGATGAGGCACGGCGTCAGCTCGGCATCCCGGCCGGTGTTGTGACCATCGGGACGGTCACGCGCCTGATGCCGTCCAAGGGCAACGAGTATCTCGTCGCGGCGGCCGCCGACATCGTCCGCGATCTTCCGGACGCCCGGATCTACATCGCCGGCGAGGGTGATTTGCAGGCGCCGCTCGAAGCGCAGGCGCGCGCGCTGGGGCTCGGAGAACGCCTCGTCTTCCTTGGTTTTCAGCGCGACGTCGCCGCGGTGCTCTCCGCGCTCGATCTGGTCGTCTTTCCGTCGTTGTGGGAAGGTACGCCGCTCACGGCGTTCGAAGCGCTGGCGATGGGCAAGCCAATCGTCGCCACCGATGCCGACGGTCTCGCCGACATCCTGACCAACGGCGTCGACGCCCGGATGGTTCCGCGCCGCGACGCGGCCGCGCTCGCGCGTGCCGTCGTGAATCTCGCGCGCGATGCCGATGCGCGCGCGTCGCTCGGCACCGCGGCCCGGGCTACAGGCGCACGGTATGATATTGACGTGTTCGTGCGCAAAATGGAGCGCCTGTACGAGCTGCTGTATCAGGCGTCGCGTTCCAGCCGGCGAGCCGCCATTCCTCGCGCCGACCTCGCGTTTCTGGGCAACCGGGGGCCCGAGCCGGCATCGTGACATCGGTTTCTTCCCTCCACGCATCGACGCCGGCCGGCCGATCGATAGGCGCGATCGCCACGTCGTTCGTCGCCGTCACCCTGCTCGCGTTCGCCTTATCGGTCGACTTTCCACGCGCCGCGCACGGATTCAAAGGCGACGAGGCGACGTATTACACCGAGGCGTACAGCCTCGCACGCGATTTCGATTTCACCTTCACGCGCGCCGATCTCGTCAGGGTCTGGGATGAATTCCCGACGGGCCCGGAAGGTATCTTCCTCAAGCGCGGACGCGGCGTGACGTTGCGGCGCGCCGACGGATTTCCCTGGATCCGGATCGGCAAGCCGTACGTCGTCGATCGGCTGTTCTTCGGCAAGGCCTTTCTGTATCCGCTGGTCGCCGCGCCGTTCGTGCGCGTCTTCGGCACCAACGGATTCCTGGTGCTGCACGCGCTGCTGCTGACCGCGTGTTTCGCGACGGGCACTGCGTGGCTCCGCAACCGCGGCTCGACGCCAGCCGCGTCCGTCGCGTACGCGGCCGTGTTTCTGGCGGCGTCGATTGTGCCGGTGTATTTCGTGTGGCTGACGCCGGAGCTCCTGAATTTCGCGCTCGTCTTTCTCGCCTACTTTCTGTGGAGCTTCAAGGAAGGAGACGCAGACACTGGGGGCGGCGGATTCCTCCGAAGCCGCCAATCCGACTACGCCGCCGCGATGCTGCTCGGAATGGCGACGTTTTCAAAGCCGGTACACATCGGTCTCATCGGACCGCTCGTGGCGCTGGCGCTCTGGCGCCGGCAGTCGACGCGCGCAGCAGCCATGCTGGCCGTCTTCATCGCCGTCGTCGGCTCGTTGTTTCTGCTGAACTACGTGACGACCGGCGACCTGAACTACCAGGGCGGACAGCGCAAGACGTTCTACGGCTATACCGGGTTTCCGTTCGCCAACCCAAAGGAAACGTTCGAGACAACGGGGCAGGCTCGGGGCACCGACGCCGTCCCGCTCGATATCATCGCCACCCGCGACACGTTCACCGTGCTGCGTCGAAATCTCGAGTACTTCACGTTCGGCCGGTACAGCGGATTCGTTCCGTACTTCTTTCCGGGCGTCGTCTCGCTTGTCATGTTCTTCGCCGGGGCGCGCCGGCGACCGCTGTGGCAATGGATGACGGCGGGCATCGCGCTGGCGTCGGCGCTGGGCCTTCTGCTCTACATGCCGTACACCTATTCGGGCGGCGGTGGACCCGTTGGCAATCGGTACTACCTGAGCTTTTACCCGCTGTTTCTGTTCGTGACGCCCGCGCTGCGGCGACCGCTCGCGCCGCTCGCGGCGCTCGGCATCGGCGGTCTGTTCACGGCGTCGCTCGTGCTGAACCCGTTCGACATGTCGTTCGATCCCGGCGCGCACGCGAAATCCGGACCGGTGCGCATCCTGCCGATTGAGCTCACGCAGCTGATCGATCTCCCGGTCAGCGCCAAGCCGGATCGGTCGCGCCGTCCGCTCGCCGGCGACCCGCCGATGCTCGCCTATTTTCCGGACGACAACGTGTATAACATCGAGGGTGATTCGTTCTGGATTCGCGGACGCGCCCGCGCCGACATCATTCTGCGCGCGCCGGCGATCGACGATGCGCTTGGCACCGGACGGCCAGTGCGAATCCAGTCCTTGTACGTGGAGGTCGAGAACGGACCGAAGTCGAATCGCGTCACCTTCAGCACGGACGCGGAGCGCACGTCGCTGGACATCGCCGCGGGCGCGAAATCGTCCGTCACGATCAGCCTCGGCGGCGGCCTGCCGTATCGGCCGCTGACGTTTCCGACGAACTACCTCTACCCGCTCAGCATCACGAGCGAGAATGCCTTCGTCCCGTTCCTCGAGCTTCCGCCGTCGACCGACAGCCGCGTTCTCGGCGTGCGCATCCGTCTGATCCCGACCTACGATCGCAGCCTCGTGCGCTGAGATGGGCTCGACCACCGCCGCCGCCGGCTCCAACACGATCGCGGATCCCACGCAGCCATCGGCAACGATTCGAACGGAGTGGATCGTCGCAGCCGCGATCGTCCTCGGCGTCTCGGTCGCGCTGGTTCTGCGAGCGATTCTGCCGCTCCGCTGTGCCGCGATCCTTGGCGCTGGGGCCATCTGGTCGCTCGTCCCGGGTTTCTTCATCGCCCGCGCGCTGTACGGCAGACGGGAGGGGGCATCGATCGCGGCGGTGCTCGTTGGCGGCGTGTGGGGATGGGCGTTCAGCAGTCTGACGCTGCTGGCGCTGTGGGCCGCCGGATTCCGAGGCGTGTGGATCATCGCGGTCGCGCCCATGCTCGCCATGCCGGTCGCGTGGCTCGTGAAGCCGCTCGCCGGTGAGCTGGACATTCCTCGGTTCGGCCGTGCGGATCTGCTTGCCGTGTGCCTGCTGCTACTCCTGGTGCCGCTCATCGTCGGCCGCCCCTTCGCGCTCGTCGGCGCCGATCTTCCCGATGGCCGCGCGTACCGCGCGTATTTCACGGCGGACTTCGTGTGGCGTATGGCGGTCACGGCGGAAGTGAGCAAGGGCGACATTCCGCCGCGCAATCAGTTCTATCTCGACGATCCGCTCCGCTACTACTGGCTGTCAGACCTGCTGCCTGCGGTGCAGTACCGAAGCCAGGCGCCGCCGGTCCGGCTCGATCGGATCCTGCTCGTGCACTCTGTCTTGCTCGACGTGGTGTTCGTCGCGTTTCTCTACACCCTGACGCGCCAGCTCGTCGCGAGCCGTGTGGCGGCGGTCGTCGGCTGTGTGAGCGCCGTGCTTTTCACGAGCTTCGAAGGCGCCGAGCGGCTGTGGTACCACTGGCGGCATGCCATTCCGTTGGACGCGATCCGCAACGACGCGATCCGGAACGTCAACATCGACGCCGTCGAGAACTGGTACTACGGCGCGCTCAAGATCGACGGCCTGCAGCGACTGTTCTGGTACCAGCCGCATCACGCGATGGGCTACGCGGCAGGCCTGTCGGCCCTGCTCTGCGCGACGCAAGCCCGGGACGTGGGCCGGTTCGGCACGATGCTGTGGATTGGCGTGCTGCTGGCGTGCTCGCTCCTGCTGAGCACGTTCGCGGCGTTGATGCTCACCAGCATGGTCGCGATCTATGTCGGCATCCGATTGCTCAAAGAGGGACGGCCCCGCGCACTCCTCGCGGCAGCGGCCGGCGGTGCGATTCCATTGGCTGTGGGCCTCGGCATCGCGACGGCGCTGCAGTACGTCGACCGCGGCGAGTCGCTGATTCAGCTCGGTCTCAACCCCGCCGCGACGCACGGCGTGATCGCGTTGCTGTTGCTCAACTTCCCGATGCTCGCCGCCTCGTGCGCCGGTCTGTGGATAGCCATGCGGTCCGACGCCCCACACGCGGACATCTTCGGCGTCATCGTCGGCGTCTCGGCGCTCTGCTATTTCTTTGTCGATGTCATCGATCACCAGCACGTGTACGTAGGCTGGCGCTCTGGCCACTTCACGTTCATCGCTTCCGCCGCTCTGGCCGGATATGCCCTGCAGGAACTGTTTCGAAGAGGCGGCCGTGTCCGCACCCTCACCGCGATCGTCGCGGTGATTCTGGCCGGCGGCGCCGTGCCGACGATGGCGATTGACGCCTTCAACACGCAGGACGTGGCGAACCGATCGCGCGGGCCGAGCTTTCGATGGACGCTCGTCCTGCCGCCGGACGAAGTCGAGGCGCTCGACTGGATCCGCACGTCCACGCCGCCCGACGCGATCGTGCAGGCCGAGCCGTTTGCGCGCGATACGAACACGTGGGCGTACATCCCCGCATTTGCGGAGCGTCGTATGGCCGGCGGCCTGCCGATCGGGATGGTGCCAATCGCCAAATATCAGGCCGTGAGCCGCAGTGTGAGAGACATCTACACGGCCGGCGATTGGCGCACGGCGTACGATCGCGCGAAGGCGCTTCGCATCGACTATCTCATCGTCGGCTCGCCCGAGCGCGGCGCCTATCCGTCGTTCGATCCGATGGTCGCCGCACAGCCCTCCTACTTCGAGCCGGTGCTCCGCAACGGTTCGATTGCAATCTACCACCTCGCACGATGATCGACTCGAGAGGCGCGTGGAAAGCCGCGGTGCTCTACATCGCGCTGACGATCCTCTTCGCGTATCCCTTGTCGGTGCATCCCGGATCGACGCTGTTCGGCGACAACCCGGACACGCATTTCTACATCTGGTCGCTGTCGTGGGACGCGCACGCGTTCCTGCATCAGCCCTTGCACATCTTCGACGCGAACATCTACTACCCGAACCGGCTGACGCTGGCGTATTCGGAGAACGAAATCGGCTCCGCCTTCATCGCCGCCCCGATTCTCTGGTTGACCGGCAATCACGTGCTCGCCGTCAACCTGACCGCGCTCATCAGCTGCATCCTGTGCGGCGTCGGCGCGTACGTGCTCGCGCGCACGCTGGGGCTCGACGCACTGGCCGCGACGCTGTGCGGGCTCGTGTTCGCGTTCGCGCCCGCGCGGTTCGCACGGACGGGACAGGCCTATCTCGGCACGCTCCAGTGGATCCCGTTCGCGCTCGCCGGCCTGCACGCGTACTTCGCGCAGGGCGATCGCCGCGCGCTGCGCCTCGCGGCGGCATTCTTCTCGCTGGAGGCGCTGACGAGCGGGCATGGCGCCGTCTTTCTTGCGTTGGCTGCCGGCGTGTTGCTGCTCTATCGCTTCGCGCTCGGAGAGCCGCTCGCGCTACGAACACGCCTGGCCGATCTGGGGATCGTCGGACTCCTGCTGCTCCTCCCCGCCGTGCTCGTGTATCTACCGTACCGCGCCGTCCAGACCGAGATGGGCCTGCGGCGCGCGCTCGAGGACTGGGCGCCGGCGCCCGAGAGCTTCCTCGCTGCACCCACGCATGTGCAGCAGTGGGTGCTGTCGTGGCTGCCGGGACTGCATGTTCACGAGCGCGCGAGCGCGAATCTGTTTCCCGGGTATCTGCCGATCGTGCTGGCGGTCGTGGCGGTCGTGGCGCGCATGCGTGCGCGGAGCCGAGACGCGGCGCCGGCTCCGACCGGCGTCCCCCCGCGATCGTTGAGGGCGCTCGCATGGTTGCTCGACGTGCTGGTGATGGCCGGGACCGCGCTCGCCGTCGCGGTCCAGGCCAATGGACCGCTGCGGCTGCGGTTAGGCAGCGCGTCGTTGATCTCGGTTCGTGGCGCGTGGCGGCCGCTCGCGCTCGCCATCGCAGCGGGTGCGCTCCGGGCGGCGCTGGCGAGACGCGTGCCGCTTCGACTCGCCTCGGGACTGCGTGACGCCGCGGAGGGCTGGCGGCGCCGATCCGCGACGCTTCGCGATGACGCGACCGTGTTCTACCTGTTGTTGACGCTCGTGAGCATCTGGCTCTCGCTCGGGCCGCCGCTCGGCGTGTGGCCGCTCGTCTACTGGCTGCCCGGCCTGAGTTTCATCCGTGTGCCGTCGCGGTTCATGCTCGTGGCGGTGCTCGGACTGGCGATGCTCTCGGCCATCGGCTTCGATCGTCTCGCCGGCGGCGACCCACGCCGGCGGGCGCGGATGGCCGTCGTGCTCGGGGCGTTGATGGTTGCCGAATTCGCCGGCATGCCGCTTCACGTGGCGCAGTACCAGGTGAGCATTCCTGCCATCGATCGCTGGCTCGCCACGCGGCCCGGACCGTTCTCGGTCGCCGAGTTTCCCACCACGCCCGTCGTACGGAACCAGACGACATACATGCTGCACGCGATGGCTCACTGGCAGAAGACGGTGCACGGCTTCAGCGGGTTCGAGGCGCCGCTGCACACGCGGCTGTATCAGGAACTGCGCGGGTTTCCGGACGACGTCAGCCTGCAGCGTCTGCGCGATCTGCGGGTGACGTATGCCGTCGTTCACGAGGATGCGTATCGGTCGGATGAATGGGCTGCTGTGCGGGCGCGTCTCGATCGCTACGGCGATTCCCTGACGCTGGAACATGCGGAGGGAGCGGGACGGATCTACGCGATCCGTCCCGCTCGTCCGTCGACTATCGAAGACCCAACTGCGCGCTGAGCTGCTGGTTCTGCCGCCACTGCTGATAGTGCGGCCCCGCGAGCTCGTACGACATCAACGACGCGACGGCGCCGCGCTCGACCCACCCCAGGGCGGTGATCAGACGGCCGTGCTCGGGATAGCGCTGCCGCAGCCCCTGCTCGATCAGCCGCGCGCTGACGTTGTGAACGGCCGACACGGCCAGGACGCTCATCGAGTCTTTGAGAATCTGATTGCGCCCCACGCCGTAACTGACCGGCGTATCGTTCGAGAAACCCGACACGGTGAATCGGGCGTTGTGTTCGAGAAACCCGTTGCGAAAAAACGGCTGCGACGTATTCCAGTCGCGCATCGTGGCATCGTAGACGACGACGGCGGGCGCGTACGTTGTCGGATCCAATACCGCGAGCTTCAGCGCTTGGCCGACGAACGACGGCGCGCGATCCTGCGCCGACGCGAGACGTGGAACGACCAGCACGTAGACGATCAAACAGCTGGCGATCGCGCGCAACTGCGAGGTCGACATCTGGCACCTCCGCCGTTCGCGTAGTGCAAGAGCGGGACCTGGCGAAACTCGAGTGGATGGGCTTCGAAATGCGCGGAAACTGGCGGGAAACTAGCTCTTCGGTTCCCTGTCAGAATTTGGATCGGCTCCGGCGTGTGGGGGGTTCACACTGTGTGGTTCGGGTGACCCAGCCGGCCGCTCGGAGTCTTTGGGAGCCGTGTTCATCATCGCCGCGGCCGCTTCACCGCGGCGCCATCGGCGCTGCCGCAGTCGACGATTCCGCGTCCCCGGTCCGTCCGGCGACTCGGCGCTCGCGGGCCGATCGGGTCGGTACACGACCGCGTGCTCGAGCGCGCGCGCGCGCTGCTCGTCGAAGTCGAGACGGCTCGAGAGCGAATCGACGCGCACTTTCAGATTCCGCACCTCGATGCTCGTCCGCGTCAGTTCGAGCACAAGGTTGTGCAGAAGCTCGTAGTGCTGTTCCTGATCCGCCTTCATGATGGTGGCGAGGTAGTTGACGCGCGCAAACGCCTCGGTGATCGGGTCCGGATTGAAGAAGAGGCGCAGTACGGGCCGCAGCCACCGGCGGAGGCGCGCGACGAGTGGCCGCTGCGCCGTGAAAAGCGGATCGGGGCCGAACGGAACGAAGAACTGCGCGGACCGCGCGGTGCGGAACTGCTGCAACAGATCGGATCGCACGGCGCGCGGATCGAGGAACTTCTCGAGCTTGACGGCGGCGAGCTCGCGCAGCTGCTGCTCGGTGTAGTCCACGCCGCGCTTCTCGCGGATGCGCGCGCGGATCTGTTCCATGAGCTCCCGGACGTCGACCGAGTCCGCACGGACGTCGAAATCAGGCATGGCTGGCGATTCTGGACACATGGTAGGATAGCAAAGCCTTTCCCACCGCGGTATTCCGAGTCCTGGACAACGTTACGATGTGCGAAGCGGGGTGGATGGTGGAGCGCGTCGGCGCACTCGCGGGCGCTCGAACGATTTACAAGAGGAGATCGATGACCAAAACGATGCATATCGCTGCGATGGTCGTGGGGCTGCTCGCAGCGGGCGCGTCCGCGGCCGGTGCGCAGACGTTGAATCCCACCATGGACGGCGGCCCGTTCATCAGCCTGGCCGTCGGGGGACAGCCGCAGACCCGCAGTTTCACCAATGCCGGCACGTTCCCGAGCTTCGGGGAAACCGGCCAGTTCCAGGTCAATCAGAACATCGGCCGCGCATTCGTGGCCGACGTCTCGGGCGGGTATCTGTTCGGCAAGCACCTGGGCGTCGGCGTCGGCGTGTGGCTGGCGCGGTCGAAATCGGCGGTGGCGGCGTCCGTGGCGATTCCCGATCCGCTGTTCTTCGGCCGCTTTACGAACGTCTCGCTCGACGACGAGGATCAGAAGGCGTCGACGATCGGCGTCAACCTGATGCTGATCTGGACGCAGCCCATTTCGAACAAGCTCGACGCAACCATTTCGCTCGGTCCGACGTTCACGCGCACGTCGGTCGACGTCGCCTCGGTCAACGTCGCGGCGAACAGCCAGACTGCGACGCTGTCGTTCGAGAGCCAGTCGGCGACGAGCGCCAAGGGCGGCAACCTGGGACTCGATCTCGATTACCGCATGAACGAGCAGTACTCCGTCGGCGTGTTCGGCCGTTATGCGGGTACCGAGGTGAATCTGCCTGCTGTCGAAAAGTTGAAGGTCGGCGGCTTTCAGGTCGGTGGGATTGTTCGGTATCGGTTCTAACGCCTGCTCGACGACTGACGCGAGCGCCTGCTCGCGTCAGTTCACTTCTCGGCGTCGTTAACAATCCAGTCCAGAATCTTTCCTTCTCCCGCAACAACGTTCCCACGGAGCACGTACTCGGTCGACTGTCGACCGTTCACGTCGATGACGGTGA
>Ga0310810_10012122_pt1 | contig 10112 bp, 8 predicted proteins | sample NCmetagenome_FD_207641 | JGI IMG/M metagenome (GOLD analysis project Ga0310810, IMG submission 207641) | Soil microbial communities from experimental microcosm in Duke University, North Carolina, United States - NC | ecosystem: Engineered > Artificial ecosystem > Soil microcosm > Unclassified ...
CGGCAGCGGCACCGGCTGGGTGGAGCGGATCGTGGTCGACCATCCGGAGATCGCCAGCTACTTCACGCCGCTCGCGATCTGCCTCAACCTCGACTCGTTCGACTACCTCCAGTTCGACACCACATCGAACCAGCTGCTGGTCTATACCCTGGTCATCGGCGAGGAGCGGGTGGTGCTGGAGTTCGCCACCGCCGTGCCCCGGACTGACGTGACCGACGACCTCGACGAGGCGCACGCGCTGCCGCGCACTGCGGGCGAGCTGGCTCGCGACCTGCGATTCATCCAGATGGAGCTGCTCATGTCGCCCGAGGCGAGCGACGACGACGAGGAGGCCTGAGGTGGCGTCCGGCGTCGCCGCCGGACGCGTCCGTGCGCGGGCAGGCGTCCCCTGGGAACGGAGCGTCCTCCCGAACGGCCTCCGGGTCGTGACCCAACCGATGCCCACCGCGCGATCGGTGGCGGTGGGGCTCTTCGTGGGCGTCGGGTCGCGACGCGAGGACGAGGCGCACGCCGGGCTGTCGCACCTCCTCGAGCACCTCGTCTTCAAGGGGACGCGGCGCTACCCGGAGGCGGGCGGGCTGTCGGAGGCGATCGAGGGCTGCGGCGGCAGCGTGAATGCCGCCACCGATCGCGAGCTGACGATCTACACGGCTCGGGTTCCCGCCGAGGCAGCCTCGCGAGCACTCGAGGTGGTGGCCGACCTCGTCCTCTCGCCCCTCCTCCGAAGCGGAGACCTGTCCGGGGAGAAGCCGGTCATCGTCGACGAGATCCGGATGTACGTCGACTCGCCCGGCGACCATGTCTTCAGCCTGTTCGACGAGCTGCTCTTCAGCGGCCATCCCCTCGGCCGCGAGATCGCAGGAACGCCGCGCAGCGTGCGACGGGCTCGCCACGACACGGTGGTCAGCCACTGGGAGCGGTGGTATCGGCCGCCCAACCTGGTGCTCGCGGCGGCCGGCGCCATCAAGCATGACCAGGTGCTCAAGGCCGCAGCCCGCTGGTTCGAGGCCGATGCATCCGGACCCGTGCCCACCCACCTGCCGGCGCCACTCGAGGCGCCGACCCCGGCTCCGCCGGGCGCCCTGCGGGTCGCGTTCCGACGCCTCTCCCAGGGGAACCTGTGCATCGGCATGCCGGGCGTGGCGCGCGACCATCCCGACCGATGGGCCCTCGACCTGCTCGGTGCGGTCCTCGGCGATGGGATGAGCAGCCGCCTCTTCATCGAGCTCCGTGAGCGCCGCTCGCTGACGTACGACGTGTCGACCTTCGGTGCGACCTATGCCGATTGCGGCACCTTCGGCGTCCATGCGGGATTCGACCCGGTCCAGGCACCGGCGCTGGTGGCTGCGATCCTGGAGCAGCTCGAGCGGGTCGTGCAGGAGCCCGTAAACGACGCAGAGCTCGACCGGGCCCGAGCCTACACGCGCGGCAGGCTCGAGCTGCGGATGGAGGAGACAGGCGCCGTGGCCAGCTGGCTCGGCACGGGGGAGAGCCTCCTGCCGCGCATCCTCACCGTGGACGAGGTGATCGAACACCTCGATGCGGTCACCGTCGAGGACCTGCTGCGCGTGGCGCGCACCTACGTGCGCCCCGACCTGGCTCGCCTCGCCGTGCTCGGCCCGTTTCGGTCTCGACTCCGCTTCGAGCGGATGCTGCACCCATGACCCGCCGCTCACCGGCGCCTCCGCCGAACTGGGACGCGCCCCTGGAGGTCGTCGACCTCATCCCCGACGAGCTCGCCCTTGCTCGCGCGCAGCTGGGATCCGGGCTCTACGGCCTGGCGGAGGGAGTCCTGCTGCGGCTCATTGCCGGCCTGGAGGCCGCCGGGAAGGGAGGTCTCGAGGAGCTCGACGGAGCACGTGCCCTGCTCGCCGAGGCGCTCTGGCGCCAGGGCCGCCCGCTGGCCGCCGGCAGCGCCATCGAGGCAATCCGCAGCAGCAGCCTGGAGCGGCGGCGCCCGCTGGTAATGCTGATCGAGGCCGAAGCGGTGGCGGCGGCGGGCGATCCGGACCGCGCCGCCCGCCTGGCCGAGCGCGTCGTCTCGACGATCGGGGTGGACGAGGCCTGGAAGCTGCGCGGTGGCGTGGCGACCCGCATCACCTGGCCGGCACCGACCAGCTTCCGCTCTCCCGCCCGCAAGAGCGAGGGCGCCGGAAACCTCAGTGACACGCCGGCGCCGCCCACGCCCGAGCGGACCGCCGCGGCGCACACCCGGCTGGAGTCTGCCCGCCGTGCCTTCGCGGCGGGGGAGCTCGACGACGGTGATCGCCAGCTGGCGGCCGCGCTCCGGCTCGACGCGCGGATCGGCCCGGAGGGCGCCGTGATCCTCGAGGCGACCCTCGGCCCACAGGCACCTCCGGAGCGTCTGCTACTCTACGGCGACCTCTTGCGCGCCGCGGGTCGCGAGGCAGACGCAACCGTCGCCTTCGACCGCGCTGCACGCGCCTGACCACCCGCACGGAGCCAGATTCCGCATGGAACGCACCCTCGTCCTGGTCAAGCCGGACGGCGTCCAGCGCGCCCTCGTCGGCGAGATCATCGGCCGCTTCGAGCGGAAGGGCCTGAAGCTGGTCGGCCTCCGGATGCTCGACGTGTCACGCGCGCTCGCGGAACGGCACTACGCCGTGCACGCCGGGAAGCACTTCTACGAGGGGCTCGTCGAGTTCATCACCTCCGGGCCGGTAGCCGCGGTCGCCCTCGAGGGGCCCGATGCGATCGCCACCGTCCGACGCATGGTGGGCCGCACGATGCCCAATGAAGCCGAGCCGGGGACGATTCGCGGGGACCTGGGAATCAGCGGACTCCGCAACCTGATCCACGCCTCGGATGCGCCCGAGACCGCGGAGTCGGAGCTCGCGATGTGGTTCGGCGAGGGGGACCTCGTCGATTACGGACGCGCCATCGACAGCTGGATCGTGGCCGAGGAGCCCGCGCGCTCGTAGGCGGCTGTTGGGAGCCCGGCGTAGGTCGGGTGCTCGACGAATCCCATCCGATCCAGCGGGAAGTAGCGCAGCCAGGCGCGGCCCACGATCAGGTTGCGCTGGATGACGCCGAAGAAGCGCGAGTCCTGGCTGTTGGGACGGTTGTCGCCCATCACGAAGTAGCTGCCGGCGGGCACGGTCCAGCTGCTCGTCCCCTCGGCATCCTTCGGCAACGTGGGAGCAGCTTCTCCCCCGATCGAGCGCACCACGTAGGGCTCGTCGATGCCCACCGGGCTGCCGCCGGGTTCCTGGATGAAGACGCGACCGTTCTCGAGGCTGACGACGTCGCCCGGCATCCCGATGACGCGCTTGATGAACGGAACGCCGCCCTGCCCGTATCCGGCGGGCGGCTGGAAGACGACGATGTCCCCGCGCTGGTAGTCGTTGAAGCGCGGCGAGATCTTGTCGATGAGCACGTACTCGCCGGGGTTGACGGTGGGCATCATCGACTCCTGCTCGACCTCGAACGGCTGAGCCACGAAGTTGTGGATGACGAGATAGATGACGAGGGTCAGGACGAGCGTCTCGACGATCTCGAGTGCGCATCCGAGCCTGCGGCGTGGGGCGGCCGGCTCGCCGTCCGCCGGCAGGTCAGAGCCGGTGGTCGGCGGAGGGTTGTAGGTCATCGGGCTCCGTCAGATCTGGGCGTGGCAGGCGGCGCGTAGCATAGCGGGCTCAGTGACGAAGCGCGCCGTGCCCCTCCGGACGGTGGCGGTCCTCGCGATTGGGGTCGCGGTTCTGGGCGCCATCCTGTACTACGCCTCTACCGTCGACGCCCGTGGCCCGACGGTGGTGGCGATCTCGCTGACGCAGCACCTGCGCGGCGACGAGGAGCAGGCGCTCACCACCACCAGCATCGAGGTCGACTTCTCGGAGCCGGTGCAGCACGCGTCGGCGGAGGCGGCGTTCGCCATCAACCCTCCAGTGACGGGTGCGTTCAGCTGGAGCGCCTCGAGCCTCACCTTCACGCCCGCCGAACGCCTGCCATTGCGCACCTCGTTCGAGGTCAGCGTCAAGCCAGGCGTCCGCGACCGCGTGGGAAATGCGATGACCGGCACCCCGGATCGGTTCCAGTTCGAGACGGTGGGGAACCCGCTGGTCGTGGCGTCGGAACCGGCCGATGCCGCCGAAGGCGTGGCCCTGGACGCACCGATCATGGTGACCTTCTCGACCCTGATGGACACCGCCTCGGTCGAAGGGGCGATTCGGGTCTCGCCATCGACCGAGGTCACCATGCGCTGGAGCCGGGAGCAGCTCACGATCGTTCCCGACGCGCCGTGGGGGGCCAACCGCCGCTACACGCTGGCGATCGGGACGGGAGCCCGGGATCAGGCGGGGACGCCACTCGAGCGCCCGGTCGTGGTCTCGTTCCGCACGGTCGTGGCCGGGCTCACGGTCGAGTCGCTCGTTCCCGGTGACCGGGTGGCCGGCGTCTCGATCTTCACCCCCATCGCCCTCGTCTTCGATCAGCCGCTCGATGAGGCGAGCGTCGACGACGACATGCTGACGATCGAGCCCGCCGTGGCAGGGTCGTTGGCAGTGGTCCCTGCACCGGGCGCCGCGGGGCTGCGCGACCCCGAGCCGCGCATCCTCCGATTCCAGCCATCCGGTCCGCTCGACCCGAACACGACCTACCAGGTCACGCTCGGGCCCGGCCTCCTGGGCGCCGATGGAACGGGGATGCCCGCCGGGGTCTCGTGGACCTTCACCACCGGAGCCCCCACCGCGACCCTCTCGAACCAGGTCGTCTTCATCTCGGATCGGGCCGGGATCGCGAACCTGTGGGCGATGAACCCCGATGGATCGAACCAGCGCCAGCTCTCGACAGAGCTGTCGCCAGTGACGAGCTTCGCGGTGTCGCCGGATGGACGCGTCTTCGTCGTCGGCGACGGAGCTGCCGTCGTCTGGGAACGGGCGGACGGCACGGCCCGGCGCGTCCTCACCGATCCCGCCGTGGTCGAGTTCGACGCTGCCTTCTCGCCCGACGGATCGCTCATTACCTTCGGTCGGGCCGACCCTTCGCGTGGAACGGGCCTGGGCCTCTGGCAGCGAGATGCGGATGGAAGCGACCCGCGGCCGATCGAGCTCCCGGCGGGGCCCGCCGCCTCGCCGTCGGCCGGTGAGCCGGCATCCATTCCGCTCCTCCGCGCGCCGCGCATCTCGCCCGATGGAACTGCCCTCGCGTTCGTCGACCAGTCCGGGCGAGTCGCCATCCTCGACCTTGAGCTGCAGCAGGTCACCTCCGCCGCCTTCGTGGCGCTATCGGAGCCGACCTGGCTCCCCGACAGCAGCGGGGTCCTCGTGGCCGGCGTCGGAGCCGGGTCCGTGATCGATACGAACTACGAGCTCCACTCGGCGGTCGCCGTCCTCGACCCCGGATCGGGCTCGCTGGAGTCAGCGCAGCTGGCATCGGTCCGCATCGTGCAGATGGATCGGGCGGCGACGTCGGTGCGGGCCACGGCCTTCGGGGGCGGCGCGGCGCGGCCCGCCGTCGATTCCCGCGGGCGCTACGCCTACATCCGCCTCGAAGGGTCAGAAACCGACGCCGGAAGGCTCTGGGTCTCGCAGGCCCTCGACGACGCCGGTGCAGCCATGGTCGTCACCTCTGGCGGGGGAGCTGGCTCGGCCTCGTTCGCTCCGGAGCCCGGTTCGATGGTCGTCGGGGAGGCGAAGCCGGGTGGGGTCTGGCTGCTCGACCTGGCGACCGGCGACGCGCAACAGCTGGCCGGGGACGGCTGGCTGCCCCGCTGGCTGCCATGAAGGTTGACCCGTCGCGAGGGGCCGGGCTACCATACCGCCGCATCGCTGGCGGACGCGCTGACGCGACCCTCCGCCGGCGTTTCCGTGTGCGAGACGACGTGACAAGCGACCCGGGCGCGCCCTGAACGGCAGCGACCAAATCGCCCAGCCCAATTCGGAGGTTTCATGGACATCCATCCCATCACCTGGGTCATTCCGGTCGCCGGCGTCGCCGCGATTGCATTCGCGCTCTACCTCGCCTGGGACGTCCTTCGATCGGATATCGGGACCGAGGCGATGCAGGAGATCGCCGGCACGATCTTCGAGGGCGCGGTCGCCTTCATCCGGCGCCAGTACCGCACCATTGGCCTCCTGGCCCTGGGCGGCGCGGTGGTCATCGGGCTGGTGATCACGCTGGTGGAGGGCAAGGAGGTCGCCGACACCAGCGTCTTTGGGCTGGACCTCGGCATCAAGACCGGTGTTGCGTTCCTGGTCGGCGCCGCCTGCTCGATGGCGTCGGGGATCATCGGCATGTACATCAGCGTCAAGTCGAATCTGCGCACGGCCGCGGCCGCGCGGAACAGCCTCGTGCGCGCCGTCCAGGTCGCGATGCGGGGTGGCGCCGTCTCCGGCTTCCTGGTAGTGGCGCTCTCGCTCCTCGGCGTGTGGTCGATCTTCGCCCTCTACGGCGGCTTCACGACCCCGGACCAGGCGCCCTTCCTGATCGTCGGGTTCGGCTTCGGCGCCAGCTTCGTGGCCCTCTTCGCCCAGCTGGGTGGCGGGATCTACACCAAGGCGGCCGACGTCGGTGCCGACCTGGTGGGGAAGGTCGAGGCCGGCATCCCCGAGGATGACCCTCGCAACGCCGGCGTCGTGGCCGACCTCGTTGGCGACAACGTTGGTGACTGCGCGGGTCGTGGTGCGGACCTCTTCGAGTCCACCGCCGCCGAGAACATCGGCGCCATGATCCTGGGCGTCGCCGTCTTCCGGATCGCGGTGACGGCCGGCTGGCCGCACCCCGAGGCGTGGATCTTCTTCCCGCTCGTCATCCGGGCCTTCGGCCTGCTGGCCACCATCGTCGCCATCTTCTTCGTCCGAGGGCGCGAGGACGAGGACCCGATGAACATGCTGAACCGCGGCTATTGGGTGACCACCATCCTGTCGGTGCTCGGCCTGGCACTCACCACCTCGGTCATGATGAACACCCCTGGCACCACCGGCGCCAACGGCATCGCGCCGTGGGTCTGGTTCTTCGGCGCGGGCGTGGTCGGCCTCGCCACCAGCGTCGCCTTCGTCTACATCACGCAGTACTACACCGCCGGCAACTGGCGGCCGGTGAAGGAGATCGCCGAGGCGAGCAAGACCGGCCCCGCGACGAACATCATCTCGGGCGTGGCCGTCGGCTTCGAGACGACGGCGGTCACCGCCATCACCATCGCGATCGCGCTCTTCGCCAGCCACTGGCTCGGCACCCAGGCGCTCCCCGACGTCCCGAACGGCGGGATCTTTGGCACCGCGGTGGCGACCATGGGGATGCTCATGACCACCGCCTTCATCCTCGCCATGGACACTTTCGGACCGATCACCGACAACGCCGGCGGCATCGCGCAGTTCGCGCACGCAGAGGGGAAGGCGCGCGAGATCACCGATCGCCTCGACGCCGTGGGCAACACGACCAAGGCGCTGACGAAGGGCTACGCCATCGCATCGGCCTCCCTGGCGGCGTTCCTCCTCTTCTCGGCCTACATCGACAAGATCAACCTGATCCAGACGAACCGCGGCGGGCCGCTCCTCGAGTCGGTCAACCTCGCGGACGTGAACGTCTTCATCGCCGCCCTCATCGGCGCGATGCTCGTCTACTTCTTCAGCAGCCTCGCCATCCGCGCGGTGGGGAAGGCGGCGCAGGCGATCATCGTCGAGGTGCGGCGCCAGTTCCGGGAGATGCCCGGGATCATGGACTACACCCAGCGGCCGGACTACGCGCGCGTCGTGGACATCACCACCCGCTCGGCGCTCCGCCAGATGATCCTGCCCGGCGCCGTGGCGGTGGCCACCCCCATCGTCGTCGGCCTGCTGCTTCGACAGGAGGCCGTCGCCGGCCTGCTCATGGTGGGCACCATCGCCGGCGTCCTGCTGGCGACGGTCCTGAACAACGGCGGTGGCGCGTGGGACAACGCAAAGAAGTTCATCGAGGCAGGGCACCTGACCGATGACAACGGGAACGTGCTCGGCAAGGGGACCGATGCACACGCCGCGGCGGTCGTCGGCGACACCGTCGGCGATCCGTTCAAGGACACCGCCGGCCCATCGCTGCACGTCCTCGTCAAGCTGCTCGCCACCATCAGCCTGGTGCTCGCCCCGCTCTTCATCCGTTAGCCACCACACCAGTTGGGGGGTGCCGTGGAACTCGTCCTCCAGGCCGCGCTGATCGGGCTCCTGCAGGGGCTGACCGAGTTCATCCCGGTCAGCTCCAGCGCGCACCTCGAGCTGGCTCCCTGGATGGCGGGCTGGCCGTCTGACGGGCTGCTTGGCAGCCTCTCGTTCGACGTCTTCCTGCACCTGGGCACGCTGCTGGCGCTGCTCGGCTACTTCGGTGGCGACTGGGTGCGCCTCCTGGGAGCTGCGTTCGCGAGCATCCGCGAGCGACGCCTCGGCGACAATCCCGACCGCCGACTGGCATGGCTCCTCATCCTGGCCACCATCCCGGCGGCCCTCATCGGGTTCGTTGGCGAGGACCTCATCGACAAGGCACTCCACGCCGACACCGACCAGGTCCGGCTCGCGATCGCGGGCTTCGTCGTAGTTGGCGCCGTCGCCCTGTGGCTTGCCGACCGGTTCGGCTCGCGCCGGCGCGAGGTCGACGGCCTCAGCCTGCCGGGCGCCTTCACCATCGGGCTCAGCCAGGCGCTCGCCCTGCTGCCGGGGATCAGCCGCTCCGGCGCGACCATCAGCACCGGCCTGGCGCTCGGGCTGACGCGCGAGTCAGCGGCGCGTTTCAGCTTCCTGCTGGCCACGCCGATCACCCTGGGGGCAGGCCTCTATGGCTCGCGCAAGCTCCTCGACGTGAGCCACACAGGCATGGAGTGGCTGGCGATCGCGGCCGGCTTCGCGGCAGCGGCGATCTCCGGGATGCTGGCGATCGGCTTCATGCTGTCATGGCTGCGGACCCGATCGGTCACCGTCTTCAGCGTCTATCGACTGCTCTTCGCCGGCCTCATCGTGGTCCTCGTCCTGGTCGGCCGCTGAGGTCGATTCCAGCCTCGAAATAGCCCTCGTCGTTCTTTGACACCACCCAAGCGCGGCCCTACAATCCGGCGACGCCGGCCCGCCCCCACCGGGGAGAGTCGGAGCACACCTGGCCGATGGCCAGCTTCAGGAACGCCAGCCCGAATCGGTGCGGCGGGATCTGGAGCATTTTTTGTTAGTGGATGACCATGAACAACAAGCCCGTCTATCTGACCGCCGAAGGGCTCGCCAAGCTCAAGGTGGAGCTGGTTCACCTGATCACCGTCGAGCGCCCGCGTGTCGCCGCGCGCATCCATGACGCGAAGCTGGATGGCGACATCACCGAGAACGCCGAGTACGAGGATGCCAAGCAGGAGCAGTCATTCCTGGAGGGCCGGATCGGCACGCTCGAGGCCCAGCTGAAGAACGCCGAGGTCATCGAGAAGACCAACGGCGACAGGGTCGGGATCGGCTCGAAGGTGGTCATCAAGGGCGAGGACGGCCAGGAGACCTTCACCATCGTCGGCTCGGCCGAGGCGGCGCCGCGGGAGGGTCGCATCAGCAACGAGTCGCCGGTTGGTGCCGCGCTGATGGGCCACAAGAAGGGTGACACCGTCGTCGTCGCAGCTCCGGCCGGGGAAGTCACCTTCACGGTCGTCAGTATCCACTAGCCGCGCCCGAAAACGTGTTCTGGGCCGACGAGCTGGCGGCGCGCCTCACGGGCCCGCAGGTCGTCAACGACTCGAAGACCCCCTCCGGCACCGTCCACGTCGGGAGCCTGCGCGGCCCGGTGATCCTGGACGTCATCGTGCGCGCCCTGCGCGCCCACAAGCTGCCGACGACCCTGCTGTACGGGGTGGACGACCTCGACCCGATGGACGCCCAGGCGATGTTGACGCCCGATGCCACCGAGCGCTGGATGGGAGCTCCCCTCGCCAACGTCCCCGATCCGGTCGGGGACTGCCACGCCTCCTACGCGCGCCACTTTGCCGCGCTCTTCATCGACACCTTCAGCGGGCTCGGGATCCACCCGGATCGCTACTACTGGATGAGCGAGATCTACGCCAGCGGCGATGTCGACCCCTTCATTCGCACCGCCCTCGATCGCGCGGAGGTGGTGCGTGACATTTATCGCCGGGTCAGTCGCGTCGAGCGGCCGGAGGGCTG
>Ga0310810_10012125_pt1 | contig 10111 bp, 10 predicted proteins | sample NCmetagenome_FD_207641 | JGI IMG/M metagenome (GOLD analysis project Ga0310810, IMG submission 207641) | Soil microbial communities from experimental microcosm in Duke University, North Carolina, United States - NC | ecosystem: Engineered > Artificial ecosystem > Soil microcosm > Unclassified ...
GGAAGACTTATTGTGAAAATCTAATGCTGACGCAGGAAGAAATAAAAAAGCAACTGGGTAGATATGCCGCTGACCTCATACCGCCAAATGCCACTATTGGGTTGGGAAGCGGCACAACAATATTCTGGCTCGTCACCGAGCTGGCAAACCGCACGAAACTCGGTTTGAATTTGAAAGTAGTTCCCACTTCCATCGACACAAAACGTTTGGCTGAACAGGCCGGCATCACAACTGTTGAGCTAAATGACGTTGGGTCGCTACCATTCACAATTGATGGAGCTGATGAAATAGACAAAGGTTTTCAGTTGATAAAGGGTGGCGGTGGCGCATTGTTGCGGGAAAAATTGGTGGCAGCTCAATCGGAAAAGCTAATCATCATAGCAGACGAAAGTAAATGGGTTTCACAATTGGGCCGGTTTCCGCTACCTGTAGAAGTTATTCCCTGGGGATGGAAACCGGTGCAAAAAAAAATACTGGCGATGGGCTGTAACACGGTTGACCTGCGAAAAGACAACGCGCGGCCTTTTATCTCGACCGATGGCCATTACATCCTGGATTGCCATTTTGAAAAAATAAATGATGCCGATGCATTGAATACGTCGTTACACCTGATTCCCGGAGTAGTAGAAACCGGTCTTTTTCTTAATATGACCCATGCTGCTGTTATTGGACATGCAGATGGAAGGGTTGAAATGAAAATGAAGGGTTCGTCTATTAGGTGAGGCCTCTCATCAAGTAAGCACTAAGAGCCAAGAAACAAGAACCAAATAAACTTTAAAATTCAAATCAAAATCATCGTGGCGATTACTTGCCCTATTTTTTAAAATAGCAGTAAAAATTAGGACGAGTTCTTTAGCCTCCTGCCGCAATTGTGCCCGTTCTTCTTCACTCTCTTTTGAACCGTCGGTAATCGCTAATCGCAACCAATACCCGGATTCCTTGGATTCTCTCCTGCACGTTTTTATTTTCATTCCAAAATCCTTATCTCCAATGGCCTCGTTTGCTTCAATGTAATTGGCACCGGCCGAGCTTCCGGCACGAACCAGTTGCGGTATATATTCAATATTGGCCAAATTCTTTGGCAGCTTCAAACATAAATCTCTCACTCTTATCGCAAACAAGGCAGTCCTTTCCTCCAAATCGTACGTTTTCGTCTTTTCAGCTTTTTCAGTGGACTGGTCCAAAGAACTGCGACCATTTTCAATTTTCGAAAATTCCATTTTGAACTTTTCCCGAATCTCGATCGTCTCGCCTCATGTCCTATGAGTTTTCTACCTTTTTTTTCTGTTTTTTTCTTCTAATTTATTTGGTTCTTGTTTCTTGGTTCTTGGATTTCACAAAGAAACGCCGCTGCAGTCAATACAACTTCACAAAGGGGTTATTCATTTTTTCAAAACCAATTGTTGTCATCGAACCATGCCCTGAATACACTTTGGTATCATCCGGCAGCGTGAACAGTTGTGTCTGGATACTATTTATAAGAGTATCGTAGTCGCCACCGGGCAAATCGCTTCTGCCGATGCTTCCATTAAAGAGAACGTCACCGCCAATGACAAACCCGCCGGCCTCGTGGTAAAAACAAACACTTCCGGGTGAATGACCGGGTACAAAACGTATTTGCAACTCATCATCGCCAACCTGTATCGTTTCTCCTTCCTTTAATGTCGCCAGGGGGCCTTCGTAATTGTCAAACGGAAGTTGCCAGGTTTTACCCGCAATGGGGGCGGTTTCCAGGACGATTTTTTCTTTTTCGTGAATATGAAGTGTTAAATTCCACGTTTCGTGAACAAATTTGTTCCCGAAAACATGGTCAAGGTGGCAATGCGTATTTAGCAATAGTACAGGCGTAAGACCTGATTTTACTATGAACTCTTTCAAGGTAGCTCTTTCCTCGTCAAAATAACAACCGGGATCTATAATGCAGCACTGCCCCTGAGCGTTATAGAGTACGTAGGTGTTCTCCTGGACGGGGTTAAATGTAAATGACTTGATCGATAACATGGTTGGATTTTCGTACTTTTAAAAATGTGCCCGAATCCGGTAAATTTGTCATTGGATAAAGGCTGAACGAAGATAGTTCAGAATCCAACCCCGGAGTAAAGGCAACACCCCATGAAAAAACAACGTTTAAACAGAATACGTAACAGAAAAGATGCTATGGTGAAATCATTATGCCTCGTTGCCTGTATCCTGATTTTCTCAATAACAAAGTCCAAGGCACAGGTAAGTACGGTAGAGTTTGGCAAGAACCGTGTACAGTACCAAAAGTTTCAGTGGAAGTATTACCAAACCGAAAATTTCAACACGTATTTCAGCCAGGATGGTCTGGGACTTGGTAAATATGTTGCCCAAATTGCGGAGACAGAATTGCCTGGACTTGAAGAGTTCATCGAATATGGTCTTCAACGCCGGATAAATATTGTTGCCTACAACAATTTTGATGAAATGCTGCAGTCCAATATTGGGCTGGGACTCGATTGGCAAAACTCCGGGGGCATGACCAAGCTGGTCAATAATAAAATGCTCATTTATTTCGACGGCAATCATGACAACCTTCGGCGCCAGATCCGGCAGGGAATATCCAGGGTTTTAGTAGAGAATGTACTTTTTGGAGACGATTTGGGAGAATTTGCAGCAAACCAGGCATTGCTCGATCTTCCCAAATGGCTAACCGATGGATATATCCAGTATGCTGCTGAAAACTGGTCAGCCGCGCTCGATGATAATCTGCGTTCCGTGATGCTCTCAGCGAGCTACAACAATTTTTACCAGTTTGCTTTTGCTAATCCCGAACTGGCCGGGCATGCTTTCTGGAAATACATTGCCGACAAGTATGGCAAAACAAAAGTTACCTACCTGTTATATCTAAGTCGAATTTATCGCAATCTCAACAATGCTTCAGAAAAAGTAACAAAGAAGAAATTTAAGGAAGTGCTGAAAGATTTTATGATTGAAATTCCCCAGCAGTATTACAAAGATATTCGTGGCAGGCGCAATGCACCGAAGGGACAGTTGGGTGTGAGTGAAGTGATCGGTAAAAAGGATTATTTCCGCTTCAACGCGAATCCTAACCCGAGGAGCTTCACTTACGGCGTGGTGGAATTTAAACAGGGGAAGTACCGTGTGGTACTCGTGGAAAATTTTGTAACGCGAAAAACTCTTTTAAAATTCGGAACCCGTTCCAAAGGCGATGAGGTGAATCCTAATTACCCAATACTGGCATGGGATGGCAAGGGTACCCGCCTGGCGGTTATGTATAGCCAGGAAGGAAAATTGAAATTATTTGTATACGACGTAGTGAACCGGATCAAAACTGTGAAGCAGGAATTACCGATGTTTGACCAGGTCCAGGATATGAAGTTCATGCTTGATGCAAATACACTGTTGTTAAGTGCGGTCAGAAGCGGGCAAACAGATATTTTCGTTTATAAGTTGGATTCACAAAGCTTTGATCAGATCACGAACGATGTATACGATGATCTCGATCCTGTTTTTGCGGCCTTCCCCAATAAAACCGGAATTCTTTTTTCCAGCAATCGTCCTTCGGCAATGGCAGCAAGTACTGATGATTCGCTACCTGCAAAACGATTTAATATTTTCCTTGTTGACAATTGGAATAAATCTGAGTTCAAACAAATATCGCAGCTTACGGCCCTTCCAAGAGGCAATGCGAGGTTCCCGTCACAATACAATACTTCCCATTTCACTTTTGTGAGTGATGAAAATGGAATCAATAACCGTTATGCAGGTTTCTTTCGTACCGAAAGGGCTGGCCTGGACACATTAGTTTTTATCGGTGACGAAGTATTGAGAAATCCGCCGTTAAAAGAAGTCGATAGCCTGCTGGCCGAATGGGGTAAAACAGATATTGACTCGGTTGGATATTTTTCGGTCACCAATGATTCATCCTATGTTTTTGCGCTCACTAATTACCAAAGCAGCATGCTGGAAACAAGAACTGCAGGTGATCAGCAACAGGTCAGCGAAGTAGTAAAACTCGGAAACGTAAAACTGTTGTACCGGTTAAAAGTCGATGAAAATACGCTGCGTCGCCGAAATATTAATGCCCGGCCCACTGAATATATGAAGTCGGTCATCGACGAAGAAAAACGAACCAGGGGCAGGCTTTCGCCCCAGGAAGCAAGTAACTCAGACACAGCGAAACAAAATAATTTCTTCCAGAGTGAATTTGGTGAAGAAAAAAAAGACAGCAGCCAACTGGGGAAAGTAGTAGAGGCAACACAGTCCACCGAGCCAACCATTTTGGGTAAGGCAAAACTTTGGGAATACCGGCCGCGAAAATTCTTTGGCGATTACGCGGTAATTGGTTTCAACAATTCAGTATTGGCGGTAAATAAATACCAGCCTTTTACGGGAGGAGGCCCGGTTTATTTATCAAATGGTGGCGATTTTAACGGGATGATCCGCCTCGGCACTTCCGACCTGATGGAGGATGTGAAATTCACCGGTGGTATAAGGATTGCACCCAACTTAAGAGACAATGATGTAATGTTCTCAATCGACAATTTGCGCAAAAGATGGGATTGGGGTATATTATATTTCAGAAGCAGTCTTGAAGGAATTGCGACTATTCGCGATCCTGATACCGGCAATCCCGTGCAGGGACCAGGAAAATTATTTTCGAGCTATTACATGTTCCGGGCTAAATATGCTCTCGACCGGGTAAGAAGTTTCAGGGCTCTTGTTGGTCCAAGGTTTGACCGGACCGTCCTGAGTTCCACAAACCAGGTTACCATAAAGGTTCCGGATACAACGGCTGCATATAGCCAGGTTTCCCTGGAATATGTGTACGATAATGCTGTAAGTCCCACCAGCAATATCTGGCAGGGTCTGCGTTATAAAATCTATGGCGACTGGTTTACTCAAATGACAAAAGGGAACCAGGAAGGTAGATATCTTTTCAATGTAGGATTTGATGCACGTCACTACCTCCAGATCTACCGCTACGTTACCTGGGCCGTGCGTGCTGCAGGTGATTTCTCATTCGGTGATCAGAAAATCGTCTACTATTTGGGCGGGGTGGAAAACTGGTTTGGTCCCAAGTTCAATTCGGCCGATCCCGCAACAGAACAACGCTACACCTACCAAGCGCTGGCGCTTAACCTCAGGGGCTTTCCGCAAAATGCGGCACATGGCAATAATGCAATGGTGTTGAACAGCGAAATAAGGGTGCCGATATTTACCACATTTTTCAACAAGCCGGTAAACAATGCGTTCATACGTAACTTCCAGTTGGTTCAGTTTTTTGATATCGGCACCGCCTGGGCAGGCGAGATTAAAAATATACGGAGACCACAAAGTGTCTATACGGGTGACCAGGGTAACCCATTTTCTGTTCGCATAAAAGCGGGAGGCATTGGACCTTTTGCGGGCGGCTATGGCTTTGGAGCACGCAGTACGATTCTCGGTTACTTCCTTCGTGCAGACTGCGCATGGGAGATGAATGGAGTCTTCAAAGGAAAACCGACCTGGTATTTCGCCATGGGATTTGATTTCTAGATTGGTCTTTTGAAAGAGACGATAATACAAAAAAAGTTCCCCCGATAACGCCGGGGGATTTTTTGTCAGCAATAGATACGGATACAATGAGATTTGTCGTTAAGCTGCAATCATTTTCCTTTTCCTTGTAACTGAATTCCTGTTTTTGATCTGTTGCGAGGCTTCGAAAAATACCGAGAGGGTTTCAAAGACGTATCGGCCAAAAAAGTATCGCCCCTGTTTCAATACTTTCTTGTGATACCACCAAACAACTAACGTTGTACCGATCATCAGGAACAATTGAAAGCTCCCGCGTAAAAAATTGGAAAACCATGAACGTCGGCGATGAAATATCTTGAGCAGATCACATTGGAAGCTGATGTGTTCTTCCTCATCTCGCAGGATCTGCAAACAAATCTTTTTTAATAAATCACATTCTGTTGCCTCGTATAGCGCCCGGTAATAAACTTTCGCAATGATTTCCGCTATCAGCAAAATGCCCACTGTATTGTGAATGCCTCCTGCTTTTCTGAGCCACCGAAAAACGCCGTCAACCCAATGACCTTTAATGAGCGGGATGTCGTATTTATGCATAAATGCTGCAAGGATAGATGCGTGTTTCGGTTCTTCCCTGATAAATAACCTGATGCATTCCAGGTATTCAGGATCTTCAAATTGTTTGGCGAAAGCAAACAGGTGTCTGCCTTCAGAACTTTCACCTTTCTGAAATTGCTGCAACGACGACGATATGACTGATCGTTCCTCCATCGATAAGCAGTCGTGACCAATGAAGTCTATATTGGCAAAATGATTTTGATTATGGCGGAAATATTCTTTCCATATTTTGAATTCCATAAAATTTGTTCTTTTTTACCACTGAATTTTTTTCGAAAAATGCATGATAACGGCAAGCGTCAGGAACAGGCCAATACTCCCAAGGATCAGTGAGTAGTCCTGCAATTGCAGAATTGTAAAAATATAGGTATACATTAATGCCAGGATGGCTCCCAATAAGCCGGTAAGCTTTGAAGAATTCAGTATCCCTCTCACAAACCACGCTATCAGCCCAATGGTAGCAACGGAAGCAATAGCGTAAGCCGAATTGAAACCTGTATATTCAGAAAATGACAGGAGCAACGTATAGAATAAAATTAATGCCAAACCAATAAGAGCATATTGAAAAGGATGAACAGATTTTTTATTCACTGTTTCAATAATAAAAAAAGCGGCAAACGTAAGCAGTATGCAGAGTATAGCATACTTTACCGAACGCATGGTTTTCTGATAACCGTTAACGGCTATAAACAAATCGGCTCCGAAAGAAGCAGACTCAAGATCATAACGAGATTCTTTCCATGCCTGCGGAAAATTTCTTGTATGAGCCAGGTTTTTCCAGGTTGCGACAAACCCTGTATCGGTAATATTATGCTCGGGTAATTGTCCGCCCGTGAAGCTAGGATCGGGCCATGCGGATGCCAATTTCACCGTTGTAACTTTTCCTACCGGCGTAAACAATAACTGCTCAGATCCATTTATTGCAATCGTGGACGAAAAACTAATGGCATCGTTGTTTGATAGAGTAACGGGAGCGCTTAATCCCTCCTTCATGACTCCATTGTCGACCAGCGACGGATTCAATGTCAGCACCGAATCGTTCCATTTTAACCTTATCTCTTCTCGCAATCCTTTAATGTCTGCCAGGGACATGCACACATAGGCTTCATTCCATAATACTTGTGAAGGATCGATTTTAAGCTGCTGCAGAGGCAACGCGCCAAACGTTCCGTTGATGCTGATTTCAGCGGAATACAACATTACCTGGTAAATACCCCGGTGCCGTTCTTCGGGTCGCACCGTAGACGCTACATCCAGCCGGTCAGGAAGCAGGTATGCTAATTTTTTCAAAACAAGCGGTTGACCTTTATCACCTGTGGCATTTTCTGTGTAGGGTAATACCAATACCGGCCCGGTTAGATTTTGTCTTCCCGCCCATTTGCTGCTTACTTCAGCAGACGCTTCTTCCTGCCTTGCCTGCCTTTCGCTGATGAGATTTTGAACAAAGAAGGATGGAATCAATAAAATCAAAACCAACCCGCCAATCAACAACGCTTTAATGAGTAATTTGCTTTTTTGCCAGATGCTGGCGACGACTGTTTCCATTTTAATTTTATTTTTATTGATTTACTGGCTGAAAATTTTCACCAAGTTTTTTTATCGTTGTGTAGACTAAAGTCATAAACATGGCATACACCATAATCATTCCCCATTCCATTTTATTTCTGGCCGGGTGCAACAAAAGCTCCAGCATTTCCCGGAAAAGCGAGAAAGGCTGCATGATGATGTCCCAGCTGTTGTATCGCAGGTATCGGCCGATATAAATGCCAAATGCATTTAGCCACATTACAATGAAAACAATGAAAAGAGAAAAGCCACGACCAGAGACCGTTTCAAGGATTAGTTCTGCTTTTCTAACCGACAAAATTCCAAGCACGAGACCATTCCATGCGAACGAAAAGATCAATAACAAATCAAACCATTTGGGAGCCGAGTGAAATTGCTCCAGGTGAAAAAGATCCGTAAGTATGTAAAACGAATTGGGAACAAACAGCAACCAGGTGAAGACAAAAGCAAATAACGTCGGTTTACTTCTCTCCCTTTGCATAAGTTCCCATAGCCATTCGGTAATAGCAAATGGTAAAAATGCAAGAAAGAGGTTCCACAAAAGAAATATATAGGTTAATTGACCCGTGATCAGGACTCTTGCAATCAATAAAAGGCAGCTAAATCCACAGGAAATCAACAGCCAATGTTTTATTGTCAACAGTGAGTAAATGTTCCGTCGCAAAAAAAACTTAAAAAGCATATCAAAAAAGTTTTGGAATGAAAATTATGGCCCCGGTTATGAAGGCTGTAACAGCTGATAGCAGCACCGCGCCCGCTGCGAGGTCCTTTATTAATTTAATACCGGGATGACTTTCGCCGGAAATGAAATCCATTATTCTTTCAATTGCTGTGTTAAACAGTTCGGCAACCCACACAAATCCTGTTACCAATACAAGAAAAACAATTTCATTTGGTGACAATTTGCAATAGAGTGCCAGTGCGGCCATGACCACGGTAGCTGCAAGGTGAATCCAGGCGTTTGTTTCATTTCGAAAAAATGAAAAGAGTCCTTCAAAGGCAAACCCAAAACTGGCGACACGAGATTTAATAGAGAATTGTAGTTGTTTCATTTTATTCTGAAGTTTTTTCAGCAATCCATTTCCACCAGAAGAGGGTGCAACTGGCGTACACAAATATTTGATAAAGGTCATCACTTACGGAATGGCCATTTCTGAATACCGCCATGCAAACAGGCACCATAAAACTTATCGCCGCCATCGTGACGAGCATTCCCATAATGTGAACGGGCATATACAACCAGCCCGTCTTTTTAAACCAGGTTTGTTTCATATACAATGATTTTATAAGCAAGAACAATTTTCGCCAAACAAGTATGCAAACAAAATGGCAAGAAGACTAATGCTGAAACCGGCAACCAGTAACGGCAGCCAGCGCTTCCTGACCGTTATTTGAAAAAGAAAATGATTTTGTGTGAACTGCATCCTCACACTCAGCAATTGGAATATTGTAAGGAAGAATGCCAGTATTGGTCCGAGCACTATCAGTAAATTAATATTCCATCCCAGTGATTCTTTTATGCCCCAGCTTTCCAGCAATGGCGCAATGGTATCAAAGGGACCATCAATCCCCAATTCATACTTCAGTACCGAAATGACAATAAAATAAGTTGTAGGTAGTGCCAGCAACAGGGAAATAATTGCTATTCCGTTTTGTTTAGTAAGCTGCTTCATAAAAAGTGTTTTTAGTTGTAATTCTTTCAACTTCAATAATCTTACTCCGGCAAATGCTTAATGGTATCAACCCGATTATTCCAAATGAGCAGTCTATGAGCCTCCAGGGAATGGGGATTCCCCGATAATGTCCGGCGATGAATGCGAAGGGTACGATGAGCAGGCAGGCGATCATACCGAACTCAATCACCCATTTATTCTTCACCGGGTCTTTCAGCGGACCGATAAATAAAATCGCGAGCATGAAATGTGCAAATGCGAGCCAGTCATATCCATACCCCAGGAAAGGGTATTCCCTGTTCATGGTTACAATACCTGCACATACCCGGTCAATCCAGGCACCGATTGGTGTTTCGGGTAAAAACAAACGTGAAAGAAAAGTAAGTTCCTTTTCAAGAGGGATTGCGGTCAATCCGCTCAGCACAAGGGCGACCATGAAGAAAATGATCCAATGCCTTATTTGTCTCGTTGTTTTATCCATTTTTAAAAGTACTTTGTGTCTCAAAGTGTAAGTTCAAAAAAAATTTACCGTACTCCTTTGATCATATTTTCCAGGGCAGCAATGTGGTCGGAAAATGCACGCTCGCCATTTTTTGTTACAGAATAAGTGGTATTGGTTTTTCTCCCGATAAAACCTTTGTGGACCTTGATATACCCATTTTCCTCAAGACTAACCAGGTGCGTGGCAAGGTTTCCATCGGTCACCTCCAGCATTTGTTTCAGGTCGTTGAAGCTGACTTCATCATTGACCACCAGCA
>Ga0310810_10012126_pt1 | contig 10111 bp, 13 predicted proteins | sample NCmetagenome_FD_207641 | JGI IMG/M metagenome (GOLD analysis project Ga0310810, IMG submission 207641) | Soil microbial communities from experimental microcosm in Duke University, North Carolina, United States - NC | ecosystem: Engineered > Artificial ecosystem > Soil microcosm > Unclassified ...
CGGTGGCAGCGAGTATGGCGCTCAATTATTCGCTCGCACCGCATGCGGAACTGGCGCGGAAAACGTTCCTCTCAGAAGCGACGTCGCGTTCTGCGCGCAACATCCAAGGGCAGGTTTTTCGCAATCGAACTGATTTGCGCACGTGGTTTATCCAGAATTTTCGCCTTGGCGACAACGTCTTTAGCAACGTGCAGGTGCTGCAACAAGACCCGAACGACAATATCGTCATGGGTTATTCGGCTGCTAAAGCGTATTATCGGCCTGAGACAAAAACATGGGATTTGGAGAACGTGCGGCTCGCTTATTACGACGCGGCTGGAAACATCACCAAGGAAGAGTTTCAACCTACGCTAACTATCGAGCACTGGAGCGAAACACCGTTCCGACTGAGCAGCGCGAACGTGCTAGCGGAATCCCTGAGCGTGCCGGAATTGCGCGAATACCTGCATTTCAATGCGGACTTTCCCCCAACGTTGCTGGCGCCGTTTCGCACTCATTTCCAGTATCGGCTGGCGTTGCCGTGGACGTGCCTGGTCGTTGTGTGTATTGCCGCTCCGCTCGGAATCGGCTATTCGCGTCGCGGTGTTTTGTCCAGTGTTGCCGCCGCAGTGGTCCTCGTATTCTCGAATAACTTCCTTGTGCATCTTTTTCTTGCGCTCGGCGAAGGCGACCGCGTGCCTGGATGGATTGCCGCCTGGACACCAAACATTCTATTCGCGGGAATTGGTCTGTATTTGCTGTATCTGCGCGCATCGAATCGCGAACCGCCGAGTTTAAATCCGTTCACCGCGTTCTCCGCGCGTCGTATAGTTGCGCGATGAACCCGCTCCCAAACGAATGGGCGATCAAACATCGCGCGGACTCCTGCGCCGTGACGCAGCGGCCATTCGTCCCTGGGGAATATTTTTACACACTTCTGTATCACGGCGCCGACGGTTACCGGCGCGAGGATTTGAGCGAAGAAGCCTGGCAAAGCCGGAATGAAAATATTCGGCCGTTTTCATTTTGGAAATCGCGCTACGAGCCGTTGCCATCAAAGCCGGCCGAACCTGTGGCCAAGGAAAATGCAGAGCAACTTTTTCGCCGTTTGATGGCGTCGGATTCACCGCCTGCAAATGCTTGCTACGTCCTCGCGGCGATGCTCGAACGAAAACGTGTTTTGAAACAAATGAAAACTGAATCCCGCGACTGCGGGAAACGCGTCCTCATTTACGAACAAGGTTCCACAGGCGACGTGTTCATCGTGCCTGACCCGCAATTGCGCCTGAATGAATTGGAAAATGTGCAAAACGAGGTGGCAGAGTTACTTCGCGGAGCCACTCAAAACGGATAATGTTTAAGGAAAGCTGCTGATGACCACAGAAACACCCAGCATCAATTACAAGATCGGCAACGAACGCCTGATTAGCGTGACCGACAACGCCGCGCGCAAGTTAGCCTCACTACTGAAAGAAAAAGGCCAGCCGGAGGGGGCGCTGCGCCTTAAGGTGATCGGAGGCGGCTGCTCCGGTCTGCAATACGTGATGGATTTGGTCGATGGACCGATGGAGCGCGACATCCTCGTTCCGACTCAAGACGTGCGACTCGTTGTCGATCCAAAGAGCGCGCTATTCGTTAGCGGCTCCGTGCTCGATTACAGCGAAGATTTGCAAAAAGGCGGCTTCAAAGTCACGAATCCAAACGCGGTCGCGCATTGCTCCTGCGGCGAAAGTTTCGCTGTGTAATCAAGCGTTCTCCATGACTTTAGGTTGCTGATGATGGTCTGCTGAGAAACTTTTCCGATCGTTTACGGTCCCAGCGAAACCCAAGGCGGAGTGATGATGACGAAGCGCACAAAGTCGCCGAAAAAACGGCCCACAGTGGATCTCTACAAGCGACTTCTCAGTCGGATGCCAAAGATGCTGATGGAAAAACAGTCGCGCGCTATTGATGAGGTAAATCGCGGTGAACGGAAAAAAGCGGCGTCAAGCCGCCGCACTCCCAAGCGTGCTTCGCGCGCAAAATTTAGTGTCCATTCTTAATTAGTCCTGCGGGACAGTCTCGCTTTGCCTGCGGCTCACCCTCGCTGGAAATTCCTTCGTCCTTCGTCATTCGAATTTCGTCATTTATATCACACCTTCATGACCTCGGCTTCCTTGTGCTTGAGATGGTCATCGATGGATTTGACGAAGCGATCGGTGAGTTTTTGCACTTCGTGCTCGACATCGTGCTCCTGGTCCTCGCTTAATCCGCCGGAGGCTTTGAGTTTTTTCGCTTCGTGTATGGCTGTGTGGCGATTGGCGCGAACACGCACCCGCGCTTCCTCGGCCATTTTGTGCAGAGAACGGACAAGGTCCTTTCGCCGTTCCTCTGAAAGCTCCGGAATCGGCAGCCGAATAATCTTACCATCAACGGCAGGCGTGATTCCAATCTTCGATTCTCTAAGCGCTCGCTCGATGTCGTGAACTGTGCCGGCATCGAACGGCTGCACAACGAGCAGACGCGCTTCGGGTGTCGTGATCAGCGCCACTTGTTTGAGCTTCATGTTCGACCCGTACGTATGCACATCGATGTTCTCGACCAGCGCAGGTGACGCTTTGCCGGTGCGCACCGTGGCGAATTCATGAACCATATAATCGACGCTTTTTTCCATCGACATCTCGGCCTCCAAAAGAATGTCGTCTCTGCTCATATCGTTGAATGTTTACTTCGGTGGAGCTTCATCGCAAACCAGAGTTCCAACGTTTCGCCCGAGTACAGCGTCGCGCAGGATTCCGGGCTTGTACATGTTGAACACAACGATCGGGATTTTGTTGTCCATGCAAAGACTGAACGCAGTCGAATCCATGATCTGAAGACGCTTCGTGAGCGCTTCGGTAAACGTGAGACGGTCGTAACGGCGCGCGTCAGGAAATTTGTTTGGGTCCCGATCATAAACGCCGTCGACCTTTGTCGCTTTCAGGATCACGTCTGCGCGAATCTCACTCGCTCGCAGTGCTGCCGTCGTGTCCGTGGAAAAATAAGGGTTACCGGTGCCGGCGGCGAAAATCACAACTCGGCCCAGCTCCAGATGGCGAACGGCGCGGCCGAGGATAAATGGCTCAGCCACATTATTCATTTGAATCGCGGTTTGGACGCGGGCCTCGACTCCGATTTGCTCGAGCGTGCTTCGTAACGCGAGAGCGTTGATGACCGTGGCAAGCATTCCCATGTAATCGGCCGTGGTACGATCCATGCCGCGATCCGCCGCGGAAAGTCCGCGCCAGATGTTGCCGCCGCCGATCACTACGGCCACTTCCACGCCCAGATCGCGCACTTCTTTCATGCGCTCGGCGATCGCGCGCACGACGGTAGGCGAAATATTGTCGCGCCCACCGTGCTCATTCATTGCTTCGCCGCTCAGCTTGAGCACGATGCGTTCATAAACTGGTGTTTCTGTCTGCATCGGTGACTAACAAGATCAACAGAAGACGGCCGTTTTGGAAAGCAAATTGGTAGTGGGGAGCGCGGGCGCCTCGCCCGCTGTTTTCGGCGCCCTCGCCGAAAAGTTCCCCATGACTGTCCCGCGAGGCGCGTGGCACAGCGGGCGCCTCGCCCACGCTCCCCGGAATTAACTTGCTCTGCGCAGGAGCGAAGAGTGCCCGCGCAAGAATTCCGCGGCGCTCATTTGCCGTTTTCCTTCAAGTTGCACTTCGGCGAGAGAAAGTGCGCCTTTGCCGGTGGCAACGATCAGTCCTTTGCCGCTGCGCAAAATTTCTCCGGGTTGACCATTGAGGTCGACAACTGACGCGGAAAAGATTTTTAGATTTTGACGATCGAGTTTCATGAACGCGCCGGGCCATGGGTTGTAGGCGCGAATTTTTCTCTCAATCGCTTCGGCAGATTCGGACCAATCGATTTGGCCGTGTTCACGTTTTAGCTTTGGAGCGTAAGTCGCGCGGGCATTGTCCTGCTGGGTGCGCGGTGCGTTCCCGGCCGCAACCAGTCGCAAAGATTCAAGCAACGCCTCTGGAGCAACCTGCGCCAGGCGATCATGCAATGATCCGCCCGTATCGTTAGGCAGGATTTCGACACTGCGCTGCAACAGCATGTCGCCAGTGTCGAGTCCTTCGTCCATGTACATCACGGTGATGCCCGTCTCACGATCGCCCGCCGCGATTGCGGCCTGAATCGGTGCTGCGCCCCTCCAGCGAGGAAGAACCGAGGCGTGCAGATTCAAACAGACGAGGCGTGGAATCTCGAGCACAGCCCGCGGCAGGATCTGGCCGTAGGCAACGACGACAATCACATCGGGCGTAAGTCGGCGGATCTCTTCGATCGGTTGAAGATCTTTGATTCGCGCCGGTTGGAGAATCTCAAGGAGTGACGGCTTCCCAGCCGTCACATTCCCAGTCGACGGCTGCCCAAGCCGTCGTTCCTTGAGACTGAAGTCGCCGCTCGTTGTGATTGCTTTTTTTATCGGCGGCGGTTCAACGCGCTGTTCGCGTCCTACAGGCTTATCCGGTTGAGTGACGACCGCAGCAACTTCGTGCTCTGAGTCGAGCAATGCTCGTAGCGTCGGCACGCCGATTTCGCCGGTGCCGATAAAGACGATTCGCATTCTTGAGTTGTGGCGTCAGTGTAGTCTGGCGGAACGGCGGGGACGCCGCGCGCCCATCGCTTGGGCCATCATCTTCTCGCCAGCCGTGACTTCACGCCGGCCTACTGATGATCCACACCCCGTGCAGAGATAATCGAAGATTTCGCGGTCTGGCAGGACTAACAAAAGCCGCTCGCGCACTGGCATCGCGGCTTTGCATTTTTCGCAATAAAGACTGGAGGCAGTAAAATTTTCAAACTGCTGCTGGGTCATAGACGCCGTTCACGCTCTTTAGAATATCGAGCAGAACTTTGGCGGGCGGCTGCGTCGCGTCAACCACTGTGACCATCCCTGCCGGGTAATACGAAAGCACAGGCCTGGATTCCTTCTCGTAAATATCGAGACGCCGCTGGATGACTTCTTCATTTGCGTCGTCGAGGCGATTCTCTTTCAAAGCGCGCTTCTTGAGTCGATAAAACAGCGTCTCGCGATCGGGGCACGCAAGATGGAACACCTTCTTCACGTCGATCATGTCAGTCATGATCTTGGCCTGACCCAGGTTTCGAGGAATCCCGTCTAAAACGAGCGTGTCGATGTCTGGCTTGAACTTGTGTGCTTCTACCGCCGCGTCGATCGCCTCGCTCCAGAGCTGCACCGTGATATTGTCCGGAACGAGCTGGCCTTTGCTCGAATACTCAAGAAAGGCTTTGCCAACCTGTGTGCGCGTGTCGATGGAGCGGAATACATCGCCACAAGCGCAATGATAGTAACGCGGGATCGTGCCGAGGGTTTTGCCCTGCGTGCCTTTGCCGCTGCCAGGCGCGCCAAAAAGGAGAAAGGTTTGGTATCTCATCATTACGAATCCGTTTATACCGCAACGCCTGCACGCTAGACAAGCATTGTCATCCCGAGCGAACTCGCCTGCCAAGCCGTAGCTTCACACGAAGGCTGGAGGGATCCCGTGGAATAACGTCGAGATTTTTCGACGGGACCTTTCGACCCCGAAAGCCTTTGGGGCTCAAGATGACGAAGAAATTGCGGCAGGATCCACATTCACCCGTCGCCCGCCGCGATCGAATCGAACGTTCCCGTCAACCAGAGCAAAGATTGTGTAATCGCGGCCAAGTCCAACGTTTTTTCCAGGCAAAAATTTTGTGCCGCGCTGGCGCACAATGATGTTGCCGGCCACAACCATCTCGCTGCCGAATTTTTTTACACCCAGCCGTTTGCTGACGCTGTCGCGGCCGTTTTTAACGCTGCCTTGTCCTTTTTTATGAGCCATTGGGGAAAGTTGATAGTTGAGAGCTAATAGTGGATGGCGTTCGCTTTATTCTTCAGTTTTCTTCGAAGCGGCTTTTTTCGCTTCTACACTGATGCTCTTGATTTTTACACGCGTCAATTTGCGACGGTGGCCGACCGTGCGGTGATAACCTTTGCGCCGCCTGTATTTGAACGCGACGACCTTCTTGTCCTTGCGTTGTTCGACAACTTCGGCGGTCACTTTTGCTCCGGAGATGAGCGGCTTCCCGTGACTCACGTCTTTTCCATCGGCAAACAATAGTACATCACCAAACGTGGCAGTTTTGCCCGGTTCGACGTCGAGAAAATCGACATCGAGGGTGTCGCCTTCCGCGACGCGAAATTGCCTGCCACCAGTCTTGATGATTGCGTAAGCCATAAGTTTCTCTGGGGAGAAAAAGCCGTCCACAATTCCACATCTAAGCGCGCTTGGCAAACGCAAACGGCTTGATCGCCACGCTCCGGGAACATAGACCTCCGAGTCTGTGTGCCCATCGGAGTTGCACTCCGCTGAACCGGCGAGCGGGTTTTAAAACCCGCTGGGCACACAGGCTGCAAGCCTATGTTCCGACACGCGTCTACGCCGCCTCGTCGGTTGCGCCAAGAAGTTCTTTGGATAGGGCTTCGTAGCGCTGCGCTGACACGTCCCAGGAAAAATTGCGGGCCATCGCGCGTTTCATCAGCTTCGTCCAAAGAGGCTGGTCGAGGAAGATTTGACGCGCGCGTTTCATCGCGTCCCAGAAAGCGTCGCTTGAATATTCGTAGCACAGAAAACCATAACCGCTGTCCGTTGTCGGATCGTAATCCTCGATGATCTCCTGAATTCCACCGGTCACGCGCGCGACCGGCAGCGCGCCATACTTCAAGTTATACATGGCGCCCAAGCCTGCCGGCTCGAAGCGCGAAGGAATCAGGCTGATGTCCATTCCTGCCTGAATCAAGTGCGCCACTTTTTCGTCGTAATCTTTTTGGTAAGCAAACTTGGCTGGAAATTTTCGGGCTGTGACCGCAAGCGCCGTTTCAAACGCGGGGTCGCCTTCGCCAAGGATGATTAAACGAACATCATCCCAGAGTAAGCGATCAAGAAGCGGCACTAGGATTTCGAAACCTTTTTCCTGGACTACGCGAGTCACCATTCCGAAAACTGGACCCTGCGGTTCGGGCGCGAGGTTCATTTGCTTAAGAAGCGCCTCACGACAAACTTCTTTGCCACGGAGGCGTCTCGCCTCGTAACGCGCGGGAAGCAAACGATCGGATGCCGGATTCCAGCGCGTGTAATCCACGCCGTCTAAGATTGCGCTGAGCCGATGCGCATTTTCACGCAACACGCCATCCAGACCGCACCCACCCGCCGGCGTCAAAATTTCGCGCCGGTAGTGCTCACTGACCGTTGTGGTTCGGTCGGCGTAGAGAATGCCGCCTTTGAGAAAATTTAGCCGTCCGAAAAACTCTACGCCGTGCAACGTGAAGAATTGCTCCGGCAAATTCGTGAGCTGAAAATCGAGTCCCCAAAAGCTGCCCTGATCAGCGACGTGATGGATGGTCAAAACCGTGCTGAAAGGCAGACCGTGTGCATGCACAAAAACGGGCACCAACGCCGGCGCCCAATCGTGCAAATGCAAAATCTCCAATTGCGGTGTCAATCGCCGGGCCAGCTCGACGATTGCTTTGGAGAAAAAAATGAATCGCGCAGCATTATCATCGTACGGCTTGCCGCGCTCGCCGTAAATTCCTGCGCGATCAAAAAAATCGTCGCAGCGGATGAAGAACAACTGCACGCCGCTTGCGCTGCGGCCTTCCAGGTACCGCGCAACGTGAGTCGTATCGCCAACTTGGACGTCTACGGTTATACCGGTGTCCTTTTTCTTAAACGCGCGATTCTCTCGAATCTCGCGGTAGAACGGCAGCGCCACGCTGATCTCATGCCCACGATCACGCAGCGCGCCCGGCAACGCGTCCATGACATCTACGAGCGCCCCCGCCCGTTGCATGGGGGGCCCCTCCGCACTGCTCATCAGAATTCTCATTCGGTATGTATGTTCAAAGTTACAAGGTTAAAATCGGCGCAGCTGGTAATTCTCTTTGTAACTACGTAATGAATGAGCGCTGTAGCCGCCGCGATATACTCAGCCGGGGGCTATGATGGGAATCAACTGTCGCTCGAAGCGCCGGTAAATTTGAAATTCGCCTTTGTCGATGGTCAACACGCGACAGTCCCGCTTTAGCTCTGACATTCGTACCAGGCATGCATCTGCCAACTGCATTTCCTGATCGCGATAACCTTCCAACAAGCGCGCCACGGGCGCGGCATTTTGTTCCAGGAAGAATGGCAGGCTGATTATTTTCCTTTCTACCAGGGCCAATATCTTAGCCGGATTCAGTCCGGCGTGCGTTTCCAACAAGTAGGCGGCTTCGGCCATGACCGCTTCGCAGCTCAACAAAGGCAACGGCGCCTGTGCCCACTGCTCTTTCGCCCACTCGTGGTGTCGGTCGCTACGGTCAAAGAACGCTACCAAAGGTCCCGTATCTAAAAGCCAAACCGTCATCTTCCAAAGCCGCGCAGACGCTTCTTATTATAGGAGAGATCGCGCAGGCCGCTCTGCACAGAACCGCACAAGTCTGCAGCCATGTCCAAAGCAGACCGCGGCCCAGCCTTTTGATGTTTTTGCAAAATCTCCCGCACAATCGCAGACTTCGGCCGTTTCGCTCGCTTGGCTTCTTTTTCCAGCCAAGCCAGCATCGGATCAGGCAGCTTCATCGTTAATGTTTTCACAGCTGCGGCATGGTAACACCAAAATGTCGGGCGAGCAACACCGCACGGTCGCGGCGGTACGGTGCGCTACACCGGTTCTTCAGTGCAGAGAATCAAAATTCTCAGTCGATGGTGAGGTAAAAGTTACAAAGATTACAACGTTACATCGGACCACGCGCGAATCCCTTTTTTGACCATGTAACCCTTTTAACTTTTTAACCGTTCCTCCGTTGCGCATATTCGCGCTTCACCCACTCCAGCGCTTCCTCTTTCGTTCGTAGCGTTCTTTCCAGTTGCCGTGTCTCAACTGCCTCGAGGATCTCGCCAAATTCCGGACCGGGCTTAAAACCGAGCGCGATCAAATCATCACCGCGCAACAACGGCGGCGGAATGATTGGTTCGTTCGCGAATTCTTCCCGTTTGCGCAGCAGGAATTCGTAATTGTCCAGCATGCGATGACTGCTTTCGCAATCAACCCGGTGCAGCTCCAGCTCCTCATTAAACGTTGGTCGCGCCATGAAGCGCTTCAATTTGGCAACTCGCATCTTAGGCGTGTCCTTAAACACCATGTGTTGCTTCACCATTTCTACTGCCGCTTCAATTTCAACGTTTGAGAATCGCAACCGCCGCATGATCGCCTCAGTCATTTGCGCCCCGATTCGATCATGCTCGTTGAACCGGATGCGGCCCGTTTTATCCACGGTCGCGGTCACCGGCTTGGCCACGTCGTGAAATAACACCGCGAAAACCAGCTCAACGGAAACTGTTTCTGAGAGCAGCGACAACATCAGCCGGGTATGCACGAACACGTCGCCTTCGGGGTGAAATTGTTCGGGCTGCAACACGCCTTTCATTGCTTCGAGCTCCGGCAGAATGGCGCGCATCAGACCACTGGCATCGAGCAAGTCCCACCCGCGCACGCGATTCGGCGACATAAAAATCCGCACCAGCTCGTCGCGAATTCGTTCCGCGCTGATTTGATTGATTGAGGGCGCGTTAGCCACAAGCGCGTCCCAGGTTCCCTTATCGATCTGGTAATCGAGGACCGCGGCGAAGCGCACCGCCCGGAGCATGCGCAAGCGATCTTCCGCAAATCTCTTCGCTGGCTCGCCAATTGCGCGCACTAATTTTGCGGCGATGTCGGCCTGGCCGCCCACAAGATCAATCACCTCGTCCGCGACCGGATCGTAAAACATTCCGTTAATGGTGAAATCGCGTCGATTTGCGTCCGCTTCAGGCGAGGAGAAATGCACCGCGCTTGGGTGCCTGCCGTCGATATAAGCGTCATCGGAGCGAAAGGTCGCTACCTCAAATTGAAAGTCGTCCTCCATGACGATAATCACACCGAAATGCGCACCGACCGCATACGTACGCGGGAAAAGCGCTTGCACGGTTTCAGGTCGCGCATCAGTGGCGATGTCGTAATCCTTAGGTGTCAAACCGCGCACCATGTCGCGCACGCAACCGCCTGCGAAGTACGCGACGTGCCCCCGCTCACGCAA
>Ga0310810_10012129_pt1 | contig 10110 bp, 7 predicted proteins | sample NCmetagenome_FD_207641 | JGI IMG/M metagenome (GOLD analysis project Ga0310810, IMG submission 207641) | Soil microbial communities from experimental microcosm in Duke University, North Carolina, United States - NC | ecosystem: Engineered > Artificial ecosystem > Soil microcosm > Unclassified ...
CGGTATTGCGGAGGATCGAGGAGGAACGTGTATTCGCGGACGAGCCGTCCGGTCGACCAATTGAGCTCGATGATGACTTCGAGGAACGGGTCCTCGATGGGGCGCACCGACGTGAGGCGCAGGAAAGGCCGGCCGTCGCGCCGGTCCATCGCCACGCGCACCGACATCAGCGTCGGGCTGTACTCGATTCCGGCGGCGCGGAACGCTTCGGGCGAGGCGAGCCGCGCATTCAGGGAGTCGGCATCGCCGGGCTGCAGCGAAGTGATTTCAACTTCGGCGCGCAGCTGTTCGCCGAGCGCCGACTGGACCGTCAGGCGGCCGAGCCCGGCCGCATGCGCTGCCAGCGGCAAGGCCAGAAAGGCCGCAAAAAGGAATCGAATCACCGTACTCCCTATGCGCACAGGCACCCTCTCCGTGAACCGTTTCCCCCGACTGAGTACCATAACATCATGGCATTACCCATGCAACTTGAGGGCTTCCTTCAAATTCAGGCGCTAGCTTTGCGAACTACGCCGGCTTCCAGCAGGATCCGCAGCATGCGACGCAGCGGTTCGGCGGCGCCCCAGAGCAATTGGTCGCCCACCGTGAATGCGGCGAGATACTGGGTTCCCATGTTCATCTTGCGCAGGCGCCCGATCGGAACATAGAGCGTCCCCGTCACCGCCGCCGGCGTGAGTTGCGCGAGCGATTCTTCCTTGCGGTTCGGAATCACCTTCACCCAGTCGTTCGCTTCGGCGAGGATGCCGTGCACCTCGTCGAGCGGCACATCGCGCTTCAGCTTTACCGTCAACGCCTGGCTGTGGCAGCGCATCGCGCCCACGCGAACGCAGATGCCGTCGACCGGCACCGGCCGGTCGCTACGTCCGAGAATCTTGTTGGTCTCGGCCTGGCCTTTCCATTCTTCGCGGCTCTGGCCGTTGCCGAGGTCGGCATCGATCCACGGCAGCAGGCTCCCGGCGAGCGGATATCCGATTTCCTGTTTCGGCAGCCCGCCGTTGCGCAACGCCTGGCCCACGCGCCGGTCGATGTCGAGCGCGGTGGCGGCCGGATCGTCGAGCGCTGGTCGCGAGACTTCGCCAAGGTGCTGCATTTGCTGCGCGAGCTCGCGCATCGCCGACGCGCCGGCTCCGGACGCCGCCTGGTACGTCATGCACGTGACCCACTCGACGAGGTCCTTCTGGAAGAGTCCCGCCGTGCCCATCAGCATCAGGCTCAGCGTGCAGTTGCCGCCGATGAAGTTGCGCGTGCCCTTGATGACCGCATCCTTGATCAGCGGCAGATTCACCGGATCGAGAATGATCACTGCGTCGTCCTTCATGCGCAGCGCGCTCGCCGCGTCGATCCAGTAGCCGTTCCAGCCGCTCGCACGCAGTTGCGGATAGATTTCCTTGGTGTAGTCGCCGCCCTGGCACGAGACGATCACCGGCAACCGCGCAAGCGCCGCAACGTCCATCGCATTCGCGACGGGGGGCGTCGCGCGGCCGATCTCCGGCCCGCTCGCGCCCGCCTGCGACGTCGAGAAAAACACCGGCTCGAGATGGTCGAAGTCGCGCTCGTCGCGCATCCGCTGCACGAGCACAGAGCCGACCATGCCGCGCCAGCCGACGATCCCGACCCGCATCATTGCAGGCTCTCCGCCACTGCGCGACCCATCTCCTGCGTGCTCACCTGCCTCATACCGGAAGTATATATGTCAGCGGTGCGATAACCCGCTGCCAGCACGCGCTTTACGGCCTGCTCTACGCGCTCGGCAGCCTCCGGGCACCCGAGCGAATAGCGCAACATCATCGCCGCCGAAAGAATCGTTGCCAGCGGATTCGCCACACCCTTGCCGGCGATGTCCGGCGCCGAGCCATGGATCGGCTCGTACAAGCCTTTGCCATTCGCATCCAGCGACGCCGAGGGGAGCATGCCGATGGAACCGGTCAGCATCGACGCCTCGTCGGAAAGGATGTCGCCGAACAGGTTCCCGGTGACGATGACATCGAACTGCTTGGGATTGCGCACCAGTTGCATCGCGCAGTTATCGACGTACATGTGCGACAGCGCGACGTCCGGATAGCTGCGCGCAATGTCGGTGACGACTTCGCGCCACAACTGCGAGGTCTCGAGCACGTTGCATCGTGTCGAAGCCTTCACGCTCGCCTTCCACCTCGCGGATTCCCTTGGGCCGGCCAAAATAGATGTCGCCCGTGAGCTCGCGGATGATGAGGAGGTCGAGCCCGGCGACGAGGTCGGGCCGCAGGCTCGAAGCATCGGCGAGCTCCGCATGAACCTGCGCGGGTCGCAGGTTGGCAAAGAGCCCGAGTTCCTTGCGCAAGCTGAGAATGGCCTGCTCCGGACGCTTTGACCGCTCGAGTGAGTCGTAACGCGCGTCGCCGACTGCACCGAAGAGGATCGCGTTGGCGGCGCGCGCCGCGGCAAGCGTCCGCGCGGGCAGCGGATCGCCGTCGGCCTCGTAGCCCGCTCCGCCGACGGGCGCGTGCTCGAACTGCAGCCCCAGCCCGAGGCGCTCGAGGACGAACACCGCCTGTGCGACGATCTCCGGGCCGATCCCGTCGCCCGCCAGGACTGCGACTTTCATCTGGCTAGCGGAAAAGCCAGGGCGACTCGGCCCGGCGGCGCTCTTCGTAGGCGCGGATCTTCTCCGCGTGGCGCAGCGTCAGCCCGATCTCGTCCAGCCCGTTCACCAGGCAGTACTTGCGGAACGGGTCCACTTCGAAGCGCAGGACCTTCGAGCGGTTCTCGGTCGCAACCGTCTGCTCCGCAAGGTCCACGACCAGCCGGAAGCCGGGGAACGCGGCGCAATCGTAGAAGAGGCCGTCGACCTCGGACTCGCTCAGCGCGACGGGAAGCAAGCCGTTCTTGAACGAGTTGGTGTGGAAGATGTCGGCGAACGATGGCGCGATCACGCAGCGAAACCCGTACTCGAGCAACGCCCACGGCGCGTGCTCGCGCGAGCTGCCGCAGCCGAAGTTCTTGCGCGCGAGCAGGATCGAAGCGCCCTGGTAGCGCGGCTGGTTGAGCACGAAATCGGGGTTCGGCACGCGCTTTGCGCCGGGCGCGCCGGGAACCGCCGGGTCGATGAAGCGCCAGGCGTCGAAGAGGTTCGGGCCATAACCGGTGCGCTTGATCGATTTCAGGAACTGCTTGGCGATGATCTGGTCGGTGTCGACGTTGGCGCGGTCGATCGGCGCGACGAGCCCCTGCAATACGGTGAATTTTTCCATGTGCTAGCGCCAGCCCCGTATGTCGACGAAGTGCCCGGCCACCGCGGCGGCGGCCGCCATTGCCGGGCTCACGAGATGGGTGCGTCCGCCGTCGCCCTGCCGTCCCTCGAAGTTGCGGTTCGAGGTCGACGCGCAACGCTCGCCCGGCTCGAGCCGGTCGGCGTTCATCGCGAGGCACATCGAGCAGCCGGGTTCGCGCCACTCGAAGCCGGCATCGCGAAACACGCGGTCCAGCCCTTCGCGCTCGGCCTGCGCCTTCACGAGGCCCGAACCCGGAACGACCATCGCAAGCCGGATGTTTTGGGCGACGCGTCGGCCGCGCACAACCGCCGCCGCGGCGCGCAGGTCCTCGATCCGGGAGTTGGTGCACGAACCGATGAACACCTTGTCCAGCCGGATGTCCGTGATTCGCGTGCGCGGCTTGAGCCCCATGTAGGCGAGCGCGCGCTCCATGCCCTCGCGCCGGATGGAGTCCTTCTCGCGCTCGGGGTCGGGCACCTCATCGTCGATCGAAACGACCATCTCGGGCGAGGTGCCCCAGGTCACGTGCGGGCGGATCTCCTCGGCGCGCAACGTCACTTCCCGGTCGAACCTTGCGTCGGCATCGCTGCGCAGCGACTTCCAGTAGGCAACCGCAGGGTCCCAGTCCGGGCCGCTCGGGGCGAATGGCCGGCCGCGCAGGTATTCGATCGTCTTGTCGTCGACGGCTACCATGCCGGCGCGGGCGCCCGCCTCGATCGACATGTTGCAGACGGTCATGCGCCCTTCCATCGACAGGGCGCGGATCGCGCTGCCCGCGAACTCGATTGCGCACCCGGTGCCACCCGCCGTGCCGATCCTGCCGATCACGGCGAGCACTACGTCCTTCGCGGTTACGCCCCGTGCCAGGGCCCCCTCCACATTGACTCGCATGTTCTTCATCTTCTTGGCCACGAGGCACTGGGTGGCCATCACGTGCTCGACTTCGGAGGTGCCGATTCCATGCGCCAGGCAGGCAAACGCGCCGTGCGTGCTCGTGTGCGAATCGCCGCAGACCACGGTCATCCCCGGCAGCGTCGCGCCCTGCTCCGGGCCGATCACGTGCACGATCCCCTGGCGGCGGTCGAGGAACGGGAAATAGGCCTTTGCGCCGTGCGCGCGGATGTTCGCATCGAGCGTCAGCACCTGGACCCTCGAGGTGGGATCCTCGATGCCGTCAATGCCTCGCTCCCAGCCGGTGGTCGGCGTGTTGTGGTCTGCCGTCGCGACGATCGAATCGATGCGCCAGACCTTGCGGCCGGCAGCCTTCAGCCCCTCGTACGCCTGCGGGCTGGTGACCTCGTGGACGAGGTGCCGGTCGATGTAGAGAAGCGCCGTGCCGTCGTCTTCCACGTGCACGACATGGCTGTCCCACAGCTTGTCGTAAAGAGTTCGCGCTGCCATGCAATATCACTCGGAAAATCAATAGAGTTTACCGCAGCAGGGTGCCGCCGGGCGGTGAACCGAAACCCTTTTGGATGGTCGGATAAAGAGTCGACTCATCGGGCTGCAAGGCCCGAGGACCTTTTGCCGCATGAGCCCCCGTCGCGAACCTATTCGGCTGGAACCCCCCACTCCCGTTCGCAACGATCCTTCGATGTTGCGCAACGTGCTGTGGAAGTTCGGCGTCCCCTTGCTCGTATTCCTGGGCGGGGCAATCTATCTCGCGATTCCGGTTGCCGATCGCGTCCTGACCGAGTGGTTCCAGGCCGACGTCGACATGCGCGCCCAGCTGGTGTTCAACTCGATCGAGGAAGGGCTGATTCCGCTGATCGAGACGCGCTCGGAGCCGCAGATCCGGCGCTACCTGGCGCGAATCGCCAGCGACCGCAGGCTCGTCGCGCTCGCAGTGTGCGCTCGCGACGGCAAGGTGCTGCATCGTTCGGACGGCATTCCGAAGGAGGTCCTGTGCCCGCAGGCATCGCCACGGGTGGCGACGTTCGAGCTCGTGCAGGGCTCGCAGAGCCTGCTGCACGTCGCGCGCTTCCCGATGGAGAAGTACGCTGCCGAAGGTTACAGCGTGGTCGTCGTGCACGACCTCGGCTTCATAGACCGGCGCCAGTCGCGCGCGCGCGACTACCTGGTCGCGTTCCTCGCCGTTTCAGGCGCCGTGGTGCTGCTGCTCTGCCTGCTCGTTGCCTGGGCGGTGCTGCGCGGATGGGTCATCTCGCTGGTGCGCGACATTCGCGGCCTCGCCTTCTCTGGAAAGGCGGCAACGCATCCCGCGCAGGGCGTGTTCTCGCAGGTGCGCCAGGTGCTGCGCGAAATCGAGGACACCCAGCGGCTGGAGGCCGACTTCCGCGAGAACTGGACGCCGGAAGGATTGCAGCAGGTCGTGACCCTGCACCTCGAGAATGCGCAGTTGATCGTGGTCTCCAACCGCGAACCCTACGTGCACAACCGCGTCGGCGGCCGGCTGGAAGTGCAATACCCGGCGAGCGGGATGGTGACCGCCCTCGAGCCGGTCGTGCGTGCTTGCGCCGGCGTCTGGATCGCGCACGGCAGCGGCAGCGCCGATCGCGACGTCGTCGACCTGCACGACCGCGTGCGCGTGCCGCCGCAGGATCCACGCTATTCGCTGCGCCGCGTCTGGCTGAGCGAGGCCGAGGAGCAGGGCTACTACTACGGATTCTCGAACGAAGGGCTGTGGCCGCTGTGCCACCTGGCGTACGTGCGGCCGGTATTCCGCGGCACCGATTGGGAGCATTACCGGGCAGTGGCGGAGCGCTTTGCCGACGCGGTGCGCAAGGAGGCGCGCGGCGAGCGGCCGCTGATCCTGGTGCAGGATTATCACTTCTCGCTGCTGCCGGGATTGATCCGCGAGCGGCTGCCGGAAGCGACGATCGCGCTCTTCTGGCACATCCCGTGGCCGAACGCGGAGACCTTCGGCATCTGCCCGTGGCGGCGCGAGATCCTGCAGTCGATGCTGCAAGCCGACATCCTTGGATTCCATACGCGCTATCACTGCCAGAACTTCCTCGCGTCCGTCGACCGCTACATCGAAAGCCATATCGACCGCGAGCACTCGACCGTGACGACCGGCGAGCGCGTCTGCCACGTGAACTCGTACCCGATCTCGATCGAGTGGCCGCCCTACTGGCTCGCCGGCCAGCCGCCGGTCGAGGAGTGCCGCAAGGCGATCATGGAGCGCTTCGGGTTGCCCGCCGGCGTGCGGATCGGCGTGGGCGTGGAGCGCTGGGACTACACCAAGGGAATCGTCGACCGCATGCTGGCGATCGAGCGCCTGCTCGAGACCGAGCCGCAGTGGCGCGGGCAGCTGGTATTCATCCAAGTGGCGGCGCCGTCGCGCAGCAAGCTTCCGGTCTACCAGGAGCTGCAGCGCGCCACGGCCGAGGCGATCGAGCGGATCAACCAGCGCTTCGGCACCGCGGACTACAAGCCCGTGATCCTGGCCGGCGAGCACTGGAACCCGGACCGCGTCTACAACCTGTACCGCGCCTGCGACTTCTGCGTCGTCAACAGCCTGCATGACGGCATGAACCTCGTGGCGAAGGAATTCGTCGCGGCGCGCGACGACGATGACGGCGTGCTGGTGCTGTCCACGTTCGCCGGCGCGTCGCGCGAGCTGGTGGAAGCGCTGATCATCAATCCGTTCGACATCGACGGCACGGCGCAGGCGATCAGCCAGGCGCTGCGGATGCCGCGCGAGGAGCGCCACGAGCGCATGCGCGTGATGCGCCAGACCGTTCGCTACAACAACGTCTTTCGCTGGGCCGGCCGCATGCTGATGGACGCGGCGCGCATCCGCCAGCGCCAGAAGCTGCACCGGCTGAGCGTGCAGCAGCTGCGCGTGCGATCGGGCGGCTCGCGATGACCTCGGCCTTCCGCATCCCTGTGCACGACGCAGATGCGGGAGGATCCGAGGTGCCGCTGCCGGAGTTCTCCCGCGATTGGGCGCTCTTTCTCGATGTGGACGGCACGCTGGTGGAGCTTGCAGAGCATCCGCGCGCAGTGCATGTCGAGCCTCCGCTGATCCAGCAGCTGGGACGCCTGCAACGCCTCGCCGGAGGAGCCGTTGCGCTCGTCAGCGGCCGGTCGGTGATCGAGCTCGACCGGTTGTTCACGCCGCTCCACCTCGCGATCGCCGGCCAGCACGGCGCCGAGATCCGGCACGCGAACGGCAAGACCGATCTCGATCGGCCGCGGACCGCCGCAGCTGCGGCCGCGCGTCGCGCGCTCGCCGCACTCGCCGAAAGCCAGGCCGGGCTGTATTTCGAGGACAAGGGGGTCGCGCTCGCGGTCCACTACCGGCGCGCGCCGCAGCTCGGGCCGCTCGTCGAGCGCACGCTGAGCGAAGTCGCGCGCCAGAGCCGGGGCGAATTCGTGATGCAGACCGGCAAGATGGTGCGCGAGCTGGTGCCGCACGGCAAAAGCAAGGGCGGCGCCATCGCCGCGTTCATGCGCGAGCCGCCGTTCGCGGGACGGCTGCCTGTGTTTCTCGGCGACGACGTGACCGATGAAGGCGGGTTCGCCGTCGTGAGCCAGCTTTCGGGACACGCGATCAAGGTAGGTACCGGAAACAGCGCGGCGCTCTACCGGGTCGCAGGCGTGCGCAGCGTGCGACGCTGGCTCGGTGCGTTCGCCGACTGGCTGGAAAAGCACGCGCACTGACGAGGCTCTTTCGAGCGTGCTATAAGGCCGCTCCATGCCGTCGCAGATTCCGCCGCGCGCCGCGTTCTACGCGCTGTTTACCGCTTCGGGCTTCGCCGGCCTGATCTACGAGTCGATCTGGACGCACTACCTCAAGCTCTTCCTCGGCCACGCGGCGTACGCGCAATCGCTCGTGCTGATCGTGTTCATGGGCGGAATGGCGCTCGGCAGCGCGCTGCTCGGCCGCCTGTCGGTGCGGCTGCGCAACCCCCTGCTCGGCTATGCGCTCGTCGAAGCGGTGATCGGCCTGCTCGCGCTCGGCTTTCACGAGATCTTCGTCGCGCTGACCGATTGGTCGTACTCGAGCCTGCTGCCGGCGCTCGGCTCCGAGTGGCTTGCGCTCGGGGCGAAGATCGCGGTCTCGTGCCTGCTGATCCTCCCGCAATCGGTGCTGCTCGGGATGACGTTCCCGCTGATGAGCGCAGGCCTGGTGCGGGCGCAACCGCGCGCATCGGGCGAGGCAATCGCGATGCTCTACTTCACCAACAGCCTCGGCGCCGCGGTCGGCGTGCTCGCGAGCGGATTCGCGCTGATCGAATGGGTCGGGCTGCCAGGCACGCTGCGCACCGCGGCCGCCATCAACCTCGCGCTCGCGGCTGCGGTGTGGACGATCTCGCGTCCCGCGCGCGATCCCGCGCTCGGAGCGAGCGTCGCGGGCGCAACGCCCGGATCGCGACTGCTGTACACCGTCGCGCTGCTGACCGGACTCGCGTCGTTCATCTACGAGATCTGCTGGATCCGGATGCTGTCGCTCGTGCTGGGCGCCTCGACGCATTCGTTCGAGTTGATGCTCTCGGTGTTCATCCTCGGCCTCGCGCTCGGCGGCCTCGCGATGCGCCGCCTCGTCGACGCGAGCGCGAATCCGGAGCGCCTGCTCGGCTGGGTGCAGGTTGCGATGGGCCTCGCGGCGCTCGCGACGCTTCCGGCATACGACGCGACCTTCGGCCTCATGGAGTGGCTGATGAAGGGCCTGTCGCGCAACGAGGCGGGATATCTTTTCTTCAACCTGTCGGGCCAGGCGGTCGCCGCGTTCGTCATGCTGCCGGCGACGTTCTGCGCCGGCATGACGCTGCCGCTGATCACGGGCGCGTTGCTGCGAAGGGGGGCCGGCGAAGCCGCGATCGGCAAGGTCTACGCAGCGAACACGCTCGGCGCGATCTGCGGCGTGCTGCTCGCCGTGCACGTTGGGTTGCCGCTGCTCGGGCTGAAGGGGACACTGATCGCGGGCGCGATGGTCGACGCGGCGCTCGGCTTGGTACTCCTCTACCGGTTTGCGCCAGCGAAGCGGACCTTCGCGCTCGCCGCCGCCGCATGCGGCGCGCTCTTCGTGCCGGTCAGCGCGGCGTTCGAGCTCGACGCGAACAAGATGACCGCGGGCGTGTTTCGCCACGGTGACCTGTCGAGCTCGCGCGAAGCGACCATCCTGTTCCGCAAGGACGGCAAGACCGCAACCGTGCATCTCGTCCTCTACCCGGAGGCGACCAGCATCCGCACCAACGGCAAGTCGGACGGCTCGATCAACCTGAAGCCCGAGGGCGAGCGCGGCAGCGACGAGATCACCATGGTGCTGACCGGCGCGGTGCCGCTCGCGCTGAAGCCCGAGGCGAAGACCGCGGCGGTGATCGGCATCGGCACGGGGCTGACGATGCACACGCTGTTGCAGAGCCTCACGATCGAGCGCGTCGAGACGATCGAGATCGAATCGGCGATGGCGGAAGCGTCGCGCGGGTTCCTGCCGCGCAATGCCGCGGCGTTCGCCGACCCGCGCGGCTCGATCCTGATCGACGACGCGAAGACGTTCTTCTCCACGCGCAACCGGCGCTACGACATCATCATCTCGGAGCCGTCGAATCCGTGGGTCAGCGGCGTGTCCAACCTCTTCACGCGCGAGTTCTACCGCCGCATCCGCACCCACCTGAATCCGGGCGGACTGCTGGTGCAGTGGTTCCAGCTCTACGAGATCGATCCGTCGCTCGTCGCCTCCGTGATGGGCGCGCTCGGCGAGGAGTTCGCGCACTACGCCGTATTCGCGCCGAGCGACCACGACGTGCTGATCGTCGCGAGCCAGTCTCCGATCCCGCTGCCGGCGAGCGCCAAGGCGTTCGAGGAGCCCGCGCTCGCGCGCGAGCTGCGCACGGTGCACGTGCTGTGGGCGGGCGACCTGGATGCGCGCTACCTTGGCAGCCGCGCG
>Ga0310810_10012130_pt1 | contig 10110 bp, 10 predicted proteins | sample NCmetagenome_FD_207641 | JGI IMG/M metagenome (GOLD analysis project Ga0310810, IMG submission 207641) | Soil microbial communities from experimental microcosm in Duke University, North Carolina, United States - NC | ecosystem: Engineered > Artificial ecosystem > Soil microcosm > Unclassified ...
CCGCTGGAAGAAGCCGCCGCTGATCAAGAGTGCGTGGCTGCGCTGGAGCCTCGGGCTTGGCGCTGCCGTCTATCTGGCGCTTGCGTTTGGCACCACCGAGGTGAACTGGGCTCGCGTCTGGGAGGGCATCCCGCGCGGCATCAAGTTCTTCGCCGCATTCTTCCCGCCCGACTTCGTCAGCCGCTGGAGCGAGATCGCCGAGGGCATCGAGGAGAGCCTGTGGATGACTGTGGTGTCGACGGTGATCGGCATCGCGCTGTCGGTGCCGGTCGGCATCGGCGCCGCCAAGAACATCGCGCCGGCGCCGGTGTATTATTTCTGCCGCGGCATCCTGGCGGTGTCGCGCAGCTTCCAGGAGGTCATCCTCGCGATCTTCTTCGTCAAGCTTTTCGGATTCGGACCGTTCGCCGGCGTGGTGACGCTGTCGTTCGCCACCATCGGCTTCTACGGAAAGCTGCTCGCCGAGGACATCGAGGACATGGACGAGGGCCAGGCCGAGGCCGTGCGCGCGACAGGCGCAGGCTTCCTGCAATGGATCAACTACGGCGTCCAGCCGCAGGTGATGCCGCGCATGATCGGGCTCGGCCTCTACCGCTTCGACATCAACTTCCGCGAATCCGCGGTGGTTGGCATCGTCGGCGGCGGCGGCATCGGCGCAACGCTGAACACCGCGTTCGACCGCTACGAGTTCGATTCGGCGGCCGCCATCCTGCTGGTCATCATCGCCATCGTGATGGTGGTGGAGTATTCGTCCGGCTATCTGCGGCGCTGGGTGCAGTGATGGCGATCGCGCTGCAAGGCGGCACCAGGGTCTGGCAGCGCCGTGACCGCCGCACACAGTTTGCCGTGTGGACGGCGTGGCTGATCGGCGCTGCGATTTTCATCTATTGCTGGAACCTGATTTCCGACAAGACGATCTGGGCGTTCGTCACCGACGCGCCGGCGCAGGCCGCCGACCTCGGCGCGCGCATGGTGCCGCCGGACTGGGGCTCGATCTTCCAGCTCGGCCGGCCGATCTGGGACACGCTCAACATCGCAACGCTGGGCACCGCGATGGCGATCGTCATCGCGGTGCCGGTAGCGTATTGCGCGGCGCGCAACACCACGCCGAGCGTGGCGTTCGTGCGGCCGGTGGCGTTGTTCATCATCGTGTCGTCGCGCTCGATCAATTCGCTGATCTGGGCACTGATGCTGGTGACGATCATCGGGCCGGGCGTATTCGCCGGCATCCTGGCGATCGGCCTGCGCTCGATCGGCTTCTGCGCCAAGCTGCTCTACGAGGCGATCGAGGAGATCGACGAAGGCCAGGTCGAGGCGGTCCGCGCCACCGGCGCGAGCGGCGCGCAGGTCACGGCTTACGGGATCGTGCCGCAGGTGATGCCCGCCTTCGCCGGCATCTCGGTTTTCCGCTGGGACATCAACATTCGCGAGTCCACCGTGCTGGGCTTGGTCGGCGCCGGTGGCATCGGGCTGCCGCTCAACGCGGCGATCACCACGCTGGCCTGGACTCAGGTGTCGCTGATCCTGCTGGTGATCATCGCGACCGTGGTGGTGAGCGAGTGGGTGTCCGCTAAGGTGCGGCACGCCATCATCTGAACGATCGAGGCTTTAAGCGCTACGAAACGCGCTTCCACAGGACCTCGGCGACCGCTCCGTGTGAGGTCAGCGGATTGGAGTATTTGAGCTCGTCCGCCGTCAGCGAGAGGATGTCGCGGTACTGCTCGGTGCCGGTGAGCTTGGCGGACGATGAGGCCACGATACGCGTGATGAGAAGCTTCTTGGCTTCGTCGATCGAATAGCCGCCGAATGCGCAGAACGTTTTGGCGCCGAACACGCGCGACTCCGAACCGACGATGATCTGCGCGTAGTTGCCGCCGCCATCAAACATGAAGACGCCCACCGGGTTGGCGCCCCAGCGGTCGAAGATGCTGCCGTCTTTGCGCGTGTTGACCGAGGAGACGAAACTCCAGGTGCCGACCACCCGGCCGGCAAACGAATCCGGCGGATGCGTCCCTGCTTCGGCGCGCGACGTCATCGTCGCGGCTGCCATCCCGATGAGCGCGATGAAATCGCGTCTCTCCATTGTCGTTCCCCGCAGTCTGTTTTTTGTTGTCGAACCTTCGATTCCGGCATGGGCCGGAACCGCGGTGCGTTTGAATCAAGTTTATGCCGTTCGGGCCGACGAGGTCCATAGAATCCGAGTCGGGGACCGGACAGATCGATGAACTTCCTTAAGAGCGCGCCGCCCTCATCCGCTTGGCAGCATCGAGCGCGGCCAGCACAATCCCCTGATAGCCGGTACACCGGCACAGGTTACCGGAAATCGCCACCCGCACCTCCCGCTCGGTGGGGTCCGGGTTATCGCGCAGAAATTCCAGTAATGTGGTCAGCATCCCGGGGGTACAGAAGCCGCATTGCAGGCCGTGGTTGTCGCGGAACGCCTCTTGTAACGGATGCAACTTTTCGGGGCTGGGGGCGATCCCCTCGACGGTCAGCACCTCGCGGCCATCGGCCTGCACCGCCAGCATCAGGCAGGAGCGCGCCGATTGCCCGTCCAGCAGGATGGTGCAGGCGCCGCAGACGCCGTGCTCGCAGCCCAGATGCGTGCCGGTGAGCTTGAGATCGTAGCGGATGAAATCAGCCAGCGTGATGCGGACCGGCACCTCGCGGGTGTGCTTGGCGCCGTTGACGGTGACGGTGATGGTGCGTTTGTCGGTCATATCGCTTTCACTCTATCACTTCGTCAATAATCGACATCAAGCCCGAGGGCAACGTGAGGTCCAGCGTCTTCGCGGTCATCAGGTTCACCACCAGCTCGAACTTCGACAACTGCACCACTGGCAGGTCGGCGGGATTCTCGCCCGCCCTGCGAGCGGCGGGTGGGCGGATTGATGGTGGCCGCCGATCCACCGAGACCGGCGATAGAACTCACGCCGCCTCATTCGATTACCTCGTCGGCGCGGGCGAGCAGCGTCGGCGGCACTTTCAACCCAAGTACGGTGGCTGTTTTTACATTGACGACCAGCTCGAACTTGGTCGGAAGCTGGACCGGCAGTTCACTAGGGTTGGCACCTTTCAAAATGCGATCCACGTAGATAGCGGCACGGCGGTGCAGGTCGGACAGGTCAACGCCATACGAGATCAATCCACCCTCACGAACCCAAAACGGGAATGGATACACGGCTGGCAGGCGAAGGCGATTGGCCAAAGACACGATGAGATTTCGCTGCGCCACCTCGTGCGGAGTAGGCAGAATGACCAAGCCGGTGCTGCGCTTTTCTGCGGCGGCAATGATGGCCTGCTCCAAACTGCTCGTGCTCTCCCACGCATACGCGTGAACGCCTACGCCGAAGGAGGAGCTACCGGACTCAATTGAGTCTCGATAGTAAGCGAATTGTGGACCGGCTGTGACGGAGTTGTAGATAATGGCTACCAGCGAAAGCTTAGGAGCAATCTCCATCAGCAACTCCACCCACTTGCCACCGATTGACCCTTCCAGGTTCATAAATCCGGTTACATTCTTCTCCGGCCGCGCGAGGTTCGAGACAAAGCCCGGACCAATGGGGTCCGAAACAGCGCTGAAAACGATTGGAATGTGAGTGTTCGTCGAAATCACCGCGGCAGTACCGGGCGTGGTCGAGACAACTATCACCTCGGGATTCGCTGCGACCAGTTCCTTTGCAGATGCCTCGATCTGAGACCGATCAGCACCACCCCAGCGTGTTTCTATGTGCAGGTTGTCTCCCGGTCGCCAACCAAGCCCACGTAGCGATTTGACCAGTGCTTCGTACCACCGTTGTCCTTCACGGTCTCCTCGTCCCACGCCTATTAGAACTCCGATATGCCGTGACGAGCCTGGCTTTTGGGCGTGCGCTAGGAGCGGCCAAACCGCGCCGCCAACGCCCGCGATGAAATCGCGCCGCCTCATTCGATCACCTCGTCGGCGGTGGCGAGGAGCTGCGGATGGAATTCCAGGCCGAGCGCCTTGGCGGTCTTGAGGTTGATGATGAACTCGAACTTGCTCGATTGCATGACCGGCAGTCCGGCCGGCTTCTCGCCCTTGAGGACGCGGCCTGCGTAGATGCCGGCCTGGTGGAACGCATCGGGCAGGCTCGCGCCGTAGCTGATCAGCCCGCCGGCTTCCGCGTATTCGCGCGTTGAATACATGGTAGGGATCGCGCTGCGGGCAGCCTGGGCGACGAGTCGCTCCCGATTGTTGAACGTGAACGGACCGGCGCCGACATACGCCGCGCCGGCACCGCGCGCGATCAGGCTCTTGAAGGCAGTCTCGATGTCGCCGGTGCTCCTGATTTCGGCCACGACCAGCGGGACGCCGAGCTTCGCCGCAGCGGCCTGCAAATCGGCGCGTTCCGCTTCGGTTTCGGGTGTGTTCGGATACATCACGACGCCGACCGTGGTGGCCTTGGGCACCACGCTGCGCAGCAGGTCGAGGCGCTTGGCGCCAAGTACGCCGGAAATAAACACCACGCCCGTCACGTTGGCGCCGGGCCGGTTGAGCGTCTGGACAAGGCCGTCCCGGACCGGATCGCTGCCGGTGGTGAAAACGATCGGCACCGTCGCCGTCACGGCCTTCGCGGCGAGGGCGGCCAGCGTGTTCGAGACGATGATCGTCGGCTGCCGCGCCGCCACCTCGGCCGCCATGGCCGGCAGTTTGTCGAACTGATTTTCAGCCCAACGGAACTCGATGACTACGTTGCCGCCTTCGACGAAGCCGGCTTCCTTCAGCCCTTCCCGAAACGCCGCCAGGTTCTTGGCCTGGGTCTGCGCCCGGCCGCTGTTGAAATAGCCGATCACCGGCATCGCCTGCTGCGCACGCGCAACGAGCGGCAGCGCTGCCGCCGCGCCGCCGAGACCTATGATGAACTCGCGGCGTTTCATCGGCCCCTCACCGCAGCCTTAATGCCGGCGATTCCACGGCGCGTTGTCCGCAAGCCCCGCAGCCTTCTCAAGCGCGCGGCGCGACAGCACCGCGGCGAGATGCTGGCGGTAGTCCGAAGAGGCATGAATGTCCGCCAGCGCCTCGTAGGCGCGGCAACTCTCGCAAGCTTTGGCGAACAGCTCCGAACTCGGCGTCTGGCCGGTGATCGCCTTCTCGACTTCGGCGGCGCGGATCGGCGCCACCGCGACGCCTCCGATGGTGACCGAGGCGCGTTTGATTTTGCCGCCGTCGATCTGCAACAGCGCCGCCGCCGAAACGATGGCGAAGTCGCCGTGGCGGCGGGCGAACTCGATGAACGCCGCCTTATGGCCGGCCGGCCACAGCGGAATGCGGACCGCAGTGACGATCTCGTTTAACTCGATCGCCGGCGTCAGGTAGCCTGCGGGAAAATCCGCAAACGCGATCTCGCGGGTGCCGCCGGGGCCTGCGACCGACACCGTGGCGTCATGGGCGGCGCAGACCGAAACCAGCTCGGCGGCCGGATCGAGATGGCAGAGCGAGCCGCCGATGGTGCCGCGGTTGCGGGTCTGCCGATGGCCGATGTGCATCAGCGCCTCATGCAGCAGCGGGCACTTCGCCTTGACCAGCTCGGAGAATTCGAGGTCGCGCTGCCGCGTCATGGCGCCGATCTCGAGCGCGCCGTTCACCTCGCGGATGTAGGACAGGCCGTCCACGCGGTTGAGGTCGACGATGTGATCCGGCAGCACGAACCGGAAGTTGAGCATCGGCATCAGCGACTGGCCGCCGGCCAGGAGCTTGGCGTTGTCGAGCGAGCCGAGCAGACCCACGGCCTCGGCAAGCGTTTTCGGATCGTGATATTGGAAGGGCGGTGGTTTCATGCGTCAAGTATAGGGAACCGCCGCAACCGGGAGCAAGCGAATGCGCCGAACCGCGATCCTCGTGTTGGCCCTGCTCATCTCGCCGCAGCCCGCATGGGCGCAGGACGCGGTCGCCGATTTCTACCGCGGCCGCACCGTGACGCTGATCGTGGGCTATAGCGCCGGCGGCGGCTACGACACCTATTCCCGCATTCTGGCGCGGCATCTCGGCAAGCACATCCCCGGCAACCCCACCATCGTGGTGCAGAACATGCCGGGCGCAGGCTCGCTGAAGATGACCAACTATCTCTACAACGTCGCGCCCAAAGACGGCTCGACCATCGGCATCTTCAGCCGCGGAATGGCGATGGAGCCGCTGATCGGCGGCACCAATGTCGCGTTCGACTCGACCAAGATGACCTGGCTCGGCAGCGGCACCAACGAGGTCAGCGTGTTCGTCACCTGGCACACCTCGCCGGTGAAGACCTGGCACGACGTGGTCACCAAGGACTTCACCGTCGGCGGCGAAGGCTCCGGCTCCGATCCCGACACCTATGCACTGCTGCTGAAGAACGCGTTCGGCGCGAAGCTTAAGCTGATCACCGGCTATCCGGGCACCGCCGAGATTGCGATTGCGCTCGAGCGCGGCGAGGTCGATTCGCGCGCCAGCTGGTCGTGGTCGAGCCTCAAGACGCTGAAGCCGAACTGGATCGCGGAGAAGAAGGTAAACTTTCCGGTACAACTCAACCTGACCAAGGGCGCGGAGCTTCAGGACGTGCCGCTGATCACCGAGTTCGCCACAAGCGACAAGCAGCGGCAGATGCTCAAGCTGATCCTGAGCCGCCAGGAGATGGCGCGGCCCTATGCGGCGCCGCCGGGAATCCCTGAGGATCGTAAGACCGCACTGCGCAAGGCATTCGACGAGACCTGGGCCGACCCGGACTTGCTTGCCGAAATGAAGGCGCGCGGCCAGGAGGTCAATCCGGTGAGCGGGGCCGCGCTCGACAAGCTGATCGCCGAGCTTTACGCGACGCCGAAGGCCGTGGTTGACCAAACCCGCAAGGCGATCGGAGGATCATAAGGGCTTTGCGTTTACCTTTCACGCGTCCCATTTGTCGGCGAACGCCGCAGACACACAACGCAAGCGAACCGCCATGAGAAAAGCCAAGGCCGCTTCATCAAGCGAAAAGCCCAGCCCCTCCCCGTCCCGCATGATCGACGCGCGGATCAAGGAGCTTGGCGATTGGCGCGGCGGAACGCTCGCGCGCGTCCGCGCGCTTATCAAGCAGGCCTGCCCCGACGTGGTCGAGACGTGGAAGTGGCGCGGCGTGCCGGTGTTCGAGCACGACGGCATCATCTGCACCGGCGAGACCTACAAGGCCGTCGTGAAGCTGACCTTCGCCAAGGGCGCCGCGCTGAAGGATCCTGCCAAGCTCTTCAACTCCAGCCTCGAAGGCAATGTGCGGCGCGCCATCGACATTCACGAGGGCGACGACATCGACGAGAAAGCGCTGAAGGCGCTGGTCAGCGCCGCCGCGGCGCTGAACGCGTCGTCCGCCGCCAAGCGGGCCAAGAAGAAGGTCTAGACACGCACGCACTCCGGTCGAACGTCTCGCGTGGCCCTATTCCTCGCAGCCTTGTTCCGAACCCTGAACCTGAACCGCGTGCTTACCACCGCGTTCATGCTCATTGCCGTGGAACGGCTCACCGTCTCACGGGTTGGCGAGACAAGGGGTTTGACCACGTGAAGGAACATTGGATGACAAAATATCTTCTCGCTGCAGCCGCATTCACAGCGCTGGTCGCGGGTTCCGCGGTGTCGCAGCCTGCACAGGCGTCCTGGGCGGAGAACGCCCAAGGCAATCCGCACTTCACCGGCACCGAAAGGTCGATGCACCGTTCTCAGCGGGCCCAGCGGCACTTTTCGCACCGCGGCCATCGGTGGAATCGTGGATATTCCGCCTACGGCTACGCGCCCGGGTACCACCGGTACGGCTACGGCTATTACGGCGGTTACTAATCGCTAGACCGCTGAGCTTAGTGCGGAAAGGACAGGCGTTTGGAGCGCCTGTTCTTTTCCGCACTGCGCGCTTTTGCTCGATTCAACTCCGCATGAATCCGGCTAGACGTCGATCTCGACAATCTCCTCCGGGAACTGGTGGAGGCGATCGCCGGGGCCGTTGCCGCCGATCAGATAATTATCGCACAACCAGTTCAGGTAGCCGCCGTGCGCGTAGGTCGGGTGCACGACGATGTTCATGTCCTTCTGGATGGTCCACGGCTCGTCGCTGCGAATGAGCGGCCGCTCCACGAGGTCGTAACCCTGGCCGTGGCAATAGAGCCGCGCCTCTTCAGGCCGGCCGTTCTTGCGCATAAAGCCGTTGAACGCCTCCCAGATATCCTTGCAGGGCGTGCCGGGCTTGAGCATGTCGAGGGTGAGCTTGCGCGACTCCTTCACCATCTCGAGCTCGTCCTTCATTTGCTGCGGCACACGCCCAAGCACGCAGGAGCGGCCGAGTTCGGTGTACATGCCGCCGGGACCGGAATCCTCCACCAGCAGCGCGAAGGTGTCGCCCTTCCGGATGGTGCGGTTCTGCACATGGCGCTGGCCGAACTTGGCCGCGGTGCCGGGAGGCGCCGAGGCGCACAGATAAATGCCGTTCTCGCAGCCTTCCACCTGGCTGTAGTGCACGGCGACAGCAGCGACCTCGGTGTCGCGCATGCCGGGCTTGATCGCGGCAAAGGCCGCGTGCATCGCGCCGTCCTGCATGATGGCGGCGCGCTTCACCATCTCCTGCTCTTCCGGGCTCTTGATCACCTTGACGCGATCGACCAGCTCACTGGCGTCGACATACTTCGCCCTGGGGAACTTCTTCATGATGAAGTCGCCCATCGCAAACGACATCTGATAGATGCCGACGAAACCAATGGTCGCATTGGCGAAGGGAGCGAGCGCCTTGGCGGCCAACTCCGGATCGTAATACTGAGTGAAGTGCGCCGACTCGTAGCTCGGCGTGGTGAGCAGGCGCTTGACGCCGCGCCACAGGTCCGCCGGCGGACGGCTATCGCCATTGAACGGACCCTGGCAGACCACGGTCATTTCGTCGTCGGCGGGGAACACCACCGTGTTGGGATAGCCGTTGGTGGCCGGCATGTCGGTGAAGTACTTCACGTAGCCGCCCATGTGGTCGTTGTTGTTCTGCATCAACAGGACATCGACGCCCTCGCGCTTCATGGCGGCGCGCACCGCCGCCCAGCGGCGATTGAGTTCCGCGGTCGAAACCGGAAACTGCAAACGCTCGCTCAACCCGTTACCCGCCATGATGGCCTCCCTGTCGTTGTCTCATTTCATAACACGTTGGCGGCACTGGACAAATTCACCTGGCGCGGATCACGAAAGATTTTTAGCCGCGCGTTCAGAAAGTCCACCGTGAATTAGCCCTTTTGTATAGATGATATCAGGGACGGCCGCTCCAGAGTTCCGACGACACCATGGAAGCATTACTGGTTAAGGTGTTCGCGACGGCGCTCGCCCTGAGCTTGGTCATGACCAAGCCGGACAACGTCAAGACACAATTCGATCCCGCCACCGACAAGACGGAGGTTATGGCCCTGCTCGGCGCCGGCTGCGACGCCGTGAAGAAGTCGTTCGACATCGAGAAGATCGACCTCGACGGCCTGATCGACACCGTCATGATCGACAAGCAGGCGACCGCCGGCGAGATCGCGGGCTTCAAGGGAATCCGCTTCGACGACCTGCACCTTGCCTACAAGCAATTGTGCAAGCACGAAAAGATCGAGCGCGAGGTGATCGACGTCGACGCGGTGATCGAGTTCTACAACCGCGCCGCCGCCAACCTGCCCGACCACAATCGCTTGAAAGGCCTCAAGCTGCCCGGCATGACCACCGTGCTGGACGGCACCGGCGCGAAGTTCGCCGAGCTGTTCGAGCCCGATAGCCGGCGGCACTGGGTGCCGCTCTCGGAAATCCCGGAGTTCGTGCAGAAGGCGTTCGTCGCTGCCGAAGACAAGCGGTTCTACGAGCACCGCGGCGTCGATGTGCGCAGCGTTACTCGCGCATTCATGAACACCATGGGCGGTGAGAAGCGCCAGGGCGGCTCGACGATTACGCAGCAAGTCGCGAAGAATCTCCTGGTCGGCGACAGCGTCACCTTCGAGCGCAAGATTCGCGAGATGATCGTCGCGACGCGCCTGGAGAAAGCGCTGACCAAGCAGGAAATTCTCGAAATCTACCTGAACTCGATCTACCTCGGCCGCTCGTCGTGGGGCATCGACCTCGCCGCGGAGTCCTATTTCGGCAAACCGGTGAAA
>Ga0310810_10012132_pt1 | contig 10109 bp, 3 predicted proteins | sample NCmetagenome_FD_207641 | JGI IMG/M metagenome (GOLD analysis project Ga0310810, IMG submission 207641) | Soil microbial communities from experimental microcosm in Duke University, North Carolina, United States - NC | ecosystem: Engineered > Artificial ecosystem > Soil microcosm > Unclassified ...
CATCGAAGTTCGGGGCGTTGACGAACGAGAGCGCCCCGGTCGCGGCATCGATCTGGAACTTGGCCGCATCGGCACCGCCGGCGATCGAGTAAGAAAGCGATGGCCCGTCCGGGTCCGTCGCCACCACCGTCGTGACCCCCGTGGTGCGCTCCAGCACCGACACCGCCGCGGTATCGCCGCCCCCGTCCGAGGCGATCGCCGGCGCATCGTTGACCGGATTGACCGTCAGGCTGACCGTCGCGACGTTGCTGTCAGCCAAGCCGTCATTCGCCTTGAAGGTGAAGCTGTCGGTGCCATTGAAGTCTGCATTCGGCGTATAGCTGAACGTGCCGTCCGGGTTGACCGTGACAGTACCGTGGGCGGCGTTCGACACGCGGCTGAAGCCGAGCGAGGCGCTGTCCACATCGCTTCCGACCAGCGTGCCGGTGATAACCGTATCCTCGTTCCCGCTCGCCGCGCCGTCCTGCGCCACCGGTGCATCGTTGACCGGCACGACATGCACGGTCGTATGCGCGATATTGCTGTCGACCTCACCGTCCGACACGACAATGGTGATGTCGCGATCCGCCGCATCCGGGTTCTCGCTCGAATTGGCGAACCCGATCTGCTCCAGCGCCGCCTCGTAATCAGAAAGCGGGGCGGAACCAACCAGACGAACTGTGATCGTCCCCGCAACAGACGTGTCGATGAAGCTCTCGATGCCGCCGCTGAGCCCGCCCGCGATCGAGAGGCTGTCGCCTGGCTTGGCGTTTGTCAGCACGACCGTCGCCGATACCATCGCGGCCGTGTCGAAGTCCGAAATGGACACGTCGGTATCGACCACACGGACCGCCGCGGCGTTCTCGGTGTAGGTGGTTTCGAAGCCCGTGCCGGGCGTACCTGCGTCGAGATCGAGTGCCGGCGCGGCGTCGAAATGCAGAATCGTCGTGTTGACCAGATTGTTCGGGTCGGTATTCGGCGGCTGGCTATCAAGAGCGCCGTCGTTGACCGTCCAGGTGATGGTCCGCTGTGTGCTCACACCCCCATTGCTCGGGTCTGCAGCCGTCGACTTGTACGACACCGCATCAAGCACGGATTGCCAGTGCGAGAGCGTATCCTGACCGGCCAGACTGAGCGTGTGCGCGTTGCTGCTCTGCACGCTGACGTTGGTCGTGTCTCCATCCAGCGTGATGAAATGGCCGCCGCTGGTCGCAAGGTTGACGAACAGCTGATCGGTGGGAAGGAAGCCGTTCACGATCGCAATCGCGGCGCTGGCGAGGCCGGTGAGCAGGGACGGCGGCGTCGCGTCCACGTCGAACACACCCAGCGCCGGCGAGAGGGTCGCGCCGGCCGTGCCGATTCCGTAGGCGGCAGCCGGCGCCACGCTGACGAGCACCGGCGCACTGTCGACCTGCGTGATCTGCACCGTCGTGCTGGCAGTCGCGGTGCCGGGCGCGGCGCCGGCGCCCTGATTCTGGCCGCCCGGCTGCCCGTTGCCATCGCTGAATGCGAAATCGATCACCACCGAGGCGGGCGGATTCTCGCTGCTGTTGGAGTAAGCGATCTGCCGCAGCACGGAGTCGATGGCTGCGGCCGTCGCGCTAGCGTTGAAGGCGATCGCGAAGGTGCCATCGCCCGGCTGAGTAAAGCTGCCGATGAAGGTTGCGCCGCCATCGAGCGAGACGTTCTCGCCGAATGCATTGTTGTGGGCGAGATCGAGCTGTCCTGCCCCGCTTCCGTTGCCGCTGAAAATGTCGTCGGAATTGGCGCCACCATGACGTGCGAGCGTCAGCAGCGCGCCGGCATAATGGCTCGCTGAAATATCAAGCTCGGCGTCGCTGATGGAGGCATTGTGGTTGCCGTCGAGAGCGGCTGCCGCGGCGCCCTCGGTATAGTTCACCGTGTCGCCAAGGCCGGCCAGGCTCGGCGGGTCGTTCACCGCATTGACGGTCAGATCGACCGTCGCGCTTGCGCTGTCGTCAAGACCATCATTGGCCTTGTAGGTGAAGGCATCGGGTCCGCTGTAGTTCGCATCCGGCGTGTAGGTGAACGAACCATCCGGATTCAGGGCGAGCAGGCCGTGCAGGGGCCCATCGACGACGATCGCCGATAGCGGATCATGTTCGATGTCAGCATCGCTGTCGTTGTGAAGCACGCCTGACGCCGCCGCCACGGTCAGAACATGGTCCTCGTCAACCTGATAGCTGTCCGGATTGGCAACCGGCGGGGCATTCTGCAGCTCATAGGCGCCGATATCCGCCGACGTGCCGCTCACATTCGGGACCGTCGTCAGATCGTAACGCGCGTCGCCGCGCTGATCCGTCGCCGGCGCGGAGGAATCCGCCGCATCGAGCGCCGGATTGGTCGAGAGCCGCGCGAGCGCCACGGTCTGCGTCGGCCCGCCATTGTTGGCGAGAAGACCCGCAGAAAATTCATCACCGGTGTTCGGGGTTGCGTCGGGATCGATCGTCGTGAGTACGGCAAAGATGTCGGCAAGGTTCGAGACGTAAATGTCGACGCCGGTCTGACCCGCACCAGCCTGTGAAAATATGTTGACGCCGCTGTAGCTGGTAATTCCGGCGGTCGTCGCGATGTCGGGACCGCCGTAGCCCGCGCCGTTGCCGGCCACGATGCTGTTCGCGAGCGCGACGGCACCGTTGGCATTATAGATTCCGCCGCCGATCGCGGACGCAAAGTTGCCGGTGAACGTCGCGTTGTAGATCTTGGCGTCGCCGCATCCGCACGCCGCGTTGTAAAGCCCGCCGCCATAGACGGCGGTGTTGTTCGCAACCGTGACATTGGTCAGCGTGAGATACCCGGCGTTGTAGATGCCGCCACCCGCGTAGCCGGTATTGCCGGAGATCGTGGTGTTGGTCAGCGTTGCGTTGCCGCCCTCGTTGACCGCGATACCGCCGCCATAATTGTAGAGGCCGCCCGTGACGTGATTGTCCGAGATCGTCGTCTCGAGGGTGGCGAGTGTTGCGCCGTAGTTGACCGCAATACCACCGCCGATGTCCGCGGTGTTGCCGCTCACGGTCGAATTGATAAGGCTCAGCGCGCTGCCGGTATCGACCGAAATCCCGCCGCCGTAGACGGCTGTGCTGTTGCTGAGCGTCGAATTCGAGATCGTGACGTTAGCGTAGCCGCCAAAATAATACGCGCCGATGCTGACCGCGCCGCCGTAGCCGGGGTCACAGCCGCACGTCGCCTCGCCGCCGGTCATTGTGAGCGCGTTCAGGGTCACGGTGCCGGAGTCGATGATGAACACCCGTGACGCGCCGTCGGCGTCGATGGTGATGCCTCCGCCCGGGACGTTGCCGTCGATGGTGACATTGCCGGCGATGAACAGTTCGCCCTGCGTGAGGGTCAGGTGGCCGTCATCGACGCCCGGATGGGGTCCGCCGACAAGGTTCTGCGCAAAGGTGATCGTGTCGGCGCTGAGCGGGTCCTGTTGCGCCAGCACCAGCGCTTCGCGCAGCGAGGTCTGATCGTCGTATGCATCGACCACGTCCTGCAGCGTGGTGACGACGAGGCTCGGCGTTTCGGGCGCTCGCGCTGTGAGCGCCTGGCTGAATTCGGAGGTGTTGCCGGTCGTGTCGTCAGTCGCCGTGGCAGTGATGAATTCGCCGGCCGTGACGCTGGCAGCCAGCACCTCGTTGAAACTTCCATCCCCATTGCCGTCCGTCGTGACGCTCGCAGAGCCGAGAAATCGCGCGCCCTCGACATTGCCGTTCGTATCCGTGCCTGTGCTGGCAAAGAACTCGATCGTGAATGAATGATTTGCCGTGCTGTTCAGCGTGCCGCGGAGGTCGACCTGCGAGCCCGATGTTCCTGCCAGCGAAAAAACTGGAAAATTCTGCAGATCGTTGGCGCCGCTATCGCCATCGCCGGCGTCGTTCGGAGTGACGCCGTCTCCGTTAAGATCGATCCCGATTGCGTTGTTCGCAATGGCATTCGCATGAATGGCATTGTTGAAGGCGCTGATGACGGAAACGCCGGCGCCGACGTTGCCGAGCGTGGTTGTAGCTGAAACGTCCAGCCCAACCACATTGCCGCTGATGGTGTTCGCATCGGCATCGTTGATTTCGACGCCGCTCTCACCGTTACCCGAGATGAGGTTACCCTCGCCCGTCCCGCTGCCCCCGATGGTATTGTCCGTCGAGCCGTTCGCGATCAGGATGCCGTCGCCGCCGTTCGGCAATGCGACTGTTCCGGTGACGTCTGTCCCGACGAAGTTGCCGCTGACCGTGTTGGTGTCAGCGCCGTTGATCTCGACGCCGTTCGTCTGATTGCCTGAGATGATATTGCCATCGCCTGACGCGGTGCCGCCGATCGTGTTGCCGGTCGCGCCGTTCGTGATCAGGATGCCGTCGGAGCCGTTGGCGGCCGCCGTGATGCCGTCCAGATCGACGCCGATGTAGTTTCCCGTGATGGTAACGGTCGACGCGCCATCGAGCTTGATGCCGTTGCCGTCGAAATTGACGATGGCGAGCCCTTTGACAGTGCTGCCCGATCCGCCGGAGTCGAACGTGAGGCCGTCCACGCCGGCACCGGCGCCTGCTCCATCAATCGAGACAAGGGGCGCTCCGGAGAATCCGGGCGCACTGGTGCCGTCGATGGCGACGGCGTCTGTCGCAATCGGGAGGGCAATGGTGAGCGCGATTGTTCCGGCAACGGCAAAGCCGATACTGGCTGCGCCGGGCAGGCTGTTGGCAAGCGTCAGCGCCTCGCGCAGCGACAGGTCGCTGAAGTCGGCGGTCGCCAGGTTGGTGTCGCGCGCATCGAGCTCGTCATCAAGCGTGGTGACCACAAATGTCTCGGTCGCCTCCGCCAACACCACGTCATTGCCGGTCCCGCCCACATAACTGATCACCAGCGGCACGCCACTGATAGTGAACACTGTGCCTTCGGGCAGGCCGTTGAATGTGCCAGTGACGGCGTCAGTATCGTCGTTGGTGATGATCTGGAAACGGTCGTGCAGACCCGGCTGGTAACTGGGAGGCGGCGTGACAAAATCGTCGATGAACGACACGTTGAGCGTGGCGCCGCCGAGGTCGAGCGTGCCTGTCACATTGAGCTGATCGAATTGCGGGGTCGCCGCGTCGGTCCCGCCGATCTGAATGTCGACGCTATCGGTCCCCGTCAGCGTGGTGCTGCCGACGTTCATGATGCCCGGGCTGTGGCCGGGCGCGATGGTCACGCCGCCGAGCGAGGTGATGTCGCCGAACGTGCCGCTGCCCGACAGCGTGGTGTTGGAGAGCGTGACGTCCCCGAAGGTGCCGTCGCCAGCCAGCGTGCCGCCGTTGAGCGTCAGCGCAGAGTTCGCGATCGAGCCATCGACCTGGAGGGTGCCGGCATTGACAATGGTGGGACCCGAGAAGGTGTTGTTGCCGGCAAGGATCAGCGTGCCGGCGCCGTTCTTGACGATGCCAACGCTGCCGGCGTCGGCGCCGGTGCCGCCCGAGCCGGTCTGGTCGGCGATATCGTCGTTGATGGTCTGGACGTCGCCTGTGCCAGAATCGAAGGTGAGCGTCGGCGCCGTACCGCCATTGGTGACGAGGAAAATGCCGGAGCCAAAGCCGCTGCCGTTGTTATTCGCGCCACCTGTGCCGCCCTGCGCGACACCGTTCTCGAACGTGACGTTGCCCGCAATGGTGACGCTCGCGCCGTCCATTACGAACACAGAGCCGCCGAGGCCGCCGCCACCGCCACCGTGGTATCCGATCGGACCGCTGGCACCGCCGCCGGCGAAGCCGCCTTGGCCACGGCCCAAGGGTGCGTTACCCGTATTCCCGCCGCCGCCGCCGCCCCCGAAGCCGCCGTCGCCGCCCGCGCCCGATTGCGAGGCCGGATAAACCCCGAAGCCCGGGCCGCCACCGCCGCCACCGCCGCCAAAGCCGCCGTCGCCGCCATCAACGGGGGCGTTCGGATAGGTCTCGCTGCCGCCGCCGCCGCCGCCGCCGAAGCCACCCGCGGAGCCGGGGTTCGGGTTGGCTCCTCCGGGTCCTCCGTTTGGGCCGCCACCTGTGCCACCGCTACTGCCGGAGCTGTCGTGCCCCGTCGCCGAAATGCCGGCGAAACCATCGAGGCCGCCACCGCCGCTGCCTCCCATGCCCGAGCCGGAATACGGGCCGGGGCTGTTGCCGCCGATGGCTTGATTGCCGTTGCCGGTGCCGGCGCCGAACGTCATGTTTTCGAGCCGCAGATCGGCCTGGCTGTTCACGAACACGGCGCCACCCGCGCCGAGCCCACCGCCACCCGACATTGTTTGGGTTCCGCCGCCGTCGCCGCCCTGGCTGCGGCCGTTGATCAACACGAGCCCCTGAAGCGTGACGTCGCCCGAATCGAGGAAGAACAGCCGCGTTGCGTCCTGGCCGTCGATGATGATGTCGGGCGTGCCGTCGTTGTCGAGGTCACCGTCGATGGTGACGTCCTTCGTAATCGTCAGATGGCCGTTGCCCTGGACAAGGACCAGCGTGCCGCCGGCGAGAGTCGGGTCGAATGTGATGATGTCGCCCGATGCCGCGGCTGCGATCTGCTGCCGCAATGAACCAGCAGAGCCATCATCGTTCAGGTTGGTGACGGTGAGTATGCTCATCCTCAGCCCTGCACTTTGGCGACGACATCCCCGAATCCGCGCCACATCTGAAATGCGGACGCGGTTGGCCCGTGGTCGCTCATGTTGTCAGGAACCCCTGCCCCCGGCAGGCCCTTTCCGAAACGTCAGGCCATTCTAGGGAGAACTTTGCGACGTTGTCCCGACATTTTTGGAGTTTGTTAACCGTGGCGGGATGCGTCCTACCAAGCGGTCAGCCTCCGGACTCCGGAGCCGCGGAATGCACCGGCTCGGGCATGGTCTCGCGCTGTTTCTCGGCGGTCGGCTGCGAGACGATGCGAAACGCCTTTGAATCCTTCAGATCGCGCCAGAATGAGAGCTGCGCGTAGCGCTTGAACAGATCCGGCGGAAGAATCGTTGGGCGCGCCTGCGGTCTCACTTCCGGCCGAACGCGATGAAGACCATCCATGCCCAATTGCGCATCGAATTCCGGCGCATCGTATTCGACCTTGCTGAAATCGTGGGCGAACGGAGGCTCGCCAAGGAATTCGTAGATCAGCTTGAACACATCCGCGGGGCGACGGGTGAGCAGGTCGTACTCGAGGACGAGCACGCGTTCGGCGAATTCGGAGTAGCAAGCTTCGCGCAGCGCGTGCCAGGCGAAGCCGACAAGCCGGTTTGCATGGGCAAGCGCCTCAACGCGGGTGTAGACCGTCGAGCGTTCGGCAGGACTGTTGAACAGCCGCGTGTGCTCGAAGGCATTGTTGCGGTACTGCCGCTCCAGCGAATCCATCACCCACGCGACGTCGCGCACGCAGCAGATGACCTTGGCTTGCGGGAAGAGCCGCATCAGCGCGGGAAGCTTCGCGGTCCAGGCCCGATTGGTATCGAAGATCACCGGCTGCGAAAGGTCCGCATAATAAGAGTCGAACAGGCCGCGCAGAAGGCGTGCGCGTTGCGCTTCGCTGACCATTGTGGAAAGCTCGGAGCCGGCCGAGACCTGCGCGATCACGCCATCGAACAGCGACGCGACCGGGCTCGACATGCCGGCATGAAAGCGCGGATTCTGGCGCAGGATCGCCGCGGTCAGGGTCGATCCGGCGCGCGGCAGGCCGGATATGAAGTGAAACACACGGTCAGTCGGCGGCACAACGATCCCTCACACGCGGACTCGGTATCAGCGCACGGTCGACTGCAACCGTAGCCGCCCGACCCTGCAGAAGTCGAGCAGGCATCCACGGTGCGAAAGGTCTGTAGTCCGACCGGTAGGCGCGAGACGTGCGGCATATTGGCCGCGCCCGCCTGCGAGTTCTACTCTTGCTCATGCTCGTCTCGTTCCTATAAGCGTGACACAGAAGTCGTTTTCAAATCAGGCTGATTTCATGAACCGCAAGATTCTGGTGATGGGACTGCCGGGCGCCGGCAAGACCACGCTCTCCCAGGCGCTCGCGCCGCGGCTCAATGCCGTGCATTTCAATGCCGACGAGGTGCGCACCCATATCAACAAGGAGCTTGGCTTCTCGGAAGCAGACCGCATCGAACACGCGACCCGCATGGGCTGGCTTTGTGACCAGGTCGTGAAGGTCGGCGGCTTTGCGATTGCGGACTTCATCTGTCCGACGCCTGCGGCGCGCGAAGCCTTTTCCCGCGGTGGCGAGCCGTTTGTCGTCTGGCTCGACCGCATCAAGGAAGGGCGCTTCGAGGACACAAACCGGATGTTCGTGCCCCCGGAAAGCTACGACCTGCGCGTTTCAGCGGAAGGCACGCCCGAGTATTGGGCTGAGCAGGCGATGAAGCGTCTTCGCCCCGTATTCGATCCGAAAAAGCCGACGGCGCTTTTTGTCGGGCGCTACCAGCCGTTCCATCAAGGTCATCGGGCGCTGATCGTGGAAGGAATCAAGCGCCTCGGGCAGGCGTGCATCGCGGTCCGCAATACGCACGGCACCGACGACAAGAATCCGTTCGACTTCGAGTATGTGCGCGCGCGCATCGAACATGGTCTGCGCGAGTTCGAAGGCCGCTTCGTGGTAATCCAGATCCCGAATATCACCTCCATTCTCTATGGACGTGACGTAGGCTACACGGTCGAACGCATCGATCTGGATGCAAACCTCGAAGCAATTTCGGCAACCGAATCACGACGCGCATTGTCGGTGTAGCCGGCGCTTTAGTCCGGCAACAGCTGCACTCCGTCATGCGGCATGATCAGGCTGACGCGAGCGCCCGGCGCGAACGTCTCACCTTCCGGCGGATCGGCGCGGATCACCTGCAGTGTCGCACCGCCGACGCGCACGCCGTACTCGGCCTTCTCGCCTAGATAGACCCTGCTCACGACCTCGCCATCGAGCGGCCCGCCCGGCGGTCCGATCGCAATCCGCTCCGGGCGGATCATCACACTGAGCCGCGTGCCCGCCGGGTGGGTCATGGCTGAGGCGACCGTGATCGCCGCACCGGCCACATCCAGTGTCACGTTGCCGCCGCCGGATGCACGCACTGTCGCGGGCAGCAGATTGGCGCGGCCCAGGAAGCCGGCGACAAAGGGAGAGGCTGGCCGCCGGTAGAGTTCCTCGGCGCTGCCGAGCTGCGCAATGCTCCCATCCTTCATGACGGCGATGCGGTCGGAGATCGCCATCGCCTCTTCCTGATCGTGCGTGACATACACCGTCGTGATGCCGAGCGTGCGCTGCAGCCGTTGAATCTCGGTGCGCATGTCGACACGCAGCTTCGCGTCGAGGTTGGACAACGGCTCGTCAAACAGAAGAACACGCGGACGGATCACGATAGCGCGTGCGAGCGCCACGCGTTGCTGTTGGCCGCCGGAAAGCTCGCTCGGGAACCGTCGCTCGAAGCCAGCGAGCCCTACCAGCGCGAGCACCTCGGCAACGGCGGCGCGCGTCTCATCGGCGCCCTTGCGACGGACGCGCAGTCCGTACGCCACATTGCCGGATACGGTGAGGTGCGGAAACAGCGCGTAGCTCTGGAACACGAAGCCGATGTCGCGGCGGTTCGCGGGCACACGCGTCACGTCGCGCTCGCCGATCAGTATTTCGCCGCCGCTCGGCTCCTGAAAGCCGGCGATCATGCGCAAGGTCGTGGTCTTGCCACACCCGGAGGGCCCGAGCAGCGTCAGAAGCTCGCCGGGACGAACCGCGAGATCGACATCGCGCACGGCCGCGACCGCCGCGCCTTCTGGACTGCGGAACGCCGCGGAGACGCGCCGCAGCGTGATGCCGACCGGCGCGGCGGCGCTCATGAGGCGGTCCCGACCGATGCGACCCGCACCGCGGTCATCTGGCGCAGCGCGACGTTGAGCAGCGACGTGACGATGAGAACCACCACGATTACGAACACCGAGAAGGCAGCGGCGGGCCCCAGCGCGACCTCGGTCATATTCTCCAGAATACGCACGGTGATGAGCGTCCAGTTGATCGACACGAGGAAGATCGTCGCGCTGATGGCGGTCATGGCGCGGATGAACACGGTGCCGAGCCCGGCGAAGAAGGCGGGCAGGATGAGCGGCAGCGTCACGCTGGTGAACGTGCGCAGGCTGCTGGCGCCGAGGCTGAAGGAGGCT
>Ga0310810_10012133_pt1 | contig 10109 bp, 8 predicted proteins | sample NCmetagenome_FD_207641 | JGI IMG/M metagenome (GOLD analysis project Ga0310810, IMG submission 207641) | Soil microbial communities from experimental microcosm in Duke University, North Carolina, United States - NC | ecosystem: Engineered > Artificial ecosystem > Soil microcosm > Unclassified ...
TCCGGGCGGCAATCTCCGGTCCCAATGACGCAATGCTCACGTGGCGCGCGCCGTCGTAGAGGATCTTCTCATAGATCTCATCCGAGATCACGACGAGGTCATGGCGGACGGCAATGGCGGCGATGCCGGCCAGCATCTCGCGTCCGTAGGTGGCGCCCGTGGGATTGCAGGGGCTGTTGATGAGGAGCGCTTTCGTCTTCGTGGTAATACGGCGCTCAAGTTCCTTGGCATCAATCGCATAGCCGTCGGATTCCTTGGTCGGCAGCAAGACCGGCGTGGCGTCGTTCAAGAGCGCTTGATCCGAGTACGATACCCAATAGGGCGTGGGGATGATGATTTCATCCCCTTGTTCCAGCAAGGCCTCGGCCAAATTGTAGAGCGAGTGCTTCGCCCCGCAGGACACGAGGATCTGCGATTTCTCGTAATGGAGACCCTGCTCGCGCTGGAGTTTGTCGATAATCGCGCTTCGCAAGTCATCGATGCCGGAGGACGGCGTGTACTTGGTAAATCCCGCCCGGATCGCCGCTTCGGCCGCCGCTTTCACCGGTTCCGGGGTGTCAAAATCGGGTTCGCCGGTGGAAAAATCAATCACGTCGATGCCTTGTGCCGCCATGGCTTTGGCCGTCGCGGCCATGGCGAGGGTCGGCGAGGGGGCGATACGGTTGGCGCGGGCCGCGAGCTTCATGGTTTGACGCTCCTGATCCGGGCTTGGAGCCGGCGCGCGACTTCCGGATGAAGGAATTCGGTCAGCGAGCCCCCGTGATTGGCGACGTCCTTAATAATGGTGGATGACAGATACGAATATTCCTCGCTCGGCATCAGAAACACCGTCTCCACGCGTTTTGCCAGTTTGCGGTTGATGAGCGCCATTTGGAATTCGTGCTCAAAATCCGAAATCGCACGAAGGCCGCGGATGATCGCATGCGCGCCCGAGCGCTGGACATGATCGACGAGCAGCCCGTCGAATGTGACGACTTCGACTTGGCCGATGTCCTTGAGCACCAACTGCACCATGTCGAGCCGCTCGGTCAGATTAAACAGCGGATGTTTGGCCGGATTCGGCGCGACGGCCACCACCACTTTATCAAAGACGCGTAGGCTGCGGGTGATAATGTCCGTATGCCCGTGCGTGATCGGATCAAATGTGCCGGGATAGATGCCAATCTTCATGAGCCCGGTTTCTCGGACGCCTGGTGATAGACGAGCAGGCTCGTATCGCCATAGTCGTACCGGCGCATCAGCCGAACGGAATCGGCCCCGGCCGCCGCCTGCACACGCGCGGCTTGTTCAATGATCACGACGGCGTCGGCGGTCGGAATGCCGAGCGCCCAGCTGTGCAGCACGAGCTCGACGGCGTTCTGGTCGGCGTAGGGCGGATCGGCAAAGACCACATCGTAGGGACCATTCCATGACCGGCGATTCCGGAGGAAGCTTTCCGTCGAACGGAGGCACACGTCCGCTTGTTCGAGCAGGCCGCAGGCCGTAAGATTCTTTCGCATGATCTGCACCGCTTTAGGATCCGATTCCACAAACGTTACCACGCTCGCGCCGCGACTCAACGCTTCGATGCCGACCGCCCCGGTGCCGGCATACAGATCGAGAAAACGACAGCCGGGAATGCGGCTCCCAAGAATTGAAAACAGGGCCTCGCGGACCTTGTCGGAGGTCGGCCGCAGCGGGGTCCCCCGTGGTCCAGTTAAGCGCCGACCTCGGTGGGAACCGGCGATGACTCGCATACGTGTGTTGATTGCGGGATAGCCTGTTCGAACCCGCCATTCGCGTTGTTCACGAGATGCAACGGCGGAAGGCAGTTCAGAAGCGTCCGACTGTAACACAGCATTTTTGGAAGGGTCAAGGTGAGGAGCGGCGGTCAGGCCCCATAGGGCCGGGCGCCCTCAATAATGGTCGCTGGGCGATTGCTGCTATTTTGACGCTGCGCGTGAGGCTGACTATAATTCTGCACGATGATGCGGGCGGACCGGCGAGGGGTTGGACGGAAGATGAGCGGCGGTATCCTCGTCACCAGATGCGCTCGCGGATGGCAACGCGAGCGGAGGTTAGCGTGTAGCCGTTTGAGCTGGCGCTGCGGGCACCGGCTGGGCGTCACGCGCCGCCAGGCTTTTACGCCGGTTATTGGAAATCGTCCGATCGATGATGGCGCCGCAGTTGATGCACTTCCAAGCGTAGAAAATCAGAAAGAAGTCTGAGAACCGCTCGAGCATCATGAGCCCTTTGCACTTCGGACATTCCATCGGTTCCTCCCTGGTTCCGGTGCGCAGCTGCGGCCGAAGCAAAGCAAGAGCCGAACCAATTTTTGTCGATACGTAATTTCAACATCTTAGACGGTACGTATTTGTTACCAGGGGGGCTTCGGAGGGCATTTCGTCAGTACAAAAACGTTCACGTTGTCATATTTTTGTTCAAGGAGATGCGAGGTGGGCCGAAAGACAGTCAGGCACGGTATTAGCCACTGGCCCGCAACGGAACGTCCGCGGGAGCGGCTCTTAACGCAAGGCGCCGACGCGCTGACCGACGCTCAACTCCTCGCCATTCTTTTGCGCGTCGGCCGGCAGCGCTCCTCGGCCGTGCAGGTGAGCATGGAAGTGTTGGCGCGCCTCGGCGGCGTCGCCGGCTTGGCCCAGTGCGGGATCGAAGAACTGTGCGCCGTCGACGGCGTCGGGGAGGCGAAAGCCGCGCAGGTGAAAGCCGCGTTGGAATTGGGCAAGCGGTCGCTGGCGTCGCCGTTGTCCACAGGCACGCGCATCTCGTCGAGCCGCGACCTGTTCGAGCATTATCATCCGGCGCTGCGCCAGCTGCGGCACGAGATTTTTAAAGTCGTGTTGCTGGACGCCAAGCATGCGATTCTGCGCGATGCGACGGTCTCCGAAGGGAGTTTGACTCTCAGCATTGTGCACCCCCGGGAGGTGTTCTCGATGGCCGTCAAAGAGTCAGCGGCGGCGGTCATTTTTCTCCACAATCATCCGAGCGGCGATCCCACACCCAGCCAAGAAGACCACGTCCTGACTGCGCGCCTGGTATCGGCAGGGGAGGTACTGGGCATTCGGGTGCTGGATCACCTCGTGATCGGTGACGGCAAATACGTGAGTTTTGCCGACCAGGGCTGGTTGTCCATCACGCACAACGCAAAGGAGCAGGCGACCATGTAATGAGTTCACCATGTGCGAGAGCGCGGATGCCCTTTCGCACGACCAAGGAGGGTGCCATGAACGAGCCTGGTGCGAGGTCTCTCAGAAATGTGGCGTTGATCGCCAATCGAGGGGCGGGCAAAACGTCATTGGCCGAAGCAATCCTTTTGACGTCCGGCGTCATTCCGTCTCTTGGGTCCGTCATGCAAGGCACGACGGTTTCGGATTTTGAGCCGGAAGAAATTCAGCATCGCAGTTCCGTCAGCACAAGTCTTCTCCGTTGTAGTTGGAATCACACTCCCATCCATCTGCTCGATACTCCCGGCGCGCTCGGCTTGCTCGGCGAAGCGATTGCCGCCTTGCAGGCAGTCGATGCCGTGATCCTGGTGCTCAGTCCGGCGAGCGGCATCCGCAGTGAACTGCTGCGGCTCTGGCCCCATGTCAAGACGCTCCGCCTGCCGTGCCTCATCTTCGTGAACGAACCGGACAAGGAATCCGGGTCCATCGCGGAGCTCCTCGCCGCCTGCCAACGGGATCTGGAGATCACGCCGTTACCGATGTCGGCGGTGCTCAAAGACGGCGGCCAGTGGATCGGTGTCGCCGATTTCGTGACCGAGACCGCGATACATTCTCGAGCCGAGAACGGCAAATGGCTGTCTCAACCGCTGCCGGCCGGCGCCGAAGCCATGACGGCCGAGGCGCGAAAGCGTATTCAAGAGGCCGCCGCGGAGTGCGACGATCAGCTGCTGGAACAGTATCTCGCAGGGGGCGAACTGTCGGAGGCGGATGTCCGCCGCGGGCTGCGGGCCGGCATTCAGGCAGGGAGCGTCATTCCGCTCTATACGGGATCAGCTGTCAAAAATATTGGCATCATCCCGCTTCTCAACGCCATCGTGGATTTACTGCCTTCACCAAGCGAGCACGCGCAGACTCGGCCGCTCATTGGACAGGATGTCACCGGGCAGGAGGTGACCCGGGCCGCCACGGCCGAAGCGCCGTTTTCAGGCGTCATTTTTAAAACGATCATCGACCCTTTTGTCGGGCGACTGTCCTACGTGCGGGTCGCGTCCGGCTCCTTGCAGGCTGATTCCATGATCTACAACGGCACCAGACGGATCAAAGAAAAAAGCGGGCACCTCTATCAGCTTTGCGGGAAGAAACATACGGCCGTCGGCATGGCCGCCGCCGGCGACATTGTCGCGATCGGGAAACTGAAGGATACCCAAACCGGCGATACGCTCTGCGACGAGTCGCAGGCGATTATCTACCCCTGGCCGGTCTTGCCGAAACCCGTGTTCTCCTTTGCCATCGAACCCAAGTCGAGCGCAGATATCGATAAGGTGAGTCTTGGACTGCACAAATTGATCGAGGAGGATCCGACGCTGGGCTTTACGCGGAACGCCGATACGAAGGAAATGGTGCTGAGCGGTACGGGCCAGCTGCATCTGGATTTGGCCTTGGAAAAACTGCACCGCAAATACGGGGCTGAGGTCGTGATTCATACCCCGAAAATCCCATACCGCGAGACGATTCGATCCACGGCGCAGGCCCAAGGGAAATACAAGAAGCAGACCGGCGGCCATGGCCAGTACGGGGATTGCTGGCTCGAACTCGCGCCGGCGCCGCGCGGGGAGGGGTTCGCGTTCACGAATCGGGTGGTGGGTGGGGTGATCCCGCGCAATTTCATTCCGGCGGTCGAAAAGGGGGTCGTCGAGGCCATGCAGCACGGCACACTGGCTGGCTTCCCTGTGGTCGACGTGCGGGTCGCAGTCTATGACGGATCCTACCACGTCGTGGATTCATCCGAGATGTCGTTTAAGATTGCGGCCTCGATGGCGTTCAAAAAAGCGATGGAGACGGCGCATCCGATTTTGCTGGAACCGATGATGACGGTGGAGGTCGAAGCGCCGGCCGCCTACATCGGAGCAGTCATCGGTGATTTGAACGCCCGGCGGGGACGCATTCTGCACGTTGAGGCGCGCGGACATGCGGAGATCGTCAAGGCGCTCGTCCCGTTAAGCGAAATCATGACCTACACGACTACGCTCAATTCGCTGACGGGCGGAGGGGGCAGCTACGTGATGGAGTTGGCGCGTTATGACGAGGTGCCCCGCGACGTGGCGGCTAAGATCGTGGAAGAGACAAAGGCCGGCAAGCCGGCCCTGATTGCCCATTAACCCGGCACTTCCAAAAGGCCGCGTCGTCGTCGCGCGTGGCGGGGACGCGGCCTTTTGAACGATGCTGCGGATCAGGGCTCGCTCGGTTTGAGGACAACATAAAAGGCCCGGCTCTCGCGCAGGACCCGCAGCAGCACCGTGTCCCCGCGCCGAATTTTGCCGATCGCGCTGGTAAACTCACCGACGGAGCCGACGTCCGTACGATTCACTTCCTTGATCAGATCGCCTTCCCGAAGTCCTTCGGATTGTGCCAGGCTCCCAGCTTCGACTTTCGTCACGAGGACGCCGCGGTGTTCCCGTAGCTTGAACTTCTCGGCCAAGGCCGCGGTCAGATCCTGGACGTCGAGGCCGAGCTTGGATTCGGTGCGGGATTGCGGCAGCGAGGTCAGGGTCGCCTGGTCGCGGCGTTCCGTGAGGGCCACTTCCACGACCATTCGTTGTTGGTTGCGAACGACTTCCACTTTTGCCTTGGCGCCGGGGAGCAGCCCCGCGACAATGCGCGAGAGACGGTTTGGACTGTCGATCACGGATCCTTCGATACGCGTAATCACGTCGCCGGGCTTGATGCCGGCGGCGGCCGCCGGGTCTTTGTCGAAGACCTCGTTGACGAGCACGCCTTCCTGCTCGTTGACCCCGAATTTTCTCGCGAGCTCCGGGGTCAACGGCTGAATTCCGACGCCGAGCCACCCGCGCACGACGCGGCCCTGCTCGACCAATTGCTGCAACACTTGTTTCGCCATGTTCGAGGGAATGGCGAAGCCGATGCCTTGGGCAAAGTTGATGATCGCCGTATTGATGCCGATGATTTCGCCGCGGAGGTTAAAGAGCGGGCCTCCGGAATTCCCCGGATTGATCGACGCGTCCGTCTGAATGAAATTTTCGTACCGCGAAAGATTGACGTTTTCCCGTCCGATGCCGCTGACCACGCCCAGCGTCACCGTCCGCTCCAAGCCGAAGGGATTGCCGACGGCGAGCACCCATTGCCCCACGCGCACGCCGCTCGAATCGCCGAACTTGGCGTTCGGCAGCGGATGATCGGTGGTAACTTTCAACACTGCGAGATCCGTATCCGGATCTTTGCCAATGACCTGGCCAATCAGCTTCGTTTTATCGGACAGCCGTACTTCGATTTCCTGGGCATCGCCGACGACATGGTTGTTGGTAATGATGTGCCCGTCGCGAGTGATGATGACGCCGGCTCCGGAGCCCGGCGCATTTGGCATGCGCTCCTGTGGCACGTCACGGCCTTTGCCGCCCGGCGTGATGGGGAACAGGCTCACGACCGAGGGCTTGGCGGCTTCCGCCAACTCGGTGATGACGGTTTGCATCTCTTCCAGGAGCCGTAAACCGTTGGATGTGGCGGGCGGCAGACCGGCGGGTTCGGCGTTCTCGGTGGCCTGCGCGAATGCGGGGGCCGCGCCCATCCGGAGAGCGAGCACCGCGATGATCACGAGCGAGGACCGCATGCATGCTAGTGTACCGCAGGCTGTGCTGAAAACCTATAACGGAGACAGCGGGGGACGGACGCGTCGTACGGCAGCGTCACGCTTTGCCGGCTGGCGCGGCGGCAAACCAACCGGCAATCTGATCGAGATCCGCGCGAAGGCCAATGGCGATCACGACGTCGTCGGCTCGGAAGACAAAGCCGTCGGCCGGCGGAATGAGAAACGGCCCTCTAAAAACCGTCACCAGCCGGACCGACGGAGGCCACGCCAGGTTTGAGACCTGTTTGCCGAGCGCCTTCGAACCCGGAGAGACGGACAGCCGTTCAAGAGCGGCAGCGCGCAGACTCAAGTCCCGCTGCAGGGTGAGGAGATCTCCTTGGATGGCTTCGAGCTTTAACGCCCGAATTTGGGCGTCGACCTGCACGAGGGTCTGTTTGAGCAGATGCACCCGGTCGGTCGCCTGCGTAACGGTGCGCTCGAGGTCGCCGGTCGAGTGCCCCGGGCGACCAACGGCATGACGTGACAAGGCAGCCGCGAGGTGTCGTCCCAATTCACCGTGAACCGTTTCAATTTGGGTTAAGAGGCTGGCGGCTTGTCCATGGAGCCGCAAGACGTGAACTTTGCGATTCACGCGCTCGGCCACGGCGACAACGGATTCATAAACGGCGCTGCCGGTCAGGCTCAGTTCGCGTTGAAGACGGCCGAGAAACTCAAGAGACATCGCGAATATACAATGTCTGATAAGGGATATTATGTAAACTAGACAGTCTGGCTCGATGCAGCCTGACGCTGCCGCCTCGGTGCAAACCCTTCCCCACCGCGGTGGGCTGTACGCGTGGCGTGGCATCGTTCACGTTGGCGCTCTCGTAGTCAGATACCGGTCCCATGAACACCGCTCTCACCGCGCGCTTTCTACGCTCAATATGCGGTCCGGTCAAGAGCCATGCACGGGATTATGGAGCCCGCCCTCGGCGCGACCGGGCTGAGTACCAGTATCACGACCGAGCCTGTTGACAGGGTCTATGGCCCGGGCTTACACAAAGGCCATGAGCCTCCATGCGTTGGCCGGGAAGCCGGCCCCTGCCTCCGTCTTGGTCGATCTCGCACGATTACGCGACGCCTATGACCGGGATGTTCCTGATCCTGCCGTCCCTGGGGAACGCGTGGCCTTTGGGACTTCCGGGCATCGGGGCTCATCCTTCAAGCGATCCTTTAACCGCCATCATATTTTGGCGGTCGTACAAGCGATTTGTGAGTACCGCAAAAGCCAAGGAACTTCCGGTCCATTGTTCCTGGGGATGGACACCCATGCGCTGTCCCAGCCGGCCTTCGAGACGACGCTGGAAGTATTGGCGGCGAATGATGTGGATGTGATGATCGACCAGGAAGGCGGTTACACGCCGACGCCCGTCATTTCCCACGCCATTCTCAGCTTCAACGTCGACCGATCGGTCGGCCATGCGGACGGCATCGTCATCACGCCCTCCCACAATCCGCCGGAGGACGGCGGCATCAAATACAACCCGCCGCAGGGCGGGCCGGCAGATACGCAAGTGACGAAGTGGATTGAACGCCGCGCCAATATGCTCCTTGCCGCTAAGCTCGAGGGCGTCAAACAGGTCGACCCATCACAAGCCCTGCGAGCGTCTTCAGTACACAGACATGACTATATTGGCGCCTACGTCATCGATCTGGAGCAGGTCATTCAGTTTGACCGCATTCGAGCCGCTAACCTGAAATTCGGCATCGATCCCTTGGGCGGTGCAGCTATCGCCTACTGGCGTCCGATCGCCGAGCGCTATGGACTCAATCTAGAGATCGTCAATCCTGCCGTCGATCCGACGTTTCGCTTCATGCCGCTCGACTGGGATGGGAAGATCCGTATGGATTGTTCGTCGCCGTATGCCATGGCGAACCTCATTGCGCTCAAGGACCGCTTCGACGTGGCGTTCGGCAACGACGCCGACTGTGACCGCCATGGGATCGTCACCCGCTCGGCCGGTCTCATGAACCCCAACCACTATTTGGCCGCGGCCATTGCGTATTTGTACTCTCACCGTCCGCACTGGTCGCCCCGCGCGGGCGTCGGCAAGACGCTGGTGAGCAGCAGTCTCATTGACCGTGTCGCGTCGAAAGTCGAGCGGCGTCTCGTCGAGGTGCCGGTTGGATTCAAGTGGTTCGTGGAGGGATTGCTGGACGGCTCGCTGGGATTCGGAGGAGAAGAAAGCGCAGGGGCGTCGTTTCTCCGCCTGAACGGCAAGGTCTGGTCGACCGACAAGGACGGGATCATCATGGATCTGCTGGCCGCGGAAATGATGGCGACGATGGGACGTGATCCGTCGGAACTCTACCGCGAACTCACGCAGGAATTGGGCAATCCGTCATACGCGCGCATCGATGCGCCGGCCACAGCCGCGCAGAAGAGCAAACTGTCGAAGCTTTCCGCCGAGCAAGTTCGCGCGGCCACTCTTGCCGGCGATCCGATCATCTCGCGGCTGACCCAGGCGCCGGGCAATGGCGCGCCTATCGGCGGCCTCAAAGTAGTGACGGCGCACGGCTGGTTCGCCGCTCGTCCGTCAGGAACGGAAGACGTGTACAAGCTCTATGCCGAGAGTTTTAAGGGACGAGACCATCTAGCGCGGATTCAATCCGAAGCCCAGGCGCTTGTCGGCGAAGTCCTGACCGCTCTCTAATGGCCGTCGGAGGACGCCGCATGGCGGCCGGCGTGATACGAACTGCGGGTGAGCGGGCTGGCTTCCACATGGGCGAAGCCCATCGCGAGGGCTTCACTTTTCAACCTCACGAACTCCTCCGGTGCATAGAAGCGGACCACCGGAAGATGGGCTCTCGTCGGTTGGAGGTATTGGCCGATGGTCACGACGTCACAGCCCGTGCTGCGCAAGTCGCTTAGGACGTCGCGAAGCTCCTCCGCCGTCTCGCCCATCCCCACGATCAGACCCGACTTCGTGCGAAGACTGTACGCCTTCGCACGCCGCAATAGTTCAAGTGACCGTTGATATTTGCCTTGAGGCCGAAGGACCGGGAAAAGCCGCGGCACCGTCTCAATGTTGTGATTGAGGACATCCGGTCGCGCCCCGCAGACGAGGTCGAGCGCCTGAGGATTGCCCTCGAAATCCGGAATCAGCACCTCGATGGTACAGCTCGGGGTGACTTCACGGATGAGGCGAATGCTCTCAGCGAAGATGCTCGCTCCCCCATCCACCAATTCGTCGCGGTTGACGGACGTGATCACGGCATGTCGGAGCGCGAGCGCCCTGGCAGCCTCGGCGATCCGCCGGGGTTCGTCGGGATCCAGGGGTAGCGGCCGTCCTGTGGCGACG
>Ga0310810_10012134_pt1 | contig 10109 bp, 9 predicted proteins | sample NCmetagenome_FD_207641 | JGI IMG/M metagenome (GOLD analysis project Ga0310810, IMG submission 207641) | Soil microbial communities from experimental microcosm in Duke University, North Carolina, United States - NC | ecosystem: Engineered > Artificial ecosystem > Soil microcosm > Unclassified ...
CAGGCGCCGGCGGCGAGTCGAGGTGCCGTTCGATGTCGTCGAACCGCAGCAGCTTGCTCGTAGTCGCCACATACAGCGCGCCGTTGCGCATGGCAACTCCATTGGGCTGATTGAGGCCGCTGGCTATTACCACCACTCGATCAGCCTTGTAGTCGCGGTTGCGATCGATGACCGCGTAGACCTTGCCGGCGATCATCGATCCCACGAACACTGTACCTTGCGGACCGAGCGCCATCTCGCGCGCGTTCTGGACACTGTCAGCGAACACTGTGACCTGAAATCCCGCCGGAACAACCCAGTTGGGCGTTTGCGCGAGCAGACGGCCGGAAGCTGTCAGGCCCGGACCGAGCGCGATCCACCAGGACGCAGCGAGGAGCGAAAGTTTTGACATCATGCTTGGCCTTCAACCGTTCGTCGTTAGGTGTCAACCGTTCGTGAGCTTCAACACGGCTTCGGGCAGCCGCTCTCCCTTCACCGGGATCTTCGACGCGGCTTCGTCTATTTCTTTTAGGTCATTAGACGTGAGCTCGACGTCAACCGCAGCGAGGTTCTCCTCGAGGCGATGGAGGTTCGTCGTGCCGGGGATCGGCACGATCCACGGCTCTTGGGCCAGCAACCATGCGAGCGCGATTTGCGCCGGCGTCGCCCGTTTCTCCTGAGCCACTCGTTTCAGAAGGTCGACCAGCGCCATGTTGGCGGCGCGGGCGTTCGCGTCGAAGCGCGGCGAGATGTTCCGGAAGTCGCTGGCGTCGAACTTCGTTGTCGTGTCGATCTTGCCGGTGAGGAAGCCCGCGCCTAACGGGCTAAAAGGAACGAAGCCGATCCCGAGCTCGTCGCATGTCGCCAACACGCCGTTGCGTTCCGGGTCACGCGTCCAGAGTGAGTATTCGCTTTGCACAGCGGTCAAGGGCTGCACCGCGTGCGCGCGTCGAATGGTCTTTGCGCGCGCCTCCGACAAACCGAGATGCCGCACCTTCCCCTGCTGGATCAGTTCTTTGACGGTGCCCGCGACATCCTCGATGGGGATCTTCGGGTCGACTCGGTGCTGGTAGAGAATGTCGATGGTCTCGACCTTGAGTCGGCGGAGCGACCCCTCGGTCACCCGCCGGATGTGGTCGGGCCGAGAGTCGAGGCCGTATCGTGTGCCGTCCGGGTTGATGCCGAAGCCGAACTTGGTTGCGATGACCACGCGCTCGCGGAAAGGAGCCAGTGCCTCGCCCACGACTTCCTCGTTTGTGAATGGACCGTATGCCTCGGCCGTGTCGAAGAGGGTCACGCCGCGCTCAACGGCGCGGCGGATGACGGCAATGGCATCCTTCCGATCGGCGGCGGGACCGTAGCCTGAGCTGAGGCCCATCGCGCCGTAGCCGAGCGCCGAGACCTGCGGACCAACTCTGCCCAACTTGCGTGTCTTCATCGTCACTCCGTGTCACCAACGCAATTCAATCAACCGTGGCCGATCTCGATGATCTACTTGACGGCGCTACTCGGGCTGCGTAGCTCAACTACTCAATGAGCGATGAGCTCGAAGGGATGGCGACCTTGGTCGCCGTAGCGGAGACGAAGGGCTTTCGAGCAGCGGCCGAACGCCTCGGCATCACTGGGTCGGCGGTGAGTCAGGCAATCCGCCGGTTGGAGGCGCGGCTTGGCGTGGCGCTCGTACAGCGCACCACTCGGAGTGTTCGGCTCACTGAGGCCGGCGAGCGACTCTTCGCCGCCGTGCGCCCCGCGCTCGAGGACGTACGTCTCGCTGTCGCCGCGGCGGCTGAGTTGGCCGACGAGCCAACGGGCACGCTCCGCCTTCACCTAACGACGGGCGCGGAAACCTACTTCAGCGGGCCCCTGCTGGCCGGCTTCCTCACGGCGCACCCGCACGTGCAACTCGAACTCGCGATCAGCGAGGCACCGTTAGACATTGTAGCCGGCGGATACGACGCGGGCGTGCGCCTCGGGGAAGTGATCGACCGCGACATGATCGCCGTGCCGGTCTCAGGGGACATCCGACTCGTGGTCGTCGCCGCGCCGACCTACTTCGCTCGTCACCCGACGCCCACACACCCGCGTGATCTCGCGGAACATGAATGCATCGCTTGGCACCCCACGCCGGATGCGCCCCTCTATCGGTGGGAGTTCGCGGAGAACGGGCGCAACTTCTCAGTTGCCGTGCCGGCACGTGTGCTCACCACGGATCCAGCGATCAACATCCGCCTCGCACTGGCCGGGATGGGCGTGACGATGGCCCGCGAGGACCGAGTTCGCGACGCAATCGCGAAGGGCGAGCTCGTGCCAGTATTGCAGGAGTTCTCGACGCCGTTTCCCGGGTACTACCTGTACTATCCGCAGCGGCGCCATGCGTCGCCTGCATTGCGCGCCTTTGTCGATTACCTACGTCGCGCGCGGCATCTAACCCAAACGAACCGTCAGAGTCTTCCGGCGACGGTGTAGCGTAGCCACACGACGTCGTCGGCGCGTCGCTCGACCTGCTCGAGGACGAACTGCGCTGGCTTCATCTCATCGTCGGCAACGTCGAAGAGAGTCGCCCGCCCGGCGCGTCCGTCAGCCAGTGGCGCTACGAGCACGCTCACCTCGTCGATCAGCCCCACCCGCAGCATTTCGCCGTTGATCCGGCCACCGCCTTCGAGCATGAGCGTGCGCACGCCGAAGCCGTCGCCGATTTTCTCGAGCGCGAGTCGCAAATCGAGTTCTCGCTCACCAGCGAGGAGATAGGACACGCCGCGTTCGCGCAGAAACGAGAGATACTCATCCGAGACGCGCGTCGAGAGAATAGCGACGACGTGATCGCCGTCGATGTCATTCGCCGCCCACGCGAGGCGTCCGCGCGCGTCGATCGCGAACGCAAATGAGTCGAACTCACCCGGTGAGCGAAAATCCTCGCGCGGTAAGGTGCCGGCATACTCGCGGGCAACGTCGGCGTCAGAGCGCGTCGCGCGCGCGAACGGCTCCATCGTCACGCGTCCGCACATCCACGCGTCGGATTCGTACGACGCGTGCACCTGCTCGTACTCACGCCGGATCGCCGTCGCCCCCGGCCATCCGTCGACCGTGATGCGACCGTCGACCGAGGCGGCCATGTGACAGATGACGCGAGGACGCGTCATCTGTCGATTCGCGCCTGAGCGCTCGGCGAGTAGCGCGCTCCCCGCACCTCGATCCCTGAAGTGGCTCGGTCGATCGCGAGGAGATCGTCGGTCGTGAGCTCGACGTCCATGGCGCCGAGGTTCTCCACGAGTCGATGCTCCTTCGTGGTTCCGGGAATGGGGACGATCCACGGCTTCCGTGCGAGGAGCCACGCGAGCGCGATTTGCGCTGGCGTCGCGTGTTTCTCGAGCGCGATGCGGGCTACAAGATCGGCCATCGCTTGATTCGCTTTACGGTTCTCAGCCGTGAAACGCGGAACGGTGTTGCGAAAGTCGGTGCTGTCGAACGTCGTCTTGTCGTCGATCGTTCCCGTGAGAAATCCCTTACCGAGCGGACTGAATGGCACAAACCCGATTCCGAGCTCCTCCAGCGTTGGGATGATCTCGGCTTCTGGCTCTCTCCACCAGAGTGAGTATTCGCTTTGCAGCGCGGCCACGGGCTGCACCGCGTGGGCCCGGCGAATCGTTTTCGCGCCGGCTTCCGATAGGCCAAAGTGCTTGACCTTTCCCGCTTGAATCAAATCACGCACCGTGCCTGCGACATCTTCGATCGGCACCTTGGGATCGACGCGGTGCTGGTAATACAGGTCGATCACATCGACGCCGAGGCGTTTGAGCGACTCGTCGGTCATTCGCCGAATGTGCCCTGGCCGACTGTCGAGGCCCGACTCCACGCCTTTATTGTCGAATTGAAAGCCGAACTTCGTCGCGATCGTGACTCGATGGCGAAACGGCGCCAACGCCTCGCCAACCAGCTCCTCATTTTTGAATGGGCCGTACACTTGCGCTGTGTCGAAGAACGTCACGCCGCGCTCGACCGCGGTTCGGATCAGCGCAATGCCCTGCTGTCGGTCCGGGATTGGGTAGTAACTCTGGCTCAATCCCATGCAGCCGAGGCCGAGTGCCGACACTTCCAACCCGCCTTGGCCAAGTCTCCGCTGCTGCATCTTCACTCCTGGGATTGAACTCGTGTTGATTGATGCAATTTCTCATCCCATGGAAGCAGCGTCTTGATCTGCTCGGCGTTCATCAGACAGGTATGGTCAGGGCACCTTTCGCTGCAGGTCGGCCATGAAGTTCTGCACCAGAACCATTGACCCGGCACTCGCTCTCGACGAGGAACCGACGCGCAGCATCAGGAACCGTTTGCCATCGGGTGACACATCGTACGCCTGTGCCCACGGCGACACGAAGTATCCGTTCGCCGAAAACAGTCGTTGCCTTTCGAGAACGCTGAAGGTTGGCTTGCCAGTCACTCGCATCGCCTGCATGTCGTTCGCGCCATCGAGGAAATACAGCTCGTCTCCTTTTCGGCTCCATTGCGGTGACGTTCCGCCGGCCGTCGAGACTTGCCACTTGCCGGATCCTACGTCGGGGAACGGGCGGACGAACACCTCGAACCGGCCGGTCTCGTCGGACGCGTAGGCGAGCCACTTCCCGTCGGACGAGAGCGCGGGGCTGCGCTCGCGAAATGACGGACTCGCGATCAATGGAACGGGAGTGCTGTCCACGCCGGGCCGCAGTCCCAAGATGTCGCAGCACACGTCGTCGGAGGAGCGCAGGATCAGCCAGCTTCCATCCGGCGACTCGAACCCTTCACCCAAGCCGCGACGATCTGATGCAACAAGCCGCGCTGGCGCACTGCCATCAGCCCGTTGTCGATACAGCGCCGACAACCCGCCGCGGTTGGACAGAAAAAGGACGTCGCGACCATCGCGCGACCACTTCGGCCGCTGGTTGTTCGTCCCCTCGAAGGTGAGCCGGGACAGCGCGCCTGCGTCGGTGAGTCGAGTCCAAATATCGGCGTTGCTCGACGTCGATTTGGCGTTGATGAACTCCACAGCCAAGTGCGAGCCGTCGGGGGACAAGGCCACAGCGTAGACGAGACCGTCCTGCCACTTGGTGTCCACCGGAGTGGCCGCGCCGTCGCGCGTCACCCACGTAGGTTCGGCAATCGTTGTGTTATCGTCGGTCGTGTAGAGGAGAGCACCACTCGGAGCGAGCGCAATGTCCGCCACGCCGAATGCGCCAAGGCCAAGCCCTCGCCACAGAAGCACTGGCGTTCCGATGAGCTCCAGGCGGCGGAGATCGAACCGGGACGCCATCAGTGAACCGTCTGACGTCACATACAACAAGTGTCCGCTTGGAGCGTACCGCGCGACGGCCGCTCGCACCACGAACTTCGCCTTCTTCGTGCGCGGATCCGCGGCCATGATTCGGAAATCGGCAACCGCGTCGCCGATGCGCCGGGTGCGAAAGAGAACGCCGGCACCTCCGGGCAGCGCCTCGGGCCACGCGACGCCGACTTCGCGCTGCAGCGAATCCAACGTGTAGATCGTTTCCCGGCCCGATCCGTCAGGTCGGATTCGCGAGAGCGTCGTGAGTCCGTCGAAGTAGATGAAGCCGTCATCTCCCCACGATGCGCCGCCGCCAGAAACGCTATCGCGCACCAATACGGTCGAATTACCGCCCGATGGCGCGACGAGTCGAATCGCAAAGGGGTTGAGACTGATGAAACCGAACCGCGATCCGTCGGGCGAGAAGAACGGACCGGTGGCGCCGTCGGTGCCTTGAACGGCGACCGCATCGAGCGCATCGAGCGAGCGGCGCCACAACTGAGTCCCACCGGCTCCCGGACCAACATATAGAAATGAGTTCCCATCCGGCGCCCAGACGAGTCGAGTGCCGCCAGGTGCGGCTAGGCTCTGCGATGCAGGAAAAGCCAGGCTCAATCGGGTAATCGGCAGCGGACCTCGGTCTCGCCCGCCCCGCAGTGCAAGTATCGTCGAAGCGATGGCGACGACAATGAGTGTGGCGATGATCGGCGCTGCGTAGCGGTGCCAGCGCGCCGCCGTGGGCGCGCCTAGCGACACTCGCGACGTCGAGAACGCGGGATTCCTGAGCGCATCAGCGAACTTTGCCGCACTTTCAAATCGGTCGGCGGGCAGTTTCTCCAACGCCTTCGCCAACGCTTGGGCGACGTTCGCCGGCACTGATTTCCGAAACTGCGTCACCAGCGCAGGCTGCTCGGTGATGATCTTCATGATGATCTGCTGTGCCGATCCGCCAAGATGCGGCGGTTGCCCGGCAAGCATCTCATATAACACGCTCGCCAACGAGAACACGTCGGAGCGCGCCGAGATTTCCTTCTCGGCAGTCGCCTGCTCCGGCGACATGTAGTGCGGCGTACCGAGCGACAGACCGGTCTCCGTCATTCGTCCACCCGCGGCCGCACTCACGGCGAGCGCGATGCCAAAGTCGGCTACGACAGGGCGGCCGTTTTGTAGGAGAATATTCTCGGGCTTGATGTCGCGATGGATCACGCCGCGCTGATGTGCGTAATCGAGGGCGTCGGCCACATCACACGCGATGCGCACCGACTCTTCGACGCCGAGTTGCGTCTCACGATCGAGCTTGGCACGCAGCGTCTCGCCGTCGATGAACGGCATGACGTAGTAGAGGAATCCGTCGGCGGTGCCGCTGTCGAACAGCGGGAGAATATGAGGATGCTGAAGCGCCGCCGTCGTCGTGATCTCTTGCACGAACCGCTCGGCGCCGAGCACGGCGGCGAGCTCCGGCTTGAGGACCTTTAGCGCGACGCGCCGCTTGTGTTTCAGATCCTCGGCGAGATACACCGTCGCCATACCGCCCTGACCGAGCTCGCGCTCGACGCGATAGCGATCGGCGAGCGCGGCGCCGAGACGCTCGGCCTCGAGCGTCAGCGGAGAATGCACAGGGACGAGCGGCCAGAACGCGGCATCGCGTCGGAGCTCCGAGGTGAGAGACGAGTTGTCGGCGGGAAGACGCTATGTCAGCCGCGAGGCCGCTGCCTGCTGCCTTACTTATAGAAGCGAGGCGAGCGGTCAACTAACATGTTGCCCTCGGCCAGACATTGCGAGGATGACAGTTGATTACGAACGAGGCGACCCAATGTCGGACGACTCACTCCGCGCGCAGCGCCCTCATGGGATCCAACCGCGCTGCCCAAGGAGGCGCGTCCACCAGGTCATGGTTGCTCCATCCCGAGCACGAGCTCGATGCCTCGCGAGAGCCGCTCCCAGCCGCGCTGTTCCGCGGCGAGCTGGCGACGGCCGGCGGCGGTGAGCGAGTAATAGCGGGCGCGCCGGTTGTTCTCGGTGGTGCGCCAGTCTGACGCGATCCACCCTTGGCGTTTGAGGCGATAGAGCGCGGGATACAGCGAGCCTTGATTTACCGCGAGGGACTCATCGGACCATTGATGAATGCGCTCCGTGATTCCCCACCCGTGCATGGGGGCAAGGCTCAGCGCCTTGAGAATGAGCATGTCGAGCATGCCCTGGATCATGTCGCCCGATGGATCGCCCTGCGGCATGTCGGTGTCTCCTCTCGATCGTAGAGAGAAGATGCCCGCTCTTCTCTCGATTGTCAAGAGAACACCGGATCGTGGTCGATTTCTATTGAGCGGGCTCGAATAGCTCGATCGGATTGCCGTCGGGATCCTCGATCTGGATCTGACGGCCTCCCGGCCCCGTTTCCATCTCGTTGCGGAAATGGACTCCGGCTTGTTTTAGCGCGCCGATCAGCGCCGGCAAATCCGTCACGTGCAGCACGACTCGGTTCCACCCACCCGGCTCCTGTCGTCGGCCATCGGGCATTGGTCGAGATCCCGACGCCTGCGGACCGCTGAGCAGTAGCTGAACGCCACCCAATTCGACGCTCGCAAACGCGGGCGGCTGCTGATGACGCACCTGGAATCCGAGATGCCGAGTGTAGAATGCGATCGAACGGGCGACCTCGTGCACTTGATAGCGGATTCCGTGGACGCCTTTGACGAACGGATGCGCATGAAGGGCTTGCGGCTCCGTTGTCCCTCGTTGGACTGCGTCCTCCGGTCCGCTCTGACGGGGCCTCTGCCCTCCCGTCGCGGTGTCTGCCGACTTGGTCGTCACATGTCCCTCACATTGAAACGAACTCGCCGTCGAGGGCATCATTCGTTCCCGGACTGCGCATCAGAGCGGAGATCACCGAACGGAGAACGCATCTGATGTTTGGGCGGTCGCGAGGCTGGCCCAGCCGCAATCACGATTGGTTAATTTCTCGCCGCTCAGCTTGCGTCAGAAGTCGAGCTCCATGCACCCTCCAAGTCCCAACGTTCTTGCATGGAGGCAAACATGGCAAAAGCAAAGAACCCGATTCCCGCGGGCTTTCACACGGTCACGCCGCAGCTCACGATGGACAACGCGGATTCCGCGATCGCGTGGTACAAGAAGGCACTCGGCGCCGACGAGGTGACGCGCGCCGTCGGTCCGGACGGGAAGATTCTCCACGCGACGATCCGCGTGGGTGACTCGCTCATCATGCTGAACGACGACATGATGGGAGGAAACACGGTCAAGGCACACGGTGGTTCGCCCATTTCGTTGTGGGTGTATGTGCCGGATTGCGACGCGTTGTTCAACCGGGCGGTGAAGGCCGGAGCCCGCGTTGCAGAGGGCCCGATGGGGCAACTGCAGGATCAGTTCTGGGGAGACCGAACCGGCACCGTCATCGATCCGGAGGGGTATCGCTGGAACATTGCCACACACAAGGAAGACTTGACGCCTGAAGAAATGAAAACGCGCCAAGACAAGTGGATGCAACAGTTCGCGGCGGCGCACACATAACGCCGCGCGGGCGACGCGGCTCTAGAACGCCCACCGCCAAGTTCTCGCCACATGAAAAAGGGCCACTGTCTTAGGTGACAGTGGCCCGAGAACGCAGGAGCTCGCCGGCGTTAGGCTACGATCGTGAAACACCGCGACCCCCTCGCCGTAGTTCTATGTGAGTCGAACGGAGAGAATCGATGCGCATCATGTGGACGCTCTTCAAGATCATTATCGTGCTGGCCGTCACGATACCCGTCGCCCTGTTTGCGATGGCGCTCGCCGCGGGAATCCTCGGCACCGTGGTGGGCCTCGCACTCACCGCGCTGCGGATCGCGTTCATCGCGCTCGTTGGCTACGGCGTCTATCGCATCGCGCGATTCCTCTTCGCGCCGACATCAGCGTCGGCAAAGCCGGTCATCTCGGAGTTGACGGCGGCCGATCCGTACTATGTCGCGGCGATGCGAGAGCTCGACTCGGAGCTCCACCGCTAGCGAGTGACTCACGCTCGCCGTCATCGCGATACGCGCTACGCATCGCAGTAACGACCACTCAAAAGAAGGGGCGTCCTGTGAAGCGGGCGCTGTCGCACGGAGTTGAAATCGCGTATGACGAAGCTGGCCGAGGCGAACCGGCGGTGGTCTTGATCCACGCGCCATTCGGAAATCGGTCGCATTTCGCCGCGGTGTTCAGCCACATCGCCCGGCAGCATCGAGTGATCGCCCTGGATCTCCGCGGCTGCGGCGAGAGCGGAGTGCCGGCGGACGGTTTTCGCGTCCGTGACTTTGCAGAGGATGTTCGCGCGGTGTGCCGCACATCTGGAGTGGATCGAGCCGTGCTGTGCGGACACAGCTTGGGCGGAACCATCGCACTGGAGGTTGCGGCGCTCGAGCCGGGACTTGTTGCGGGTGTCGCTCTGCTCGACGCTGTGGTGCTGTTCCCCGAGCCGCTTCGCCGACAGGTGCTGGAGGGATTGGTGCCGGTGCTCGCGGGGCCGCGATGGAAGGATGCGCTGCGCGGGTACTTCGTTGACCGGATGTTCGGTCCCTTCGATCCACCGGAGGTGCGCGCGCGGATCCTCCAGGAGATTCCCACGCTTCCTCCGCAGCTCGCGGCGGCAGTGATGCGCGACGGTATGAGCAGTGACTTCTCCGACCGAATTGCGACCGGCAAGTATCCACTGCTCTTCGTGCATGCTCGGGCACCGGCAGACCTCGAGCGCCTCAAGCAGTTGCGGCCGGACGCCATTGTGGCCAGCGTGGCCGGGTCCGGCCACTTCCTGACGCTCATCGTCCCTGACCAAGTCAACGCGATGCTCGACCGGTTCCTT
>Ga0310810_10012138_pt1 | contig 10107 bp, 8 predicted proteins | sample NCmetagenome_FD_207641 | JGI IMG/M metagenome (GOLD analysis project Ga0310810, IMG submission 207641) | Soil microbial communities from experimental microcosm in Duke University, North Carolina, United States - NC | ecosystem: Engineered > Artificial ecosystem > Soil microcosm > Unclassified ...
CGACGCGATCGCGTGGTCGCGGAGGAGGTGGGCGTGGCCGCCCTTGCGCACCTGGCCGACCTAGCCAGTTTATGTGGCGCGGAATCGTTCCACCGCAATCCCATCGCGACTTACGAATTGATGGCGAGCGGAGATCGAATAGCCTACTGCCCATTCGCCTACGGCTACTCGAACTATTCCCGGGAGGGATATGTGCCGAAATTGCTGCGCTTTGGCGGGCTGGTGACCATGGCAGATGGAAGGTGCCTGCGCTCTACGCTGGGCGGCGCCGGCCTCGCCATCTCACGTCAATGCCGCGAGGTTTCATCGGCTGCCGAATATGCGTCCTTCGTGGCCAGCGGCGCCTGTCAGCGTGGGTTGTATTTCACGAGCGGAGGACAGCCAGGACACAGGGCGGCCTGGGAGGATCCGGCGGTGAACGCAGCGTGCCACAATTTCTTCCAGGACACGCTGCCGGTTCTGGACCAGTCTTATCTTCGACCGCGTTTTCATGGCTACTTGGACTTTCAAAAGGGCGCGGGACTGGTCCTACACGCCTTTCTTACCACAGGCGGCGATCCTCGCCGAGTGTGTAATGAGTTGGACCAGTTGTACAACAAGAGATACTGAGACTGCTGGCCGGCTTATTTGGACCCAGTCACCTCCACGCGGCCGGCTCATTGTTGTCTCGGGCGGCGGTAGGACCGGTTGGACTCTTAGCGGGTGAGCAATTTTGCACAGACAGCAGGTTGCAGAAGTGCTAAATTTGCTTTCCATCTCTGCGAGGCCGCCAGCTCAAAACGGCAGGCATTGTGCAGGTTGATCGCTCCGCTTTACGGCAATGAGGAATAGTTCATGTCCAACAATAAGGATCGTTCCCCTGTATCGCTCAAGAGCGGCTAAGCGCAGTACGCCGCCAACACCCAAGAGTCAATCAGACAACATTTAGCGTCCTACTCAAATTGGGTAGTGTCTGAAGACGGAAGCGCCTAGTCCATTTCCTTTATGGCTTGCCTCGCGTTAGCCGAATCTCTGTGCTCATCGTGGCCGCTATAGTAGGCGTTTAGGGCTCTGGTACAAACACGATGGACGCGGAGTTGATGGATAGATGGCGCGATTCGCTTGCGTGGAAGGACTGTTCGAGGGCCGCCATTTTTACCAAGCTGGTTGAGCCTTGCTGCTGGACCGGTGCTATCGAGAAACGCATCGGTATGGTGCATTGAAGCTGGCTGATGGGATTTGATTTTGACATTTGGTTTAGTGCATGAAGAGAAGGAGCTTCCATGAGGCTGGGAAACCACTCGCTCATTGGCGCCACGGGGGCGATCGCAGTTTTCCTACTGCTCGGCGCCCCGGATTGGCAAGGACCGCGTGCCGCCCTCGCCTACGAACCTGAGGCGAAGGCGGAGGAGTCGAAGTTCTTCGTCTCTCCGCGGGGCAAAGATAGTTGGTCGGGACGCGTGGCCGAACCAAGCGCTGATGACGGGCCCTTCGCCACGATCGGGCGCGCGAAGCAGGCCGTGCGCGAGTTTCGCAAGACGCAGACCGTCCCCGTGCGCGTGACAATACGGGGCGGGACCTATTTCCTCGATAAGCCGTTGGAGTTTTGGCCGGGGGACTCGGGAACGGAGAAGGCTCCCATCACCTATGCGGCAGCAGCGCGAGAGAAGGTAGTGCTGAGCGGCGGCCGACGCCTCACCGGCGGCCAGTGGGGTGAAGTCAACGGACAAAAGGCCTGGATGATCGATTTGCCCGAGGTGAAAATCAACAAGTGGAAGTTTCGACAACTTTTCGTCAACGGTGAGCGCCGGCCCCGCACCCGGCTGCCGAAAATGGGCATGTACCGCATTGAGTCCTTGCCGGGTTATGACTGGAAGCGGCGGACGGAAACAGTTTTCGATGGTACGAAGCAGTTCGTCTATTCCGGAACGGATGTTCAGCGCTGGCGTAATCTCCAAGATGTGGAGGTGATCGGGATCGCGAACTGGCTCGACAACCGGCTACCGGTCCAGGAAGTCGATGTGGACAAGCGCCTAGTCACCTTCGACCGGCGGAGCCTGTTTACCCTGGATGATGAGCATTACACCGGCCCGCCCAAACCGTCCGTCTACTGGGTGGAGAACGTCTTCGAGAAATTGGATACGCCGGGCCAGTGGTATGTGGATCGGCCGCAAGGGCGACTCTACTATCTACCACGGCCGGGCGAGGACATGCAGACCGCGGAGATCATCGCACCGCGGCTGCCGCAGGTGATGCGCCTCGTCGGATGGGAAGGCGCTCCGGTGGCGCACGTGCACTTCGAGGGACTCACCTTCTCGCACACGGAATGGGAGCCGCCGACGGACTGGGCCGCGTCGCTGCAGGCGGGGACAGCCGTGCCAGGAGCGGTGTACTTCGACTTTGCGGAGCGGTGCAGCCTCCGCAAGGGCGCCATCGAGCACACTGGCACTTATGGCGTTGAAGTCAACATGGGTTGCATCGACATCGAGATCTCGCACAACCGCATGGCGGACATCGGAGCAGGCGGGGTTAAGGTCGGCCACTTCTTCGATCACGAACCCAACGAGACGGGAGAGCGGCGCACCGCGTCACTGCCCAAGGGCCCGCGCAGCCAACGCATCACAGTAGCCGATAACGAGATTACCGATGGCGGGCGTTTGTTCGCGAGTTCCGCTGGCGTCTTTGTGGGCGAGAATCCGGGCAATACGATCGAGCACAACCACATCTTCAACATGCCATGGGTGGGCATCTCGGTCGGCTCGCTGCAGACTTTCGAGCCCAGTCAAGCCATGGGCAATGTCGTTGAGTACAACAATATCCACCACATCGGTGATGGCGTGCTCAGCGACATGGGCGGCATTTACACCAACAGCATCTCTCCAGGCACGCGCATCCGCTACAACATCGTGCATGACGTGGTGGTTCGGGACTACGGCGCATACGGGCTTTACACGGACCAGGGCAGCACCAACATCTTGATTGAGAAGAACCTGGTGTACAACTGCGGGAGCAGTCCCTACTTCCCGAACCATAACCTGAACATGACGATCGAGAATAACATTTTCGCCTTCGGCAAATCGACGCAGGTGCAGGCTTACACGATGGACCGACTGGCGTACACTCTGCGGCGCAATATCATTTACTACACGGAGGGGTCGGCGATTAGCGGGGACTGGAACCCCGTGAACATGGTGTTCGATCGCAATCTGTACTGGAACGCCGTGGGAAAACCGGTCACATTCCAAGGCAGGAGTTTCGCCGACTGGCAGGCGGCCGGCCAGGACGTTCACGGCATGGTTGCCGATCCGCTCTTTGTGGACCCGGAGCACGGCGATTTCCGGCTGCGGTCGGGATCGCCCGCGGTGCAGATCGGCTTCGAGCCGTGGGACTTCACGGCCGTCGGACCGCGGCCGTAATAGCGCGTCATGCAGAGTAACGAATATGCAATGGGACAGAGTGGGGCAGGCTTTCAGCCTGCGGACCGCTCTGTAGTTCACAATGAAAATTGCTTTAGTCAGACTTCCCTCTGTTCGATTCGCCGGCTGCATGGTTCTCCTTGTCTCTGGGTTCGCGGCGACTATCAAGGCGAATAGCGCTTCCGTGATTCCGAGACCTGTCCGCCTGGAGATGAAAGAAGGAAAATTCCTTTTCAAACCCGGGATGGCCATTCTGGCGGATTCGGATGTGGCGGCGGAAGGCCGATTTTTCGCCCGATCTCTCGCTCCAGCACTTGGCTTCACTCCGGAGGTTAGTACCTCGCGAATCGGATCGGCTCCGCATGTCGAGATGAAGCTCGTGCGCTCACTCGAAAAGCTCGGCGACGAGGGTTATCGCTTGGACGTTTCTCCAAAGCGGATTCTATTAACCGCTCCCACCGCCGCGGGCATTTTTTATGGAAGTCAGACCCTGCGCCAACTCTTGCCAGTCCAGATTTACCGGGAGGCGAAAATGGAGGGCACGGAATGGAGCGTGCCCTGTCTGTTAATTGAAGACACTCCGCGATTCAAATGGCGGGGCGCCATGTTGGATGTGAGCCGTCATTTCATGCCCAAGGAATTCGTCAAGAAATACATCGATCTTCTGGCGATCCACAAAATGAATTCTTTCCACTGGCATCTGACGGATGCTCCGGGATGGCGCATCGAAATCAAGAAATATCCAAAATTGACGGAGGTAGGTTCATGGCGGAAAGCTTCCGCCGTTGGGCCGATCAAATGGGATGATTGGGCGCACCAGGAAATCGACGGGATACCGCACTTCGGCTTCTACACGCAGGAGGATGTTCGGGAGATTGTGGCTTACGCGAGGGAGCGCCACATCAACGTCGTGCCCGAGATCGAGATGCCCGGCCATTCTCAGGCGGCCGTGGCTGCTTACCCTGAGCTCGGGAGCTTGGGAAAGCCGGTGCCGGTTCTGTTCAACTACGACCATGCCGACCAGTTCAACATGGACGAATCGACCATCCAATTCTTGTTTGACGTCTTAAGCGAAGTGATTGAGCTTTTCCCGTCCCGATACATCCACATAGGAGGAGACGAAGTGTTCCCCGAATTCTGGCGGAAGAGCGCCAGAGTGCAAGCGCGAATGAAGGAACTGGGAGTCGGCAGCGTGAAGGAGCTTCAGGGCTACTTCACGCGACGGTTGGATGAATTCCTCACCGGCAAAGGGCGGACACTGATTGGATGGGACGAGATTCTGGAAGGTGGAATCTCCAAGAGCGCCGTGGTCATGTCGTGGCGGGGAGAACAAGGGGGCATTCAAGCCGCCGGTGCCGGACACGACGTGGTGATGGCTCCCTCCGAGTTCACATACTTTAACTATTACCAGGGGGATTCAGCGAAAGAACCACTCACCATCGCCCCGAAGCCGGGCGCCACCGGGTGGCTGCTACCGTTGGAAAAGGTCTACGGTTATGATCCCGTGCCCGCCGCCATGGCCCCTGAAAACGCTCATCATGTCCTGGGCGCGCAATGCCAGCTCTGGACGGAATTTGTGCCGGACCAAAAGAACGCCGAGTACATGACATTTCCCAGACTCAGCGCCCTGGCAGAAGTCGTCTGGACACCCAAGGAGCAAAAGGATTATCCGGAATTCCTGCGACGCCTGGAAGTCCACTGCAAGCGGCTGGATGTGCTGGATGTCAATTATCGAAAGCTCGCGCCTGAACCTTGGTCACGGGTCAAGGAATGATTCCGCGAACATGGAGGGACGGTCTCAAATGCTAAGGTTGTTCCAGAATATGGCGCTGCACTCGATCAGTGATAAATGGCGCGCAGGTGACGACCAAGTGACGACGCCAGGCGTCCATGGCGCGGTTTTCAGCATCGGCGCCGTACCAACTAGACTTAGAATGACTCAGTTAGACCCAACTGAACTGAACTGGACTGACTAGTAACACGTTCGATTCCCGTTAGCGCTACCATGTTTTCATAGAGTTACGGGGCAATCACGCGCAGCCGGCCAGGATCACGTTGCTCGTTCCAAATTCCGCATTGAGTCACGTTCTCCAAGATGTGAATGGACAAACTCCCAATCGGGATATCCAGAACATACAGGGACGGTTTCCGCTACGAAACCGACGATACATGTGGCACTCGATACGCGTTCGCAAGCGCGTTTTCCGGGGACTGATCCTGCCGTGACCGGGATATTACGGGAGTAATGTTGACCGTTGCTTGCAAGCCCTTCGGTTATCACGTACTTGCAGAATAAACGAGCCGCTGGTCACCCATTCACGATTTGATTCTGAATTACAAGGGGATTTCTCAACGGTAATCCGGAGAAACATGTCCGACCGGGAACTATCCTGACACTGTGACCGTAGCGGCCAACAGGCCGAACCACGTGTATGATGAAATTGGAATCCGAATCACCGGAAGTTCTCCACGAGCATTAACTCTGAGGCATCTTGATCGAGCTGGGTGTACAAAATGCATCGGCTGTCAGGGGAAACAGTCAGCCCGAGCATTGCCGGCCTGCCGGTCTTGGCCACCGGCCTGATCTTTCCGGTGGCAAAGCTCAATAAGTTGATGGAACAAGAAGGTCCGACGGCCGGCATTGGAATGAAATAGATTCCCTCGTCGACAACAACGAAATCTTGCAAACTGACTAGAGACTCGAGAACCTGAGTCTCATCACCTCCATCCATTGGGATCTTCCAGAGGCTGGCTCCGGCTCCGTACCGGCCTTTTGCGTAGTAAATGAACTTGCGATCGGACGACTCGAATCCGTTCGTGCCGCCGTTTCTGGTCACCTGAATCGGTTCGCCGCCCTCTGCCGGGATCTTCCAAAGTTGGTCCCGTCCGTCGCGGCTCGACACAAGTAGATCCACTTCCCGTCGCGTGACCAACTGGGCGAATCGCTGCTACCCGGGCCGAGAGTGATGCGCCGCGGCTTGCCTCCATTCACATGGATAACGTAGATTTCCCAACGTCCTTCAACGTTTGAGTCAAACGCAATCCGCTGGCTGTCCGGGGACCAACGCGGGGTTCCAGCTTCTGCGCCAAACGAAGTCAACTGCACCGCATTCGATCCATCACTGTCGCATACCCATATTTCATAGCTTCCTGAGCGGCTGAAGCGACCGGACGTGAAAGCGATTCTCTTGCCGTCGGGAGAGAACTCAGGGTTGGCATCCACGCGTGTTGAGGTAATGAAAGGGGCAGCCTTAGGCTGCGGAGGAATCCCCTTGTTATGTGGACCTGGTAGTTCCACCCGCCAATTGTTCGGGTCAAACGACGACTGTGCGTAGACGAGGCGGTGCGCCTGGCGAGAAATCGCCGGATACCCGAGGTTTTGACCCAGCGATGCCAAGGGCTGCGGCTTGTTGGAGCCATCGGCGGCAACTCGCCACAGGCTTGGGTTGAGGCTTGGACCGGAAGAAACGACAATCTCACGTCCATTAGCGGTCCAGGCTATGCCAAAGGTTTTCCAGTTGTCGAAGGTGAGGCGCGTGGGTGAGCCAGCAGGCCCGAGCGATGCGAGGCGAAGTGATCCGACGTATGCAACTTCCACCCAGGGTCGAGTAGTTGAATACCAAAGTAAACCGCGACACTTCTATTGATTGCAGTGCTGAGCGGAAGGTGAGGTTTGATAATAGCTGACGAGAACAGCCCATCGAGCAAGCAACCCGCCAGGTAATTTCAGAGGCACTCTAGAACGCCAGACCAATGCGGTCGTTGACTGCCTGGCTCAGCCGCTGCTTGCACCCGAGATAACGCTCGGTCGTCTGAACTGAGGCGTGGCCCAGTAGAAACTGAATCTGCTCCAATTCACCGCCAGCCACATGGCACATTCTCGCGCAGCTACGTCGCAGATCATGCGGTGCGATATCCAGCGCTACCAATTCCGACCGTCAGTCCGTATCCCAGTAGCAGGGCAAGCATAGCTGCGTCGCGCCTGCCGCGCAGCGTACCCGGGTCGGTTGCGTTTAACAGCAACTGTCCCTGCTGAACGGACAACCAGTTTCCTGTGCGGGGGCCAAGGCGCTTCACTCACTTGACTCGCCGGATGCCCGCGACCAGCTCAGGGCTAAGCAGCCCAGTGTCAGCAGCTTCGTAGGCGAGCCTCCTTATGGCGGCCAAGCGGACGTTGATCGTCGCAGGCGCTAATTGCGCGCCCTCCAGTTGCAATCGATATCGAAGAACAACCGCACGATTCAGCGCCAGTCTCGGTTCTGAACAATACCATTGGATGAACTCCTCCATTGCGAATCGGTATGAGCGACGCGACCGCAGAGAACCAAGGCTGTTTAAGACGGCGGTCTTGGATTGATCCAGTTCAGGCAGGGTGAGGGACTGAATCCGACATATTTTCCGGCGGCTGTTGAATTTCGTCATGGGGTGGCCTCCTTTCGGCCACCCCATTTCCGCTCAACTTGTGCGACGGGGATTTCTCGTCAGGTAAACGACAATATCGGTTTGCTTGCCGACGGAAAGGTTTTGAGGACACGGTTTTTGTGGGCCCAGCAACGTTATGGCTTCAGCCCGCGGTCCAGTTCAGCATGACGGTGAACGGTTGGCTGCCTTCTTCGACTGGGATGATGAGGAATGGCCCTCCGAGGAGACATCATCATACTGAGTACCATCTCCTCGGACCTTTGTTTTCAGCGAACTAACTTGTCAGCCAAATGTCAGGCCGATGCCAGGGGTAGTGCTGTACTATGGGCCGGTCCGGGGATGCAAAACAGAGTCCCGGCCGGAGGCTAATGATGGCGGGATCAGGATTCGTTTGGGTATCGCTGGGCTTATCGGTGTTCACCGGCGTGTTGTCAGCGCAGGCTCCGCCGAAGGTCGACTTCGCACAGGATGTGTTGCCCCTTTTCCGGCAGAACTGCGTGGGCTGTCACGGTCCATCGCAGCAACAGGCTGGCTTGCGGCTCGACCGCAAGAGCTCCGTGATGAAGGCCTTTTCCCGGCGTCTCGTGCCCGGCAGCAGCGCGAACAGCTTTATCTATCACAGGCTGATCGGAAGCGAGTACGGAACACAGATGCCTCCGACTGGTGCCCTGCGCAGCGACCAAATCGCGATCGTCAAAGCATGGATCGACCAGGGGGCCGAGTGGCCGGACTCGCTCACCAACGAAGCCGACGCACCGCCTTTGAATCCGAAAGCAGTGGCAATGGTGGATGCCCTCCAAAACGATGACTTGCCAGCCTTCGTGAAAGCTGCCGACGCGGATCCAAAATTACTCAATGCGCGCGGACCCGAGGGCTCGACTCCTTTCATGTATGCCGTCCTCTACTCCGGCGCGGCGACGTTGGCCCGGCTCCTGAAGCAGGGAGCGGATCCCAACAAACGCAATGACGTGAATGCAACCGCGCTGATGTGGGCCGCGAAGGATCTCGAACAAACACGACTCCTGGTGGACCGCGGCGCGGACGTCAATGCAAAGTCCGACGATCTTCGAACGCCACTCATGATTGCGGCCCGGCGTCCTGGAGGCGCGCCGGTCGTAAAACTCCTCCTCGATCACGGGGCCAATCCCAATCCGAACACACGGCCCGAAACCGAGTCTTCACCCCTGATCGAAGCCATTACGGCCGGCGATGCCGTGATCGTCGACTTGTTGATCCAGCGCGGAGCGGATGCGAAAGCCGTCGGACAGATTGGCCTCACGACGGCTGTCACAACGAAATGCGCGAAATGCGTCGACCTGCTGGCGGCGAAGATTACCGACAAGGCAGTGTACACCGGGTCACTCCAGGACACCGCTGTCTATGGCGACATCAGAGCGATTCGCCTGATGATCGATCATGGCGCCGACGTGAATGCCTACGACCCGCTCGGCCGGACCCCACTGATGTACGCCGCAGGGTCGGATCTTCTCCCGCTGGATGTGGTGAAACTGCTGATTGAACACGGGGCGGACGTCAATGCCAAAGACCGGCACACACAAGGCGGGGACGCGGGATTGACGGTTCTCGATATCGCAAAGCTTAATGGCGATACGCCTATCGCGCAATTCCTGGAGAAGTTCGGCGCGAAGGCCAGTGCTCTGACTCCGGCGGTCCTGAAGCCGCGACACGACAACACCATCCGGAGTGCGGTCCAGGACAGCATCCCTTTGCTGCAGCGCGCCGATGCCAATTTCACTACCAGATCCGGCTGCATTTCCTGTCATGACAACAGCCTGACGGCGATGACCGTCGGCCTCGCCCGCAAACGCGGATTCCGGATCGACGAAGAGACCGCGTCGGCCCAGGTGCGCACCAATGTGCAGGCGCTCGAAAAGCTCCGCGATCGCATGCATCAGGGCTTCGTGTTCCCCGTAGGGGATAACTTCAGCGAGGATATTGTGAGCTACATGCTGATCGGGCTCAACGCCGAGAATTACAAGCGCGACGTCAACACCGACGCTGCCGCCATGCACATTCTGTGGCGCCAGAATGCGGACGGCGAGTGGCCCAGCCAGAAAGCCGACACCCGCCCGCCGCTTTGCTCGAATTATATCGGGGGGACTGTCCTTTCCATGCGCGCCCTTCAGTTGTACGCGCCCAAAGCCGGCGGGACTGCCTATCAGAAAGCGATTCAGCTCGCCGCGGCCTGGCTGGCGAAGTCGCAATCGTTCAATAACGACGATAGGAGCTGGCGCTTAGCCGGACTTGCCTGGGCAGGCACGGAGAAGGC
>Ga0310810_10012139_pt1 | contig 10106 bp, 8 predicted proteins | sample NCmetagenome_FD_207641 | JGI IMG/M metagenome (GOLD analysis project Ga0310810, IMG submission 207641) | Soil microbial communities from experimental microcosm in Duke University, North Carolina, United States - NC | ecosystem: Engineered > Artificial ecosystem > Soil microcosm > Unclassified ...
GGAGGATGGTCCATTCCGCACGCTCGCGCGCATTGCCGCGGCGCGCATCCCAATCGCCTCGGTGCTCATCCACCTGTTCCTCTCGCCAGACGGTTCCTCTCTGACCATGGCGCTCACCGACGGGACGACGACGAACCTCTGGCTGGTTCCGACCGATGGCGCTGTGATGAGACCGCTCACCGATTTCGCCGGCCAACCGACGACGATCTCCCGCAGGGTTGCCTGGGCCCCCGACGGGCAATCGATCTATGCAGCGGTCGAGGAGACGAGCGCGGACATCGTCTCGGTCGAGGGCCTCTTGACCTGAGCGCTCGACTGCGTTACCCGTCTCTGCGCAGAATCACCCGCGCGGATTTTGGACTCAGGCCGATCGTTCGATACTCTTCTGGGACCATGTCGTCACCCGTCAGCGATCGCCCGGCCGCGAAGATTCTCGACCTCGAAGTCAAAGACGCACGCGTCATCTTCACGCCAGTGTGGCGGGGCCTCGAGGAGGAGGTCGGCCGCGAACATCTTCATTTTCCGAAAGAGATCATCCTGCTCGGGGGCGCCCCTGGATCCGGAAAGGGAACGCAGACGCAGTTCATCAACCAGACGCGCGGCCTGACCTGCCCGCCGATCGTGGTGAGCGAGCTGCTGACCACGCCCGAGATGGAGAAGCTGAAGGCGCAGGGCGGCATGGTCGGAGACAAGGAGGTCGTCACCGTCCTGCTGCGCAAGCTTCTCGATCCCGTGTATCGGGACGGCGTCGTGCTCGACGGGTTTCCGCGCACGCCGGTGCAGGTCGAATGCCTGAAGCTTCTCGTGGACAAGATCAACGAGCTGCACAGTCTGTTTGCCAGCACGCCGCTGGCGATCTACTTCCGCCGCCCGACGATCCACGCCATGGTTCTCTTCGTGAGCGAGAACACGAGCATCGCGCGCCAGCTGGGCCGCGGGCGCGAGATCGCCGAACACAACAGGAAGGTGGCGGAGACCGGCGTCGGCACGGCCATCGAGCTACGCGCGACGGATCTGTCCGAGGAGTTGGTACGGCGGCGTTACCAGGTCTTCAAGGAACAGACCTGGACCGCGCTCACCTCGCTGCGGCAGTTGTACCACTACCACTTCGTCAACGCCGAAGGTCCAATTGCGGAAGTGCAAGCGAACATTCTCAACGAGCTCAAGTATCAGAGCTCGTTGGAGCTCGACCCGCGCACGTTCGAACGGCTGCGGGCTTTGCCGCTCGCAGAAGAGCTCGTAGTCCATGGCCGTCAGGAGCTGGTCAAGCGCCTCGACAGCTATGAGCTGGAACACACTCAGCTGCTCATCCAGATCGTCGAGCTCGTACGCACCAAATTCATGCCGATCATCGAGCGGCATGCGTTATCGGGCCGGGCGTTCGTGAACTCCGAGGATCCGATCTTCAACGAGCCGCTCGCCATCCCCATGCTGATCGATCTCTTCTCGGAACGCGGGTATCACGCGGTGGTGGACAAACACATTCAGGAAGTCCCCGAGCGGGTCGATCTGAAGACCGGCGAGATCAAGAACCGGACGAAGGTCGTGTACCGCATCCAGATCTATTTCGAGGCGTCCAAGATCCGGCGCGGCTGATGCAGGCCGGTCTAAAGACCGCCTCTACGACGTCCCTCGTCCCCCGTAGGCCAGGTCCTGGTCTTTGCACCCGGCTGTCATGGACGCTCTGCAGCTATGTAGAACGAATGCACAGTCTGGCCAAGCAGACCGCTGGTGGCGAGCGCCTGGATTGCGAGACGTCTGACGGGCGAGCCGCCGCCCATGTACGAGCGGATCACATCGGAGCGATCGAGCGAGACCGTCTTCTCAGGCCGATGGTAGGTTGGCAGCACGCCGGAGATCTCCACGTTGATGAAGCCGGCATCACGCAGCAGGCGCCGGTATCCCCTGGCGCTGTAAATCCAGGTGCGATACGGTCTGCCAAGCCGGCGCCGCGTGACGAAGTTCGCGAGCGGCCGCGGCATCACCGTGACATACGGCAAATCATTGTGCGGCGCTGAGCCGCGGAAGAACTCGTAATGAAGCCGGTTTTCGATGGCGATGCCAATCCGCCCGCCAGGACGGAGCGCGGACCATAGAGATCGCAGAAAGGCGAGTTGCACGTCGCGCGGCGAACCGGATCGCGCTTCTGGCGCGTCGCCGGACGCGACCCACTCGAGCACGCCGTTCACGGCAACGAGATCGACGTTGTGGACTGACGCAGGCAGGCGAAGGGCGTTGCCGTGGATCACATCCACCGGCAGGTGATCCTGGTCGAAGCGATGGCGCATGAACTGGCACCATCGCGCATCCTGCTCGAGCGCAATCGCGCGCTCGAAATGACGTGCAAGCTCCGCCGCGATGACACCCGACCCGGCACCGACGTCCATCGCAACCTGGCGCGACGGCACAGGCAACGAGAGATAGAAGGCCGCCTTTGCGGGGTTCAGAAACCAATCGCGCTTGGCTGACAATCCGGGCAACTCAGATTGCTCGATCGCGGTTTGCCATTCAGCGCCGCGCTCGATTTCCCGGAGCAGCGTCGCGACCTCGTCCGCCGGCAACGACCCTTGCCTCGCTTCACGAAGCATCGCGAAACCTGTCTACGATTGCGGAGCCAGTCGCCAGCGACTCCGCCAGCACACGAAGATCGCGAAGGTATGGCTCAACGTATCTGATGACGACCTGGCGGCGATTCATCCGTGCCGTCATGTCGATCAAGTAGTAGGCCAACGCGCCCACCGATTCCTCGGCCGTCAGCCCTGCCCGCGAAAGCGCCCAGGCGAGCGTGCGTTGATACGGACGCGGCGAGCCGCCTGGCGCGCAGAGATCGTCAATCCAGCTCCGGTCATCGGCGTGGCCATTCGTGCGTCCCATCCACGACAAGGCCTTCCGGAACCGACCCGCGCGCATGAACCAACAGGTGCGAAACAAATGAAAGGCGTCGTACAAGGGCACTTGGATCTGTCCGAAGAGCTCCAAATCCAACAGCCACCACTGGCCCTGATGACGCAGGATGTTTCGCGGCCACAGATCACCATGCTGGAAGACGCGGCGGACGCGGCCGGCTGCCGCGATCGCATCGCGCAGGCGATCCGCCGCGTGAGGTGGGAGCATCGAAGGCGGAATCGCCTCGAACGCCCACTTCGATCGGTCCGCCAGGTCCACGTGCGTCTGGCCGTCGAAGAGATCTGGTTGTACGAGCGCCGCGTGCGCGGCGATGGTCTCCATGCCTTGAAGGACCTCACTGAGCGCGGTATGGAGCTCGGTGGCGGACATGTGCGTAACCGTCCATTCGAGCAGGCGGCCGGGCACGTAGGTGCTGACGGACATCTGCATATCTGACGAGCCCACTGCCCACGCCGAAGGCAGGATGTGCTGCAGTGACGGATCCGTACTCAGTTTCGCGACCAGTTCCGTCTGCCGAATCCAATTCTCGGTTGGCGGCCGGCATTTGCAGAAGTACGCCGGGGTCCCTGCTCGATCCATGACGAGCGCGTTGAACCCGCGCGCCGTGACGACGTCGCCCTCGTCCAGGCTTTGTGTCGGCACCATGCCGACGTTGTGCAGCATGATGACTCGCTGCCAGAAGCGCGGACCGCTGGTGTCGATGCCTGCCTGGCGAAGAAGGGAGTCGAGACCTGAATTCATTTCGTCGCGAGCACGAATGCATCCGGGTACAGCAACTCGTACATGCCGCCGGCGGCCCAGAGCGCGCGAAGAGGCAAGCGAGGCCGAGGCAACCGCTCGCGGCGCTCGTACCACAACGCCGCTTGCCGCGACGCAGGTATCAACGTGCTGACATTGTCGTCCGACGTCTCGGCGAAGTAGGCGCGAATGTCGGAGAAGCCCACTCGGGCGAGTGCCTTGCGCGTCGCGCTCATGTGCAGCGCGTGGCCGTTCTCTCCCGCGAGCAGACGTTTGGGGCACAACGCGTTCGGTCCGCTGAGATACAGGAGTCCGTCGTCGCGCAGCAGGCGCCGCAGTTCCGCGAGCGTGGCCAGAAAGCCCGCGTCGCGATAAGGACGACCAGTCGGGCTTGGCCACTGCTTTATCAGATCGGTCGAGATCACGCAGTCCACGCTCCGGTCATCGAATGCCAAGGTCGAGTGTGGGCTGGCCGGATTCCGGCCGCTGGACTCGCGCATGGCATGCTGGAGCGACTCGATCGTGAGGTGTTCGATGCGATCGAAATGGGCGGAGAGACCGCGCCGATACGGCGGTGCAAGATCTCCAATGACGAGTGCACAGGCACGACCGGCGACGGGTGCCAGCCAGATCCAGTTGGCCTCTCGTCCTTCCCATCCCGAGTACCGAGCGCCTCTTCCCGCTTCGTTGATAACTCTCGAATCGAGCGGCGCAGAAGTTTCCCGGGTGCTCGCGTGCGCGCGAGCGATGCCATTCGAGGGCATAGGCGGCGTTATCTCGACCCTCTCCGTGCTTCAGCTTGTTCCAAGGCTTCTAAGCACGGCCGTTTCGGAAGCCTGAACCAGGCTCGTACACAGCCGTACTCACGAGCTGCAACGTTACACCAGCGTTGCAACACTCACGCCGAAATTACGACGAAGTAACCGGAGTTTCAGGCGGTAAAAAAACGGAGGCCGCTATCGTTTGTCGACGACGACCTTGCCCTCTTTCAGGACGACCTTGGTCTTGAGCATCTCGTAAATGTTGAGTGTCGGATTGCCGTCGATCAGAAGGATGTCGGCGAGCTTGCCGGCTTCGAGCGTCCCAATTTGCTCGGCCATCCCCACATACCGGGCAGCGTTGGCCCCGATGATTCTGTGGATGTCGGCCATCGAGAACACGATGCTGTACGACTTGAGCTCGTGCTCGAGGACAACCAGGTCCGCGGCGTTCTGGTCAGTCGAGTAGGAAATCGTCTGGTGATTCGGATCGGCGTCCCAGATCCGGCGGGCGTTCACGATTGTAAAGCCTGCCTCGGTTCCGGTCGCTCGTCCCTTGGCGTCCCGATTCGCACCCGCAATCGCCTCCGGCCATGGTTTGCCGTCGCGGAAGCGGACGATGTTGTCCTTGGGCCACTGCACCGCGGCAGGCGCGGCCGACAAGGTATCGACGTTCGGTGCCCCGAAGGCGATGAGGCCGGCGACGATCGACCCGGTCTGGGCCACCCGTTCAGCCTGGTCGTAGCTGGTGAAATCCTTGTTCGGCAAATGCACGAGGCGCGTCACACCCGCGTCGATGGCGGCGACCATCGCCGGACTGCTCACGGCATGCACATTCACCTGGATGCCGACCTTCTTCGCTTCGTCCACGATCGCCTTGAGCACTTCGATCTCGGACTGCGGCGGCGCAGGCTCCGGGGTCAGTGCGATCTCACCCGTGTGCTTGATGCCCTGTGCCGCCAGTGCCTGTACGGCTGCACGTGCCTCGGCCGGCGTCTGACGCAGATTCACCGTGCCTGACGGGATGATGCGCGGGCCGACGAACTCGCCCTTGTCGATACGGTTGCGCAAGGCGACGTTCGCTTCGGCCGGGCCGCCGCCGGCGAGAACGGTCGTATAGCCTGCCTCGATCAGCGATTTCATCTGCGCGGCATCGAAGTTGTTCACGTGCTTGTGGCCGTCGATGAAGCCGGGCATCGCGCTCATTCCCTTGGCGTCGATGATGCGCAGTCCCTGCGTCGGTGCCGCGCCCGCCGTGACCGCGGCAATCTTGCCCCCGCGCACGACGATCGTGCCCGACTCGATGACCTGGCCGGTACCCACGATCACCCTTGCGTTGGTGATGACCACATCCTGCGCACTGGCGGCGCCAGACACCATCACCGTAATCACGAGCACGCACGCCACAACCAGCAGTCTCTTCATCCGTCCCCCAAACACTAAGTGTGAAGTTCGAAGGTTGAAGTTTGAAAGTAAGTGCCCAACTTACTTGCCAACTTTAACCTTTAAACTTTCTTACTTGTTGTACTCCGTCCCATGAAGCGGCGCGCCAATGCCGCGACGGTCGTCACCAGTTCGGCAGGATCGATCGGCTTGGCCATATGAATCTGGAAGCCTGAGCGCAACGCCTTTACCCGATCGTCCGATCGGGCGTACGCCGTGAGCGCTGCGGCAGGTACATCGCGAACACGCAGATTTGCGTGATTCCTGACCCGGTCGATGAACTGAAAGCCGTCAACGAACGGCATACCCAGGTCGGCGACGACGACGTCAGGCACCTGGCTGTCGAGAATCGTCAATGCTGACGCCGCGGAATGCGCCGTGCTGACGCGTGCTCCCGCCGCCGCCAATACTTCCTCGAGCAGCGAGAGCGCATCGCGGTCGTCATCCACGGCGAGGACGTGGACGTCGCGCAGATCGCCCTCGGCCAGCGGACGCGGACGGGTGGTCCCTGTCACCGGCGGCACGCGGGGACTCTCGGTCCTGGGCTGGTGGACGATCATCCGCGGAATCTTCACGCGAAACGTTGCGCCCTGGCCGGAACCGGGGCTGGACGCCTCGATCGTGCCGCCATGCATTTCCGTGAGTTGCCGTGCGATCGACAGGCCGATGCCGAGGCCCCCGCGCTCGCGCGTGCTGCCGGCATCACCCTGACGGAAGCGCTCGAATACGTGTGGCAGGAACTCGGGAGCGATGCCGATGCCGGTGTCGCTGACGGCGACCTCGATGTGCGAGTCCACGCGCCCGAGCCGGACCTGAATCTTCCCGCCGCGATTCGTGAACTTGACGGCATTCGACAGGAGGTTCCACAAGACCTGTTGCAGCCGTTCGGGGTCGCCGGAAATCGGCGCCGCTTGTGGATCGATCACCGTTTCGACGCGAATGCCCTTCGCTTCGGCCGCAGGCGCGATCGCGTCCACCGCACTGTGCACGAGATCGGGGAGGTCTACTGGCTGTACGTTCAGCCGGATCTTGCCCGACACGATTCGTGAGATGTCGAGCACGTCTTCGACGATCTGGGTCAGCGACGTCGCGTTGCGATCGATCGTGTCCACGGCCTTCTGCAGCTTGTCGGGCCCGAGCATGCCGGACCGCAACATGCGCGCGTAGCCGACGATCGCGCTGAGCGGGGTCCGTAATTCGTGCGAGAGGCTGGCGAGAAAGTCGTCCTTGATGCGGCTCGCATCCTGGACCGCCGCATACATGCGTGAGTTCTCGAGCGCGACCGATGCCCACGATGCCACGCCGACCGCGAGGCGTTCATGACGCTCGCTGAACTGTCCCACCTGGGAATGGCCGAAGAACAGGCCACCGATGACGTCGCCCGAGCGGCCCTTCACCGGCACTGCGAGGTAACTCCGCACCGGCACATGTCCCGTCGGCATGCCGTAGTGCGGTGGATTGTGACCGTAGCGCGCGTCTTTCGTGACGTCAGCACTGCGGACGACGCCGATTCCCGTGAAGGTCGGCCTGAACAGGTCGGTCGCGCGCGGCATCGGGAACGTGGCGAAGGCTTCGCGCGGAATCCCGGAAATGGTGTACAGCGAGTACGAGTCACCGGCCTGATCGACGACGTTGTAGAAGAACGCGCCAAACTCGGCGTCGGTCAAGCCCGTGGCCGCATCGGTGACGGCTTGCACGATCTTGTCGCGATCGAGATCGGACGCGACGATGGCGCCCACGGTATTGAGTGTGTCGGTCACGGTGGCGTTCTCCCGCAGCAGTCGTATGCGCTCGACTTCTGCGAGTTTGATCGCGGTGATGTCACGGGCGATCTTCGAGGCGCCGATGATCGCGCCAGACGCGTCGCGCACCGGTGAGATCGTCAGCGAGATCTCGATGCGGCGGCCGTCCTTCGAGATTCGCTGCGTCTCGAAATGCTCGATGCGCTCGCCTCTCCGCAGTCGCGCGAGGATCTCGCCCTCCTCGGACTGGCGTTCGGGTGGAATCAGGATCCGGACCGGCCGCCCGACCAACTCCTGGGAGGAGTACCCGAACAGACGCTCCGCCGCCGCGTTGCACCATTGGATGATTCCATCGAGGTTCTTCGCGATGATGGCGTCCTCGGCCGAGTCGACGATCGCCGCGAGGAATCCCTGCGCGGCCGCCGCGTTTTTGTCGATATCACCGAGCGAAGGAGGCCTGGGGGCCTCTTGCGGCGAAGGCGAGGGCTCGGGATTGGGCGGCACAGTATCCAGGATTCCCATCGGGCGGCCAGGCTGTACTCAGATTCAGTGTAACGGCCTCCGCGAGGCCGAGGTGGCGACAGATGAGGTCTGGTCCGTGCCTGTGTTACTTGGGCTCGAGACGCGCCACGAGTGCACGGGCGCGCGCGAGAACACTGTTGCGCTCGAGCAGGTCCTGCCGGTCGGCCTCTGTCATGCGGAGGTTTTGCGCCGTGTCATTGACGAACTCGGCATCGTCGAGCGACGGGCTCGGCGGCTCGGCACCGAGTGGAAGCACCGTGTAGAGCAATTTCGAGAGACGCTCTCGGACTGTACTGAGCGGACCGAGTTCATCCTCCCGAAGCAACTCCGGCACGGCGTCCACCCGGGCCAGCCGATAGGGTTTGCGTTGATCCTCGCTGATGATGCGAAAGGTCGTGAGGCCATGGAGCAGGATCGCGTAGCGCCCATCAGGCATTTTCTCGTAGTCCTCGATCATGCCGGCACACCCGACACCGTAAATGGGCGGCCGCCCGTCGTAGTCTTTCTCGTATCCCGGCCGCAGCAGGACCATGCCGATGATGTGGTCGCCGTTCAAGGCGTCGGCGACCATTTCACGGTAACGCGGCTCGTAGATCAGCAGCGGCCGCTCGACTCCCGGAAAGAGCACCACTTCGGGCAAGGGAAAGAGGGGAATCTCGGACGGAAGGGTCGTGGCTTCAGAAGTCTTTGCCAACGAGTCCCGCGCGGCCGCGGGCAGGAACAGCAGTGCGAGAGTCAGCGTGAGAGAGAGCACGCACACAGTGTAATGAAGTAAGAAAGTAGAAAGGTTAAAGTTTGCCGACTTTAACCCTTGAACTTCCTGACGTGCCGTGTTCAGTTGAAGGGCCCCTCGATCTTGTAGGTCTTTCCGGCGACGTCTTTCGCGGTGATCCGCACCGCCTTGATGCGCGTGACGCCGGGACGGAAGCGCGCACCGCCGGCCCCTGAGAACAAATCGTACGGCAAGTCACGTTTCGCGCCCGACTCGAGGCGCGGGAGCTCGCGACGGTACGGCGCGAGCACACCAGACGGCACCAGCTCGATCAAGCCTTCAGCCAGCGCAGCGCCGGAACGGTTCTCGATCGTGATGTAGGTCTGTGACGTCGTGAAACCAACCGGTGCGTTGGGATCCTGCGCGGCAGCACCGCAGCCCGGACTCGCGGCCGCTGCCAGAAGAAGGAACGCCGTTGCGCACAGGAGACCCGGCCATCGTGTCATACGTAGCTCCCTTCGTGAACCGTGAGAGGTAGAAGAGCGCCGAACGCCGGACTATGAATGGGTCGTTTCCGCCGGGCCGATATCCGAGGGACTCGTGCCGTACTTGCGTGTGAGAGGACTTGTTAATACGCCTGGAGCCGGGGTCGAGTCAACCTTTGGCTTTTGTGAGCGTGTGGGGGGATCTCAATCGAGCCTGCCGCCTCGCTGCTCGCCAGCGAGACGGCGAACTCGATTGATGCACTACTCGCTGGGCACTCCGCACGTGTTGACGAGAATCGGCGGGATGGACGACAGGTACTCGTAGATCGCGCGCAGGTCGCGATTGGTCATCGCCTGGTAGACGGGCCATGGCATGACGTGGAGCACCTGACCGGGATTGTCGGGATCCTCCCCGGTGCGGATCACGTGGATGAACGCGTCACGCGAGAGACCCGCCGGCTTTCCATCTTCCCACGGCGTGATGTCGCGAGAGACCGGCGTCGCGGGGTCTGCCGGATCACCGAACGGCGTGCCGCCGGCCAGATAGCAGGCATTGTTGATCTGCTTCGGCGCTCCCAGCCCCTCCATGGGATCCAACGTGAACGGTGGAGCCGTGTGGCAGTCGTTGCAGCCGCCTACCGCGTTGACGAGATAGCTGCCCAGTCCGACGAGCGCGCGATTCTTGTGACGCAAGTCGAGTGTGATGTGCTGCTGTCGTGCGTAATCGAATCCCCTCTGAATGCGCGACTCATCATCGCCCCCGGAGTTGCCGTTTCCCTGATCGTTCTGAGCCGCGATT